>Ga0265295_1002888_pt1 | contig 26049 bp, 24 predicted proteins | sample Munlansysbiofilm_FD_192503 | JGI IMG/M metagenome (GOLD analysis project Ga0265295, IMG submission 192503) | Leachate microbial communities from a municipal landfill in Southern Ontario, Canada - Methane capture system biofilm | ecosystem: Engineered > Solid waste > Landfill > Unclassified ... | reverse complement strand
AAAAGTGGTCCAGTTTAGATCAGAATCGGTGGCCCAGTTTACAGCGGAATGCCTGGTCCAGTTGGCTCCGGAACGGGTGGCCCAGTTTGCAGCGGAATTGGTGGTCGGATGCTGCCGGAATCCGCACCAGAGCTTCGACGGCGCTTTCGACGGCGTGGGATACCCACTTTCCGGTCGCTCCGACCCGGCCAAAATCGCTCTCCTTGCCGAACACCGAGCGGTAGCGCTTGCCGGCCACGGTAAAGTCGAACCAGTATTCGTATTCGGGGACGATTATCTTCACCGCCCCCTTTTTTGCCTCGAAGGTTCCGGTCTGGCGGCGATAGAGCCCTGAAATCTTCCGCCCGTTGTGAATCGCCTCGACAGATTTGAGAGCAGAGCTCGCCATGTAAACCACTCCCGGAAAAGTTTCCACCTGCCTGATCAGGTGGAAAGATAGGTGGAAAGATTTGAGGTGACGAAGGAAGAAAATAGGGGACGCCGAGTGAAGGATTTTACTTGTAAGTATTTAGTATTGCAAGGAGTTTTTGAAAACCAGGGAAAGAGGGTGAAGCCCCCGTTTAAAGACTCGAAATCTGTTGTACCGCAAGGTACCGTGGGTTCGAATCCCACCCCCTCCGCCATTTTTATAGCAAAGGCCCGGCCGTTAACGGCTGGGCCTTTGCTTTTTTTGTTCCTGGAATTGCCGCTCAAGCTTTACGACAATCTGCACTTCTTCCTCACTCTGGTCAAGCACGGGGTGGCCGACAAACTCAACCCTCATCCATCCCGCTTCGCAGCTTTTTCCGCATAAACCCGTCTACAAGTGATAATCCCCCGCTGCTTCCGGCTGATAAATTATCTCCTCGATTCGAATGGTTTTATTGCCGGCACGAACTTTCCATTCAATAACATCTCCCACGGTGTAGCCGAGCAACGCTGTTCCTATTTGCGAGGTTACTGAAATTCGGCCTTCGGAAAAATTGGCCTTATTGGGAAAAACCAGGGTTGTAATCGTCTCCTGGCCGGTGTCCAGGTCCCTGAATCTGATCCGGGAGTTGAGGGTGACGACATTGGACGGGACCTCCCTTTGGTCGACGATTTTGCATTTGTCCAACTCCTCCTCAAGGCTGTTCAGATCGTCTCGGTCACGGACGCCACTGCGTTTCATGCCATCGATCAGTTCTTCGAGTTTCTCGTAGTCTGTTTCGGTGATATAGATCATTCTCTTTTTCATGATGGTTTCTCCATAAGTAAAAGTGTTTTGCTGGTTACTGAAAATTTGATTGGAGGCCAGGATCCAGATGAACGATTCGACAAAACCTGAAGGGACTTCAGTCCCCGGAGACGAAAATAATCCGCAGGATGCCGATGCTGGCCGCGAGAATGCGAGCAAGAAAAACCAGAATTGGAGCCACCAACATGGACAGAAGCCCCTGTTCCGGCGTTGGTTCGGCCAACATTGCGCTTTCCTTTATAAAGTGCAGACACAAAGAAAAAGGCCACAGACTGTGAAAGTCTGTGGCCTGGCGAAAATGAGTCTTGGGAAAAATGAACGCTAGATCAAAATAATGCAGCGCGCCCCAAGTTGCCCACTGCCGGCCTGCAGTGCGCTAAGGGGGTGGATGTAAATATAAGTTTCTTTTTCCGCATAATATTCAGTTTCATGCTACAATGATATCAGAACCGCATGGTGTTTTCAATATGATTAAAATGAAGGAAAGGGGGTCCGTTTAATACAGGACCTTCCGAGTTTACATCGCACGGTACCGTGGGAATCCTCCCGCTCTGTTTTTTCCGATCTTCTTTTCTGGAACGGATTTCGAAGACGCATCGAGACTCGATTTCGAGATGGCACTGGACCGGTTGCTTATCGCTTTTATTCTGATAGTTTTAATGGCAGCAAGCCCCTGTCAACCGTTGACTGTCAACAGTCCCTTGTCTTCTCTTCGCGGCGGATTCCGACCACCGGCAGAGTGAGAGTGGTGGTTGACTGGTGATGTTTATAGCGGCGAATGATTGCCCGGGGCGCGGGATGGTGTTGATGACGTCTTGGAAATATTGAAGATAAATTCTGCCAGCACCACACTGCATAAACTCAAAGGAGAATGCCATGAAAATTAATGGAACGGTTATTTTTCTTGTCTTTGGTTTTTTAATTGTAACGACTGCATTGGCAGCGCAATCCAGCGACTCTCAAGCCACGGCAAAAAAAGAAGAGACCCCCTTGACCTTGATAACAAAAACACCTGAAGAAGGATTTCAACTTGCTGTGAAACTTTCCAGGAAAGGAGTAACCACAACACAAAAAGACAAAAATGTTCTATTTATGCTTAGAGAGGTCTATTCACGAGATCCTGATGCCTTGATCGCATGTTCGCAGGTAATAGCTATCAATTTTCAGACGGTTGCGGCAGCAAACAACTATTGGCGTGATCAAAAATAAAGAATATTTACAAAAAATAACTTTTTTAGTCCGCTTCAGGTCATCTTGAATCTTGGGGCGTAGTTTATGAAAAGAGATAGACTCGTATCCATCCGGAAACTCCGGATGGATACATCGTGGTTTTCATATGGGAAACGAGCTATTTTTCGTTGTGGCAAGGAAATCAAGGGGTTGCGAGGAGGCGTACATCGGTACGCCGCACAAGCAAGCCTGCGGATTGACGCCGCCACGGCGGAAAAAAGCCGTTTCCGGATGAAAACTAGACTCGATAAACTTTTTCCAGTTTATCAGGGGAATGGCTGCTGGCGGGATGCAGGCATTCTGCACTGACATCGGTCGTAGCAGCTCAACAAAGGAGAAAAGGCATGTTTTGTTTTCAATGTCAGGAAACGGCAAAAAATCAGGGCTGCACCATAAAGGGTGTTTGCGGCAAGCCTGAAACAACTGCCGATCTTCAGGACCTGCTTATTTTTGTCTGTAAAGGCATTGCGGTTTATGCGGAGGCGTTGAAACAGCAGGGCCCTGTGGATAAGGATGCGGGACGTTTTTTGTGTCAGGCTCTTTTCACGACCATTACCAATGTAGCCTGGGCCGATGACGCCATTATTGCTCGCATCGAGGAAGCGCTAGAGGTTCGAGGCCGTCTCAAGTCCAGGCTCGGTGACAACGTGCCCGACAATCTGCCTGAATGTGCCACCTGGACGCCGCGGGACCGGTCCGACCTGCAGTCCAAGGCTCAATCCGAAACGGTACGGATCACCGCGGCGCAGAACCAGGATGTGCGCTCCTTGCGGGAACTGTTAATCATCGGCTGTAAAGGCATTGCAGCCTATGCCGATCATGCGGCTGTTCTGGGTCATGAAAAGGAAGAGATTTACGGTTTTTTGATGGAGGCTCTGGCCTCTACCACCAGCGACCTTTCCACCGATGACATGGTGGCCATGGTCCTGAAAGCAGGGGAATTCGCTGTTACCACCATGGCGCTTCTGGACGAGGCCAATACCAAAGCCTACGGCAATCCGGAAATTACCGAGGTCAACATCGGAGTTCGAGGCAACCCCGGGATTCTCATCTCAGGGCATGATCTGAAGGATATGGAGGAGTTGCTAAAGCAGACGGAAGGCACTGGTGTGGATGTCTACACCCATGGCGAAATGCTTCCCGCCAATTACTATCCTGCCTTCAAGAAATACGAACATTTCGTGGGCAATTATGGTGGTTCCTGGTGGCAGCAGGCCAGCGAATTCGAATCCTTCAATGGCCCCATTCTGATGACTACCAACTGTTTGGTACCCCTGAAAGCCGACAGCACCTATCTGGGGCGGCTTTATACCACCGGCGTTGTCAGTTATCCGGGTGCGGCGCATATCCCGGAGCGTGTCGCAGGGGGCGCCAAGGATTTTTCCGCCCTGGTTGCACAGGCGAAGAATTGCTCGGCTCCGGTTGAAATCGAAACCGGCTCCATTGTCGGCGGCTTCGCTCACAATCAGGTGCTGGCTCTTGCCGACAAGGTGGTGGAGGCTGTCAAGTCGGGCGCCATCAAGCGATTTGTGGTTATGGCCGGCTGTGACGGTCGCCAGAAGTCGCGTAGCTACTACACGGAAGTAGCGGAGAATTTGCCGAAGGATACCATCATTCTCACCGCTGGCTGCGCCAAATACCGTTACAATAAACTCAATCTTGGTGACATTGGTGGTATTCCACGCGTTCTGGATGCCGGGCAGTGCAACGACTCTTACTCTCTGGCGGTGATCGCGCTGAAACTCAAGGAGGTTTTCGGCCTGGACGATATCAATGAACTGCCTGTCTCCTACGATATCGCCTGGTACGAGCAGAAGGCTGTCGCGGTGCTGTTGGCTTTGCTGGCGCTTGGTGTGAAGGGGATTCGTCTCGGACCGACGTTGCCGGCCTTCCTTTCACCCAACGTCGCCAAGGTGTTGGTGGAGAATTTTGGCATTAAACCCATTGGCACTGTTGAGGACGATATCAATGCCATGCTGGCAGGTCAATAAGCCTCTGCAGGTAGCGCCGGGGGCGGCCCTAGCTCCGCGGGCCGCCCCCGGCGCGAAAAGGCGCATCACACAGGCGCTGCAATCGATCGAAACGGTGTGCTTTTTCGAAAAACCCGGCCTTTCTTGTTCCCCATATCGATAGCTATTCGGTAGCACCAAAATTGGTAAGCGCATTCAGTCAGGAGACGGGAAATGTCCGAATCGCAAGATGTTTTCGAGCAGAGTTTGTTGTCTGAAACCATAGGCAGCATCGTCGCTGATGATTATCGTGCCGCCAACATTTTTGACAGGTACAGGATCGATTTCTGTTGCGGTGGCAATGTGCCCCTGGCGGAAGCCTGCCGGAACCAGGGGATTGATCCGGATTTAATCATTAAGGAAATTGCCGCACTGGGGAAATCTATGGCCGACCGTGGTAAAAACCATGGTCAATGGCCCCTTCCCCTGCTCATCGACTATATTGTGAATATCCATCATGTCTACATCAATGAGCATGGTCCGCAGCTTCTCGTCCACACACAAAAAATTGTTGAAGTCCACGGTGAGCGTCATCCGGAATTAAAGCAGATCGCCACTATTTTCAAAGGATTAATGGACGACCTGAAGAAGCACCTGCGCGATGAGGAAGAACGTTTTTTCCCGGCTTTCAAAAACCTTTACGGAGCACAAAAGGACGAGATCGCCTCCTTAAAGCTGAATGATGTTCGCACCGGTCTTGCGAGATTGCGCAGCGAACATGAAACCGCCGGCGATGCAATCCATGCCATTCGCCGTCTTTCGGGCGATTTTCTACTGCCGGGCGACGCTTGCAATACCTACGCCGTCGCCTATCAGGGGCTGGAAGCCTTCGAGAAGGACCTCCACCAGCATGTGCATCTGGAAAACAATATAGTTTTTCCGAAAGTGGATCAGTTTCTTAAGGACAGCGGTTGAAAAACGACCGCCAGAAAATGTTTTTGATTGCGCATAACGAAAAATCCGCGTCCAGATGACGATAACCGTGATTTAAGGGAGGCATCATCATGCAAAAGAGAAGGATCAAAGATCGGATTTTCTGGCTGGGGGCCGTGGATTGGGACCGGCGCCTGTTCGATTCTCTCATCCCCCTCCCGGACGGCACCAGTTATAACGCCTACCTCATTGAAGGAAGTGAGAAAACCGTCCTTCTGGACACGGTCGATCCGCCCATGGCCGACGAACTCATGGCGCAGCTTGAAGGGGTTGCCAGAATCGACTACATCATCTCCCACCACGCGGAGCAGGATCATTCCGGAACGATCCCCCGGGTTCTCGAAAAGTATCCCGAGGCCAGGCTCGTCTCGACGCCAAAGGCCAAAGAGCTGCTTAGCGATCTTCTGCAGATATCCGATGCCTCCTTCAAGACGGTCGAAGACGGTGAGACCCTGTCCCTCGGCGACAAGACGCTGAAGTTTATGCATACCCCCTGGGTCCACTGGCCGGAGACGATGGTCACTTATCTGGAAGAGGACAGGATCCTGTTCAGTTGCGATTTCCTGGGGTCCCACATCGCCACGAACGAGCTTTTTGTGACGGATGAATGCCGTGTCTACGAGGCTGCCAAGCGGTATTTCGCCGAGATCATGATGCCTTTCAGGAGCATGATCCAGAAAAACCTGGAAAAACTCGCCCCTCTCGACATCGAGATGATCGCTCCCAGCCATGGTCAGATCTACTCGCGCCCGGCATTCATTATGGATGCCTACCATGATTGGGTATCGGGGGCTCCCAAAAATATGGTGGTTCTGCCTTATGTATCCATGCACGAGAGCACCAGGCGGATGGTAGAACATCTTACCGCGGCACTTTCGGAGCAAGGCGTCAAGGTCGAACTGTTCAACCTGGCGATTGCGGACATCGGAAAGCTGGCCATGACGCTGGTGGATGCAGGCACCATTGTGGTCGGAACCCCGACCGTTCTGGCCGGACCGCATCCTTATGCAGCGTATGCCACGTTTTTGGCCAACGCCCTGAAACCCAGGGCAAAGCTTCTGTCCATCATCGGATCCTACAGCTGGGGAGGGAAGACCGTGGAGGTTCTTGCGGGGATGATCCCCAATCTCAAGGTCGAAGTGCTGGATCCTGTCCTCTGCAAGGGGCTTCCGACACCTGCCACTTTCAAGGCGCTGGATGAAATGGCCGTCACGATTGCCCGGAAACATAAAGACCTCGGCTTTGCCTGACGGCAAAAGGGGGGGAGCTTTCGCCGGATGGCATGGTTGCCGCTCCAGGTCTGGCGGATATGGTTCCGCACAACATCCGCCCGTCCCGGGGGGAGACAGGCCAGGGTTTTTCCCGAAAGGGGTCGCCTCCTTTTGGCCCATGATTTGTTCTGAAGAAGCAAAAAGGCTCCTCGAAGAAAGGAGCCTTTTTGCTCGAAACTGGAAATAAGGGAGATGCCATCCGGAAATTCCGGATGAAAGCAGGATTATCTGGCGAGTTCCGGCTCCATTCTGGCCCAGTTCTCATTGGCCTTGCGGAGGTTTTCGGCCTTGTTCTCCTCGAACATCTGTTTGATCTCATTGGTGTATTGGAGCACCAGACGACCGTCGACAATTTCCCAGGTGTCGATTTCCACGGGGAACAGAACGCCGATGGAAACGCCGAAAGCGCAGTAGCCACCGAAGGCGGGCATATATTTTTCCGGCTGTTTTTCGAACGCCGTCCTGTTTTCTTCCGAGGAGAAGGCGAATTTGTAGCCGCTGCTCTCGGCCAGGATCGCGGGATTGCCTTTCACGGCTTTGCCGGCCGTATGAAAGGCTACCGGATCGTAACCCTGAAGCGCGATTTTGCCATGGGGGTCAGCGTTGAGAATTCGGGACATAGCACAATCCTTTCCTTGCGAAATAGAACGTCCGGGAACATTTCCTCCCGCCACATCAGTGGATGAGGCGTGGGTGGGGAGCCGACTTTGCCAGCATTGTGGCAGAATTCGTTATGTTGTTCAATAAATTTCGGGTCGCGTAAAATAGGGTCGTGGCCCCATTTTATTCGGCGGGTCGCTGTCGGGGACTGGCCAGCGACGGCAAACCGGTTAAAATTAAAGCCAGCAGGTGATTCATGAAAAGTATGCCCCGTGTTTTCCTTTTGTCGAGGTCGCGATGAATATCCTGATGGTCACCAATACCTTTACCCCCCATGTCGGCGGTGTGGCTCGCAGCGTGCAGAGTTATTGCGACGCTTTCCGTCAGCAGGGACACCGGGTTCTCGTCATCGCGCCGCATTTTGCAGGCGCCCCGGCAGAGGAAACGGATGTGTTGCGATTCCCCGCAGTCGAACATTTTCACGGCAGCGATTTTTCGGTTCCCCTGCCGGCACCGGTCGGCCTGCAACGTACCCTCGACGCCTTCGCTCCCGACATCGTTCATTCGCATCATCCGTTCCTGCTGGGCGATACGGCCCTGCGCACAGCTGCCCAGCGGCACTTGCCGATTCTGTTTACCCACCACACCATGTATGAACGCTACACCCATTATCTGCCCCTCGACTCCGAGCGGGTGCGCCGCTTTGTCATGGAACTGGCGGTCGGCTATTGCAATCTGTGCGACGCCGTGGTGGCGCCAAGCACCACCCTGGCCGACTGCCTGCGCCATCGAGGAGTGCAGCGTCCTGTCGAGGTTATTCCAACCGGCATCGACCCCGAACCCTTTGCCGCCGCCGATGGCATGGCATTTCGCCGTGCCGTGGGGATCCCGGAGGATGCCTTTGTCGTCGGGTATGTGGGGCGGCTGTCCGCGGAAAAGAACCTCGGTTTTCTGGCGCAGGCGGTTGCCCGTTTTTTGCGGAAGCACCATCGGGCCAGGTTTCTTATAGCCGGTGAAGGGGCTTGCAAGCAGCAGATCGAAGGGATGTTCTCCGAGCAAGGCCTGCGCGATCGGCTGCACATGCTCGGTGTGCTGGATCGTTTGCAGCTGACTGCTGCCTACCGGGCTTTGGATGTTTTCGTATTCGCCTCCCAGAGCGAGACGCAGGGCATGGTTCTGGCGGAAGCGATGGCGGCCGCCACGCCGGTGGTTGCCGTGGCCGCATCCGGCGTGCGGGATATCGTGCGGGATGGTTTCAATGGACGGTTGCTGCCCAGGGAGAATCTCGGGGATTTTGTCGGGGCATTACAGGGGGTGCTGGAGCTTTCCGCGGTGGAGCGGCTAGAACTGCAGCAGGGGGCACTTGAGACCTCCCGGGAATTCAGCATGGCCCGCAGCGCCGACCGCATGCTGGCTCTTTACCAACGCCTGCTGCAACATCACGGCAAGGCTTCGCCGGAGCAAAGTCGCTGGGGCGCCGCCTGTCATCGCCTGGAAGAGGAATGGAAGATCCTGTCGAATATTACCCGTGCCCTGGGCGAGGCTCTGAGCGCGGAGGCCGAATTGCAGGTAAGAGAAACCAGCGAATGATGCCATCTGCTACCTGGCGGGCTCGCCTGCTGGGCGCCGCCGGTGCTGTGTTGCTGCGCCTCTGGTGTTGTACCTGGCGGCGCCGCGCCATCGGCGTGGAGCATCTCGATGGCTGCATCGTCGGCAGGCGGCGCACGCTGGTGCTGTTCTGGCACGGCAGTTATGTTCCGCTGTTCGCCCTGTTGCGGGGCAAAAATGCCTGCATTCTGACCAATCGTTCGCTGCGTGGTCAGGTGATAGCGCAGATAAGCCGCAGGTTCGGTTTCGCCACCGTGGAGTTGCCTGATGAGCATGGCCGGCGTTTCCTGGCGGCATTGCGCAACGCCCTGGAAGAACATGCCGTATGGGGAACGGCCGCCGATGGTCCGCTGGGGCCCCTGTATCAGATCAAGCCGGCATTGCTGAGTCTGGCGGCGCACTTCGGCTTTTCTATTCAGCTGGTCGGAGTGGCCGCCCGCCCGGCATGGTGCCTTAACCATCGCTGGGACCGCATGCTGTTGCCGCCGCCCTATGCCCGGATCGGCCTGGTGATCAGTGAACCGATGTGTCTGCCGGCGACGCTCGACAAGGACGGCGCGGCACGTCAGGCCGCTTTGCTGGATGAGGCCATGCAAAGGTACGCACGACAGGCCATGGACCTGATCGGATGAGGTATGAACCCGGCAGCATCTGCCTGGAGGAGTCAAGATGGAAACCCAGCCGAAAACCGTCAGCGAGTATCTGATCCGCCGGTTGGCCGATTACGGCGTTGAGCACATCTTCGGCGTACCGGGTGATTACGTTCTGCAGTTTTTCCAGCAACTTGAAAACAGCCCATTGCGGGTGATCAATACCTGTGACGAGCAGGGGGCCGGCTTTGCCGCCGATGCCTATGCCCGCCTGCGTGGTCTCGGTGTGGTCTGCGTTACTTATTGCGTTGGCGGGCTCAAGATCGCCAACAGTACTGCCCAGGCATTTGCCGAGAAGTCACCATTGGTGGTGATCAGCGGCGCGCCAGGGCTCAGTGAACGCTGGCGCAACCCCTTGCTGCACCACAAGGTGCGCGATTTCGATACGCAACTGCAGATTTTCCGGCAACTCACCGTGGCCGCAACCGATCTTACCGAGGTGGAGAACGGCTGTTGCGAGATCGATCGGGTGCTGGCCGCCGCAGTGCGCTACAAGCGGCCGGTCTACATCGAGTTGCCACGCGACCTCACCACGGCGACTTGCAGTTGCCCGCGAGACCCGATGCCGCCACCAGAAGCAAGTGACCCGCAGGCATTGCGCGAAGCTCTTGACGAAGCCGTCAGGCGCATAACCCGGGCTTGCCGTCCGGTTCTGATTGCCGGCATCGAGATTCAGCGTTTTGGCCTGCAGCAGTCTTTTTTAGAGTTTGTCCATAAGACAGGCATCCCCTTTGCCACCACTCCCCTGAGCAAATCGACTTTGTCCGAAGACCATCCTCTGTTTCTCGGGGTCTATGCAGGGGCCGTCGGCAAGGAAGAGACCCGCCAGGCGGTGGAAAACAGCGACTGCCTGATCATGCTCGGCGCCTTCATGACCGATGTAAACCTGGGCATCTTCACTGCCAGGCTCGATCAGGCCCTGACAATTTCCTCTGCCAGTGACGGCAGTTGCATGGCGTTTCATCGCTATCCGGGTGTTTTTCTGACAGATTTTCTACAGGGACTGTGCGATGCCGACATTGTTGCGCTGAGCGGGAGAGTGCCGGTCGATCGGCCGAAACTGGAGCCTTCGCCGGCATTCGAAGCGCGGGATGAGCCCATCACCATCCGTCGTCTGTTCGCCTGCCTGGAAACCGTTATCGACGGCCGCATGGTGTTGCTGGCCGATCCCGGTGAGGCGATGTTCGCGGCCATCGACCTGACCATTCGCCATCCGGCCGTTTTTCTCGCTCCGGCCTACTACACCTCCATGGGATTCGCCGTGCCGGGTGCCATCGGTGCACAGTTGGCCCGACCCGATCTGCGACCGCTGGTGCTGGTTGGCGACGGCGCTTTCCAGATGACTGGCATGGAGATCTCCACCGCCGCCCGCTTCGGCCTGTCGCCTATCGTGGTGGTGCTGAACAATAGCGGCTACGGCACCGAGCGGCCGATGACCGATGGCGGATTCAACGACATCCCCGCCTGGCGTTACAGCCGGCTTCCAGAAGCGATCGGATCCGGGCGGGGTTTTGAGGTTTTCACCGAAACCCAATTTGCAGAGGCTCTCAAAGCGGCTCTGGACAACAGTCTGGTGCCTACTGTCATTGATGTGCATCTCGATGCAAACGATCACTCGCCGGCGTTAAAACGCCTGACCGATGCCTTGGGTGCGAAGGTCAGGGCTTCGGCGAAGCTTTCAGAATAGCCTTATTGCGGCGTGTCGCGGGTGAAGCGCAACAAAGGGGCAACCGGCGCTGCCGGGTTGCCCCTTTGTTCAGCATGATGTGCCGGGTATGACGGGCGGGGGTTACAGGCCCTTTTTTTCGAACCAGCGGAACAGGGCCAGCGCGCCGAGCGCCAGCACCACGATAATGACCCAGGGATGGATGCCGGTTACATCGGCAAGGGTGATCTTACCCAGGTCGCCCCAGCTCAGGACGGTTTTTTTCATGGCAGGGTAGGCTTCGGCGTAAAGTCCGGCGCCGGCCAGCATGCCGAGAATGCCCCACAGGGCATCCCAGCGGCCTTCGCCCAGGGCCCCCAGCGAGGTGCCGGGACAATAGCCGACCATCCCCCAGCCGATGCCGAAGATCAGGCCGCCAATGATGTTGGCGCCCAGCACGGCGCCCTTGATGTTGAAGGCTACCAGGCCGAAATCGTTAAGCAGGTGAATGCCGACCATGCCGACGATGACGGTGGACAGCATGAACTTGACGATGGTCATATCCTGCAGCCGCAGGGCGCCAAGCTGCTTGTCGTAGCGCAGCACCCGCCCTTTTTGCAGCAGGAAGCCAAACAGAATACCGGTTATCAGGCCGATGATAAGGGTTTTCATGACTTGCCACCTCCTTTGAAGATCTGTCTGGCCGTAAACAGCCCGCCAATGAAAAAACAGACCAGAGAGATGTAGCCACTCACTGCCAGTTGCATGGTGCCGCTCAGGCCATGTCCGCTTGGACAACCGCCGGCCATGCGGGCCCCGAACATCAGGATCGCGCCGCCGATAAAGGCGACAGCGGCACGCTTACCGCCGCTTCTGGCGCCGAAGTGCGCGGCCCACATGTCCGGTACCGCCTGCAGACGGAAGGAGCCGGAACTGAGCGCCGCAATCAGGGCGCCGATGAAAATGCCGACAACGAACATCCACTGCCAGTCGACGACAGGTGCTGTCTTGATGAAATACGCCGTGTTCTCAACCCGTTCAGGCATAAACAGCTTCTCGATCATGCCGGCGGCGCGCACGAAGGTTGTCGAGGCACCAAAGTACTTTCCCGCCACCCATACCGAAAGAACACTGACGACACCGGTCAGCGCCCCCGCGACGTAAGGGTTCCAACTGCCCTGATCCATCTGTTTCATTCGCTTTTCCTCCTTGTGGTGGGGTGAAGGTCATCGTGCTTGTTTACCGGAAGCCGCGCTTGCGGAGAAGTGCTCTTTTTTATCTTTCAGCAGCGCGTGCCAGCCGCCCACGATGTCGGGGTGGGGCGGGGCTTCCCCGGTGTGGCCGGCCAGTTGCGCCACCATCGCCGGAGGCACCAGCTCTCCCCGGCAGACAAAGGCGGCCCGCGCCAGGGATACGGCGTGCAGGGTGCCGGGTGTTTCAAACCGTTGCTCCATATAGAGATATTTGTCATCCCAGGTGATGATGCGGGTCGCGATGTCAAATCTGGACAATGGAGCGACAGGCCGGATAAAGGTGATTTCCGTGGCATTGAGCACCGGCAGCCAACGTCGTTTCAGCAGCGGTCCGATCATCTTCATGCGCGCCAGATGTTCGATCCGGGCGATGTCGAGCAGGCTGAAATAGCGGCCGTTGGTCAGGTGCAGGTTGATATCGCAGTCCGTCGGCAAGGCGCGGAAGGGCCGGCGGAAGGTTTCCGTAAGGGCCGTTTTGCGGCGAAGAAACCATACCCGCAGGATCATCCAGATCAGGCGAAAATAGAGGTTCATAAATTATTTTCCGTTGGTTGTGTATCCCGGATCGGTTGAACGATGTAGGTAAAGCATAACCAGCCCAGGGGCTTCAGGCAAGTTCATTATATGCTTGCAATGGCCTGTGAAAGCCTGATTTTTTTACTTCAGTTGCTTATCGGGTTTACTCTATCATGGAATCGTCATCGTTTCAGACAGGCCATCCCCCCTGGCGGGGAGCGCGTCGGTCGGGTATTTTAACAAGACATGGAGTTGACCATGGTCCGGTCCAGAAATCCGCAAAGCCCCGCAGAAAAAGGTTGTCAACCTTCACTTGACGGCACTGCCAGCTGCCCGGGCGGGCAGGGATTGTTCGATGAAATCATTCGTCTGGCACCGGATCCGGTTTTCTTCAAATACGCCGATGGCACCTATCAGCGATGCAATGCCGCCTTCGAGCGCTTGCTTGGTCTGGAATATAAACAGATCGTCGGCAAAACCGACAGGGATTTATTTTTACCCCCCATCGCTCATGTCAACCGCCACAACGACACCATCCTGCTTCGGGAAAAGATCCCCTGTCATCAGTATGAAACCAGCATCGTCAGTTATGAAGGCCGCCGCCGCGAGGTCATCATTCAGATTGCACCGTTGCGACTGGAGGACAACACGGTCGGAATTCTCGGCATCATCAGGGACGTGACCGAGCGCCGGCGGGCCGAAGCGGCGCTGCATGAACGCCAGGACCTGTTGCACCGCATCACCGACAACATGCTCGATCTGGTCAGCGAAGCCGATGAACACGGGTTTTTTCGGTATCTTTCGCCGTCTCACGGCCCGGTTTTGGGGGTTGTCCCGGAAAAACTGGTCGGCACCTGGCTGTACGATCTGATGCATCCCGACGATCTGGAGCGCATGCGGATCACCTTTCAGGTGACTTTGCCGGCGCTGAAAAGCGTGCGTGCGGAGTTTCGCTACCGGCATGCCGATGGCCACTACATCTGGCTGGAAACCATCGCCAAATGCACCACCGACAAGCTGAACCGCATCAACGGTGCGGTGTTCGCCAGCCGCGACGTCACCGATCGCATTCACACGGAGCAAGCCCTGCGCCACAACGAAGAGCAACTGCGGCGCATTACCGACAACATGCCGGCCCTGGTGAGCACCGCCGATACGGACGGGATTTTCACCTACCTCAGCCCTTCCCATCGAGGAATGCTCGGCTTCGATTATGAAGGTTTGGTCGGTACCTGCTTGTGGGACTGGATGCATCCCGACGACATGGAACGCATGCGGGAGGCTTTCCAGGTCACTCTGCCCGAAAAGAAAAGGGTGCATGAAGAGTTCCGCTACCGCCATGTGGACGGGCATTACATCTGGCTGGAAACGGTAGCCAAGTGCACCATGGCGGGGTTGCGGGTAACCGGCTCGATTTTCGCCAGTCGCGATATTACCGAGCAGCGCCGGGCGGAGATCGCCCTGCGGGAAGTAAACCAGACCCTGCAGGCGACCATCCAGGCGTCGCCGCTGGCAATTTTCGTGCTGGACCGGCAAGGCTGCATTGAGCTCTGGAACCCCGCCGCCCAGCAGATGTTCGGCTGGACCGAAAAGGAGGTGCTGGGCCAGCGTTACCGTCTGGTCCCCGAAGGGCAGGAATCCGAGTTTCTGGAAAACCTGGCCCGCATGAACCGGGGCGAGAAATTTCACGGTCAGGAAACCCGCCGCCGCCGCAAGGACGGCACCCTGCTGGATATCAGCTTTTCCACCGCGCCCCTGTACGATCAAAAAGGCAGAATCATCGGGACCGTCGGCATCCTTGCCGACATAACCGAGCGCAAGCGTACCGAAGTCGCCCTGCGGGAAAGCGAGGAGCTTTTCCGGCAGATTTTCGAACAGAATGAAGATGCGGCGTTCCTGCTCGATCCGCACAGCCTGTCGATTCTCGATGCCAATGCGGCGGCGGTGAGGCTTTATGGTTATGGAAAGGAGCATTTACGCTCCGGTGGCCTCGCACTGCTCATGAAGCCGGCAGTGCTGGCCTCATTTTCCCAAAAGCTCGCCGGCAAGCAGGGTGTCTGCCGCGATGATGCCCCCTGGAGCCAGATTTCCCCCCTGGGCACCGTGGACCGTCGCGGCAATACGGTAATGGCCGCGTTTCGCGGCCGGCTGCTGCGCTCCAGGGGGCAGGTCTATCTTTACGGCACCTTTCGCGATATCACCGAAAAACTGCGCATCCGCAAGGAGCGCAGTGAGATGCAGGCCAAACTGATCCAGGCCAACAAGATGACCGCCATTGGCATCCTGGCCTCGGGGATCGCCCACGAAATCAACAATCCCAACAATTATTTGCTGGCAAATGCCCAGTTTCTGGAGGAGGCCTGGCCCGATATCCGCCGCAGCCTGCAGGAGCATGCCGAGCATCGTCCCGATCTTACCATCGGTGGTTTGCCCGTCGGGGAGGCTCTCAGGGATATTCCCCAATTGCTGGGGAGTCTCATTGAAGGTTCCCGGCGCATTCAGAATATTGTCAGCAGCCTCAAGGATTTTTCCCGCCAGGACGATGAGGCGATGCGGCGCCCCTTCGACATAAACCGGGTCATAAACGCCGCGCTGGTGATTCTGGCCAACAAGATCAAGCAGAGTACCGATCATTTCAGCTGTGACCTGAAAGAGGGGCTGCCGCGGATCATGGGGCATTACCAGAAGATCGAGCAGGTTGTCATCAACCTGCTCATCAATGCCCTGCAGGCCCTTCCGGATCGTCAGTCCGGCGTTTTCCTCTCGACGTCCCTGCAACAGGCACCCCGCGCCGTGGTGATCAGGATCCGCGATCAGGGTATCGGCATCCCCGAGGAAATCCGTGGCCGCATCCTCGATCCGTTTTTCACCACCAGGCACAAATCCGGCGGAACCGGGCTGGGTCTGTCGATCTGCTACGCCATCATCAACGATCACAAGGGTACCATCGATTTTGAATCGACGGTTGGAGTCGGGACCACGGTTACGGTGACGCTACCGGTACTTTGAAACTGCCCGGCAAGAGAGAGACGTTCGAAGCGCTTTGGCAGAAAAATACAGGTTGGGCTCAGCCGTAAGTGACGTCCGGGATGGCGGCCATGCCTGCAAGATTTATTGCTATTGCAGAGCCTTTCCATGGCCCTGGTCGATCCTGATACGACCGCCTTTCTCAACCGCTCTTCTCTTGTATGCCTCCGCCACCGCGTTGCATCCCCATGGGGCGTGAATATCCTGCTTTAAACCATATAATTATATTAAATTACGAATAGTTGCACCATCGCACAGGACTGGCATCGGGCTTGCTGATTGTACATCTTCACCTTCCGGAAAATCCGGATGGAAAAGCTGCCTGCCAGGTATTCATGTCAACCCGGTTGCCAAGGATAAAGCCATGTCGACACATGCCAACTATCGGATTCTCGCCATCAATCCGGGATCCACATCGACCAAGGTCGCCCTGTTTGAAAACGACACCCTGCTGTTGCAGGAAACCCTGCGCTACGACACGGATGCCCTGGCGCCCTTCGCCCATGTGCCGGACCAGTATTCCTTCCGGCGCGATTCGGTGCTGCATTGGCTTGAAAAGCACGGCGTCGCTGTGAACGGGCTGGATGCCGTCGTCGGCCGTGGCGGCCTTTTCGGTCCCCTCGAAAGCGGTACCTACGCCGTCAATCAATCCATGCTGGAGGAAATGCGGGCCATCGGTCCCCGTGAGCACGCCTCCAACCTGGGCGTGCTGATTGCCAGGGAGATCGCCGGTCTCGCCGGCGCGCCGGCCTTTACCGTCGACCCGGTGACGGTGGACGAAATGGACGACATCGCCCGGTATTCCGGCCTGGCCGGTATCGAGCGGCACAGCATTGGCCATGCCCTGAATATCAAGGCGGTGGCCCGTCGCGCCGCCGCCGACCATTTTGCGGATTACGCAGAACTCAATCTGATCATCGCGCATCTCGGCGGGGGCGTCTCCGTCACCGCCCATCGGCATGGCCGCATGGTCGATGTCAGCGGCGCTCTCGATGCCGGGCCCTTTTCCCCGGAGCGCAGCGGCACCCTGCCGCTGCTCGATGTGGTCGAGCTTTGCTTCGGCGGTACCTGTACGAAGGCGGAAATCAAGAAAAAGCTCATCGGGCAAGGGGGCCTGGTTTCCTATCTGGGGACCAATTCGGCCATCGAGGTCGGCCGCCGCATCGCCGCCGGAGATAGCCAAGCCCTGGCAGTGGCCCGGGCCATGGCTTATCAGATCGCCAAGGAAATCGGCGCCATGGCTACCGTGCTGAACGGCGATGTCGATGCCATCGTGCTGACCGGCGGGGTGGCGCACTGGAGTGAACTGGTCGAATGGATCCGCGAAAGGGTCGGGTGGATCGCCACCGTCTGGGCCTATCCGGGCGAGGACGAAATGCTCGCTCTTGCACAGGGCGCCCTGCGCGTGTTGCGGAACGAGGAATTTGCGCGGGTTTATGCTCCGCGCTGAGGGGATTGCAAGCGCTGTTTCGTGCAATATTTTTTGCACATGAATATTTCGTTGCAGCCCCTTGAGGGAGCATGGATGGCTTGTTGGTGGTTGTAAGGCTTTAAAAAATAGAGGGTTTTTGAGAATTATCAGACTGGCACGGTCGCTGCTTTACCCAAGGCATGACCTGGTGGCAGGCGACTGGCCAAACCGGATGTTATCGGGGGATGACAATGGATGTTATATCGCAGATCAAGCAAAACGCGCGGCGCCAACCGCAGACCATCGTGTTGCCGGAAAGTTACGATGACCGTATGCTGCTGGCTGCCGGCCGTATTGCCGGGGAAGGGCTGGCCCGCATCGTGCTGCTCGGCGACCCCGAGTCTCTTCTGAACCGGGCCGAGACGGTCGGTGCGGATCTGAGCCGGGTAAAGCTGCTGGCACCGGCTGCCAGCGCCCTGCTGCAGGATTATGCTGAAGAACTGGCGGATCTGCGCAAGCACAAGGGGCTTACCGTCGGCGAAGCCTGCAAACAGTTGCTGGCCCTGGATCAACTGCACTTCGCGGCCATGATGGTACGCAAAGGAGATGCCGACGGCGCGGTGGCCGGAGCCTTTAACAGTACCGGCGATGTACTGCGCGCGGCTTTGCAGGTGGTCGGCACCGCCCCCGGCATCCGTACCGTTTCTTCGGTGATGCTGATGGTGACTCCCCGGCCGGAGCTCGGTGAAAACGGCACCCTGCTATTCGCCGATTGCGTGGTCAATCCCCGTCCCGATGCGCAGGCACTGGCCGAAATCGCCGTAACCACCGCGCGCAGCTGCCGCAGCCTGCTGGGGGTGGAGGCGCGGGCGGCCATGCTGTCCTTTTCCACCATGGGCAGCGCCGACCATGAGGAGGTGCGCCGCGTGCGGCAGGCGGTCCAGATCGCCCGAAGTCTGGCGCCGGAACTGCTGATCGACGGCGAAATGCAGCTGGATGCCGCCATCGTCACCCAGGTCGCCAGCCAGAAAGCGCCGGGATCGCCGGTTGCCGGCCGGGCCAATACCCTCATTTTCCCCGATCTGAATGCCGGCAATATCGGTTACAAGCTGACCGAGCGCATTGCCGGGGCCCAGGCGGCGGGGCTGATGGTACAGGGTCTGGCGCGGCCGTTCAACGACATGTCCCGCGGCTGCACGGTGGAGGACATTGTCAGTACGGTGGCGATGACCGCCGTGCAGAGCCTGGGGTAAGCGGCCTTCCGGTCCGGCGCTAACGCAGGTCTGGCAATATTTTCGCCCGGCGGGTAGAATGTCCTGGTCGCCGGGCGCAGCCCCGGTGCAACCCATGCGGCGGGCTAAGTTTCAGGCCCGTCGCCATCCACCGCAAGGAGGCTGGATACCATGGTGCCTGGCTGTGACACTCTCCCGGTTCTGCTGGTCGACGACGAGCCCAACATCCTTTTCAGTTCCCGTACCATTCTGCGCAGCGCCGGGATTCGCGAGGTCGAGACCTGCGATGACAGCCGTCTGGTCATGCCCCTGCTGGCCAAACGCAATTTCGGTGTCATCGTACTTGACCTGTTCATGCCCCATGTTTCCGGCCAGGAATTGCTGATCGATATCTGCCGCAAATATCCCCACATTCCGGTGCTGATCATGACCGCCAGCGACGAACTGGAGCTGGCGGTGCAGTGCATGAAGAGCGGCGCCCACGATTATCTGGTCAAACCGGTCGATAAAACCCGCTTCGTGACCAGCGTGCAGCGCATCCTGGAATTGTGCAACCTGCGCAACGAAGTGCATCTGCTCAAGGAACAGCTGCTTTCGGATCAGCTCGAACACCCCGAAGTGTTCGCCCCGATCATTACCTGCAGCAAGAAGATGACCGCCATCTTCCGCTACATGGAGGTCATCGCCTGCTCCCGCCAGCCGATTCTCATAACCGGCGAAACCGGTGTTGGCAAGGAACTGTTCGCTACCGCCATCCATCAGCTCAGCAGACTTGCCGGCAAGCTTGTATGCGTCAATGTCGCCGGATTGGATGACAACCTGTTTTCCGATACCCTGTTCGGCCACGAGCGCGGCGCGTTTACCGGCGCCGACCGGCCGCGGGCAGGACTGATATCCCAGGCTGCCGGTGGCACCCTGCTTCTCGACGAAATCGGTGATCTCGGGGAAGCCTCTCAGGTCAAACTGCTGCGCCTTTTGCAGGAGGGGGAGTACTACCCCATCGGTTCCGATGTGTCGCGCAAGAGCGACGCCCGCGTGGTGGTGGCTACCAACAAGAATCTGCAGCAGATGATGAGCAAAGAGCAGTTCCGCAGCGACCTGTATTACCGGCTCTGCGCCCATCATGTGCATATCCCGCCGCTGCGCGAGCGGCTCGAGGACATCCCCGTTCTGCTCGATTATTTCGTCACCAGGGCGGCCAGGGAATTTCACAAGAAGCCGCCGGTTTCCAATCCGGAACTGTCGCGTTTGCTCGGTAGCTATGCCTTCCCGGGCAATGTGCGGGAGCTGCAGGCCATGGTTTATGATGCCGTGGCCCGGCATCAGTCCGGCGTGCTGTCCATGGACAGCTTCAAAAGCGTGATCTGCCGCGAAAAAACCGTGCAATTACCCTCTCCGGATCGGGATCGGCCCGCCGCCGAACGGTTGCGCACTCTGTTCGGGCGGTTTCCCACCCTGAGGGAGATGGACAGGCTGCTGATTATGGCCGCCATGGATCTGGCCAGAGGCAATCAAGGGGTCGCCTCGACCCTGTTGGGGATCTCGCGGCAGGCTCTCAACCAGCGCCTCAAACGTCAGGAGCCGCCTGACGGGCGTTGAATTTCGTCGTGAGTCCGTGCCGTGGCATCGCTGCGGCATAAAGCTGAGAAGGCGTTTTATCCGAGGATTATAGTTCCTCAATTTATCTTTCTGTTCTGTCAATCTTTCTTGCATCCCCTTGCGCATCCCTTTGCTGGCCGCTGACAAATCTGCTTTATTCTGGTTTTCATCTGGCAATTCCCTAAAAACATCGTTCTAAATTTGCAGGATTCGTTGCACCCCAAAAGGTTGCGCAAGGCCTGCGAATTTTATTCAACATATTGAAAGTAAAACATAATTTCCGTTTACGATACTTGGTATGTTCTCTGCTCTGGTGTGTTGCGGATTCACCGTTGGCTTTGTGGAGGAGGATGCAGCCGCGGTTCGTTGTTATGTGCATGCCGGCACCGTCCGCATGCTCTCTTTAACCCGTTACACAACAGAAGGAGAAATGCATCATGGGAGCAATGGCAGAAAAGGTTTACGGATTCTATATGCCTACGGTCAGTCTCCTGGGGCTGGGAGCGGTCAAGCAGGTTGGTCAGCAGGCCAAGGTGCTGGGCGGCACCAAAGCCCTGATCGTCACCGACGCCGGTCTGGCCAGGATCGGGGTTGCCGACCAGATCAAGGGCTACCTGGAGGAAGCCGGCCTGAGCGTAACCGTCTTCGACGGAGCCGAGCCGAATCCCACCGATCTCAACGTGCGCGACTGCCTCAAGGTGTGGCAGGACAACAGCTGTGACCTGCTCGTCACCCTGGGCGGCGGCAGCTCCCACGACTGCGGCAAGGGCATGGCCATCGTAGCCACCAGCGGCGGCGACATCCGCGATTGGGCCGGCATCGATACCCTGCAGGCCGACCTGCCGCCCTACATCGCCATCAACACCACCGCCGGCACCGGCAGCGAGATGACCCGCTTCGCGGTCGTCACCAACACCGACACCAAGGTCAAAATGGTGTTCTGCGATGCCCGCCTGACCGCCGACGTGGCCGTCAACGATCCGGGCCTGATGGTCGGTCTGCCGTCATCGCTGACCGCCGCCACCGGCATGGACGCCCTGACCCACGCCGTGGAAGCCTATGTCACCACCTTGCTGTCCAACCCGGTCACCGACTGCCTGGCCATGCAGGCCATCAGACTGATCGGCAAGTGGCTGCGCAAGGCCGTGGCCAATGGCACCGACCTGGAAGCGCGCGACGCCATGGCCTACGCCGAATATTTGGCCGGCATGGCTTTCAACAGCGCCGGTCTGGGCATCGTACATTCCATGGCTCATCAACCGGGCAGTCTGCTGGGCAAGCCGCACGGTGTGTGCAACGCCATCTGCCTGCCGGTGGTATGTGAATTCAACCTTATCGCCAACGCCGAAAAATACGCCAAAGTTGCCGAACTTCTGGGCGAAAACATCGAGGGTCTCACCACCATGGAAGCGGCCGAACAGGCCGTCGCCGCTATCCGTCGCCTGTCCAGGGACATCGGCATTCCCAAAGGTCTGGCCGCCATCGGCGTGACCGAAAAGGATATTCCCGTCATGGCCGAAAACGCCATGAAAGACGTCTGCACCCTGTTCAATCCCCGCACTGTGAAGGTTGCAGACATTATCGAGTTGTACAAAAAGGCCATGTAAATATTCCCGTTGCGATTTCAGGAAAGAGAGGAAGATATGAGGGCTCTTGCAGAACAGACGTTCGTTTTCAATATTCCCACGGTCAGCCTGCTGGGCGTAGGCGCCGCCAAACAGGCCGGCGCCGAAGCGAAAAAGGCCGGCGGCAAAAAGGCCCTGCTGGTCACCGACAAGGGGCTGGTCAAGCTCGGCATTGCGGGCGACATCCAGGCCAACCTGGAAGAAGCCGGTCTGCAGGTGGTCATGTTCGATGGTGCCGAACCCAACCCGACCGACAAAAATGTGGAAGCCGGACTCAAAGTCTACCGGGACAACGGCTGCGATCTGATCGTATCCCTGGGCGGCGGCAGCTCCCATGACTGCGCCAAGGCCATCGGCGTGGTGGCCGCCAACGGTGGCTCGATCCGCGATTACGAGGGCGTCGGCAAGATCGCCAAACCGACCCCGCCCAAGATCGCCATCAACACCACGGCCGGCACCGGCAGCGAGATGACCTTTTTCTGCGTCATCACCAATACCGACAACCACGTCAAGATGGCCATTGGCGGCGCCCAGATCACTCCCACGGTCGCCATCAACGACCCCCTGCTCATGGTCGGTCTGCCCCCGGCATTGACCGCCGCCACGGGCATGGACGCCCTGACCCACGCCGTGGAGGCCTATGTTTCGATCATGGCCACTCCGGCCACCGACGCCTGCGGTCTGCAGGCCATCGAACTGATCGCCAAGTGGCTGCGCAAGGCCGTGGCCAACGGCCAGGACCTCGAAGCCCGCGAAGGCATGGCCTTTGCCGAATACCTGGCCGGCATGGCCTTCAACAACGCCTTCATCGGCCACGTGCATGCCATGGCGCATCAGCTTGGCGGCTTTTACAATCTGCCACACGGGGTATGCAATGCCGTGCTGCTGCCGGTGGTCGAACAGTACAATCTCATCGCCTGTCCCGAGCGGTTCCGGGACATCGCCGTCGCCATGGGCGAGAACGTGACCGGCCTGTCCGTCATGGATGCCGGCCAAAAGGCCATCGCGGCCATGCGGCGGCTGTCGGCGGATGTCGGCATTCCCGCCGGCCTGGGTGAGCTGGGTGTCAAGGAAGACGATATCCCGATTCTGGCGCAAAACGCTTCGAAGGATGTCTGCTGTCTGACCAATCCGCGCTTGATCAGCATCGATGAAATCATGGCCCTGTACCGGGCGGCCATGTAATCACCCGTGCTTCGGGGGCGACAGGGGTCGCCCCCGGAATTTCATTTTCATCCAGGAGGCAGGGACATGAAAAGACTGTTGATCATCAGCGTTCTGCTGAGCGCTTTTTTGGTGCCGGATCTGGCCCGATCGGCCGATCCCCGTGACTACATCCCGCTGCCGGCCGGCAGTATGCTGTTCTGCACCTACCTGCAGCACATCACCGGCCACCGCCTCAAGAACGATGACCAGGTCGTTTCCACCGATTTCAATCTCAGCCAGAATATCGTCATCTTCCGTCCGGTGTACTACACCAATCTCGGGCCGTTCGTGGTCGATCCGCAGGCCCTTATCATCGCCGGCGAAGCCAGTCTCGATGGCGATCTGGTCAACGATACATCCAGTTCCGGCATCGCCGACCCGGTATTTCTCATGACCACCTGGTTCGTCAACAACCCGGAAAAACAGCTGTGGCTCGGCTATACGCCCTACTTCACCATTCCTATCGGCGAATACAGCAAGAAACGGGCGCTGAACCTTGGCGCCAACCGCTGGGCGCTCAAGAATGAAATCGGCCTGGTCAAGGGCTTCGGGCCGCTTTACATCGACCTGATCGGCAATGTCACGATTTTCGGCGACAACGACGACTGCTGGAATGGGGAGGAAACGGTTACCAAAAAGCAGGACCCGCTCTACGGCGCCGAAGTGCACGTGAGCTATGATGTCACCAAGCGCTGGTGGCTCGGCCTGAGCTATTTCTACGCCAACGGCGGCGAAACCGAAATCGACGGCATCGACCAGCAGGACGATCAGGACAATCATGCCCTGATGTTCACCTCCGCCTTCAATATCGGCGACAATTACCAGCTGCTGCTGCAGTATCGGGACGACTTCGGGGTCAAGAGCGGCGTCGAGACCAAGTCGATTCAGGCTCGCTTTGCCTTTTTCTACTGAGATTCAGGCTGTTCTGTCATTCTCGATTTTTCTGCGAGATTTTCCCCTCCTGGGCAGAGGGGATTTTTTTTGCGCCGGGGCCAATGTCTTGCCCTCGCTTAAAAAATCTGGCAGACTCCGACACGGAATCCACCCGTTTCCCGGAGTTTGTCAATGACCCAACCAGGCAGATCTCCCTTCCAGCTCGGGCAGACCGTCCGCTTCATGCATCAGGGCCGCGAACTTTCCGGCACCGTGGCGCGTGCCGATCGGCGGCAGGTGTATGTCCTCGGCGACGACCGCCGCGTTTACCGGCTTGACCACGAACAGCTGGTGCCGCCTACCCGGGCACCCGTGGTGCAGCCTCCTCCTGTTGAGCTTCCGGTCCCCGCGGTTTCCCCCCTGCAGTTTCAGGTCGGCGACCGGGTGTATTTCCGGTTCCGCGACAAAACCGTCGCCGGCTGTATTGTGCGGCTCAATCCCAAACGGGCGCTGGTGGTGTGCGACAACCGCGACGAATACCGCGTTTGCTATGCGCTGCTGGCGCGCGAGGCAACGGCAGGAGCGGCGCAACCAACCCCTTCGGACGATGTCTCGCGGCTGGAGGCTGTCGAACAGCAGGCTGGAGAGATGCTCCAGCGCCACGGCCTGAAGAACTGGCGTTTTGTTTTTGACGACGCCACGCGTCGCGCCGGTAGCTGTCGGTACGGCAGCAGGACCATCACCCTGTCGCGGCATCTGGCGCGCAATGCCCCCGAGGCTGAAATTCTCGATACCCTGCTGCACGAAATCGCCCACGCCCTGGTCGGGCCCGGGCACAACCACGATGCCGTATGGCGTGCCATGGCCAAACGGCTTGGCGGCAGCGGGGAGCGTTGCCATGGTCTGCGCTTCGCGCCGCCGCGTTACATCGTAAGCTGCCGCAACGGCTGCTGGGTCGCCACCGCCGAACGCCGCCGGCGTCATGTAGTGTGCAAGCGCTGCAAGGGAGAGGTGGTGTTCGAGACCTTTACGCAAGAGCGCTGGCAGCAATGTTGTCCCGACCGCTAGACCGACTGAGTCCGTTGCCATCCATTCCCTTTGCATGAACACGGTTGCGCCTAAATCCCTGCCTTCGCATGTCGCTTCATGGTGACGCCCCATTCTCCAAAAAAGGCGCGGTTCTGCAAAAATTTCCCGGAACCCGGTAAACCTTGCGCCTGACAAACCGTCTCAATTGCCAAAGCCATCGACCGGGGTTTCATTCATCCCCGGCGGCATGAATCGTGCTCTTCCGGTAGAAGTTCATTTTTATCCTGCATTGCAAAGGAGATCCGAAAATGAGACACATGCTTTTTCTGTTGCTGGCCGTTGCCCTGATGGGAACGTCCGTCGCCCAGGCCTCCGACGTGGACTTCGGCCTCGATGTGCACATCGGCAGCCACGGCGCCCGTCCCGTCGTCGTGCACGAGCCCCCCGTGTTCCTGGCGCCCGCCGAACTTGGCTTTCATGTTGCCGTAGGGGTGCCTTATGACATGTTCTATGTCGGCGGCAGCTACTATGTCTGCAAGGATCGCCGCTGGTATCGGGGCGCGAGCTACAATGGCCCCTGGCAGGGTGTCGGTCCCCGGCATCTGCCGCCCGGGCTGGCCAAAAAACGTTATCGGGACATCATCCGTGCAAGGGATGCGGAATATGCCCATTACAGAAGGGACAGACATCATTACAAGGGCAGGGCTCATTATCCGCAGGACGATGGGCGTGGCCATGGCAAGGGCAATGGGAAGGGGCATAAACATAAAGGTTGATAAGGAAACGGGGAAGGGCGGCAGTGCTCTTCCCCGTTGGTTTTGGTGCTGAAGGATATGGATTTCTTTCCCTGTTTGCCTTTGTGACGCGGCCGGAGTGAAGCGCCGGGCGGGGGCGCCATCTCGCGGTATTGAAGTTAAAGGTTTAGAACTGAAAGCTGTAAGCTGTAAGCTGTAAGCTGCGAGCTGTAAGCTGCGAGCTCAGGTCAAAACCTTTTACTTCAACTTCGCCGGTCCCGGCCGGCAGCCGGCATACTTTCTTTACTCGTCTAAAGAAAGTATGGAAAGAAAGGACGTAGGGTCGGCTATCGCCATTATGATAGGCTCCGGCTCCAAGGGC
>Ga0265295_1002885_pt1 | contig 26062 bp, 23 predicted proteins | sample Munlansysbiofilm_FD_192503 | JGI IMG/M metagenome (GOLD analysis project Ga0265295, IMG submission 192503) | Leachate microbial communities from a municipal landfill in Southern Ontario, Canada - Methane capture system biofilm | ecosystem: Engineered > Solid waste > Landfill > Unclassified ... | reverse complement strand
TCGCACCCAATGGGTGCAAAAAGTCATTCAGGAAAAGCAAACTCAATATACCGGTATTATTGATTTATTTCAAGTGCAAAATGTTTCAAAACTGTATATTCAATGCAACTTTTTCACGGATTTAGGTAAATATATCAACAGAAACTTGTTTAGACTTCGACAATAAATTATTAAATTTAAACATTCATGAATCTACCATTTGAACAACAACTAAACGCCCTCCTTCACCTTTAGCAAGAAGTAATTGTTGACCGTCTTTAAGTTCAACTTTGCCACCGATCGGTATCAAATTTTTGAATGAACCGGAAATTTCTGTCAAATCCGTTAAACCTTCGTTAACAAGCCACCAGATATTATTATGAAGAACAAAGTAACCAACTCGCTTCTTTTGATCATCCGTTAACTTTTCATTAGGAGCAATATGACTATATGCATGCCATAAAAAAAGTGACTGTCCTGTCCAAATCATTAACCGATGATTATCAGAACGAAACTGGCCTTCCTTACGAGATGAATAAAGGTTTAAAACTGGCAACTTGCCCTTGTGGGGTGTACCGCAAAAGGGACATTTGGGTTTGGTTGAGTTGTCAAATACATACCACTTCTGGGCACAATTCACATTTTGGCAAGGCTGTATAAGATCTACAGTTTTAACTAACGCTGTTTCCCATTCATTAGCAGATGGGCGCATGCATGGATCGTGAAGTCCAGCTACAAATGCTTGAAGAAATAATGGAGATAGATATGGACCAGTGATTGTGTATGGCAACTTGTCCGTATCAAACCAAGGAAGTTCCGTAGGCTTAGCATCTGACACTTTTATACGATTACTTTTATCGGATGGATGCTCAACAAAAAGAGCTTTTTCGCCCATTGTAAGTGATTCGTCTCTTTGCTCGTCATTAACATCATGAACTTTTCCTCCCCGCAAAGGATGCCGGTAGAGCAAATACATATAAATGAGCACAGCAAGAGCATGTTGATCAGTCTCCCTTTGAGGCAGTTTTCGATTTGGGTCATCTTTTAAAAGATGACATGTTTTAACTACTTCTGGCGCAATAAAATCAGGGGTCCCGACTACATCAGGAGGATATTTTCCTGGAACGACAAGGCCATCTACATCTATAACACATGCAAAACCTTTTGACGGGTCAACAAGTACGTTTTTATAAGACAAGTCAGAGTGGGCTAAACCTGCCATATGCAAACGTCGAACAGCACGCGAAAGCAGTACACATACTTTTAGATGATTCACCCAGTCACCTAATTCACGTGGATCAAGAAAGCGATTTCGCAAATTAGCTGCTGCAAACCACTTACCTTCTTTCTCTTTACCCTTAATATCAAGCATGTCATTATTTTTAGAACCATGTTCAAAGAAAAAATGCTTTGAATATGTTGGAACGACAATACCCATTAATCCATTATATTCAACAATCTGATTTGGCCAACAAAATAAATTCTTCCAATATTCTCCACCAATGTCATTAAATAAACGATCAAAATAAGTCGTAGTTATGCTTTTAAGTCGTTCACGAGCTTGATAATCTTGACTTTTCTTATAAAATGCAACTACATAAGATTTATCAGGAGAGAAATATACATCTTTCATTGCGCCAGATCCAATTATATCATCGACAAACTCGATGTCATGCCCATCACATGTTTTGCATTTAATTACGCTTGACATTATCGCTCCTGGTAACTCAAAAATACATAAAATATTTTAGCTCATCAACAAAGCATAATATAACATTATAAATACTAAAAAATATTCACGAATTAAGACTATATTACAATTCGTTAAAAATAAATTTTAAAAAAGAATAGCTATTGTACGATCATCATGATGTCCTGGAGAAAAAAATCCAAGCCAATCAATAAGCGCTTTATCGGGATCAGGACCGTATAACAGAGGGCTTAGCTCATGCCACAGCGAGTCCCACTTTGAAACAGTGGCCAATCCATTATCTGTTTCAAATTTAGGATCCGAAACACCATCAGTCATAAGTATTACAGCAGTCAAATCAGAAAAATTTCCTATTCCCACACGCTTTGAAAAACCAGAATCCATCAATGAAGCCCTGTCTAGAAAACGAGTTTGCCCCGCAAATTCCCCGCTATCTGGAGTCCCCATCAACCTTACTTTTTCTGATGGACCGTAAGCAGCAATTGCACCGTCGCCCATCCAGAATGTAGCGAGAAAGACATTCGTACCCTCTTTCTTTATTGCAGCAGCAAGTAGTGTAGTTGCATATTGCTTAGGCACGCTATCATTACGAGCAGCTTCAGTCTCAATTGCATTAACAGCAACTAAGCCAGCTTTATGAAACAAATTATGAAATTCAACCCCAAGAGTTGAAGATGACTCTTTTTCAGAATACCAATTCTTCAAAGTATCGGACATTCGAGCGCCAAACTCACCAGAAAGCTCTGATTCCAAATGATTACCAAAACTATTCGCAGCTAGTTTCGAACCCATTCTTGAATTTTTAGCGCTGCCAGCTCCATCTGCAACAATGATTATACTCCATTTTGAAGCAACATCGTGACTAATAAAAAAATCATCGTCACGAAATGTTCCGCCATGCTCATGTGAGCGACCACGACGACTTGCAGCAACGATAGAGCTTTCCTCAATGTGAATAACTTTTCCCTCTGAATTTAATTTCGAGTAAGGATCATCAGCAGGAGGATCAATCACTTTCCAAAGACTTCGAGGATCTGGATTAACAATAAGTAAACATTCATCTGTAGAAGAAATATTGTCCCCATTAGTCCATTTAATAGTTATTTTATGTTCTCCATCTAAAAGAGGATTCCCACTAAGTACAGAAGATTCAACATCAAAAACAAGCCCAACACCATCTGGAATATGAGCATCTATAATAATAACAGAATTACCATTTTTATTTTTCCCTTCTAATTTACCAGAGTATGGCTTACCAATCATTGCATTCGGCAAGTGAAATAACGCGCGATCTTCGAAATTTTTTGAAGCAGAAAGATTTGATATTAGATTTTTATCATGCTTATAAGAGCTTTCATCGGCTTGAGATGTCAAAAATTTTTTTAAATTTTTATTTTTAGTGTTTTCTAAATTATTTATAACTATATCAATTGTATCTTTTTTTAATTTGTCTTCTTCACTTTTTAAATCTAATAACAAATTATCTTCATATCTTAACATTACATCCGTCCCAATAGTTTCATTTTTAAAATTTAAATCATGCATATTTACAACATTTGTTTTTAGATCAGACAGTACTTGATCTTTAAATAATATTTTGTCTTTTTCAACTGATATATATATACATTTTTTTTCATTCCATATTTTTTTAATTGCTAATTTATAATTTTCTGTAATACTCAATAGTTTTTCATCTTTAGTAATTTCATTAATGTCTTTTACAGATAGTTTTTCATCCAAAAAATCTTTAGAAAAACTTTCTTCCAAATCATTGAAAAGTGTACGAAAAAATAATTTAATTATTTCATTATCTTTTGTCATATCAACCTCTACTTCTATTTACGTCGAAACCTGACACATCACTACTAGTTGGAGAAAATGAAACATTGTTCTCACACCATGGACATTGCACTTCATTCAATTTATCTATACACAATATTTTTCCACAGTGACAAACAGCAAAAGCAGATTGAGCACCACAATATGGACAGCCAGGTGTACCCTTTAACTCAGAAGTGTTAACTTTTAAGTTCAAAGTCTTTGGGTCTGACCAAGCGAAGTAATCCTCTTCAAGTGGATAACAGCCCGCAAGTGTAAAGAATGGCACTTCAATTCGTATTTCACTAACAGCAAGATCTTGAGTGTCTTTTTCGTATTTGATTATATATGGTTTTCTTGTCTTTTGACATCGTCCAATTAGTGTTACACATGTTTCGTCAGCAACAGCAGACGGAGGGTCCTTAACTATTTTGAGAACACGTTCATCTAAACTTGGAAAACCATTGGCATTAGTACCTTCGCCAACGCTCTTACTCTGTGCCACGATCGAAGCCGTGACCCAGTTAATAAACTTTTTAAAATCTCCTTCCTGAGCGTATTCAAAAGCAATGACGTTTTCCGTGAGAAGTCGGAGAACCCCAAAGTCCGCGGATTTTCCAAGCCCAACCGCAATAAGAGTCACTTTTTTAGCGTAAGCCGAATTCCATCGACTTACTGCCTGATTAAAGTTGTCTGTTGGGTGACCGTCAGTAAAAAGATACACTATTGGTTTCCAATCTCCCTTTTGATCTGATGTAGTTTTAATGACAGAATTATCAATACTGGCCATCAAAACTTCTAGAGCAGCTCCAAGACTCGTCCCTCCACCAATCGGAAGTTTTGGTGGATAAAATGATGCGAGTTCTATCAACGGTGCGATTGTCTTAGCTATCCCAGCAAAAGCAATAATAGATATATACACCGTCTCTAGTGCGTGGGGATCAGAACGAAGTGTCTTAACGATGGTTGAAAGACCTTCCTCCATTTGTGATAACTTTTCTCCAACCATAGACTCAGAGCAATCAAGCAAGAAAAACACTGGAAGTCTGCGCACAATCAGCTCCTTTACTCTAAAAGAAAATTAATATGTCCATTACTTTTTTGATGAGTAAATTCATCAAAGTCTATTTAATTATCATTCAAATATTATTTAAAATAAGTGACTGTCTACATCAGCATATGCTGCTCTTATAATAACTTTCACATTATTGATGCGTGATTCACAGTTATGTCAATCCTAAAAAAAAATTCAATAAGTATGTATTAGCCCACTGCATCGAGGCAAGTTTGTCGCTTAAGAAATTAATTGCAGGAAGGTCGTGTGAAATGGGCGAATAAATCTGAAAGTAGAAAGTTTTTCCAGATTGGCCGATCGTGAAATGTCTAAGTCGACATGGCGAAAAAATGCAAAACATCTTTTTAAAATCTCTACGGCTATTAAAAAAGATATCGAATAACTTTAATATTAATGATTTTGTAACATCAAAAAGCTTTAAAGTTTCGAATAAAAGCAACGGGATAGCTCCCTAAATGTTTACAGTGCCAACATGTTGTCTGAGCATAGTGACACCTATTACAGAAACTTATAAAACTAATTGATAATAATTACATAAATTAAAATACAATTTGAACCTCTGAAGGCGGAGGGGGGAGAGAAATTTGCGATGTTAACCCTGAGCTACTACTTCCTACAGAAACACTTGCTGAAACCCACTTGAAAAATCCAGAAAAAGCAGTAGAATCCATTGTATCTACAGTAACTACTCGATCAGTCAACTCATGTAGGTATTGCAGCTTAGCTTTTGGGCCAGCTGCACAAGCGATTATAGACCCAAAATTACGTTTCTTAATTTCAGGTATAATTTCACGAAAGGCGTGCAGATCTGAAGGGCTTCCATCCGTCATAATGAATACCAAAGGACGCCAATCACCTTTTGAATCTGATGTAGATTTTTTTACTTCCCGGTCAACACATTCAATAAGTAACTGCAAGGCAGCACCCATAAATGTTGCACCCGCATCAGGAACGGAAACTTCTGGAAAGCGAACTTGATCAAGAGGCGTTAAGGGAAGTGAAATCCTAGCCTCAATGTCAAATGTAATGAGACAGAGATGCGCACTTTCAAGAGCATATGGATCTTGACGTAAAGCACTCAGCATAACTTGCAGCCCAACATTTACGGAGTGAATTGGCTCACCACGCATTGATCCAGACGTATCAAGAAGAATATAGACCGGTAGCCTGCGATTTCCCATAGTTACCTCATAAATAATTATTTCGCAGGATATCCACAAATGTGTCAGTTTCAAATGGCTCACCAATCGCATTGAATTTCCAATCCTTACCGTCACGAACTAATTCTGCAAAAATCATTGCACGATATTGAGCAAATTTCGCACCTCCAGACAGATCATACCGCACCATCTCTTGTCCGCGCTTATCTACCGCTCTTATGAAGGCATTATTAACGCCGCCAAAACTCTGTCCTTTACGCAATCCATTGTATATTTGGACAATAAATGCTATTGTTGTGTAATTACTTGGTATGTTATTTAAATTGGCGATAATTTGCTCATCATCACCATCACCCTTTCCGTCAACATTGTCACCTGTAAGCCAAATCTGACCTGATTGATGTCGCAAACTATTGAAAAAAACAATATCCCCATTGACCAAAGTCGGCTTCCCGTTTTCTCTATCTCCAAGATTTTTAACTTTTTTATTTTGATCACACAGGAACGCGACCACATCAAGATCCCATTCAATAGGGATTCGTACCTTTTCTCTAACAATTTCAGTTCCACCCAGTAGTCCAGAAAGACCTGTTTTCTTACGCTCAACAGCTCTTTCAACTATTTCAAAACGCTGCTGACTTGGTTCTTCACAGTCCCACCCTAATCCAATCGTCACCTGCGACAAATCAAATTCTTCTTTACGGAGACTGACACCCTGTCCTTTCTTAAGCAAGATAGCCATAACCTCTCCCTTAAACTGAGACTAAATTATAAAAAGATAGATTTTATTGCCACTAACACAATGAAAGCAGAAACTAACTAGTGATAGAATCAAAATTGTTGTAGTAAATTAAAGTACGATATTTACTTCTGGTGGAGGCGCAGGCAGATCATCTAATCCCATTACTTCTTTCTGACCTTGATCGACCTTTTGGCTACCTGTAGACACAGACGCTGACACCCACTTAAAGAAAGCTTTAATGGTACTGGCGTCAGCAGTATCGAGTTGAACTACAACTTCAGTGATTTGTTTTAAAATACTTGGGTCTGCACTAGGCCCTGCTGCACACGCAATAACTAAACCTGTACGAATTTTTTTAAGGTTATCAAGTCCTTTTTTCCAATCATCAGTAGGTGAACCGTCAGTCATGATGAAAATTAAAGGTTTCCAATCACCTTTCACTTCAGCTGTAGTTTTAGAAATTTCGTTATCAATACACTTCGCTAAAAGTGATAAAGCAGCACCAAGCTCAGTAGTACCGCTTGCTTTAAGTGATGGAGTTTGAAATGAAGCTAATTCAGTCAGTGGAACGATCTGTTTTGCATCACTATCAAAAGTTATAACAGACAAAAAAGCAGTCTCTAATGCATAAGGATCTTGTCGTAGAGTAGAAACAAGAATTTGAACACCATTCTTAACTGATTCTATAGGCTCTCCACTCATTGAACCAGATGTATCAAGCAATAAATATACTGGTAATCTTCTCATATAAAGTCCTTATCAAGTTTGTAACTAGGATTATGAGGCTACAGCCACGCCAAATTGATTACACATAGCTTCCAAACCTCCGGAGAAGCCCTGCCCAACAGCTTTAAACTTCCATTCATTATTATATCTATATATCTCACCAAAAATCATTGCTGTTTCAGTGCTATAATCTTCTGACAAATCGAACCTTACAATCTCAACATCGTTATCAAGATTTACAATACGCATGAATGCATCAGAAACCTGGCCAAAGTTTTGACGTCGTTTCTCTGCATCATAAATAGTTACAGTAATGACTATACGTGTAATCGACTCTGGAACTTTTTTAAGGAAAATTTTGATCGCCTCATCGTCTCCTTCACCTTCACCAGTTAGGTTATCACCTGTGTGCTCTACAGACTTACAGTTCGAAATTAATTTACCATAAAAAATAAAATCTTCTTCTGATTTGACTTTCCCATTATCACCAAGCAAAAAAGCGCTTGCGTCAAGATCAAAATTTTCACCTTCAGTTTCACGGGCATCCCAACCCAATCCAACTAAAATATTTTCTAAAGAGGGAGCTGCCTTAGATAATGAAATATTTCCACCTTTACTCAAAGAAACCGCCATATTACCTCCTATGAAATTAAATCCTGTGAATCAAAAAAAAAATGACTTCTTACACGCTATATATGTTCTGGATTGAATCCTAGTAAATTACGAACTAACTTACGAGCAAGATCAACAGGTATTATTACTAATGAAAACATAAGTACATAGAACCACTCATAAATTGTCAAGCCTACAGTCCGCAACATATCGCCACCAATATAAGTAAACAATATTTGCACAACAAAAATAAGGGCCACAACGGGCAAGAAACCTTTATTTTTTAAAATACTATTAAATAAATTTAATCGTTCAGTACGTGCATTAAATTTATTAAAATTATTGATAAAAACAAAAAAAGCAAAAAAACCAGTCATAAACGCTGCTTGATTTCTAAAGATTTCTCGCACCAAAGGTGAAGTCAAAAATACGATACTCAGTGTAGCTATAGTAACACCATTTATAAGAATAGATGACCACATATCACCAGTTATTAACGGAGCATTACGAGGTATGGGTTTTTCTTGCATATAACGGCTGAGCGCAGCTTCTCCAGAAAAAGCTAGTGCGGCAAGAGTATCCATTATAAGGTTGATCCACAGTAATTGGATCATAGTTAGCGGTAAATCAAACCCAAAAAAGGGGCCCAAAAAAGCAATAAGTATAGCGGCTACGTTTACTGTAAGCTGAAAAACTAGAAATTTACGGATGGATTTAAATAGGGTTCGCCCATACAGAACTGCTCGCGTCAATGACGAAAAATTATCATCCAAGATAACAATATCACCAGCGTCCTTTGCAACCTCAGTACCCGAACCCATTGAAAATCCGACATCTGAGCGTTTTAAAGCCCCGGCGTCGTTTACCCCATCGCCAGTCATGCCTCCCACCAAATTCAATCCCTGAGCTAACCTTACGAGACGACTTTTTTGATGTGGATAAGCTCGCGCGACCACGCATAAATCCGGCATTACTCGACAAATCTCTTCATCGGACATGTCTTCAATTTGAGATGAAGTTAGAATGAGCGACCCTTGTCTGTCCAGCAACCCGACATCCTGCGCTATAGCCTGAGCGGTTTCTTTTCTATCACCAGTTACCATTACAACTTGTATGCCTGCCTCTCGCGCTTGGCGGATGGCGTCTCTAGACTCAGGACGTAATTCATCACGCAGACCGATTATTGCAACAAGAGAGAGGTCTGATGGTATGGTTTTAAGCTCGCCAAAAGGAATATCACCAATTGCAATTGCAAGCAGGCGCATTGAACGACCCGACAACACGTTCATCTCATTATACAGTTGAGACAAATCCTTGATTTTCTTTTTTTTACCCAGCTCATCAAAATAATGTGTACAATTCTCTAAAAGTAACTCTGGAGCGCCTTTAACTAAAACTAAAGGCTGTTCACCTCCAAGCAAAACTGCTGAGAATTTTCGTGCAGAACTAAATGGAATTGCATCAACAACACCGATATTTTCTTCAATACGCAAAATAGAATCTACATAATTTAAAAGCGCGTGTTCAGTACGATCAGCACCAATAATTTTAGTTTTATCTCCATGAGAAGTATCTATTACAGCAATATTATTATGCTTTAAAGACATACCAACTAGATTTTTTAATTTTTCTGGAATAGTATTAAAAGTAACGTACTGTTTATTATATCCAGTTAATAAAGTTGCAACTTGCAAAACACCTGTAGTTAATGTCCCAGTCTTATCTGAAAATAGAATATTAAGACTGCCGGCTGCTTCAATACCCAGCAGCTTTCGTACTAAAACTTTATCAGTCAACATTTTTCTCATATTAATAGATAACACTATGGCAATCATCATAGGCAGCCCTTCTGGCACCGCAACGACTAAAATTATAACAGCTAGTATTACAGCAGTAACAATATCACTTAATAGAGGTGCGAAATTTGAAGAATTAAAAATAAATGCACTGACAGTATCTAGTGTTAACCCTCGAGATATAAATAATCTTTGATACATGAATGAAATTGCAATAAAAATAGATCCAATCAAACCAAACCAGTAAATATTATTTGCTAATGCTGATAGCTTCACCTTTAAAGGGGAATCTCTGTCCGAGCCCTGAACTTCTTTAGCAAGTCTACCGTAAAAAGTTCGATCACCCACAGAAGCAATTTTAATTACCGCCTCACCATCACTTACTACTCCACCTCTAAAAACCCAGCATGGATCGTGGAGATCATCAGATGCAGAAAGCGGCAGAGATTGATCAATTGGATATTTATTTATGTGCTCAGATTCGCCCGTAAGAGAAGCCTGGTCAATTTGCAACGTACCTTCGATTAAAACACCATCTGCTGGAATTTTATCACCCGGCTGTAAGAGTACATAATCTCCAACAACAAGATCATCAATACTAATGCTCAAACTTCCGCATTTTCTTAAAACCTTAACTTGTATACGAGATGCTTCCTCTAACAAGCGCTGAAAAGCAGTTTCATTTTTAAATTCTGACCAAGTTGCGACTCCAGTAGCAATAATAACAGCAAAAGCGATTCCTACGCCTTCATACCATTCAGCATAACCAAAAAATGCAAGCAACGTGACTATGAATAATGCAATAATTAAAACAATTATTGTTGGATCTTTGAAATTATCAAATAATTTATCAAAAAAACCTTCCGATTCTTGTGAAGTTATTGCATTTGTACCGAAATCTTGACGAGACTTGATCACTTCCTCATCAGAAAGACCAATATTATGAATTTGCATTGACAATCCTTTTATAAAAATGTTTGAAGATATTAAATATTAACAAATTCACTTAAGTTATAATTTTAAAAAAATTTCAGATTTTATACGTTAAATACGGAAATAAAAATATTTAAAGTTTATATGATAAAATTTGATACATATAATTGTTAGATCATAAATATATTTTTTTTAACATTTTTTTAAACATATTGTAAAAAAAAGGGTTTTTCGACGTTTAATGTGGAATTCATGAAACCACCACGACCTGAATCGGGGCCGCGATCAGGTAGACCAAGGTAAGGTGATGAAGGTCTCCACATTTCGGTATCCTCGGGCTCTAGCTCTCGCCGCCTGGAACAGGCCATTGTAGCCCTCGAGCCTCGCATTGGTGAGCAAGGAATACCAACGATGAAGTGTTCGCGGCAAGTGCCTCTCGAAACTTGCCAGTGAGCTCCTCACAGGCTCCAGGAGCGGGCAGTCGGCAGCATACTCCGCCGCATGCTTAAGAAAATGGGTGATGCGCCACTTGTCGGCATGCTTTGATTCGGCCCGCCGCACCCAGCGAAGAAGTTCTTTGACATGGTAGGCCTTGGCGGCAGCCAAACCCTGCTCGACGAGCCCCAGGAGAGCGTTCTCTTGATGCTGCGTGCGTTCTTTTTCAGCGCCCTTGAGCACGGCCCAACGGGTGTGGTCCGGCAGCTTTGCCTGCCTGACTTCTAGCTTTCTGACTTCATCGACGGCCTTGGTGAAGAGCTGGGCAACATGGAACCAGTCGACTGTCACCGAAGCGGACTTGAACTCCTGTTCGACTGCGGAAAGGAACGCCGGCGACATGTCGCAGACAACTTCGACGATGTTCTCGGGACGACCCTCATGGGCTTCGATGAACTCGCAGAATTTCGTCAGGCAATCCTTGTCCTTGCCGGGAGTCGCAAAGATCACGGGCTTATCGGAGCGATCCAGGTCGATGACGACGGTAATATAGTTGTGGCCTTGTTTGGAGGCGGTCTCGTCTAGGCCGATTGCCTTAAGGCTCTTCAGGTCCAGCGCTGCGATGGCTTTGGACACATAGTGGCGGACGATCCGCCACAAGCGCTTGCCCGTGACCTCAACGTGTCGGGCTACGGCGCTGACCGGCATCTCGCGGACGAGACTCATGACCACCTGCTCGAAAAGCAGAGTGAAGCGGCTGCCTTCCGTGGTCCATGATGCTTCCACGTGACGGATTCCGTGCTCCGGACAATTGATCCTCGGGAGCCGGGCCGTAAGGTAGCAATGATGCTGGAAGAAGTTGAGATGCCGCCACGTGTACTCCTTGAACTCATGCGCCTTGCACGCGGTGCCGCACTCAGGGCACGGATACAGCGCTCCACGGTCGGCACCGATCTCCAGATGGAGCTTGGTTGGCGTTTGTTCTGTATCAAGGCGTTGACTCATAACTTTCCAGGGTGGCGTGAGACCAAGACCCAAGGCGAATATTTGTTCGGCAAGCATGGCAATCCTCCTGAGGGAGGGCTATCCAAACTGGGCGAGGTCGGTCAATTCCACATAAAACGTCCAAGAACCAACAAAAGTTAAGAAATACAATTCAGACAAAATCTGTCCAATATCTACAACTTAAGAACATGATTTTTTATTCTAATCAAAGACACCGGTAAGCGTTCTGAAAAATGACAATTTTATTACACACGTTTGTCTCATACCGACAACAAAGTAAAAAGTGAACAATTAATTATGTAATACGATTTTAATTACAACCTATATTTTATAAAACTTGTCATACAAAAATATTATCACAAAGCGAAAAAACCTATTCGGCACGTTTGTGAAAATAGATCTGTTGCCAAAAATTTAGGTTCATCCGGTTAAGCGTCCTTGGCATCGTGAATTCCCTGACCTGACGGGAAACTTCGGACCACTCAATTCTTGAGGCTTTTCCTACGGTTCAAGTTTTTTCCATACTGCCGACAGAAGTTTTCGGGCGTCATGTTGTTCAGGCTTGGATGCTGTCGAACGGAGTTGAAGTGCCGCCTCCAATCCTCGATCACAACCTGAGCCTAGGCCCGACACCGGAACCATTCCAACGACAGGAATTCGTCGCGAAATTTGCCGTTTAACTCTTGGATATGGTAGTGCATCCTGGTTTTCATTGGCGTGAAAAACTTAATGAACCATATGTCCTTTCATTTTATCAAAATAAGCTTCAACCGGATGACCAAATTATTACTCTGAGCCCTAAATTGTTAACATTTTGTGGCTAGGCAATTGATCCTCAAGCGTAAACGGAAAAGTGACGTTACTATTTCTTCGTCGGAGTAATAACCACTTCAAAACCCTACTTGAGTCGCGAGTCAATTGATTTTCGAACTCCACTGTTCATGATCGGCCTGACATCGTTTCCTTTGCGATCTTCTTTCGCTAAGTTCTAAATCCCGAGACGTGACCCTTTGTCAATAATGAATTGTATGAAAAAACACACCATGGAAATACTTACCCCTTTATATCGTACAATAAAATTGAAACGGTAGCATCCCCTTAAAAGAGAGCTTTGCATGACATAATCATAGCTAAGGCGTACAAACCTGCAAGACCGTCATCAATCATAATACCCCATCCTCTGGGTAACCAGTCCTCTGAAGCCCGCACCGGCCATGGCTTGATTATATCAAAAAGCCTAAACAAGAAAAAAGCAAAAACAAACCAATAGATATTCACCGATTCCATAAAGAGTAACACAATCCATTGCCCCCAGAGTTCATCGACCACTACACAGGAAGGGTCCTTGTGACCAATTATACACTCTGCGCGTGTTGCGCACCATGCTCCTAAAGGAAATATAATAAGTAGAGTCAAAACACGACCCCAGATTGGCAAAGGAAGAAATACAAAAGGAGATAACAACAGTGCAGCAAAAGATCCCCAAGTACCAGGTGCTTTTGGCATTCGTCCAGCAGGACCAAGGGTAGCTAAATAAAGAGCTAACCTATCCACGAGATTATTTGTCCTCGGTAAAATTTTAAGCACAATACCTCCTTAGTAATATTAAATTTTCATACTACAATACTCAATTAAATTATTTATATTTAAGATTTTCAAATTTTGTAGTATCAGAAGCCTGATCTGTGCGAAGGTGGGATGCCGCAGTCCGTTTCCAAGACCGCTTTCTGAGCACCTGCAATCTTTCCTTGGATCATATAACTTGAACGCCTTGTCGACACACATGAATGCCACTGGCGCTCACTAACGCGTTGATTCGGTGATATCCGAAGCGCGGATACGTCGCGGTCAGATCCGTCATAGCCGCCATCAGCTATATGTCCCGGGCCTCCGTCCTAGCGGATGAAACCTATAGGCGACCAACGGTTAAACTTACCATTTTTGCGGCGATTTGTCTCCCCCTGCTCTTAGCCAAATCGCGGACGCCCGTGAGATATGCGAAACTTCGATCGAACACCGCAGAATCGTATCTTTCAATTGCGGGAGAGGCTCTGAGTGTTGCTCTTCAAGTTCAGAATCTTGGCATTCATGAGAATAAAGGTGCATCTTCGCATGCCCACGTTGCATGTCACGCATGATTTAATGCAACAAATCCAGCTCCCGCGTCTTGGTCACTATGAGGTGCCAACACCCAGTTAATTCAATTGTCTGACACTCCGGCATATTGCTATGAAAGTTCTGGATGACTTCACGCACGTATGACAACATTTATTGCTGACTACATGTTGGGTGCGTGCTAATGATTCCAAAAATAAAAACCGAGGTCTACGCTTGAAAAATCTCCTTCTTTGTGCGGCACTCTTATTGATGGCCGCTACGTGCTGGGCTTGGCAGGGAAATGTGGTAGGCGTTTCCGACGGTGACACCTTGACTGTTCTCCGCGACGGGCATGATCAATACAAAATAAGACTCTACGGCATCGATGCCCCGGAAAGCAGTCAGCCACATGGGAAGGCTTCGAAAGCCAATCTCAGCGACCTCGTATTCGGAAAAAACGTCGAGGTTGATCCGACTGACACCGACAAGTACGGTCGCACAGTGGCCAGGATCTCTGTGGGCGGGATCAGCGCGAACGCCAAGCAGCTCCGCGATGGTTACGCATGGCTTTACCGAAAATACTGCGACGGCCCAATGTGTTCAGAGTGGGCCGGGCTTGAGGCGCTAGCAAAAAAAAGTAAAGTCGGCCTATGGTCTGATACATCGCCAACCGCGCCTTGGGAATGGAGGCACGGAGGCCTAGCGTCTTCTGTGAAGGATAGCGACCCGACCGTTAAAGCCTCCGCTGGGCCATACCATGGAAACATAAAGAGCGGTATTTTCCACCGCCCGGGATGCCGGCATTACGACTGCAAGAACTGTTGCGCTGTATTCGCGACCAAGGACGAGGCGAAAGCAAACGGATATAGGCCCTGCGGGACATGCAAGCCATAAGAGTTAGAAGCATGTTTCCAACTGGACGCGCCAGAATTGTTATCAACCTTAAAATGGAAATAATCTGTTAATACCCACAGCGTGGGGATTGAGCAATACAAGTGCGTGGGTAAGAAAATTCTCTTAAAAATAAATGTTTTAAACAAAGACTTGTTATTGGACTTAGCAATCAGAGTGATGAGCAGATTCAGAAGGCGTGTTGCGACGGGTAGTTTACAAGAGCCGCGCATGGCGCAATTCTTCCAAAAAGTTCGAGTTGGATAAGCTGCAAAAGGCGTGGGGAGCGAATTTTTCAGGTTCATCCGGCTGAAGCGTACTTTTGACAAAATGAAAGGACATGGGGTTCATCAAGTTTTCACGCCAATGAAAACCAAAAGGATGAACCGCCATGTCCACGAGCTTTTTGTACCATGCGTTTGGGCTACCTGGCTATGACTACGTCCGGCAGGAATTCGTAGGAGGAAAGTAAGCGGCCTACGAACCAAATATTACAATAATTTCATATTATTAGATAATACACCTCCAATCCAAGGAGGTCGTTATGAAATCTCATATTGGCCAAAAGCGAGCAGCTTGGTGGCTCACCCATGTGGCGCAGTGGCGGCAGAGCGGCATCAGCAAGGCCGGATATTGTGCCACGACGGCCTAAACCTCAGCTCTTTTCGGTACTGGCTACGCAAATCTTGTTCGGCACCTGATGATATTCCCCTTGTGCCGCCTGCGATCGTTCCGCTTCCATTCACCCTGGCCCCGAAAGCTCCATCTATCGGTTTACTGGTCGGCAAACGTTACGCTCTCGATATCCCGGCTGACCCGGCTGCTGTCCGTGCTGGAGCCTTGATGCTGAGGATGCCTGCGGCCAAGGTCCATCTTGCCCCTGGCACCACGGAAGACATGCTGACGCTCATGCCGCAGCACGTGGACAAATCCCTTCTCCCAAGCCTCCCCAAGCCCAAGCCGCGCAAAAAATAGGGTATCCTTCCCTGCACGCCTTATAGCAGAGCATTTGCCACCATGGAAGATGGGGGCGATTGATCGGTTACGGAGGAAACATCCTCCTGCATGTGCGCCCCAGGGGCAAGCTGGTTCGCTGTCCATGCTGTCGAAGCCGTAATGTCACCCACCGGGGTGTGTCGGAAGGATGGTTGCGCACGGTACCAGTTGCCTTCAAACCTGTCTGGCTGGTCGTCGAGTTGCCACGGACTGGGTGTGCGTCATGTGGGCTTGTCCGCCGAACCGAGTTGCGTATTGCCGAACCACGGCGGCACACCAAGGCGTTTGAGCGTTTTATTCCGGCGCTGACCAAGACCATGCTGGACGTTTCCAGCTTGCTGGCTCTCTTTCTTTACATCAGCCTCAATATGCCATATGGCATATGTATATAGCAACACGGGAGACTCGCATGGAAACAGGAACCGTATTCATCAACAACCGCACCCAGGCCGTCCGCCTGCCTGCCGGGACAAGGTTCCCAGATTCCGTCAAAAAGGTTCAGGTCAGGGTCGTTGGCAAGGAGCGGATTCTTACCCCTGTCGATGCTGCCTGGGACAGTTTTTTCCTTAGCGGCCAAAGTGTCACCGACGATTTCATGACTGCCCGGGGGGAACAGACCCAACCAGGGCGGGAAGCGTTATAGCCATGCTCAAATACCTTCTAGACACGAATATCGTCATTTACGTCATCAAGAACCGTCCCCTGTCCGTCCTGAAAACCTTCAACCAGAACCACGGTCGCATGGCGATCTCGTCAATAACGCTAGCTGAGCTTGCGAACGGCGTGGAGAAAAGCGCCGACCAAGCCCGTAACCTGGCTGTAGTCCAAGACTTCGTCAGCCGTCTGAACGTGCTGCCCTACGACGACAGGGCCGCTTGGCAATACGGCCTCATCCGCGCCGCTCTGGAACGACAGGGCACGCCCATCGGCGTCAATGACCTCCATATCGCAGGCCATGCCCGCAGCCTGGGACTGATCATCGTAACCAACAACCTGCGCGAATTCGAACGCGTTCCGGGGGTCAGCGTGGAAAATTGGGTGTGAATTGAAGTGCAGCAAGAGACTGCCAAATTGCGCACATTCGATTCATGCCATCTGAGAGCAGCGTATCAGTCTAAGATTGGCATTATCTGCTGGCATTTTGATCCGGACTTGCTCACGAAACCAACAATTAATGCTCACTCGGAAGACCGCCAAATTGAGTTCGGTAATCCTGATATCGCTGCCGACAGCGCGAGCATATCTATTGATGCTGCTCAAGCTCGGGTAATGAAAATGGCTTGCTGGACTCCATCCGAGCCAACACGGACTGGGTGGGTAGTCCCCATGCGTTCGGCAACTTCCTTCTGCGCCATTCCAGCGCGCAGCCTCGCCCTGAACAATAAACGAGCAATTTAAAACTCATCTTCCTGAAGGGCTAACTCACGAGCGTATTCAGGATCGCTCATCATCTCCAAGTGTTTTTCTTTAAGATACAACCCCGGAAGGCTTCATCTTGCGGACAACCACATGGCACCATCTGAGCACCCACCCCTCCTCAGGCGGAGGAAATGACACGCTATGTCGAATGGAAAACGATTAATTCCAGGATGAAGAGATAATCCGACAAATAAGTTCCGGCTGAACCATGCCAAGACAGCCGGAACCCCGTAGGCCACGTTGCCACATTTCAAGAAAATGAGATGGTCCGATCCATGCTCATACCAAGCGGATTATCAACATAATCACCGCAGACCTCTATGTCGTTTATATCCTCACCAATACGTATGAACAAATACTCTTCATAATCAAGTTCACAAAGATAATTCTCAACAAAGGCGATATTTGGCCTCGCTGAGTTCCATCTGTATCTGTCCCAACACCATGCGTGACAGCGAACATCCTTAATCTCGACATCTGCCTCTTTAAAAAGAGCAAGTACATCTCGCTTGAGTCTTTTTGGTAGGTTGACAATACTATCTTGCATCTCAGTTGCGATATCCTCAGGGACACAAATACCAACACGTGACCGACAAGCCATGGTAACAACTCCTCGTTTGAATATTGGATTAAATATCAGATAAATAGACTGAATCTTCGATGCGTCGAAGACCTTGGTGACGAGACAACATCGTAAAAAATCATGATATTGGCTTCATTTTAAGCGACTGCGTAATTGATGACACGATGTGTGCGTTCTGTGCGCCTTTTTGATTTTCACCAGGCTTATTGTTAAGGAATTCCTCAATAATAGCGTCTCGCACACACGTACAGAACGCACACGCGTTTTTTAACAATGCAAATTTAATAATGAATTTGTTCATGAGTGAGGGGTGTAAGGGTACCCCCCTCATCGACAAAAAAATCAATTACTGCGGCTTGAAAACTCCTGTAGATCTAAACCTTTCCACGACTTGTGGAGCAAAGTATTGTGGCTTTTCAAGATAGCGATCACTCATTATGGCAGACCAGTTATGCTTGAGCTCCAACGGCCTTTCTTCAACTTTTAGGATTTCATACACAAAATGGAAACACTTACGACATAGATACTTCCACTCCCGCCCATCCCTTATTATAAAATTCCTGCCGCAGAACCAGCAAGTTGCTTGAATAGTCATAGTCATTATAAAATACCTCTTTTTTCACATATCTAAAAATTGCTTGCGCGGCCTGTGCGTGCTGTGCGGCACCTGAAAACCCGTTAGCCTGGGCATTTCAAGGCACCACACAGCTCAATTGCTCGCACAATTCGCACACACTATTACCCAATTAATAAGAGTCTTGTAGGAATGATGAGGACGAATCCCCACGTGACTTGACGCCTGACTCGGCGTACTTGCCCAGATACACCTGCAGGAATATAAATAGACTGTTTGAAAAGGGACCATACCAACTACGACCCCTCCCATGCATCACAAAATTGCATCTAAGTATCAACGACACTACGACAAATACTGTATGAGTTTTTCAGCCTCACTGCAATGCAAACTTTGCAGTCTTTTTCCAAATTTTATCATACAAAGAGCTTGAGCATCCATATCTAGTATTTCTGCTAAGTCATTAATCAATTTTTCCTGCTTATCAGTCAAAAGCTCGCTACTACCACCATCTGCATATTGTACATTTGAAGACTTTTTAGAATTACTAACATCCATACTACTTCTACAGATAGAATCTTTAAAATCATCATCTGTAATACTTGCAAAATCTCCACCTAAATAACTAAATATATTATATGCGGTTATAATAACATTATACATAGCCCGTTCTGAAGATATGCTTATAATACAATTAGCCGAACCTTTTGGAACACTACTTGGACTAGCATCACCAACGTCTACAAAAACTTTTCCGTCTGCTCTTTTCAATGTTGCTAAACAAATAGCTGTATCCTTATTAGATTTATTTGGAAACTGAATCATATCAACGGATATTCCCATCATACCACACTGATGGGCATAATCCAAAGCTATATAAGTAATTTCACTTCTAGGACAAATGTAGTGCACATTTGATTGATTGATTTTTGGAAGACTTACATGATTAGACATAAAACACCTCTATCACTGTAATTGTTAATAAAAAATACTAGCAGTACAACTCTACTCGGTAATAGAAATAACTGAAATTGAGACACATATATCCCAGTGTTTGCTTGGATCTAAACCTGTGTTTTAATCCATCAGCAAATAAAACTCTTTTCAGTGACTCACTTAGACTTCACCCTGCTAGACCCACACGTCCACACACCTTTCACCTTACGCTCCTTGTCTCTCTCTTTAGCCAAATAACTCGCCTGATGATAACACTTGTCTACTTGCTCAGACTCTGATGCATGACCTTTGCGTACCATGATACCGTTCTCGTGAGACACTCCATTGTTAGACTTGTCACAATAATGAACTAGTCCTGGTTGATCACTTCCAATGGTACGACTCCATAACTCTTCAGCTTTTTGCACTATCGGATAGTAATCACGCACAGCGTTACCATTTGCTAATAACAAATGATGATAATGTGGATGATCACTGTCTTTCTGTTCTCTAGCCCATATCAACTGAGGATCCACGTCATGACCACCTGCTACCTTTTTCCTACTAAGACTCCTTTTGAGGTTATAGTTGAAATCATGTATATGCTCTGGAATAGGCTCCACTGATCCATCCTGAGGATATCTCAGGTCAAACCTGACTTGTAACACTTTTGAGTGTCGATTAAACATGTCTTTCATGCTACTTTCATACTTTTCTAATATCTCAATCTTGCAACCTAAACGTTTTTCTTCATCAGCGTTAATAGGATGACCATTAAATGAGTTGTTATAAGTAACTGGCATAGATTTATACTCCCTGTTTAAATCTTGGTTATTTATACTTGAACATGACATACGAGATCGATTAATAAATTGTTATTGACTTACAAACTATTCACATTAATGCTATTAATACTATTTGTATTATTATAGGTATTACCCTAATCCTAGATTTGATAATTCATCAAAAGCTTATGACTAACCCGATATTTATTTTATGTTTATTTGAATTCACTTATATTATAGTTGGCGGAATATTTTTTAACACAATAATAAATTTATATTTAAAAACTTAAAAAAAATATAATCTTAAAACACAAAATTACTTAAACGCATATTAATTCTTGACAGAAAATAATACAAATAATTTGCAAAAGAGATATTAAAATAATTTTTGTGGTAATTATAAGGAAATTTCTGTCCAAAATTTAACAGGTACTTATCATCACTTAAACATGCACTGCTACGTCATGGGACAAGCGCCAGCATGCTAAGCAGTGACGCGTAACACTTAACCAGATGAAGTTACCGGAGCGAATAAATCATTCACTATTGTTGAATCCATTAGGATACTGACCAACACTTAGCCCAATGTAATCTAACAATTTTGCCGTCAAAGGTGATCAGAAAAATAAAACTCAACACATTCTGGAAAGGATAGGCTTTGACAATTGAGCATTTACAAAACTTTTTTCGAACCAAGATTATTGTTGATCTTATGAGAACATTTATTATACAAAGCATGCTACTCAGATAAATATCCGTCTAAATAAAATGAGTTTTAACAATCTGTGATCAGGTTTTAAGTTACAATGTTATGTAAAAAATGTGCATTTACGCACGGCTTAAGTCAGAAAAAGGCGTCTATTTAGACAAAATAGACGCCTTTTTTGATTTTAATCGTCTGAAAAATGGAATGAATTACAATTAAGGAGTGCCTTATGGAGGATACATACCCTTGGATGTCCAGACTCATGGTGTTGACAAATATAATTGTGCTGTTCAAGAAAATCCAGCGCCGGATAACAAGTCGCTTTATTTAAACCACGAATATATTGCTGTAAATGAGTCGCTAAAATAAAAGGTCTGCTATGCTTCCAACTCTGCCGGACAAGGTAATTAAGTATCTTAATAGCATATTTTTTTGTTTGTTTGAGTTCGGTATTAAACACATGATTGGCATGGTCGCGAGCGATAGTTGCCAAGGCAATTCCCGCGTGCATTTCCTTACCCGTGATGGGTTGTTCATCGGGTTGAGAATGATTCCAGGCATGGATGGCACCAGCTATTCGAACCGCGTGACCGTGAAGTTTTTTCATAAACGGTATCATATGAGAATATTGACCGTTTTTAACAGCACTGCTGTTTGCGTATTCAAAATTTTTGATTAAAGAGTACGCATCAGGGTTACAAGTTATCTCAAAAAATTTTCTATTTCTGTCTTGCGTATAGGAAAGTTCGAGCAAGTTAGTTATTTTATCTTCATATTTACGCATATAATTACAAATTAATGTAGCCTTCGAATTTCCAGTACTTTTTTCTTCAAGTGGGATAAACGAACTCCCAAATATTGGTAATATTCGTGGCAAAAAACCACTATTTTTATAAAAGTTATCTTCATAAAGATCATATAAAAATTCTGTTTGAATCATTAAGAGTATATTTATTGAAGGATTTTCAATTTTTATAGAACCGGCTGAAGTTTCATAACCATACGATTCTCCTTTATATGCTTTATCAAGAAGAGTTGTTAAGTTTTTTTCTTTAAATGCTTTAGAAAATAATATCGAAGGCTCAGGTTCCATTAGAGCTGTTGCTTCGCCTTGATTATAAATTTTTTTAATCAAGCCAAGCAACGTGCTTGTATCCCAAAACAGGTCCATTGGTTTATTCTCTGCCTCAAGCATGGGAGACATATCCCGGTTTAAATTTTCCAAAGTATTCATTAACTCGCTCATTGATGATTGCGTCTCTCCGTTTTTGCTAATTTTTTTTATATGACTAGCAAAAATTTCGTTCTCTCTCGCTTTTTTATATTTAACAATCTGAGTTTTATCTACATTAAAACCATACTTGTTTTTAAAACATATATTTTTTTGTGTCATATGATTTAAAAGTGGTGATTTAAATAATTCAAGCAGCGCAGACTTTCGCTCTCCAGAATTTTTTGCAATAAATAAATATAAATTTATAATTTCACTCCAATATTTTTCAAGACAAACAATATAACGACCTCTCATTGCAATAGATATAGATTCAAGAATTCCCATAATGCAAGAATATATATCCGTATCTGAACGCCTACCCATATCTGAAGAACATCCAATTAGATCTCTTGGAAGTAATTTTAAATAGTCAATATTATTAATAATCTCATGTTTTTGCAATGGAACAAGAATTCGATTTGATAAGTCACTATGCTTTAAAAATATAGTATGTAATAAGTCCTGATTGTTAACTTCATCAACCATTTTCCTATTCGTGTTAATATAATCAAGCCAAATTTTATTATTGTTAGTTTCAATTTTCATTTGTGAAAGTGGATCTAACATTTGACTTTGCGAGGCTAAGTTGTTCATTAATGGGATGTTTGATTGGTTATCGCATTGAGTATAGACTACTGGACAGTTAATTGAGTTCATGTTATCTCCTTCGCATGAGACTTGATTTTTAAATCAAGTCTCATGCGCTATTTATGTTTAAAAATACAGCTGATTATAATTTAAAAAAGTTGCTGTTCAATAACATGTAGTGTTATTAATACGCCATTTTCAACTTTTTTATATTCAAAAAGATCTGTTTTATTGCCGCTTAGAAGTTGTCGAATTGGATCGTGAAGATTGTGTCCTTTACAAAGTTCATAATCTCGCTTTTTTGTTCGATTATTTAAAGATAATCTCCCTAGATAATTACTACATTGCGAATTTTTAATTTTTAACCGCGCAGAAATTTCTAATATTGAAAAACCTTCATTGAATAGTTTTTCAAATTCTTTAAACTCCTTATCAATAGTTATCTTATCCCTTCTCGTTCTTTTAGGCACGACATCTTGGTTCACTATTGGTTCAATATTTGAATTGCTTTTCATTTTAGCATCCTCTGGGTTGATATTTTTGATTTCATTGCCATTGAAGTTGATTTCTTCTTGGTTATTCATGCTACACCTCAAATGTTTTCGTTTATATTTTTATAAAAAGTATTGTCTACAAATTATCTATTTACTTGCGAGAGTTCAATTTGAACTCTCGCAAGTAAATCAATCATTTTGATTTTGGTTCTTTCACTTTTGACAAGAGCCAAGTTATGAACGAATCTCGATTGTAACAAATTTTCCTACCAACCAAAAAACGATCAGAAACACCCTGGCCAATAGAATCGAGATTTGCCATAGTACCAGGCTGTATTATTCCCCCAGTCAGTCGACCAACTTCTCTTCTTGCAAAGATCACTGGAAGAGTGTTTTTCAAATTCTCAATACCTTTCACTTTTGACTCCTTTTACCGTTGACTTAGCTTAAATTTGTGATATGGCGTATTCCTGTCTTCACGATGTCGACACCGCCTGTACTGGGGTCTTTTTTTGCACATCTACTTCTAGGTGCAATTTGGATTAAGCGAAAAAAGCACATTAAGCACTCTTAACCCCCGTGATATTAAAGGAGAAATTTTTTTGAAAAATGATGAAACAGGTCCCTACCCTCCTTTCCTTATTGACGAGGCGGTGTGGCACCATGCGGGAGAACAGAAATCCGACATCCTCAGAATGTCGATGCTGCCCCAATTTGCCTCAAAGGAGCTAACTCAAAAGGTAGACCGCTTCATGGCCAACGTTGCCAAAGAAATGGTGCGCTTTGATTTGGTTGATGAGGCCAAGAAATTTTGGATTGAGAAGTCTATGGCTAATGCATCGGCGGGATCGAAGATCACTGTGATGGGCGCATGGTTGACTTATCTAAAATGCGCCGGGCATGATAGCAAACTTAGTGCTGACTTACTGTGCGATTTAGAACGTGTTGCGCCTGAAATTGTTGCAGCATATATTTTAATGCAAAGTTACTTCGGTGATTGTAATAATGTAAGCAACTGGCTTCAAAGAAAAAAGCTAACGCGTAGACAGGCGCTAATAATGGCAAGGAATTCGAATGATTTAATTAAAGACATTACGCAACTAGCTGCTAGAAAATTACCAAATGACCCAGGAATGAATCAAGGAGCCAAGTCAATATTTGGACATAAAGAAAAAAAAGGAGCTTCTTTCTTCAAATCATCAAGACAGCTTGATAATATTATATTTTTTCATCGAGAATATGTGAGGAGAAAATTTTATCTTGATGTTTTAGAAAATGAAAATCTTAAGACTAACATCAATAAAATTTTAGATTATGCTTGTTTCATAAATAATACGTATGTACAGAATAACGAAACATGTTCTTCATGTCCCATTCTGGATAAAGATCTATTTTGGGAGACCTTTTTTTCGAATTCTACAAATTTATTTGGGTGTCATGAAAAGAAGTGTAAAATCAATAAAAAGCTAGCATTTGATGTTTTTGTTAATGCTCAAGAATGCGGCGCTATATCAAAAGATAGCGAACAATTATTCTCGATAGAACAAAAAGTTCTCTCAGATATATATCAAGAATACGGTCTTTTGTTTACAGACTTGTGTTTTCGCTGCTCGTCTGAGTGGCTAGGGACTTACAAATCAAATCATAAATGCCTTCCTCATTACAGTAGTCTTACAAAAGTTATAACCGATATAAATATATGCATAGATGATTTAAAAATTTTAAATAATTCAGATGTCGCATATGTGAATTCTGCAAATATACTTAAAAAAAGTAAAATTGAAGATAGGTACATTGAGTGTGATGATTCGAATTTAGTTGGACTTTGGATTTGGGATCAAATTAATATTTTACAGCATAGTATTAATTCAAAAAACATATCTGACATAATTATAAATTTTATAACAACTTCAACATGGTACTACAAACTTGATATCGCACATAAATTTCTTGAAGTAATTGAAGAATTCAAAAAAAAAACGGAAAGAAAAGGACAAAGAGACAGTCTCATCAATGTTGTTACCGCACACAGAAATGATTTCTATAGAGTTGATGAGAGCATACGGGCAGGAACTCTCTTAAGTACAGATGCTGCACTTGAGAGAAGGCGACTTCGAGAACTTAAAGAGTGATTAATCTCGCGGGATCAACAGCAAGCGTCCAAGGACGCCAACAACCGTTGATCTGGGCAGAAAGAACTGGCTCTTCGCACAGCCCTCAACGATACTGGCGCCAGCGCCATGCTCTTTTCCCTGGTTGAAACCTCCAATGCCAATGAGATCGAACCCCAAGTCTACCTGAAATCCTTCTTAAAACGAGTCCCTGCCGCACAGACCACGGAAGATATGCGCTCACTCATGCCGCAGCACGTGGACAAATCCCTTCTCACTAGCCTCCCCAAGCCTAAGCTCTGTAAAAAGCCCTGATTCTATCGCAGATCAGGGACATCCAGGGAACATACGGATGCCTGAGCGTTTACCGTGAAATTGACAAGGGAGAACAATCGAAAACGGCCGTCGGGGGACATATGGGGGACAAACCCATAACTTCGAGGCAAAAAAACAAAAAAAGGACCTAGATTTTACATCTAAGTCCTTATTTTTACTGGAGCCAGGAAAGAGAATTGAACTCTCGACCTACTGATTACGAATCAGTTGCTCTACCAACTGAGCTATCCTGGCAAAAACAGCGAAGTCGTAGCTATCCAAGGCATGGGCGAGCGTCAAGG
>Ga0265295_1002884_pt1 | contig 26065 bp, 22 predicted proteins | sample Munlansysbiofilm_FD_192503 | JGI IMG/M metagenome (GOLD analysis project Ga0265295, IMG submission 192503) | Leachate microbial communities from a municipal landfill in Southern Ontario, Canada - Methane capture system biofilm | ecosystem: Engineered > Solid waste > Landfill > Unclassified ... | reverse complement strand
GTACAGCCATGGCTTGACCTGGTCGGAGCATGTGCGCCCGAGGAGTCCCAGGAAGACCAAGAGGAGCAGGGGGAACCCCTGGTGCTGGAGGTACGGGAAAAAGCCACGGAAATAGTGGTGGATCCGGAGCCGGTGGCCACTGCCCCGAAGAGGGAGAAGGCGGCGGCCTCGGTGACGGGTGCGAAGCCGAAGACGGGAGCGGAGCGGCAGCGGGAGCTTGTGAAGCGGAAGAAAGCGGCCGGCATGGTGCAGCATGCGGATTGGTATTTTCCGGACGAGCTGGCGGCCGTGAAGGCCTTCAGGGCCACATATCGGAAAGCAAAGGGGCTCGTGGCCCCCGGGGATGACGCATGAAAGACTCTACAAGCTAATTTTCGGACTACTGGAAAAAGCCACAAAGAAAGGGCCCCCGCGAGGGCCCTTCTTTTTTGCGCAATGTTTATGCCTTTTATTTTCAATAGGTTAGAAGTCAATCGTACCGCCTGTGAGGCCCATGCTCTCAGATGACATGAGCGCGAAACCGGAGATGGCGAGTAGTAGTGCGCCAAATAAAATCCAGAGGATGAAAGTAAGGCCTGGGAGCGCGATATTACCGTTTGATTTACCATACGGCTGCCCGAGCGCGAGATACAAGCCAAAACCGATGCAGTAAAAACCAGCAACCGGGAAAAAAAGCTTGAGCAGGCCACCAAACGAGGTGACCTGCTGACCTAGTGAGTTGAACATGTCTCCAAAAGTTGCCGCATATACGTCGCCAGTGACGCCAACAAAGAATATTAGTGCAACCAGTGCTTTCATGGTGCAACCCTAATTTGCCTTTTTCTGGTCAAGAGTAAGCCGCTGATTCGGGTCGCTTGCAGTGCATTCGTTTTGCGTCCATGCGTAACGCACGTCTTGCTCAACCATTGCTTTAAGCTTTTCCTGAGGCATAAGAATAGGACGGAAACCGGCTGCGAGTTTTTCGACACGCAATGCATGCCAGATTGTGCTTTTACACATATCATTATTTTTATCTGAAAATGATACGATCATTGTGTGTTCGCCGGTTTTATCATGCTGGCTCCAACCAGATACGACAAGCGTGCCAGGGTTGGACGAAATGACGGTTTCTGAGTGGTCGAAGGTTTTAAACGCTTCTTGCAGTTCTGAAAGCGTTGTATCGTTTGTGTATGCGGCCAGTGGACCAAGCCAGGTCTGTATTTTCGTGGCTTTTTCCGGTGTGCCGTCGTTTTCGAAAGTCAGGTCTGTTGCCGGAATGTGGATGGTTTTCGCGGCAAATGCGGTTGCGGCGATGAGAGAGAGGAGCAGGAGGGTGATGGTGATGCGTTTCATATTGTGTACCTCGTTGTTAAAAATTGGATTTACATATCAAGAAAAGATTTCGGGGCCTCGACTGCTGGAGCGGGGGCCGCCTGGGGCTCCGGGGCTGGTGTCTCCGTGGCTTTTTCGACCACAGGGGCCGGGGCCTCGGGAACTGGCTCAGGCTCAACAACCATCGCCGGCGGGGCAGGGGCGGGGTCTTGTATTTCAGTCTTCACAGTTTCTTCGACCTCGACCTCGGGGCCCACCACAGGCTCTGTGACTTTTTCGACCACCGGAGCGACAGCCTTCTTTGCTGTGGTTTTTTTCTTAGCGGCCTTCTTCTTGGCCTCGGCCTGGCGTTTGGCTTCGGCAGCGGCTGTGGCTTTACGCTTAGCGTCAAGGGCTTCGCGCTGTGCCTTGATCTGCGCAAGCTCGGCCATGGCCTCCTTGTAGTCGTTGTCGGCGGCAAGGACCGTCTGTGACTGCTCGTCGGTCAAGAGCACGGGTTCGAGCTTACCGAGTTGGCCTTTACGCACGCGAAGCGGTCGCCAGATCACCTCTTCTGCGGGCGTTTTGTCTTTTTCGGGGTACGCGCTCACGATAAGCGTTATCTCGTTTTCTGCATCGCGTTCGCTCCAGAGCGACACCACGGCCCCACCGTCAAGCATTGTCAGCGACCGGCGACCAACAGGCGGGGTCCGGAAATTTTGGTCGAGTTCGGGTATCGTCTTGTCAGTGCTACTGTATTTCGCGAGGGGTCCAAGCCAGTCCTGAGCAAGTCTGACTTTTTCAACGGATCCGTCAAAGCCAAAGGGGGCCTGGTTAAATGCGGTGGCAATGCTGTCGAAAGACAAAGGCTTGCCGTCTTTGCCTGTTACACAGCCGGGAAGGATGGTCAGGGCCAGGATGGTTATGGCCATAATTATCTTATTGTTCATCATGAACCTCCACTCTAATGTTAAATAGCTTGTTTTTAATAATAAAGTCCCAAAGGCGTTCTAACGAAAAGTGTTTTCGAGAACCCCGGGTTGTCACCACTCGCCAGCGGGTTGACCCGCGTTCTAGGTCGATCAAGTGCCGGCTGTTTGCGATTACGTGTACGACCGCCAGAAGCCCCGGATTTCCTGCCACTATCGCCTCAATATCGGTTTCTCGCACAGCAAAAACAGTGCATTTGCTCATCAAAATTTCCCCTTGCGCTCATCAAAGAAAATGAGTATGTTCTTCAAATCAGTCCGAATTGCAAGTCATAGATGTCAGATTTAAACGTCAAAGTCAAGGAGTTTGTTATGTACAATTGGATTATGGACACGGCTAAAAAGTGGTCTCGGTCGAGCGTTTACCAGCGTTTAGGCAATTTTTTGTTTCCTCAGCGGCTGATCGCGACCGAGCACGATGCGGCCGAGCACCTGCACGCGGAGGTCACGGACAGATCATATATTGATGCGGATCGGGATGGTGATCATATAATTGAAAGGATCCGGGTCCGGATCGCGAGCGAAAATGCCCGAATTCAGTTGAAGAAACACTTTGCGATTCGCTTCCTGGTTGCTGCTGTGGCTTTTTCGCTGATTGTGCCGCCGGTAACGGTGTTCGGAGTTAAAGTGGTCAATTTTGGTTTGAGCCAAACAGTCGGACGCTATCAGTTATGGTCGCGGACGCGGGCACAGGAGCAGCAGAAGGCCGAGGCTCTGGCGAAGGCTGAGGAAACGAAGGCGAAGCAGGAAGCGGCCAAGGCCGACGCTGAAAAGGCTGCTCTGGCCAAGGATGAGGCTGAAAAGGCCGCACAGGCTGCAAAGTATGCTGGTAAGAGCAACGCACAGCTCCTGGCTGATGCAAGCGCGAGCCGGGACCGCAAGCAGCAGCAGGAAATCCTTGCAGAGCTTGAGAGGAGGGGGGCTGACACGACCAAAGCTGGACAGACGTTCATTTCCTTGCATGGCGCGGTCATGGAGTCTCTGGCCGGATGGACGCCGGCGGCTATGGAGTGGGCAGGCACGTACATTCCAGGGCCTGGCAAAACTGCTGACGAAGGCGATTTTGTGGTACTGAAGGCAATGCATGATGCCGGATCGAAACTGATCATCCCGGAATCAGCTAAGACCATAAAGACTGTTTCTGGTTATGAAGCGCAGCAGAAAGTTGGCCAGTACGTGCAGAAGTTTAAAACGATTTTTATCGACGCTGATGTACTTGCCACACAAGCCAAGCGCGGCGAAATCATGTTACAGTGCCCCGGAACGGATGCGAAAACGATGATCGCTTGTGATCTTTTCAAGAAAAAGGGGAACTAATTATGGAGCTCTTGAATGTCATGGAGCGTTTGCTTTGCAGCAAGCAGGACGCAAACACGGTGATAAGCGTTGCGGCAAAGCGCGAAGCCTGGCGGCTTACAGCGCATGAGTCATTCTGTGATGACCCGCGCTTGCCTGAGGATCTGCGCGACAAAGACGGGCTTTTGCTTGAAACGACAGACGGCTTTGCAGTCGCTGGCCGGATCCTGCCTGACGAAGTTGCAAGCGGCTCAGAGCCTTTTCCTGGCGTAGTGCTCGGAACGTGGCTCGCGTTTACGGCGGTCATGGTGCCACTGTATGTATTGTGTGTTTTTTACTCGCTCGGGGCCACGGTGCCAGGCGGGGGCGGGCTGAAAGGAATCGTTGAAAATTTGGTTATGAACGCGCTCACGCCACTAGCCATGGTCACGGGCGGCACAGCCCCGGTCGTGAAAACCATGCCGGGGGCCGGGTTGGCATGGTTCACATTTTGGTCGTTCTGGGCGGCATCTCTTTATTATGGAAAGAAGTTACACATCACGTCGCTGATCATCGGCTTAATCGCAATTCCCGTAGTGACACGGCTCGGTATGTCGCCGGTCATGGTCATGATGGTCTCTGGCATCGTGCTTGCGATCGCACAGTACGCGAGAGACGTCTGGGCACGCGGTGAGCGCGTTGAACAGCTTGCACAGCATTGTCGCATCACGCCTATGCCCAGGTTTGGGCAGAAAGCACGGCAGGCACAGAATAAGAACGCTTTGCGTCAGGCTGACAGCCCATTCTTGCAGATCGGGGAGGCGCTTGGAGTGTTTCGGAAGGAACGCGGTGATCGCCTGGCGCCGGATGCCGGCAAGGCCATGGGGCTTAGTCTTGAAGACATGTCGATGCACATGATGCTCTTCGGATCTACGGGCTCGGGCAAGACCGCTGGCTTTTTCCGGCCAGCGATACGCAAGTTCGTCGCTATCACGGGCAAAAGCTGCGGGATCGTGGTCATGGACGGAAAAGGGGTCCTGCCGGCTGAACTGGCTGGCTCTGTCGATGGTCTGAAACTGATCGACCCAGAAAGCACTGAGCTGGCGCTTTTCCATGGTCTGATGCCTGAAGACGTTGTTGACGCGCTGAGCAACACGGGCGGCGCTGACTCGAAAAAGGAAGCACCGATCTGGAAGCAGTCTGGCGAAATGCTGCTTTTGCAGACGGGCCTCTTGCTGCATGCAGCATGTCGGCTCGACCATGCAAAATTTGGGTGGTCCCTCTATAATCTTTATAGGGCCGTCAACGATGAGGCTTACTTGAAAGAGGTCCTGGATGCGCTAAAAGCGGAATATGATGCGCTCTATGCTTCGGAAGCGATCTATGAGCCGGAGAATTTCACGCGCAATCAGTTGGTACAGGATGCGACGTCTTACTTTCTGAACACTTTCTGGAAGGAAGATGAAAGGTTTAGGTCGAATGTGAAATCTACCGTGAACGGCTGGATGAATCCTTTGTTACAGCATCGCGATTTGCGAAAGTGGGTTCGCAATACCAGCGGCTTTGATATTACATGCGTCTTCCGTGGTGGTCGAATCGGATTCAACTTGCCAGAGTTTAAGTATAAGAGCGCTGGCCCTGCCATCACAGCACTTTGCAAGCTGCGCTTGTACCGTCATGCACAGCAGCGTGGTGACGGCTGGCGCCAGGCCGGCGAGACTGCGGTCTGCATGTTTATGGACGAAGCTCAGGAAATATTGACTGGCGCAGAGTTGCAGATTGCGCCTATTGCGCGAAGCCTGGGTATCATGCTCGTTGTGTCTACACAGACGTATGACCAGCTTGTGGTGAAATTCAGTGCTGACACTGCAACTGCGCTTCTTGGCCAGTTTACTAGCATCATGTCGTTTAAGTCGAGCCCTGCAACGTATGACTATGTACAGTCGCGATTTGGCGAAATTATGGCGTCGAAACGCAAAAAAGACGAAGAGTTTCTTCCTCCGGACTTTACCGCACATGTCAACTCGACGTTGCATTCGCCGCATTACGACAAGAATAATCCGCATTTTGCGAGGAGACATAAAAAAATTGCTGTAAAAGCGGCCGGTGCAATCACTTCTATTATCAAGCAGGCTTGGAATGAAGAAGAAATTACGTCGATACAAGGAAAAGATATTGACAAAACGCCTGCAGTTGAGTTATACGAGTTGCAGGATGTGCTTGCAGAACCTTTTGTAGCGGTCGCATCTTTTAACCGCGCTGGGGCTCCAAGACGGGACTTTATCAGAGTTGAACCGCAGTTTGCATAAAATTTGACGATAGAACATTCCCCGGCTCGTTCTGGGCCGGGGAAAATATGAGGTGATACATGAAGGTGGATAATGGATTTGTAGGTGTAGAGTTTACACCACAGAATTGGCAGAACCGCTGTAATCGTGCGGCGACTGAAAAAGAGCTGGCTTGGCAGTCCGAGATTGGTAAGCGCGAACTTGTAGATATGCACGCCAGACAGCAAGCCCAGCTCGACAAGCTCCGGCAGGGCAACTGGAAGGGGAAGGAAGCCCGGTTGGTGTCACTCCAGAATGCCTTGCATGCACAGCATGCAGCCGAGGCGGCGGCGATCAGAGAAAAGCATGTCACGGAGATCACTGCTCTTAAACGGATCCAGGGGCCTGGCTCTCAGCGGTTGACTCCTACGAAGGATATCCGCGATTTTAAGGGCAAGACATTTAGCAGTAAAGACGGGAAAGAGCGGGTTACTGCGTACCGCGAAAAATGGTCGATTCGAAATTCTTTTGTCGATGACGGAAAGTCGGTCACGGTTTTAAAAGACAATGACCCGAAAGCGATTCTCGCTGCAATGCAGCTAACGCTTCAGAAATATGGAGCGATTCACGTTCAGGGTAACGAAGATTTCAAAAAATTGTGTGCGACTATTGCAGCACGCAACGGGCTTCAGATCGCAAATCAGGAGCTTCAAGTCATTACTGAAACCGAACGGCGTCGGATCTCGGAAGCGATACAGCAGCGCACAGCAGCGAGTGGTCAACAAAGGCAAGACCCTGCCCCCAGCCGGCCGGCAACTGCGGGGATGGGACCAGGGCGCGAGGTTCCCGCTTCGACGCCGGAGAGGGCTCCACAGGCTACGCCTGCGGCCGCACAGGCCCAGGAGCAGGCCGCACGGCATACGGCGGAAAGCGTGAAAGCGACGGCGGCAGAGATCGCTCGTGGACGGGCTATGATGCTTAGTCGGCACGAGCTTGAGAAGCTGGACACCATGCGTGAGGCGCAGGCGGTTGGACGTGCACAGGCATGGCCGCGGCCGATTACCGACACGCACACACAGCAAGCGCTTGACCGCTTGTATGAACAGCATGCGCAGGAGGCATCGGCGTTTACCGACCAGTGGGGCGTGGATCCGTATCTTCATCTTGATCAGGCATACGTGCGCGAGCAAGAGGCTCTGCAGGCACGGCATGACGCGGCGCTGGTTGTGGATGTTGCGAACCTTCGGGCTATGCTGGATCGGAGAGGAGTTGAAGCTGAAGGCATTAATGAGGCGGCCAAGCTGAAAGAGCAGGAGTTGCGGGATCGATATGCGCTTGAGACAGCAGCTCTACAGCTCTCGCACTCGCAGTCGCCCGCGATCCAGCAAGCCAGGACGGCTGCCGGGATCGACACAAGCATCCCCCAGGAGCGCCCCCAGGCACAGACGGCACCGGGGATGGGGCGTGAGACACCAGCACAGACACCGCAGCCAGTGGCTATGGCGGCGACGGCGAATCCGGACCGGCCGTTGGTGCCGGCGGTGCAAACATCATACAGCTCGGATCCTTTTCTTGGAGATGCATTTGGGTCGTCTGGCGAGTCGGCCATGACAGAGACTGCGTTGCGGGCGGCTGCACAAAAAGCGGGATTTCCTGACGGACACGTGCAGGAGTTGGAAGACGCTGGGAAGCTGATCCGGGTTGAAGACCGTGACGGCGTCACGAAATTTACTACTCCGGAAATTCGCGACATGGAAACGCGGTTGGTCGGAACTGCAGAAGCGATGGCTGGCAAAACCTTTTACGGAGTGCCTGAACGAGTAGCAGACGAGGTGGCTACGCACTACACTCTTTCTGATGAGCAGCGAGAAGTTTTTAATCACATTCGGAACGGTAATCACTCTTGCGCTGTCGTGCGCGGGCTCGCGGGGACCGGAAAAAGCCACACAATGAAAGCCGTGAATGAGGCTTGCGAGCGTAGCGGAATTAAAGTGATCGGCTGCGCACCGTCCGGAATTGTTGCAGAAGATATGCAGAAAGGCGCAAACATCGAGAGTTTTACTAATCATGCGCTATTAGGGCGCATTGAAAGCGGTGAAATACCGCTTAATGACCATACTATGGTCATTATGGATGAAGCTGGCATGACAGATTCGGTTAGAATGGCTCGAATTATCGAGAATTGCTATCGTAACAACTCTAAATTTGTTTTGGTGGGTGATGCTGAACAGCTTCAGCCGGTAGGTCTTGGTGGTCCCATGCGGAGCATACAAGAGCGAATTGGATATGCTGAACTGACGGAAATACGCAGACAGAAAAGCGAAGTTGACCGCGAAATGGTTAGACGGCTGTCTGAAAAGGACGCCGCTGGCGCAATTGAGCTGATGGAGCAGCGCGGACAGATTGCGACGCATAAGCATGAAGAAGGCGTTATGCGTGGTGTAGCTGACGGCTACGTTGCAGACGTCAAGGCCGGAAAAACTGTGCTGGCACTGGCTTCGCAGATAACGCAGGTTACGGAACTTAATACCGTTTTGCGCGAGCGCATGCAGAAAGAAGGCTTGGTCAACACTGACGAATATCCATTCCGCGCTCAAAATAAAAATGGGATGTACAACACAACATTTGCGAAAGGTGACCGCATCATTTGTGGTAAAAATGATTATAAAGTTGATGTTCGAAACGGGTCTGTTGGTACTGTTGACCGTGCAGAAAATGGCAAAATATGGGTGCGGATGGACTCTGACAAAGAATCCATAAAGCTTTTAAAGCAGTCTGAATATCCAAATATAGAGCATGCGTATGCAATGACTGTACATAAGTCGCAAGGCAAAACTGTTGATAGCGTTCATTATGCTTTTGGAAACTTCTGCAACTGCAATATTGCATACGTTGCAGCGAGTCGGCACAAAGAATCTTTTCAGTTGCACTGCACTGAAGGCCAGCGGACAAAGCTCGAAGCGGCTTTTATGAAAGATAACTCGAAGGACACAGTGGCAGATTATGCCATAATACAGCGGCCAGAGCCGCAGGTGCAGCAGCAGGCACAGACAAAAGCTATGCCTGAGCAGCCGCAGACTGCGGGCATTCAGGCCCCTGGCGCAATGGATCCCCGCATCGAGGCCCCTCAGACCCAGGCACCGCAGCAGGACACCGGCTCGCGAGTCCCGGCTGAAGGCTACACGCCGGAGGCCGTAGCGGCACAGCAGATGCCGACGATCGAGGCACCAGTACCGGAACAGGTACGCGAAACCCCGGCACCGGCACAGCCGGCGCAGGAAGCGGACTCTCGTACACAGGAGCCCGAACAGGCCCCGCAGGGGCAGGAGATGGCCCAAGACCTGCCCGAAGCGGCTACGACGCCGCAGGCGGGCGCTCAGGAGCACGATTTTGTGGAGCTGCCCATGGATGAGCCAATACAGCAGCCAGCCGCACCAGAGCAGGTCGAGGCCTCGACTCCGGAGCAGGCACCACAGCAACCGGAATTTATCGACCTGGATGAAATACACGGCAAGCCCGAACTACCAGACAACGCGCTCGGCAAGGTCGACGCTGGCCGGCCACAGCCGGAACCGCAGCAGGCACCGGAACAGGAAAAGGAGACATCTTCAGTGAGCAGCACAGCCGCAAACGCAATCGTACCCGGAGCCGGCATGGTCATGGGTGGTGGCAAAGAAGAGCCCGCCCCCGCTCCGGAACCGGAGCAGAAGACAGCGGCTGACAAATATCCCGACCTGCCCGAGAATGCTCTCGGCAAGCTCGGACAGACACCGACACCACAGGAAGCACAGACTCAGGTTCAGGACCAGGGACGGCCCCAGCTTCCAGAAAACCATCTGGGGAGAGTGGACACCGGCGGCCCCAAGCAGGCTTTGGAGGCCCCAGAGCAGGGTCAGAGCAGGGAGGGACGGCCAGAGCTGCCGCCGAATGCACTTGGACAGGCTACGGCCCAGGGCGGGCCCCAGCAGGCACCGCCGGAACAGCAGAGAGAACAGCAACAGCAGGGATATGGATATGTGTAAAACACTCGGATGCGGGTTATTTTGTGATGACCCAGAAGCGATGAAGAGAGAAGCGATGTACAGGTTAGAGTTAAAACGAAAGCAGCGAAAGGAGTTGGCAAATGGAAGAGACAACACTGGCGACAGGTGCAACACAGGAACAGCTTCCGGCGCGGACTCCTCTTCACGAAGCGACGGAGCGGGAGCCCGGTCAGGCGCAGGAGATAGAGAGACCGGCACCCGCAGCGCAAACGCTGCTTGACATAGTACGTGACGATTTTTCGTAAAAACAAAAAAAAGGAGATGGATATGAAGAAGATTATTTTTTTGATCATGGTGGCCATGCTGATGCTTGGAACTTCGGCTGTGGCCATGGCTGATGATGCATCCGGAGACGTGTGCGAAGGCGAGCTGCTGGCAGCGCCGTGGGTGGCTTCGTCGAGTGTGGAGACATGGTCACCGCTGCCGGACTTGGAGCCGGCGAATGGCGTGTGCGAAGCGGATCCGGACTTTGTTGCACAAATTATTGCAGAGCGCCAAACCATTACGCGGTAGTCGTCGCCTGCATGGGGGGGGCCTTCTGGTCCCCCTTTTTTTTTTAAAAATGAGAAAAAAAATGGAAATTTTCGTCATGGGTGGTGAAGTACGTTAACGTCAAAATATGACATTACTGTACTTCACTTCGACGGTGAAAGGCGGTTCATAGTATGGAAATCCAAATTTTTTAGACTTTCGTACTATGAGGCGACGGCGAAAGGCGGGCTAAGGAGGAGAAGTGAAACACCGACATTTGAATCATGAACTGTGGACCCCGGCAGCCATTGATTCCTGTAAAAGGGGGCCTGCGCCCCCTTTTTTTATCTGATGACCGACGCGACGGCCGCGATGAGTGGCCAGAGGCCGAAGCAGATGAGGGCCAGCGACACGACGAAACCGCCAAAGGATCTAATCGAACGATGCCGCATGTCGTGGAGTAGCAGGACGCCAAGCGCGAGACTGATGTAAAAATACCCGGCGCCGGAGCGGGACATGTAGTCGATGAACGAGAAGAGCAGGGAGTCCATGACGCCGACTGCGGCCCTCGGGGCGTCTATGGCGCTTTGGATGGCCCCGCCGAGGAAAAGAGACACGATGACCAGGGCGAGGACGGCTGCGAGGCTCACAGAGCGCTTGGTGGCGCCCACGTCGGCGATGGCGACCCCGGCAGCGGCCTTGACGCCTTCGCTCACGCGGTCTTGGATGTTCGTGACCGCTTGGGCGGCGAGGTGCGACACTTCGACCCCGACGCGCTCTTTCGCGGCAGCGGTGGAGGCCTCGATGTCCGCGACCATCTCTTCGCGGCCTTGCCGCGCTTTGCCGTCGAACCAATGCATAGCCAAAAGCGCGACAAAAAATGAATCGGTGGTCTTCATTCCGAACAGGTCCTTGACGCGCTGCACGTCCTGCAGCTCCTGTTCTGTAGGTGGTCTCTGCCACAACTCTTCACAGAGTTCTTTCAGATTTTCTTCAGCCATTTCTATTTCCTCGGTAAAATTTTCCAACCATAAACTGACCCGTTTTTGTCTTCATACGGGAAGCAAACATCATCTTTGGCCACCCACCCAGGCTGCGCACAGTCGGCTATGCGGTCGAGTGTGCCGAGCTTATGCAGCTCTTGCGCTACTTGACCCGGCACAGTCGCACCCCAAGCGGCCGCTGCGGATTCTTGACGGGACGCAGCATAGCCAAGAGCTTGGCCGGATTTGGCGCCGTAGTAATAAGCGGTAGCGCCAAAGAGCGCGAATGCTAACGATGAGAGCAACACGCAGATGGCGATCATCTTAACCCGGGCTTTGTCGATAGCTCGCTTGTTGATGACCATGATTTCTGCACGGGCCGCTTCCTTGTATTGACGCAGAGTCTCTTCAGCGGCAGCGGAAATCTTATCCGGCATCTCCTGATAAAGCCTCAGGTGGTACTGAAGGCCGACAACAAGGAGCATGAAAGAATCTGAGGGCGGGACGCCAAGGGCTTCCATGACCCGATGGGCCTCCCGGATCTCGTCTTCAGCTAGACCGTCATAAAGTTCCGCGCCCGCCCAGAGGTCCCGGAGGGCGCGTTCAATTTTACTCTCACTTTGCGCAAAATTCGGCATATTCTTGACCTACCTTTGCCTAGACTTTGACCAGCCTAAGCGATTTCTTCAATAACCTTCCAAGCATTTTTGCGCCAACTTTCGAGCAGGATCTTATTGCCAAAAGTGGTGTTTTCGATCGCAACTTCAATGGCCCACTTCTGCGCGTTAAGCTCGCGGGCAATCATGGGGGTCAGCACTGGGAGTACCACATTTTTGCCGCCACGCTCCTGGACCATCTTCTCGACTTTTGACCCAAGATAGTGGGAAAACTTATGCTTGAGCCCGTGATGGAGATTGAGAACCGGGTGGACCTCGGCATAGCTAGTCTGTTCAAGGTGATCAAACAAAAGGCCAAGAGAATCCTTGTCCGTGTTCATGACCCACGGCGTGACGAAGCGGCGATTTAGTTGACGCATGGTGTCATCAAAAATGGGCATAAACTGAGCGAGGATAGGAGCCATGGCGGCTTCAGAATTGATAACGATCACTTCATCGGGATGACTATTGATCATTTCCAAAAGCTTCGGCCAATCGTCGAGGTCTGTCATGTCTACAAACTTGGAAGGACACACCTTCGACACTGCTTCATACACATCAGGATTTGACCGCTCGGTTTCGATAAAGAACACATTTTCTTTCCTAAAGTTGCGCTTGAAATCGATCAGCGCCGTGGAAAAAAATGACTTGCCTACGCCGCCTTTGTTGCCACCGACAAAGAAAACTTCATTCATGATATACCTCTCTTTTCCTGACTTGATTTAATCAAGGTCGGGACGTTTTTTGACAAAAGGATGGTCACCTGACTCAACCTCACCTCCAAGGTCATCCCTGGAAGTTTTTTCCTTTTCCTTGACCTGTGCCGGAACAGGGACGCTTGGCGCTTTACCAACATTATTGACCGGCTCTTTCTCAGACGCCTTGATTTTAGGGGATGGAGCAGAATCCTCAACAGCCGCCGGCGGGGCGGGGGGCGGGGTCTCCGCTTGTTTTTTTTCTTTCCTGAGGGTGCTCAATGTGGACTTCAGGGATCCAGGGGAAATGTCGAAGCCGACACTTGACGCGGTGGCCGCGATTGATTCCAGATCACAACCGCGCTTCATGGCTTGTGTGATGGCGGTCATTGCCCGTTCAACCGCTTCCTTTTTCTTCAGTCGGATATTGGCCGGGTTTGGGTCAAGGTCTTTAATTTTCTTGACCCACTCTTCGATCATGGCGGCCGTTATCTCGGCCCTTGTGTTTTTTCCTGACTGCTCACTCATTGTTTTCATTACCTCCTTTTTGTGTTCTTCAAACACAACCCTTCTTTATTTGTCGTTGACCTCGTTGTCAAACATTTTTCTTAAAAAATTTACCGATGAATGATTAAAAAGTATTGGTCGCTCAAAATTAAGAATTGTCCTTGGTCGCTCTCGTTAACCGAAAAACAAGACCCTTGTTTTTTACCGCTACGCGCTTAAAAACTTGACGGCGGCTTGACTTTACATGACACAAGTTTTGACCATAATTTTATTGACAGCCTAAATTGAGATCATTATATGTGTCTCATGAACACGATCTCCAACTACTTCCACAGCTCTTACCTTACCATATTTCATATTATTCTATCTCTCTATTTTTCTTCTTCTTTTTTTTCTCTTTTCTTTCTCTATCTCTCTTCTTTTTTTTCTCTTTTTTTCTTTTTTTCTTTTTTTCTTTCTTTTTCTTCTTCTCTTTTTTCTCTCTCTTTTTTTCTACAGGATGGCCCATTGCACTACACGGGCTTCGCCCGTTCCGTTTATGGGACGCCTTGGGCTCGGCGCTTCGCTTCTCACCCAGGCTCCACCTGCTCTGCGAGGCCTGAAGAAAATTGCCTGCGGCAATGTAAAGACAACTGCGCTCACGCGCATCTTTTGGAGGTAAATGGCTATGCCTAAATTTACGACTCGGCGCAGCAAGCCAAGCAAGTATGCGCTCCAGGCGCGGATCACGCTCGACGAGCGCGACTACCTCCGCGACCAGGCTCTGTCTGCCGGGATACCCATCAGCGAATTTGTCAGGCGGCGAGTCCTGGGCAAGCCTGTCGCGTCAAAAGTGGACATGCAGATGGTCAGGGAGCTTTGCCGCCTTGGTGGCCTGATGAAACATGCACACAACGAGAGTGGTGGCGCTTATAGCGACCTCACGGCGTCAATATTAATAGAGATCAAGGCTGCGATTAAACGGATCGATACCGGTGAAGGCGATGATATTTAAGAAGGTAGAAAATCCTAAAAAAGAGTCGAGCAAGCGAACGCGCATCACGGGGCTCTCTAATTATCTCGCCAATCCGGAGAAAACTCGCGAGCAAGAAAAATGTATTTACTTTGGCGCACGAGGCTTTATTTCTGATGACCTCCCTGGTCAGCAATCAGAGATGATCGCACTTGCTGAGGCGTGTGTTAAAAGTAAAGACCCGGTCAACCATTACGTGATATCTTGGCAAGAAGGAGAGCAGCCAACTGCGGCTCAGGTTGAGGAAATAATCGACGAGCTTCAAGTCAGGATGAAGGTCAAGAAATGCCAAATTTTTTACGGCCTACACAGCGATACTGACAACATTCATCTGCACGTTATGTTAAATCGGGTTAATCCCGAAAATGACAAGGCAATCAAGATCAACCGCGGGAAAGATATTGAGATCGGTCATCAAATCATAGCCGCGATCGAAGCAAAGCAGGGATGGGAGAAACAGGACGACTCCCGATATACGATGCTTGATGATGGTCACATTGTGTTCACCTCCCAGGCAAAGGCCCGGGAAAAGGCTGCGCTGACGTCGAGGGCTCTCGACATCGAAGCGCAGACGGGTGAGCCGTCGATTCTACGGATTGTTCAGGACCGCTGTTCTACGATCATAGCCGGGTCAAAAACCTGGCAAGGATTGCACGCGGAGTTGGCCAAGATTGACGCACGATACTACCGTAAAGGATCGGGAGCTGAAATCGTCATCGGGGACGCGGCCCCGGTCAAGGCCTCGTCAGTTCATCCGTCATTTAGTTTTGGCAAAATGCAAAAACGGCTCGGGCCATACGAGCCAGAAATTAAAAATCCAGAGGTACTAGAAAATGCCACAAGACACGAGTCAATTCGAGGTCAAGAGTTACACCCTTCTTTTGCACGGCGAGCACCCTCAGACCGTCTGCGCGTCATGTCCTCATGCACTTTGGCACCTGACGGCAACGGACGAATACCGCTGTTGGTGTCGTCTGATGTTCGTGCTGGTGGATCACCTGTTGATGACGTGCGACGGGAATCAACCGCCGAAGCCGGAACCGGAAGTGACGGAAGAGGAGAGCGCCCAGACTACCGACGAGCAGACGACGAGCGAAACGGAGTCCTTGGGCGGCGAGGAGACTTCCGAAACGATGAGCCCGGACGATCTGCCAGACCCGAACTCTCCGGACGAGGAGGAAACGGCGGCGCCGATAATTCCGGGCCTGCCGATCGAGGAGGACGAGGACGAGTACACAATAATAACTTACGAGGAGCCGCAGTTCGGAGAGGACGAGGAGAGCTGATCGAGTTACCACCGGCCAAAGGCTCGGGATACGCGGAGGACCGCCGCGCATTCCGGGCCGAACGGACAGCGAAGCGCGTAGAGATGCGCGAAAGGCATGAGATGGAAAAGGATCTCATGCGCGACCGGCACCGGCAAGAGCGGCAGCACCTCCTAGGAAATAAATCCTGGGCAGGGCGTGGTCACGAGCGAAACGCCGTGTCGTCAATTTTGGCGGCGAGGCACAAAGACGAACGTCAAGAGCTGGTCAAGAAACATCGCGAGGAGCGGTCAACGCTTCCGAAACTGCCAGACCTGAAAACGTGGCAAGCGCAGTTTGCCACACCCGAAGAACGGCAGGCGTTCAAGGACCGCTTTAAGCAGCCTGGAGAGATCCGTGGCCACGGTGGTGGATTGACTGAACCAGTCGCGATCTGGATCCGCGGATTCGAAACCATCGAAGCACGGGACCAGGTTATTTATTGCCGGTTTCCAACCGACAAGATGGCCTTCGCGGATCATGGCGAAAGGATTGAAATCCCCGGTTGGCGCGATCACGAAACAACCTTGGCCGCGTTGCAGCTTGCGGCGGGGAAATGGGGCAGCGTCAATCTCACAGGCCCTGACGAGTACAAGCAACTCTGCGTCGGGATCGCGTGTCAGCACGGCATACAGATCACCAACCCGGAGCTGCAGGAGCAGATAAGAGCCGAGCAGGCGCGGCTACAGCAGCAAGTGCAGGAGGCGGCAGGAACTATGCAGAAGAAACTTTTCGACAGTTACCATTCGGCGATCCAGGCCGATCGCTATCGGATCACCGCCGTGAAATATTTCCCGGACGGCACGGACAAGGGGTTCGTTGTCGACCGACGAGTGGAGGGTTTCACGCCTGATGAGGTTGTCGGCAAAATCCCTGACCTCCGGAAGCTGCACAACGTCAAGGATAACAACATCCACTTCACGCCCTTGAGCAAGGATCGTCACCATATCGTTGTCGATGACTTGACCGAGGACCGTTTCAAGCAACTCTGCGCTGATGGCTACAAACCCGCGGTCTTGATCGAAACGAGCCCGAAAAATTACCAGGTGGTCATCAACGTGCCGAAGCTCGGCACGGACTTTGACAAGGATATCGCGAACCGGCTCGCGTCGGAACTGAACTCGAAATACGGTGACCCGGAAGTGCATAGCGGCGTGCAGCCACATCGGTGTCCCGGCTTTAAAAACCTGAAGCCAAAGCATTTGCGCGACGATGGGACCTACCCGCCGGTGAGACTCCTTGACCAGCGCGAACGCGACTGTCCCAAGTGTGTGGAGCGGTCTGTGGAGATCCACACGGAAATGGAGGCCTTGGCGCAGGCGAAGGCAGCAGAGCGGGCGGCCCTGGCAGAGAAGAGGGCTTTGGAGCGACAGCAGAAAGAGGCCTTGGAGCGACAAAGAATGGAGCCCTTGGCGCGGTATGGCGCGGAGCAAAACGCCGCTAAGGTACGGGCCTTGGATATTGCTTACACGACACATCGGGACGATGTTATGAGCCGGCAAAAAGGGCCAGTGGATTACTCCCGCATTGATAGCATGATTGCTCTTCGCATGCGTGCCACTGGCCACGAGCAACACGACGTGGCTCAGACGATACTCAGGAACACCGAAACGGAGCGTGCGGATTCTTACGACCGGCTCAGCGACTTAGGGCGCTATGCGGACCGAGCAGCGGCCAGCGCCTGGACTGAGCGCGGGGATACGCAGCTCGCTCAGATGCAGCATTGGCACAAGCCATGGCGCATCCTCGAAGACAAGGCTCGTCAGCGGGAGGGATTGGAGAGGCCTCAGGCGCCCACTCAGGCGCAAAGCCCGGGCGAAGCGGGGCAGGAGGCTCCGAAGCCGGTTGCGACTCAGGAGACCGCTCCTCAGGAGCAAAAGCGGCCAGAGTTACCAGAGAACGTCTTGGAACGAGTTGCCAGTGAACGGGAGGCCATGGAGAACGCAGACGCCGATCGGCAAAAGCAACGGGGCCCCGAGCTGGGCTAGGGACACAACCACCACACAGGGGAGCACGCAGCTCCCCTTTTTTGTGGCTTTTTCACGCACAGGACGGCCCAGGAGGGCTTGGGGACCACCTGGACGGGTCTTTGGTCGAGCCAGGGGCTCTGAAGGCCTTAGGCGCGAAATCTGGCCAAATTCTGAAAACGTCAAGAAAGGTGTACGTTTTTGACTAGGACAATGGTTGGCAAAAACACTAGGTCAAAAAGGTTTAAAAATACTTCTTGACTCTCCCGTCAAAAAACTATAAGACTTTCTGAACGAAACGCGAGAGGGAAAAATTATGTCAGACGTTGGATATTTACGAGTGAGCAGTTTTGACCAGAACACCGCCCGGCAGCTCGACGGGGTACATATTGATGAGCGATTCGAAGACAAGGCTTCCGCTGCTACAGCCGACCGGCCAGGGCTCAAGGAGTGTCTGCGGTTCGTGCGTAAGGGTGACACGCTGCACGTCCACAGTATTGACCGGCTCGCACGCAACCTCAGAGACCTAATGAACATACTCAAGGACCTCACTGCGCGAGAGGTGACGGTGCGTTTTCACAAAGAGAACTTGACCTTTTCAAATGCCGACAACCCTTTCCTGACCTTACAGCTACAAATCATCGGAGCAACGGCAGAGTTTGAACGGGCCATGATCCGTGAGCGGCAGCGAGAAGGAATCGCGAAAGCTCAGAAAATGGGCGTGAAATGCGGTCGGGCGCCCAAGCTCACGCCAGAGCAGGAGGCAGAGTTGGCGGCGAAGGTGAGGAATGGTGCTGAAAGAAAAGACATGGTTAAAGAGTACGGCGTAAGCAAGTCGAGTGTGTTCAATATTTTGAAACGGCATGGCGTGATATAAGCAAAAAAAGAGGGCGAGGATCTGGCTGTCCCCGCCCGCGGTGTCCACAAACCACAACTTGAGAGATGACCGTTATGGACAAGAAAAGAATTATCGAAATGACTGAGGAAGAGCAAGCTCTTGATTGGGTCAAGGATCTGGTGAAAGAAATTGATGACACCGGAAACCCATTGGCTGTTTCAAGGTTGAATATTGGGATAAAAAATTTACGAGCGAAAGCTGAAAAGGAAAAGGTGGTGGTGGAACCAGAGATCGTCGCGCCGTTAGAGAAAGGCGGCAACACAAACGGGGGAGCGCTTCCAACGACCGCTATGCAAATGGCAATGGCACAGCTCGAACACGCCAGATCTAATCTTTTCGATCAGCGAAGCGTTATTTTAAATGTCTTTGCTAAAACACAAATTTTCGAAATATCGAAAAGTAAAGAGCGGAGGAAGAACGAAAAAATAACACTACTTTGTGTGATAGGAGATGTTAAAATATACCATGAAGGTGAAATGCTTAATCAAGACGACCTCACTGGCGTATTGATGCTCATCAAACTAGCTGGAAAAAACCTTATTGCTAAACTTGATCGAAAAGAATTTCTCCTATCTTTAAATAAAAAATGGGACCCTAAAAATAGAGCCTGGTTAGAGGGATTCATACACGCAGTTACAAAATCTACATTTCAGATTGATGAGTGTGATCCTAAAGACCATAAAAAAGTCATCACGCGCAGGTGGGGACCACTCGCGTTAGCAGGTGTTGAAACAAATATTCATAAAAATAATAGCACTGTAGAATTATTGCTTTTTGATCCTCTTATTAAATTTCTCGGAATCGATAAAGGGTGGTCATATATCGACATGAACAAGCGGTTTGAACTCACAAGCCATATTGCGCTAGCATTCCAAGCGTTCACATCTATCAATAAATGTCCTAAAAGCGGGTATTGGTGGACAAAAGAAGAGTTTATGAAAACGTGGGGTAGTGAAGATTCAAAGAATATAACATCATTTTTTAAAAATTTAAAAAGCAGAGTTCTTAAACAACTGCTTGAATGTAGAGTAATTAGAGATTTTGAAATCAGGGACACGTCCATCGGAGTATGGTGGTGATACACAAAAGAGGGCTAGGCCCTCTTTTTTTTCGCCGAAAGCTGAGTCCAAACTTATAAATACTTGAAAATAAAGAACTATATGTGTTTAGACGAAGACACAAGGCCACCTGGACTCCTAATTATCTCTTTTAAAAACTGGTTGAGTAACCAGGAATTCTTATAAGCATCCGATAAGTAATGTTTTTTTTGTCGAAAGCTGAGTCCAAATTTAAAGAGTGAAATTTGTCGAAAGCTGAGTCCAAATTTGTCGAAAGCTGAGTCCATTTGTCGAAAGCTGAGTCCAAACCTGTCGAAAGCTGAGTCCAAATTTGTCGAAAGCTGAGTCCAAATTTGTCGAAAGCTGAGTCCACAAATGGCTGGGAACCCACGTCCAGCAAGGGCTAAAACGGTCCTTATACTCCCTTACTTATACTCCTCTTCTTATACTCCCTATAAAGATAAACTCCGTCCCTTTCGGGACCTTTTTTTATACTCCTGACAAGAAGGGAAAGGCATGAAGAAAAAAAGAGGCTTCAAAACTTAATATCGAGGCTTGATCGTTCCGTCCTACCGGACGGTTCCGCAAGCTTACGGATGGGGAAGGATATCCCCATCCTCCGCGTGCGGGGGATTTCGTTATGAAGAGCAGTCTAACGACTTTTTTTGAAAAGAGGGCTCGGGCTCAAGTCAGAATCTGGCCTGAAGAAAAAGGCAGCATAGAAAAAGGCCTATCTTGGGAGAGGGTTCTTGCGAGTGGGGACACGGCTCAAGACGTTCGTTTGGTGAAAAAGGCAAGACCCCGCCCCCAGCCGGCCGGCTACGTTATGGAAAATGGCTCACGAAAACTGACAACGAGGCTCAAATTTCAATTCTAAGGCGTTCGAGGGGCGAGGGGTGGACTCTCGGCCGGAAACCACCTCTTCGACGCGGGAGGCGGGCGCTCAGGACGTAATATCACACCAAGCGTCCTCTTTGACGTGGTCGATTCGTGGCTTTTTACCGGATGGGGGCCCCGGGGCGCGATTGCCATGCGATGATGGCCACGAAAACTGACAACAAAAAGGTGGTCGGCATACGAAGCGCGAACGAGACCCGAAGGGGGCCGCGGGTCCCGGAAAAGCCCCTTTTCTGTGGCTTTTTCGCGTGAATGGCGCTTTTTTGGTCGAGTAGTCAAAAAAGCCACGGGATCAGGACTAAAACGGGCATTTCGGCAAAAAGCCACGGTTTCGCGTGCGAAAGCGACCCAACGGGGCCTTTTCGGCGGTTTTCACCACCGGGAGGCCCTTTTCTTATGCTTGGGGAGACCATGGCCCTTTTTTGTCGATTTCGGGGATCCGGGGTCGATTTTTGGCACTTTGGGCGCTTTTGGCGAGTTTTGACGAAAAAGCCACGGTTTTGCGCGTGAAACATCAAGTATGCGCGGTTGCGATGTTCCACAGCGATTTAGCGGGGTGGCGGTGGACGGGTTCACGTAGTGGCGGCTATAAGACGAAAGCAAAAGGCATGTCGTGAAAAGTTCCACATTGTAAAAGATGTGGCGTGAATGGAAATTTAATGTAGTAGTTATGCAGTAGGAATGCAGTAGTTATGGTGTAACGAAAAACGGAAATCGTGTGACGAGATAAAAAATTTATCATAAAAAAATGTAAACCGAAGTGTAAAAAATTGGCTTGACAAGTTCGGTTTACGTATATATCTTTACATCATAAATTAACGAAATTTACACGGAGGTGTAAAAAGCCATGAGTGAACACGAACTTGACCAGCAGGCCAGCGGACGAAGAATCCCGGTAACAATAGAAGATATCCAGGGCGCGATTGATCGGATCTCGGACGGGAACCCCAATGCCACTAACGCCTCGGCGATCAGGACGGAACTCGGGCGCGGGTCCTTGACCACGATCCAAAAATTTCTGGATAAATTGCGCGACGAAAAGTGTAAATCGGAAGCATTGCCGGAAGTCGAAGAGGGCGTGGAGCCGATGCCAGAGCATGTGCGGGCAGAGATGCGGGAGCTGTTTACACTGATGGAAGGTGTGGCGACCAGGGTTTGGGGGACCGCCTCCGCAATGGCTAAAAATGGTGTATATGCTCACCTGAGCGCAGTCACTGCAGAACGCGACTCGTTGAAGACGAGGATTGAAACAGCCCTTGCCGACCGTGACGCCATGTGCGCCATGGCTGAAGCCAAGGACCTGGAGCTGGAAGCGGCCGGGGAAGAGGCTAGGCTTAAAGCCGTAGAGGTCGAGGCCGAGAAAGCGGCTCTGGTCGCGGTACTGGAAGATGCTCATGGCGAGATCGAAGGGTTGAAGAACCAGGCGGCGGCGTTGGTCGCGGAGCGTCTGGCCACGGTGAAGGAAATGGAGCACCAGGCCGAAACCGCGTCCCTGAAGTGGGAAGTGGAGCGCCAGACCGTCCGCTCGATGAACGAAGACTTAAACGGCAAACTCCGGGACGCCGAGGTTGAGCGTGACAAGATCCTGGCTCGAATCAAGGAGATCCAGTCCGACGCAGACGCCCGCGTGAAAGCGATCGAGGCCGAGGCCACGCGTGTGCGCGAGAAGCTGCAAGAGATGCATCGGGAAGAGATGACCCGGACCCAGGATAAGGCCGCGAAGGCCTTGACGGCGGTTGAACACAAGCTCGGGTCGGCGACACTCGAAGCCGATGCGGCCAGAAAGGAAGCCGAGTCTCTGAAAGCGGAGCTGGCGGCACTCAAGGCCAAGGTCACTGAACTGGAAAAAGCCACGGTGGCACCGAAGAAGGAAAAGAAGGCGTAGCTGGCCGGCTGGGGGCGGGGTCTTGTATCTCTCCCCCTTCAGGGTTTTGTTGGAAAATAGAAAAATGGGGGAATTATGGCGGTTGAGAAGATAGAGACGTTGTTGCCAATTAGGGTTTTGCATGAGTATTCACGGCGATATCCGGGGATATGGCAGGGATTAGAGCGCGTGAAGAACCATAAGGGAGAATTAGGAACACCAGAGTTTGATTGGCCAGATTGGTGTTGGGCTCCGTTAAATATTGCTTCAATAATTATGCGTGAAAAAATGGGTGTAAACAACGGCTCGTTTACTTTTAGTTTAGAAAATATGGGAAGGATGTGTGATGCAGATGCTGTGAATACGCTAAGTGCGTGGAGGGTATCACAAGGCATCTACAGATTTGAATCAGAACTCGCGCAAAGCTTAATAGGAACGATAATAGACCGTGAGCTGCCATCTGAAGTTTTTTTTAGACTTCCAGAGTGGTGTGTTTATGTAGAAATTCCTCGTGACATTGTCTTAAAATTTGGCTGCTGGGACATTTCTGGATTCTGGGCTATTCTTGATTATAATCCAGTAAATAAACACTCTGAGTTAAGATTGTTACTCGTTTCAGACCACGCGACAGCAGCTCCATATCCATCATCAGAGGGCGGATATTGGTTGTTGCCCATAAACCTGCACCTCGCCCCTGGATTGTCTCTAGTAAGCGCATTAAAGCGCTCGTTCGAAGATATTAAAGGATCAATAGAAAACAGTAAGAATGCCAAGGGCTCAACAGAATTTTCAGACATGGCGGCGTTTTTAGTCGATAATTCTCTCGCTGATGAAGATTCCCTTTCCCTTGTTGCCAAACAGGCACAGCCTTTCTTGAGTTTATTGTTATATCTCTGCGCGAAAGATCCAGACGTGACGGGAGGACTCCCGGAAAAAGCCACGCCGACCAAAACAAAGAAGGGGCCTCGCTGGTTTCCAGCTCAGAAGCCTGCTGTGCGCGAGGTCGGGGCGAGAGTGGTTAAGTGGATGCGCGAAGCCAGGGCCCAGGCCGCTGTGGAGCGTAGTGATGGTCAAAGCGGGCGATCTGTAGTCCCACACGTGCGCAAAGCGCATTGGCACGGGTACTGGACAGGCCCGCGCAAAGATCCTGAGGCTCGAAATTTTGAGCTCAAATGGATCCCCCCGACGATGGTTGGTTTCAAAGAAGGGGAAACGGTAGGGGCTCCTACGGTCAAGATTATCGACTAACCCCTCCTAATCATTATACAAAAGAGTTGCGTAAAAGCCACGGTCTTTCTCGGATCGTGGCTTTTTTTGGCCCCTCCAAGACTCATTGGGCGGGCCTTTTTTTGTTGTAAATGACTGAAATTGTTTTGCTAAAGTCTTGCGCAGAAAGGGTTTGTCATAGTGTGCCCGTGGCTTTTTTATGGTCTAGCCAATGGCTTTTTTTGGATAACTATCTGAAATGATGCTGCTTAAACATTGCGCGGGGATTATTTTCATGAATTTTAATAAATATCAATGCTCGGCATTGACAATCAATGCTCGGATCGGTAAGAAGTAGTCATGGATGGCGAGGAAGGACGTAAAAAAAATAAAGGAGATGATCATGGCAAGAGTGTACTTGGTTGACGATGCGGGCGGGCTTGAGTTGGTCGATCGAGCTATCATTGATGGTGTCCCTCACACCGAGGCTGGATACCCGATGGCGCGGACGGATCGCACCCGGACGCTTAAAGGCTGGCCTGATACGTCTGTCCGTGAGTGGGTGACAGATGTGGGCAATGTGTATCTTGTCCCTGAGGCTTGAGCAGTAAAAATCATGTCGACTGGTCCCACTTTGGGGCCAGTCGATAAAATCGCAATAAGGAGTTGACCATGGCGAAGGCATACGAAGCATTGGACAGGGGCCAGAAATATTTTGCCAAGATTCGGAAGGACTCTCCTTATGTGGGGCAAATCTCCTGGGCGAAGGCTCGCCCGCAGATTGGTTACCCCTTCCCGGTCAGGCTCACAGACCGCGGACCCTTGGACGAATATTGCGTAAAAGGGGGGCCTGGCGGTCAGTACAGGATTGAAGACCTGGACATATATATGGAGAAGGGTGGCAAGCTTGTGAGGGTGAAGGTGCAGTGATGGCAGAGAAGAGCACGGGCGGGCGTACCCGCCCCACAGTATCAATCGTGATCCCGAGGCGGCTCCTGGACCTCCTAGACGCTGAACGGAAGCCCGGGGAGTCGCGGTCGGTTCAAATTGCGCGGCACATCATGGACAGCATGGGGCTGACCGAGGCCGAGCGCAAAGCGGTTTACGAGCACGAGTGAGGGCACCATGGCAAATCTGACCCCGACACCCGAACAGAAACACCTCATCGACCTGGCAGCCACTGGCTGCCGGTCGCTGGCGGTGAACGCCTTCGCCGGCACTGGCAAAACCTCGACGCTCGCGATGATCGCGGAGGCGTGGCCGGGGCGGTCTGTGCTGTACCTCGCTTTCAACAAGTCGATTGCAGATGACTGCAAGGGCACTATGCCTGCCAAGGTCGAAGCGCGGACTACTCACTCACTCGCGTACACAGCCATGCGGCCCTCGCGGGCGCGTCTGGATGCGCGGTTGAATGGTGGCTGGGTCGCGGAGCGGTACGGGCTCTCAGAAGTGCGCCTGGCTCGTGACAAGTCAATCTCTGCCGCGCAGCTCGGCTATCATGTTCTCTCGGCTCTCACTCGGTTCTTACACTCGGCAGACGACGCCCCGGGGTCGCAGCACGTCCCCGCGGTTGAGACCATCTTTGGCGGGAAAGACAAGGTCCCCGGCGAGGTTGAACACGTTCTGCGGCAGATGGCCGGCGGGATTCAAAAATCGGCGTTTTCAGTCATGAAAAAGCTATGGGACGAGCAGTGCGACCCTGGGTCTAATGTGCCGATCACACATGACACGTATCTGAAGCGGTGGGCCCTCACACGGCCCCAACTCAACTACGATCTCGTGATGTTCGACGAGGCGCAGGACGCGAATCCGGTCATTATAGATGTGATCCAGCGGCAGACGCGGCCGGCGGTGGTCTGGGTTGGGGACCGGCATCAACAGATTTACTCATGGCGGGGGGCGGTCGATGCGCTGAACCGCGTTAAGGTCGGGAGTACGGGCTACCTGACGAAGTCGTGGCGATTCGGACCCGCGGTCGCGGATCTCGCGAATCCCATTCTACGGGCACTCGGGGAGCGGCGGTCCCTGGTTGGGGCTGGCGATGGTGTCTCGCGCAAAGGCGATCGCGCTATCCTCTGCAGGACCAATGCGCGGGCCCTGGCTGAGTTCATGGAGCATCTGGGGCCAGACGTGGAGTTGGTAGGCGGCAAAGAGTTGTTGCAGCTCGTCAAGGACGTGCAGGCCCTGCAGCGGGGGAACCCGCGAGGGGCCTTCGCGCTGTTCGCGGATTACGAGCAGCTTGTGGAACACTCCAAGACGCCTGAAGGCGGCGACCTGGCGGCACTGGTCAAGGCCGTGGAAGAATACGGCATTTCGGATATCATCAAGGCCCTGGAGGGCTCAGAGCGCAAGCCCGGGCGGGCCTCGTTGACGATCAGCACAATCCACAAGGCCAAAGGCCGGGAGTGGGATCGCGTGCGGCTTACCGGCGATTGGCCCTCGAAGAAGAACGAAAGCGACCCGGAGAAGCGGGACCCCAAGCCCCTCGATGACGAAGCCTGGCGCCTCATGTACGTTGCCGTAACCCGTGGACGGTGCGCGGTGGACGTGGACGAAGTACAGCCATGGCTTGACCTGGTCGGAGCATGTGCGCCCGAGGAGTCCCAGGAAGACCAAGAGGAGCAGGGGGAACCCCTGGTGCTGGAGGTACGGGAAAAAGCCACGGAAATAGTGGTGGATCCGG
>Ga0265295_1002883_pt1 | contig 26073 bp, 14 predicted proteins | sample Munlansysbiofilm_FD_192503 | JGI IMG/M metagenome (GOLD analysis project Ga0265295, IMG submission 192503) | Leachate microbial communities from a municipal landfill in Southern Ontario, Canada - Methane capture system biofilm | ecosystem: Engineered > Solid waste > Landfill > Unclassified ... | reverse complement strand
CGTCACATCCTGGGGCTGGAGAAGGTCCCAAGGGTTCGGCTGTTCGCCGATTAAAGTGGCACGCGAGCTGGGTTCAGAACGTCGTGAGACAGTTCGGTCCCTATCTGTTGCGGGCGTAGGAGGCTTGAGAGGCCCTGGCACTAGTACGAGAGGACCGTGCTGGACGTACCTCTAGTGTACCTGTTGTGGCGCCAGCTGCAGCGCAGGGTAGCTACGTACGGAAGGGATAAGCGCTGAAAGCATCTAAGCGCGAAGCCCCCCTCAAGATGAGGCCTCCCTTAAGGGCCGTGGAAGACGACCACGTTGATAGGCTGCAGGTGTAAAGGCGGAGACGCCAAAGCCGAGCAGTACTAATCGCCCGATAGGCTTACCGCCGGGCGCCGGGTGCGCGCCGGAAGGAGCCTTGCTCACACCACCACGTCAATCTTATAACGGCTCACATGAGCTGCATAGCCTTCAGGTGGCTAATGCGGTGGGGTTCCACCTCTTCCCATTCCGAACAGAGAAGTTAAGCCCACCAGCGCCGATGGTACTGCCGAAAGGTGGGAGAGTAGGTCGCCGCCAACCTTCAGAGCCCCGATATTGCTATTGCACTATCGGGGCTTTTTATTTATATTTGCTCACCAATTATGTGGCGAAAATATACCATAGTACTTACTCTCTTCGTCCTACTCTTTGCTAAAAGCTGGAGTAATTTACCGTTTAGCCTATCCTCTGAAAGGATAATGTTTTTTTTGCAACAGTCTGACACTATCCCTAATAGCGTTGCATCAAAAGACACTCTATCTAGCAAAAAAAAGGGAGATAAAGATTTATTGATCGGTACGTTAAGCGATAGGGATACACTAGGCAGTAAAGGAGTGTTTGGTTTACACGATCAAATAGGCTCCAGATCGGCAATCGATCTGATTCACCCAACCACAGATAGTGCACGATATTTTGCTTGGAAATTTAATAGTACTTTTCTGAGTAATGATAATACAACAATAGATACTCTATTCAGGTTTACACATCTTGTATATCCTCAGCAAAAAAACTTTGAAACATATACCTACATAGGTAATTTAGGTGGTCCAGTACAATTTGACCACTTTTTTACAAGGGATGAGTCCTATGATTTTTTATTTGCTCGTTACTATGATCTGTATTCCAACAAAACTTCAGAAACTGAGCAATATAATGTGAGGTCACCATTTACAAGATTATTCTATTCAAATGGAGGTGCTAACAGTAAGGCGGAGCAAGTTTTAAATGCTTTACACACACAGAATTTGGGGAAGCACTTTAATTTTGGGCTCTATTACAATTTTTACGGAACAAAAGGGATATATCAGAATCAGGAAGCAAGAAACAATATAATATCCCTTTTTGCTAACTACTATAAAGGTAATTTAACTGGGCAGTTTGCATTGGTTAATAAAGTCTACAATAATGAAGAGAATGGCGGTGTTACCGATCCAATGTTTGTTAGAGATACAATAGTTGAATTTATACCCTTTAAGTTGGCCACTGCTTCTAGTGTGTTACGAAACTTTTCATTTTCTGCTAATTTGGGCTATACAATTCTTAATGTGAACAAGAAGTTAAAAGCTGAGGATGGTTCATTACTCGATAACTATATTCCCCTAGTAACAACACGATTATTACTGGATTATAGCAAACAATCTAGACTTTATACTGATACGGATCCTGATACATCCTTTTATAATAATTTTTATATATCCCCAAATTATACTCGCGATTCGGTTTCTAAACAAAATTGGGATGCAAAGCTAATTCTAGAAATTGCTCAATTTGCAAAGATTCCTGGAATGCCAGGCGTTAGGGGCTGGGTAGGCTATAATCACTTCAATTATCATGTGTTTACACCTCAGGATTTTTTATACCCATCAAAAGATATTATTGAATCATCTGCGCATTTGGGAGTTGGTGTATTTAGCGATAGTCCTTTCATAGGTTATAGAGGAGCATTAAGGCTGTTCTTTAGTGGGTATAGAGCCGATGACAAGGATGTTGATGGTGAGATTTGGTTGTCGCCTTGGAAGGATGTGCGCATGCCTCGGCTTAGGGGTACACTGAAGATTAGCGAGACTACTCCTGAGGTTTTTGTTAATCATTTCTTCTCAAATCATACCAGATGGGACAATTCATTTGCTAAAGAAAAACGGTTTAAACTTCAGGGCGCTTTAGAAGTCAAGCGTTGGGAAGCCGAAATAGGCTATAATTTAATACACATTAAAGATTTTGTTTTCTTTAACCAAGACGCTGTTCCCGATCAGACTGCTGATGTTACTGTTACTTCATTTTATGCGCAAAAGAACTTTAGATTTTTTAATGGTTTTAATTTTTTCAATAGAGTTGTGTGGCAGGGCAATACAAATAGCAATTCGTTGAGTATCCCCAACCTAATGGTATTCTCATCAGCATATTATGAAAGAGTTTTAATCCAAAATGCGCTGACAGGCCAGCTTGGCTTTAATGTTTACTATCGGACTAAATTTTATGCTGACGCTTATAGTCCTAGTATAGCTCAGTTTTATAGTCAACGGGTTGAGAAAATTGGAGGATATCCTCTTGTGGATGCTTTTTTGAACTTTAAGTGGAAAAGAGCCCTTATATACCTAAAACTCGAACATGCAAACCAGGGGTATCCTAATAATGAATACTTTGCTACATATCTATACCCTTATAACCCCAGAATTTTTAAATTTGGCGTTTTGTGGACGTTTTATGATTAGTCGTCAAATTTACCTTTCACATTAAACTTAATTACCCTACTTTTGTTTCAGTTTTTTTATAATTGATTAGTTATGAAATTGTTCAGAACTTTAAGTGTAAACTTAATACTGCTATTGCCGCTCTTTTTTATATGGAGTTGTAATATGGATTTTAACTCAAGAAAAACATCCTCAGTTAGTGATGAAAGTGATATTGATGAAATAAAAAAGGAAGGTGTTTTAACAGCAGTTACCGATTTTAATTCAACCAATTACTTCATATATAAAGGTGAGCCCATGGGTTACCAATTTGATATGCTTCAAGCATTTGCTCAGCATCTTGGTGTTAAGTTGGAATTGATAACAGAGAATAATCTTGATGAAGCCTTTAAAATGCTAGATAACGGTGAAATTGATATTTTTGCCAACAATCTTACCATTACAACAACGAGGAAAGAGCATTTTTTGTTTACATTACCCCATAGTACTACCAAGCAGGTTTTAGTTCAGAAAAAAAGTGTTGATTATAGCCCCATCCGTACACCTTTAGACTTAGGCGATAAAATTGTTTATGTTCAGGCGGGATCAGCATCAGCCCAAAGACTTAAGAATCTATCAGAAGAGATTGGTACAAAAGTAATTGTAGTTGAACTAGCCAAGTATGAGGCTGACGAACTTATAGAACTTGTTGCAAATGGCGAGATAGATTTTACAGTTTGCGATGAGGATGTTGCAAGAGTTAACTCCTATTATTTTGATAATATTGATATTGATACACCGGTAAGCTTTGATCAGAATTTAGCTTGGGCTTTAAATAAAAAATCTAAAGGATTACAAACTTCTTTAAACCAATGGCTTGAGGGATTTTCAAAAACTGCTGAATATAGAATTATAAAGGGAAAATACTTCGACAATCCTTTCTGGGCACGTAGAGTACTTTCTGAGAATGTTCGAATTAAGATGGGGAACATCTCTATATATGATCAAGGATTTAGGAATGCGAGTAGTAGCATAGATTGGGATTGGCGATTATTTGCTTCGCTTGTTTACCAAGAAAGTAGATTTAAGCACAATGTACAGTCGAACATGGGAGCCTATGGTTTAATGCAATTTATGCCTGCTACGTCTAAATATTTTGGTGTGCAGCATCAAACCGACCCGGAAACCCAGATTAGGGCAGGTGCTCGTTACTTAAAGTGGCTTGAAAAACGGTTTGACAGCATACCTGACCCTGACCAAAGGGTTAAGTTTATACTTGCATCATATAACGCTGGAATAGGCCATGTTATAGATGCTCGGAATTTGGCACGGAAACATGGTAAGGACCCCAATGTTTGGGATAACAATGTAGATTTTTTTATACTCAATAAATCTAATCCTGATTATTACTGCGACACTACTGTAAGGTATGGGTATTTTAAAGGAGACGAAACATACAACTATGTTAAACAGATAATGCAGCGGTATAAACATTATCAAAATATCTTGCCAAATTAGGTTTAGCCTAGTACAATTCGGTTAGCTCTGAGATAATCATTGCAGTTGCACCCCAAATCACCTCGTTTTTTGCAGCAAAGTATGGTGCTGAAATAGGCTTGCCATTAACATTAAAGGTTTTTACCGATAGGTTAGCCTTGTCTTTTAGGTGCATCAGACTTAACTCAATGGTATACTCAACCTCTTGCAGGTTCAATTTAAGATTTTTTGGTTCTGGAATAAGCCCAACAACGGGGAGGACCATCATGTTGCTAACGGGAATATAGAGAGGCGTTAGCGTGCCTATTATCTTTACATCTTTGGGGTTTATGCCAATTTCTTCATTGGCTTCGCGAAGTGCTGTTGACACTAGATCGGTATCGAGTTCTTCATGTTTCCCACCGGGAAAACTAACCTGTCCGCTATGCAAACCATCGTAAACTGACCTTTTAATTAGAATGGTATGTGCATTGAAATCTTTCTGATAAATACCAATTAGTACTGCACTTTGCCTGGTGGTTATATTAGGAGTAGATGAAAAATTATTCCCACTACTGAATGTTGGTGCCATTTTGAGTTGAGCAGGTAAGCCTGGTAACTCTTTTAAAAAGTTCTGCTGTATTTTCTTTACAATACTGTTAAAATCGCTCATGTTAACACAAACAATCTTTAAGGTTAAATGTTGGTATGCTACTTTTCAAATTATCTAAATAACTTTTATCCCTTGGAAATGTTGCCTTGTTATCAAAAATAGGCGATGTATTAAACTATAATAGTACAAGGCAATTATATAGCTTTACAACCCTATAATTGTTATGACAAGGGGATTGTGAGATTTCTTGAATCTATTCAAACTTAATTGTTTTATCGGGGCTAATGCGTGATATAACCATGGAGGGAATTAGGAGCATGGTAATGGTTACAGCGAACGTTCCGATGTTAACCATCAATACGTGGAGAGCACTAAGGTTTATAGGAACAGTTGAAAGGTAGTAGTTCGCCTCGTCGAGTTTAATGATACCAAAGTAGTGCTGTAGCAAACAAAGGCCAACTCCAATAATATTTCCCCAAAGTAATCCTCTTACAATAATGTGCCCCGACTGAATTAAAAAGATGTTTCTGACAAATCGATTTTCTGCACCCAGTGCCTTTAAAACCCCAATCATGTAGGTTCGCTCAAGGATAATGATTAGCAGCCCCGATATCATGTTTATACCTGCAACAGCAATCATTAGTACAAGTAGGATGATTACGTTCAAGTCCTGAATTCCAAGCCAGTCGAAAATTTGAGGATATTTTTCGATAATGCTTAGCACTCTTAATCTGGATCCATCGCTAAGGAATTGGAATACAACAATATCTTCAACCTTTAGGGTTAAATCCTGAATCTTTCTAAAATCGCTTATAAGAATTTCAAGTCCAGTAACCTGATCTGGTTCCCAACCATTAAGCTGCTGAATATGCTTTAGATCGCAAAGGACAAAGAGTTTATCGAACTCGGCCATCTGCGAATCATAAACACCTTCAACCGTAAAGCGTCTAAAACGTGGAGGTTCCTGAACAAAAAACATGTCAAATTTATCGCCAACATCTAACGATAGCAGCAACGATAAGGTTTTTGAAATAACTACACTGTTGGAGGTGGTTGAATCATTTAGCGAGAGAATATTCCCTTGCTTTAGGTTTTTTTTGAAGAAACCCCAATCGAAATCCTTTGTAATCCCTTTTAGTACAACGCCCTGAATGTCGATATCGGTTTTTATTATTCCTGGTTTTACAGCAAATGGTTGGATGTGCTTTACCCCATCAATTGAGAGCAAATCGGGGATGAACTCCTGGTTGCTGCTAATCGGTGTAGTTTCAAACGATATGTTACGGTCGTAATTAAGAATTTGAATATGGCTGCCAAAGCCAATGGTTTTTTCCGATATTTCGTTTTTAAATCCTGTTATAACAGCAACGGCAATAATCATAACCGCAAGGCTAAGGGCAACGGCAATGGTGGCTATTTTAATAAACGGTCGAGAAAGATTCCCTTTTGTTTCCTTCGGATCGGTAAGCCTGTTGGCAATGAAACGTTCTGTTTTCAAATTCTGATGATTATAATGCTGTTATGCAAATCTATGAATAATGATCTATTTAGGAAGTAGAATAGTGCTTCTTTAGGTTATTTTCTGCCAAAATCGGCAGGGATTTCACCCCATATTTTAGTTTCCCATTTAAGAAGTTGATTTTTCCATGTGTTTTCTTTTAGCCACTTCTCTGCTCGTTCTAATAACTCGAATAGTATCTCGTTCCGAGATGTTTTTTGCAATGTTGTATTGGCCCTTTTTTTTCGAACCCAGCTAATAGCCGTCATCGAATCGGTGTAAATTGGAAGATTGCTATTCTTTTTCTTTAGATAGGCAAGTCCGTGAACTATGGCAAGAAACTCGCCCACATTGTTAGTCCCATCGAAGTAAGGACCTTGCCTAAAAATCTCCTTTGCAGTTTGTGCATCAGCTCCTCGATATTCCATATCACCAGTTGATGTGTTCCAAGCAGCATCAACTGCCAGTGAAGGGAAAATGGGTTTGGGTTGATTCTCTTTAAGCCCCTCAAGCTGTATGGACAGGTTAACAGTTTTGCCAGCATAATCGTAGTAGTTGCCCGCAAAAGCCTGTTCGGCAGCATTCTTAGTAGGGAACGATTTGTACTTGGCGTTTGGGTAGCCTTTAATGTTCTTTGCACATTCGTTCCAACTGTCAAAAACACCTACTTTTTGTCCCTCCCAAATTACGTAGTATTTATTTTTCGCCATTCGTGTATTAATTCCTTATTCTTTAGTTGCAACCATTCTGATTACTATTGCCTTCCCTTGATGGTGAGTTCCTTCGTTTAGGCAAACCTCTTGCGTTTCAATACTAACAATGTTTAGCATACTGTAATATACCCTTAATTCTTCGGGTGTAACAAAGAGATCAAGTTTCTTTGGACCCCCTGAACTGCGCGAAATCTGTTCGGGGTGAAATGTTTCCATAATCAGCGTACCCTTTGGTGTAAGGAGCTGTGCCATTTTATTGGCAAATAATTGTTTGAGGTCTTTAGGAAGATGTAAAAATATCAGACCTATGGCATCAAATTGCTTATTGAAGTTAAGATTTAGAATATCCCCCACCTTATAGTCTACTACTACCTGATTTACAGCGAAAAGTTTCATCGCTTTTTCTTTAGCCATTTGGCTAAAATCAGCAGCTGTAACCTCCCAATTATTCTTGGCAGCCCATAGTGCGTTTCTTCCTTCACCTTCACCCGGGAGTAAAAGTTTCCCGGCAGAGAGTTTTGATAACTCTTGTTTAAGAAAGTTGTTTGGCTCAGTGCCATAAACGTAATTGGGATTAGCGTATCTTTTATCCCACTCAGTACTATTTGACATCATCTAAAAGAGAAAAATCGGGGTAAAGAAGGTATTTTTTTCGAATTGGCAAAAAATTAGCAATTTCGCTTTGCCACGTTTCTTTAATTTTTAGTTCACTGTCACCATTCTCTAAACTTTCTCTTAGTTTTTTGCTGCCAACTAGAGTGTTAAAGTATGAGTTAAAAAACTTGTCCTTATTGGGAAACGACTGATAGGCATACATCAGCCAACTGAGGTTTACTTGACGAAGTTCGGTAAAGTAGTGAGCGTTATAATCCCTGAGGTCAACACCTGAACACAGTTGATCTTGGTATAGCGGGGTTTTGCTTGCACCCGGAGTGCTAACAGGTGTGAATTTATACTCCATGGCACTTAGGCTTGGGTGACCAAAAATTTGAAACGGATAATCTGTTCCACGCCCAACGCTAATAACCGTGCCTTCAAAAAAGCCAAGTGATGGATACAGGTAAACAGCAGTTTGGTTAGGTAGGTTAGGTGAGGGACGAGTGGGTAATACGTAAGTGGAATCGTGTGTGTAGTTTTTGCAAGCAATAACTTTTAGATCACAACTTACTGCACCCGATAACCAACCTTCGCCATTAATCATCTGGGAAAATTCTCCTATGGTCATTCCATGGACTAAAGGAACGGGGTGCATCCCCACAAATGAGCGATAGTTAGTGTCAAGCATTGGGCCATCAACATAAAACCCGTTAGGGTTGGGCCTATCTAGAACTATTAGTGGTGTACCAGTTTCGGCACAGGTTTCCATCACGTAATGCATTGTTGAAATATAGGTGTATATCCTTACTCCAACATCCTGCATATCAAAAATAATTACATCAATATCTTTAAAATCTGCATGCGAAGGCTTTTTATTTGCCCCATAAAGCGAGACAACGGGAAGCTCTGTTATAGAATCAATGTGATTTGTGATGATCTCACCAGCATCCATCTGTCCTCTAAATCCGTGTTCAGGACTGAAGATTTTAACTATGTTGATATTCAGTTTTAAGAGGCTATCAACCAGATGTGTTTGGTTTATAACCGTGGAGTGATTGGCAACAATGCCAACCCTTTTGCCCTTTATCAGAGGAAGATATTGTGATGTTTGTTCACACCCAAGTTTTATAGAAACTCCCTGTTCATCAATGTTTGGAGGCTTTGGAGCACAGGATGATAGTGCTGCAAAAACGATTAATAGAATTAGTGCTTTCAATGCATTGTTTTTTTTTCAGTACGAATGTACTAAAAATGCTATGTATAGATATTAAAGAAGGCCAAAAAAAGAGAGTTAGTTGTTATTTATTGACCTTGACATGCGTTTTAGATGTGGGGAAAAGAATGCTAAATTTATATTTTCATTCTCATTTTGTAATAAGCTGCATTTCTCTGTTCCCAATCCATGCTGGTTACCTCAAATTGGCGATGGTTTTTATTCTGTCCATAAACTTCCAATTGAGTATGTTTTCGCTTTCCCGCTTATAATTACCCTGTCATTTTTATTTACGCAATGTAGCATGCCAACCCTTTCGGAAATTTGTTTTGCATTTAGTTCATCTTTTCCAAGCCTTAATGACCAGAATGGAATTAACGAACAATGAGCTGAGCCTGTTACAGGATCCTCCAAAATAGATGCTTGTGGTGTAAAAAATCTCGATACAAAATCACACTTTTCGCCTTTTGCTGTGACAATTACTCCCCCGGGGTTAAGATTTATTTGGTTAAATAGCTGTGTGTCAATTTTGATATTCTTAATATCTTGCTCTGTATCATAAACCAACATATAATCTCTTGATTTATAAACTTCTTTAGGTTGTATATTCAATGATTTTTGAATTATTTCAGGCAACTCCGAGACAATTGGCATTCGGGATGGAAAGTCTAAACTATATAAATCATCTTTAATAGAAACAGTCAGATCTCCACTCAGTGTTTCAAATATTATTTTGTCTTTAGGATACTTTAAAATTGATTTTAAGCAATGAGCGGTTGCAAGTGTTGCATGTCCGCATAGGTCCATTTCAATTTCCGGAGTAAACCACCTTAAATGTATTTTATCCCCTTTATCGACAAAAAACGCAGTTTCTGCAACAGCATTTTCTCTAGTGATCTTCATCAATATGTTGTTTGGTAACCAATTGTTTAAGGGAACAACACAGGCTGGATTCCCTCCAAACATTTTATCTGTAAATGCATCTATTTGGTATAGTTCTAGTTTCATTCGTAAAAATATTTTAGGTTATCAATAGGGAGTAATTTGGTTATAACCCCTTTAATTATAGAAATTGAGTCACTATGGGAATTACGATTTATTTTCCCTAAAGTAGTAAATTTATGGGTTGTGTTAGAAAAGAGAGTTACAAACTGATTAGTTTTTGTTTATACTTTGCTTTATATTACACTGATTCATTTACGGGTGCATTGAAATAAACTAATTTAGCATGCCGTAGAACATTTTTTTGTTTTAAATTTACTGTGCTCCTAAATTTATTACTAGGTATAGAAAAATGGCATAAATATGAATATTCTCATTCTAATATTAATAGTTGCATCGTTAATAACCACAATATTGGCGGTTTATGCATGGTCTAAGCGAAAGGTTTTTGAAACCTTTTCGTTAGTGGGGCTTCTTATATCCATTTCAATTTGGAGTCTTGCGGCAGCTTTTAAGCTGGTAGTGGGAAGTTTGGCTTCAAAAGAGTTACTAACTGTGTTTTGCTATGTTGGTATTACTTCTACACCTGTCTGGTTCCTCTTGTTTGCATTAAACTTTACTGGCAATCCAAGAGCATTAGGCAAAACATTAAGAGCTTTTTTATGGTTGATTCCATTGGTTACGCTTGTTTCTGTCTCCACAAATAGGTTGCACTGGTTTTTCTACACCAAGAGTACGGTTGAGAGTGTTATGGGCTGGTCCTACCATAGCGTAGCGCACGGTCCATTATGGTGGGTTAATTTTACATATTCTTATCTTCTAATTGCGCTAGCAATTATTTTACTTGTTAGGATGTATGTTAATGGCAGTAATGTTCAGCGTAAAACATTGATGATAATTATTACTGCCTCACTACTTCCTATTCTCTCGAATGTGCTTTATGCCCTTGGAATAAAGCCACTTTCTTTTATCGACTTAACACCCTTAGCCTTTTCATTTTCAGGGATCCTGTTTTTTTGGGGCATTTATAGCAGTAATATGCTTGCAGTTAAGCCATTTGCGTTGAATAAACTTTTTAACAGCCTGCCCGAAGGCTTTGTGGTAACCGATAAGGACAAGCGGATTGTTGATATGAATCCTTCAGCTGAGCGTATCCTTGCTATTAATTCTGAAGGTTTCATTGGCAAACCAATAGAAGATGTAATGCCTAAGGGTATAAATTTTGGGATAATTCAACAGCCAAATCAATATGAAAAAACATTAATAAATGGGAGGGTAGTTGAAGTTAATTTTTCTAGTATAAACGATGATAATGGTGAAGTTTCCGGTTTTGTGCTGCTGGTTAGAGATATATCAGAAAAAGTAAAGACTGAAGAAGAGCTTAGATCGGCATCGGAAAGAATTGAACTAGCCATTATGGCGGCGGGCATAGATACTTGGGAAAACGACCTAATTGCAAATTTGCGAATAGGTGGAAAACGAATTTTTATTGAGTTGGGTTACTCAAACGATGAGGTGCCTTCGGCATTGGATAAGATCTACGATCTTGTTCATCCCGATGATCTTGAGTTACTTAAAAAGAGAATGCAAGATCATTTTGATGGAAGAATAAGTGTTTATAGCTGTGATTTTAGGTATAGGGACAAGAAAGGTAATTACCAGTGGATGTCGAGCTACGGAAGGTTGATAGAACGTGATAGTGAAGGAAATCCGTATCGGTTTATTGGTATTACACTAAATATTAACGAGAGGAAACAAGGTGAGGAAAAAATACAGAAAAAGAATGACGAACTACAGCGTGCAAATTCCGAAAAGGACAAGTTTTTCTCTATTATTGCCCACGATTTAAAAGGTCCATTCCAAGGGTTTATTGGGCTAACCGAGTTTATGTCGGAAAATTTAGGCGATATGACCAACGACCAGGTTCAAGAGATAACGGGGACGTTGCAAACAACGGCCAAAAATCTTTATGAGTTGCTCGATAATCTTTTGAGTTGGGCATTGATAAAGCGCGGACATAAGCGGTTTAATCCAGAAAAGGTTTACCTGCGCTCACTCGTTCATATAGTTTCTGAAATATTGTCCTCTCAGCTAAAAGTTAAGGGTATATCCTTAACCAATAGTATTGATGAAGATTTTATAGCACTGGCCGATAAGGAGTCGTTAAAAACTGTATTGCGAAACCTGATTTCCAATGCGGTGAAGTTTACGCCCCATAAGGGAACTATAACCATTTTATCGGACATTGCTGACAAGGGTTTCTTATCTATTTCTATTGCTGATACAGGTATTGGAATGTCAAGTGAAATTCTCGAGAATCTGTTTACAATAACAAAAAAGGTATCCCGCCAGGGAACCGATAATGAACCCAGCACTGGCTTGGGACTAATACTCTGTAAGGAACTGATTGAAAAGCATGGAGGTAAAATTTGGGTCGAAAGTTCAGAGGGTAAGGGAAGTACTTTTTATTTCACAATCCCTTCAGCCAACTAATCCACTTCTCTTTTTATTCATTATCCCCTAAAAAATGATACATATCACTGTTTTGTACCTTTGTTTATACTTATCTTTAGGCGTTTCGATTTTATAAAATATTTGCACTTATGCCTTTGTCAACCCTATTTAGCATTGAGAGTTTTATTTCACACATAGCAACACCTACAGTTGTTTGCTCTCAAAGTAGTGGAGAAGTTTTTGCAAAAAACAATGCATTTTCGACTAGTTTCAAATTAAGAGAAAATTTCTTTTTCCCTTTTTTAACTGATGTGTTGCACCCCGAAAGCGCGAGCGCAGCTTCTAGATTTAACCTGATTTTTGACTCAAATGGATACGCATTAAATCAGGTTGAAGAGAATTTGCGTTTACGCTGCTCTAATGGCGATTGGTGTTGGCATACAGTAAGTGCCAGTGTGTACAGCAAACCTGACAATAAAACTCAAGCCCTAGTAATCATATCCTTTGTTCGGCAGAGTGCTGATGTGAATTTGGAGAGATTGCTCGTGGAAAGTGAGCAGCGTTTTAAGGCTTTGGCGAATGCTTCGTTTGGAGGGATTGCCATACACGATAAGGGGATAATTGTTGAAGCGAACCAAGGGTTGACGAAATTAACGGGGTATTCCTACGAAGAACTTATAGGAATGGACGGGCTGCAGCTTATTGCTCCTACCCACAGGGATTTTGTGATGCAGCATATTAAAACTAGCTACGAAGAGCCCTATGAAGCTGTTGGCATCCGAAGTGACAAATCAACATATCCTCTCGAAATTCAAGGGAAACAAATTCCTTATAAGGGCAAGAATTTACGTGTTACCGAATTTAGAGATATTACCCAAAGCAAAGATTATGAGAAAACCATTATAGATAGTGAGGTAAAGTACAAGCAGATAATTGATTTTGCTGTTGATGGCTTTGCAATTGGGGATAGGGAAGGAGTAATAATTGAAGTGAACAATCGTCTTCTTGAAATTTTGGGTAGAAATCGGAACGAGATCCTAGGCAAGCATATTGGTGAAATTTTTCCTGTAAATATATTAAATCAGAAACCACTTCGCTTCGATCTACTGAAAGAGGGGAAAACAATAATAGTTCAGCGTGAAGTTATAAGGCCAAATGGTGAACAGGCTTTTATTGAGATGCACTCAAAAATAATGCCCGATGGAACCTATCAGACCATTGTGCGTGATGTAACCGAACGAGCAAGAATTGAGGATGCTGTAAGGGAAAGTGAGAAATTTTACAGATCAATTATTGAAAATATTGAGGACGTTTACTTTAGGTATGATCTTAATAATTATCTGGTTCTGTCAAGCCCTTCGGGCGCAGTTCTCTTTGATTATAGTAGTGTTCAAGAAATGTTGGGAGAACACTTAGATACCTTTTGGATAGATGCTGAAGAAAAGCAAAGGTTTCTTGAGATAATTAGGCGCGAGGGTAGGGTGCGCAACTTTAAAGCAGTGCTAAAAACAAAAAAAGGAACTCTCATAACCGTTTTTATTTCTGCATCGTATTTCACTGACAATAATGGAGAGCGTTCTGGTGTAGAGGGAATAATTCATGACATTACCCAGAGAAAAAAAACCGAAAAGGCATTGAAGAGGGAGCAATTCCTCATGCGGAATCTTATGGACAATGTTATCGATCAGGTTTACTTTAAGGATAAGGACAGCAAGTTTATTAGAGCGAGCAAAAACGTTTCCGAGCGTTTTGGATTAAATAATCCTGACGATATTATTGGCAAAACCGATTTCGACTTCTTTTCGAGAGAACGTGCGGAAATAACCTATAGAGATGAACAAGAGATTATTAGAACAGGGAAACCTTCAATAAATATTGAGGAGAGAGAGGTTTGGAAAGATGAGAGTATAACCTGGGTTTCAACAACCAAGATGCCCTTCTTTGACTCCGATGGTAAAATTGTTGGCACCTTTGGTATTTCAAGAGATATAACCGAACGGAAAAAACACGAGTTTATCCTAAAGGAAAGAGAAGAACGGGCAAATCGTCAGAGAATGGTAGTTGCTGAACTTGCCATTGAAAATTCCTTAAGCAAGTTGTCTCTTAATGATTTTATTAAGGCTATTACACAAAAATCTGCAGAGGTTTTAAGTGTTGGAAGAACCTCTGTTTGGATATTGGGCGATGATGGCAATGAACTTCGATGTAGTGCATTCTACAATAAAGTGAAAAATGAGTTTTCTCCACTTCCTTCATTTTTAATTAGTGATTTCCCGGACTTTTTTCAATTGATTTTCAGCGAAAACAGAATATTTGTTAGTGATATACATAGCGACGAAAGAGTACAAAATTTCAGGGATACGTACCTAATTCCAACGGGTATAACATCAATGCTGTATGCTGGTATAACCCTAGAGGGGAAACTAGCCGGAATGGTTTGCTTTGAACATGTTGGTAAGCAACGTAACTGGGAGGTAGATGAGGAATCGTTTGCCGTTACCATTGCATCGTTTGTGGGTCAAACAATCCTAACCTCAAAGCGTGAGGAGTCAGAGAATGCTCTTATGAAGAGTGAGGAGCGATTCCGTTACGTCCTCCAAGCTACAAAGGATGGGGTTTGGGACTGGGACATTAAAACCAACAAGATGTTTTTTAGCGAGAATTACTACACCATGTTGGGGTATAATCCTGATGGTTTTGACGCAACATATGAGAATTGGGTTAGCTTACTTCACCCAAATGATAAAGGATACTGGATAGCTCTTGTTGAAAAGTACCTTAAAGGGGAAAGTGGTGACTTTAATTTAGAGTATAGGCTAAAAAGCAAGGATGGTACTTGGCGATGGATACACGCTAGGGGTAAAGTGGTTGAGAACGACAACAATGGAAAACCCCTGAGGATTGTAGGTACGCATATTGATATATCTGATCGAAAACGAATGCAGGATGAAATTAGCGATTCGGCGCATTTTCTTCAAACAGTGCTTGATACCATACCCGTTAGGCTTTTCTGGAAAGATCTAAACCTTAAATATCTAGGGTGTAATATGTCTTTTGCCAAGGATTTTGGCTTTAATAAACCATCGGAGCTAATAGGTAAAACAAATGATAAATTTAATTGGAACGAGCAGGGGACTTTATTTAAATCCGACGACCTCTCAATTATTAAAACCGGTATGCCCAAGTTAAATTTTGAGGAGCCGTTTGTATCTCAGGATGGTTCTCAGCGCTGGGCGAGAGTTAACAAGGTGCCACTTAGGAATACCAAAGGAAAGATAATAGGATTGCTTGGCACTTACGATGATATAACTGAAATTATTCAGGCTCGAAATCAGATTGAGTTGGAGAGGGCTCATTTTGAGCAATTGTTCGAGAGTTCGCCAGAGGGAATTGTGCTAATCAATTCCGAGGATTGTATTGTGCGTTGCAATCGGGAATTTCAGCGAATGTTTCAGTACGATGAGATCGAGATTATTGGCAAAACTGTCAACTCTCTAATTGTACCCGAGGACTTAAAGAATGAGGGGCTGAAATTTACCAGCGTAGTTACAGAGGGGGAACCGTTGCAGGTTGAAACCATCCGAATGCGCAAGGACGGTTCGTTAATGAACGTTTCAATCCTTGGAAGGCCAATCTATTTTCAGGGTGGTAAAATTGCAGTTTATGGAATTTACAGAGATATTACAGAAAGGAAGCAGGTAGAATTGGAACTGGCAAAAAAAACGAATGAGATTGAGGTTCAAAACGAGGAGTATAGGGTGATTAACGAAGAACTATACATTGCTAAGCAGAAGGCAGAGGAGAGCGATAAGCTAAAATCTGCTTTTCTGGCTAACATGAGCCACGAGATACGTACCCCCATGAATGGGATACTTGGGTTTTCGCAGTTACTCACAAAGCCCAACATCCCTGAGGTCGAGGTTAATCAGTATGTTGACATCATTCAAAGCTGCAGCAATCAGCTGCTCTGCATTATTAACGACTTGATTGACATATCAAAAATTGAGTCGAATCAGATTTCAATCCTAACTTCGGATACCAATATAAACCAGATAATGCACGAGCAATACCTTTTGTTTAAGGATAAATCGCAGCAGCAAGGTCTTGAACTCTCGTTTACAACCGATTTGCCCGATAATCGGAGTACAATAGTAACGGATAATGCCAGGGTTAATCAAATCTTAACCAATCTTATTGGCAATGCCGTTAAGTTCACTAAACAGGGTTATGTTAAGTTTGGCTATAAGCATCGATTCGACGAGCTTGAATTTTTTGTTCAGGATACGGGAGCAGGAATTCCAGTTGAAATGAAAAATCAAGTTTTTGAACGCTTTACTCAGGTTGAAACGGCTGTTTCTCAGCAGGCTGGTGGTACGGGTTTGGGTTTGGCAATATCAAAGGCATATGTAAATAAGCTTGGTGGCCAAATTTGGTTAGATTCTATCCCTGGGCAAGGCTCAACATTTTATTTTACTCTCCCCTATAGGCTTAGCGAAAAGTTTGAAAGATTGGAGAAGTTTGAAATTGACGAACAGGCGAAGTTGATACCCTCAAATATAAATGTTCTTGTGGCTGAGGATGACGATGCAAACTTTTTCTTTGTTCACGAATTATTATCTGAGTATTTTGTCAACATTCATCGGGCTAGTAACGGGGATGAAGCAATAGAATTGGTTAGGAGCAGCAACCCCAATTTTGACATTGTTTTAATGGATATAAAAATGCCAGGGAAGGATGGCTTTGAGGCAACTCGTGAAATAAAAAAGATAAGGAAAGAGTTGCCCATCATTGCTCAAACCGCCTATGCCTTCTCTGCCGATAAGGACAAAGCCATGGCAGCTGGTTGCGACGATTATATCTCTAAACCAATTGATAGACTTAAGCTGGTTTCGCTAATGGCTAAGCATCTTAAGCCGCATTAGTGCCTATTTTTTTCTGAAAAACACCTGAATAGGTACTCCTTTTAAGTCAAACCGCTCTCTTAGTTTGTTCTCAATATACCTACGGTACGGATCGCGAATATACTGTGGTAAATTACAAAAAAACGCAAACGATGGGGCATGTGTTGGTAGTTGTGTTGCGTATTTTATTTTAATATACTTGCCCTTATAGGCAGGAGGTGGATAGGCATCAACCACTTCTTGGATAAACTCATTAAGAACCGATGTGGTAATCCGTTGCGTTCTATTTGCGTATACTTGCATGGCTTCTTCAAGTACTTTTAGAATACGCTGCTTAGTTAACGCAGATGTAAAAATTATGGGAATATCGTTAAAAGGTGCAGTCCTTTTTTTAATAACTTCGGTGTATTCAGCAGTAGTCTTGTTATCCTTCTCAACCAAATCCCATTTGTTAACAACAATAACAACCCCTTTCCTATTCCTAACAATTAAATTTAAGATGTGCAAGTCTTGGGCTTCAATACCATTCAATGCATCAAGCATCAGGATACAAACGTCTGAGTTTTCAATTGCTCTAATCGAACGTAGAACAGAGTAGAACTCCAAATCTTCGGTAACCTTTCCCTTTTTTCTAAGTCCAGCAGTATCAACAATAATAAAATCGTGGCCAAACTTATTGTAGCGGGTATGAATCGAATCGCGAGTTGTTCCCGCTATGGCTGTTACGATGTTACGCTCCTCGCCAACCAAAGCATTAATTAGTGACGATTTACCAACATTTGGCCTTCCCACTATGGTAATACGAGGGATATCCAAACTCTCCTCTTCAAAATCGTGTTTTTCAAACGTTTTAACTAACTCGTCGAGAAGCTCGCCTGTTCCGCTCCCGCTTACAGATGATATACTTATTGGGTCGCCCAGACCCAGGTTATAGAATTCGTAAACATCATGAACCCGTATGTGGTTGTCAACCTTATTAACAACTAGAATTACCCTTTTTTCGGTGCGTCTAAGCATGTTGGCAACCTCATTATCCATTTCAGTAATGCCTGTGGCCACATCAACCATAAAAAGGATAACATCTGCTTCATCAATGGCTATGGTAACCTGCTTGCGTATTTCTGCTTCAAATATATCTTCAGCGGTGGTAGCCCATCCTCCTGTATCGATTACAGAAAATTCAATTCCGTTCCAATCTGATTTGCCGTAAATTCTATCTCGTGTAACCCCCGATATCTCATCAATAATTGCTTTTCGTTGTCCGATAAGCCTGTTAAAAAGGGTCGATTTGCCAACGTTTGGCCTGCCCACTATTGCAACTATATTTCCCATGGTACTGCTTGCTATGTTCTGTTTGATGTTTAAAAATGCCCCAGACTATTGGATGTATCCAAAACGTTTCAGTTTACTATCATCGTCCCTCCAATTGGAATCAACCTTGACAAAAAGCTCAAGAAAGACCTTTTTATCAAGAAAATTTTCCAACTCCAGTCTGGCCTCTGTGCCAACCTTCTTTAAGTTTTTACCCTGATGTCCAATGATTATCCCTTTTTGAGATTCTCTGTTTACATAGAGAATAGCCCTTATTCGATCAATTTTTTCGCCCTCGGTATATTCTTCAATCTCAACCTCTACAGAGTAGGGGATTTCTTTTTGGTATGTGGTTAATACCTTTTCGCGAATAATTTCTGATGCAAAAAACCTGAGTGTACGATCGGTAAGGGTTTCCTTATCGAAATATTCTGGTCCCTCGGGTAAGTGAGCTAGTATGGCATTAAGTATTGTATCGAGGTTAAAACCATGAAGCGCTGAAGCAGGGATAATTGCTGTAGCGGGTAAAAGTTTTTTCCAAAGGGCAACCTTCTCCTCTAGGTCTGCCTGATTACTTAAATCAATCTTGTTGATTACAAGTATTATTGGAACTTTTTGGTTGCGTAAGGTTTCCAAAAAATCTTCATTCTTGTTGGGCGTTTCCTGTGTATCGGTAATGTAAAGTATTACATCGGAATCCTCAAGGGCTGACATTACGAACCTCATCATAGATTCCTGCAACTTGTATGAGGGTTTTAGCACGCCTGGAGTATCAGAGTAAACAATCTGAAAATCATCACTATTTACAATCCCCATAATGCGGTGGCGGGTTGTTTGTGCCTTACTGGTGATGATTGAAAGGCGTTCGCCAACCAGCGCGTTCATTAGGGTTGATTTACCAACGTTAGGATTACCAATGATATTTACAAAACCAGATTTGTGTGCCATCTTCCTGAAAAACAATTTTTTTTGGGCTGCAAAGATAGGAAGAAATAACTGATATTTCTAACTGCAAAGTTGTTTATATCAGGGATTTGTTTGTGTGAATTTAGAATAGGAACAGGAGAATAGTATTAATCAGAACCCTTTTATTACCTGAACAATTAAGTAGTATTGCCCGTTCTTTTAAGGTGTTCCTTTTAATCTGTAAGCTATTTTCTGTTTTACGTATCGTTATTTTTAAAAGCGAGGATTCGTATTTAGCCTAATCTAAAAATTTGTGCTAAGCGTAAGTTTTAGCGCAATATTATCTTGCCATTTGGTGTAGGTATAGCTACCCCACCTGTAGTATGCGCCTATGCCTATAGAGTATATAGGGTTTAAAAGTATACCATTTACCAATAATCCACTCTCAAAAAATCCATTCTCAAGAGTTTTAGGTTGAATACCCGAGAAGATGTGTATTGTTTTGTTAGCGTAACTGCCAAAGGCAATATTTTGTACTAAAATAAATTGGGGCTTAAATGTTTTAGATTTTGGTTTCCAGAAAAGTTGTCCAAAATTATGTCGTAAGAATAGGTAGGCGTACTGATCCGATACAAACTCATATAAATTCATAGTGGCAAATGAGCTCGTTCCATCCAATGGGTATTTGCCATTACCACCTGGAGCAAATTGAAGAAGAGGGGTTGGCACATCACCGTAAAGCAAGCCGCTGTTTAAGGTAATGCTTGTCCGACCAATGGTTCTGTAGTTAATCTGGTAGTCGAATCTCGCATCAAATCTGTTGTAGCTAAAGTTGCCTCCGTAACTTGTTACCCCTCTGTGGTAGTTAAGCCAAATCAAGGGATAGCCAAAGCCCAAGGGGAGTAGCCCTCTTGGAGTTTCCATAAAGGTTTCCTTCCAAACAAATTTCACTTCAACACCCAGTTCGTTAGTTGTAAAACTGTTTGGTGAGTTTAGGCTTGGGAGGTTTACCCCGTACCCCGATGCGATGTTAAACTGTAGTTGGTTTGCAGATAGGCCGATGGTAAAGTGTTTTAAAATTCGGAAGTTTAACCGTGCAGTATACCGATCAAGGTAATCCATTCTCCAGATAAGTATGCTGCGGAATTTATCGGTATTAATAAGCCCGTAAGGCTTATCATAGTTGAGTTCTCCAGGCTCTCTAACGTCATGTTGGTATATGCTCTCAATGCTTACCTGATGCTTTTGGCTCAAGCTTAGTTTGCCAAACCCACCATACTTGTGCCCCTTATCCTTAAACCCATATGCATAGTAACCTCCAAGGGTTACCCATTTTGCAAATCGTTGGTTGGTTTCCAATCCAAGGCCTAGCCTATAGCCTTCAAACCGATTATAAAGGAGGATCTTATTAATATCTAAATCTATAAACTTAATAGGAATATGGCCTGTTATCAACGACTCTGTAATTCGAATCTTTTTGTCAAGGTTAATTTTTTCGCCTATGCTATCAATAAAATGGTATGTGCGTTGCTCTTGAGAAGTTAAGCTATCGTTACGAAACTGGAGCCAGAAATCCTCGTCTTTTTCCCCAGACATTGGGTCAAATGTTAACTCAATATGGCTAAAGTCTCGGTTTCTTTGGCTAGGGTTTAAGTCGATGTTCTTTATGTATGAGTTTCCAACCCCTAGAATTGACATACGCAAAGTTCTCCCGGTTGCGGTATCCTTAGCCTGAGCATTTACAAAATTTAAGTAAAGATCAGTGTTCAACTCAACGGGAAACCAATTAAGACTGTCAATTAACTGGTATCGCTGCTGAATTTTTAATGTGAATAACGGAGAAGGGGGCTCTACAGGTTGAGCAATAACGTTCTGAATGGCGTAACCCTTAGAGTTGATATTTAAAACACCCATTAATGCGTTAAAATTCTGGTTTCTGAGCGGTCGGAATGATATGACGAAAAGCGTATCAAAATCTTGAGTGAAAAGCGTATCCTCCAGTATGAATAGATAACGACTGGTGCTGCCTTTACTTATGGGGTTAAGGTAGTTTTTCCCTCCTAAGTTTATCTGTTCGTTATAGAATGAAAATGACTGGAATTGAGTGGCAAGGAATACAAAGAAGGGATCTTTAAGGCCAGATACTCTTGTTGCTAGTACTTTTTCTATATTGCTATTTGGGTATTTAAAGTTCCGTTCTGTAACCGATTCCATCATAAAGATATGTTGGCGCTCGTTAAATGATTTTATCTTTTGGCTAAGCGAATCGATTTTGGTGTTTTCGGTAGAGTCGTTGTTTACACTGGCTACTAGTGAGTCAGTTTTAAAGGTGAAAAACATCTTATTGTAGCTATTGTAACTAAAGCTTTTTAGCTGTTCAGGGTTGTTTGTCTTGCTGCTTGCGTATGCGTTTTTAATGATTCTATGTGCGGGGTTTATCCCTGGCCTTACAATTACTTCTTCAATTGCGTAGGATTGGGGTTGCAATCCAATATTTATGGGTTTAGCATAATCTGTTTGCTTTACATCTACTGATAAGGGTTTATACCCCACATAGCTCAGTTTCAGTTTATGTATAGGTTCTGTTGTATTGAGGTGAAAGGCTCCATCTAGTTCGGTTGTAATGCCTTGTCCGTGCTCGTTGTAAACCATGTTTACAAAGGGGAGAGGTGCCCCTGTTTGCGAATCGACAACTTTGCCGTTAAGGCTATATTGTGCTAGTGAGAGTAGGTTGGCGAGTGTGAAAATAAGTGTAAAGGCGAATCTTTTCATAGAACACTTTACATTGGTTATTCTAATAGGATAGGGTTGTAAGTAAAAAGCGAACCAGTTAATAGTTCGCTTTTAATTTGTGAGATATTTAGAATCTATTCATCATGAGCATATTTACCTCTTTTGGGGTTAAAAAACGCCACTTACCTCGTGGTAAATTCTTTTTAGTTAGCCCTGCAAAGTACACCCTGTCGAGTTTATAAACCCGGTATCCCAATTTTTCAAAAATCTTTCTAACAATCCGGTTCTGCCCCGAGTGAATTTCAATACCAATTACTGATTTATCATTAACATCAACATATTCAACTGCATCAGCTGCAACCGTCTCTTCCTCTATTTCAACACCTGTTCTAATGGTGTTCATATCCTCAATGGTCACATTTTTATCAAGTCCTACTTCGTAAATCTTACGCTTCATATAACTTGGGTGTGTTAAGCGCTTTGTAAGTTCACCATCATTGGTGAATAGCAAAAGGCCAGTACTATTCCTGTCTAGCCTGCCAACTGGGTAAACCCTTTGTTCGCAAGCTCCCTGAATTAGTTCCATTACTGTTTGCGTGGCGTTCGGATCTTCAACAGTTGTAACGTAATCCTTGGGTTTATTCAATAGGATGTAAACCTTTTTCTCTGGGTCAAGTTGCTTTCCCCTAAAGCACACTTCATCTGTTAGTTTAACCTTTGTGCCAAGTTCAGTTACTACTTTGTTATTTACCGTGATGTGCCCCTTTGTAATGTGCTCATCGGCCTCGCGGCGGCTGCAAATGCCAGAGTTTGCAATGTATTTGTTGAGCCTGATGTTGCCCTCTTTATCCGTTTTTAGCTCATTGTCAAATTCAGGTGCAACAGGAGTGGGTGTACCCTTTCCCTTCTTGATGATTTTATTCTCAACGGGTTTAGTATGCTTCTCTTCTTTAATCTTTATTATTGGGGCTTTTTTACCAAACTTGTCTTCGTAAAAACTTTTCTGTACGCTTTCATTCTTTGGCTCCACTTTTCTTTCTCGTTGCATAGGTTTGCTGGGACTTGGCTTTTCTTTGTTTTTATCGTCCTCAAATACCTTTGTAGTTCGTGGTTTGTATAATGGTGCATTTTTTTTCTGCCCACCTCTTTCTCTTGGAGACTCTTCGCGGTCAGGTCCTTTTCGAAATGTACGCTTGGGTTCTTTCTCGCTTTTGCTAAACGATTCATCATCGTTTTTCTCAGTGCTTTTTATAATCGGCTGGCTTGCTGTTCTTGGCTTATATACCCTTGCCGATTCTTTTTCGTCGGATTTACTTTTCCTCACGGGTTTCTTTCCGAATCTCTCGTTATCTCTCATGCTTGATTTAATGGTTTTTGAGCAATGGTGATTGCTCTTGTAAAGTGTTAAAAATTAATGAACTGCAAAGATATACTAATTTTGGTTAAGATGAATGTATGCAGGCAAAAAACTAAGATGATGATTTGCCCTTATTATTCGCTATCTTATTTTCTTCTAATTCGCAATAATTACAAGCGTTTTATAAAATTTATCTCTATATCGGCTACAAAAAAAATCCTGCGGTTTTGCCGCAGGATTCTGATTATATCAAGATAAGCGAATGCTTACTTTTTCTGTTTTGCTAATGCTCTTCTGCTTTGTCTTGCTTGCAAATCGAATGCAATAGGAGATGCAACGAAAAGCGATGAGTAAGTACCAACCACAATACCAATAATTAGGCCGAATACAAATCCACGAATACTGTCACCTCCAAAGAAGAAAATTGGAACTAACACAACTAATGTACTAAACGAGGTTGAGAATGTACGACTAAGAGTATCGTTTAGAGCACTATTCATAATATCTTGCCTATCGCGTTTTGGATAGAGCCCTATGTACTCACGAATACGGTCGAAGATAACCACCGTGTCATTTATTGAGTAACCAATAATGGTAAGAATGGCTGCAATAAATGCTTGGTCAATCTCAAGTGAGAAAGGCACTCTGTTGTAAAAGACCGAGAACACTCCAATAACAATTAGCGCATCGTGAGCAAGACCTAGAACAGCCCCCGTGCCATAACTCCAGTTTTTAAATCGAATTAGGATGTATAGGAATATGGCAATTAAAGCGAAAATAACAGCGATTATTGCTTCTTGTCTAAGGTCGTAAGCAATAGTTGGCCCAACCTTCATGCTACTTTGCTTGTAGTTGTGCGTAAAGTCGTCGAGTGATGTGTTTTCTGGAAGATGTTTAACCAGACCCATATGAAGTAATGAGTCTACCTGGTTATCAATATTCTCACTATCATCATCAATCTTATATTTAGTAGTAACCTTTATCTGGTTAGAGGTTCCAAATGTTTTTACCTCAGGTGTTTCACCAAATATATCACGTAGGTCCGATGCAATATCAACAGTTGACACCTCTTGATGGAAACGAACTACATAAGTGCGTCCTCCAGCAAAATCGATACCTGGGTTAAGTCCCCTAGTGGCTAGCGATCCAATGGCAATAATAAGTACAATGGTTGATATTGCGTAAGCAATTTTACGTGAGCCAATAAAATTAATCTTAGTGTTCTTGAATAATCCTTCGCTCATGCTGTTAGAGAAAGTAATGTCCCACTTTCTTTTTTGCATAAAGTCAATTATAAGGCGAGTTAGGAATAATGCTGCAAACAATGAGGTAATAATACCAATTACCAAGGTTGTAGCAAATCCACGAACTGGACCTGAACCAAACATGTATAGGATGACCGCGGTTAGTAGCGTTGTAACGTTACCGTCGATAATAGCGGAGTATGCGTTTTTATAACCATCGGAAATGGCAAGGCTAAGCCCCTTCCCGCTCTTTAACTCCTCTCGAATACGCTCAAAGATTAGCACGTTAGCATCTACCGACATACCCATGGTTAGCACAATACCTGCAATACCCGGTAGTGTAAGGGTTGCTTGGAACGAAGCCAGAACCCCGAATAAAAAGAAAAGGTTTGCTACAAGGGCAATGTCTGCAACTAGTCCACCTTTACGGCTATAGTAAAACATCATGAAAGCTAGTACAATAATAAAACTCATAACAAATGAGCGCATACCAGAATCAATGGCCTCTTGTCCAAGTGATGGTCCTACAATTTCCTCTTGCATAATTCTTGCAGGAGCAGGCAGTTTACCCGATTTTAGCACGTTGGCCAAGTCTTTCGCCTCGTTAATGGTAAAATCGCCAGAAATTGATGAGCGACCACCCTTAATCTCTTGATTAACTCTTGGGAACGAGTAAACGTTATTGTCAAGAACAATTGCAATTGCACGTCCAACGTTATCGGCAGTAAGCCTAGCCCATGTTTTTGAGCCCTCGGCATTCATGCCCATGGAAACCTCTGCAGCGCCTCCCGTTGAGCTGAACTCATCGCGAGCATCGGTTATTGAGTTACCATCAAGTGGTGGATTACCATCGCGATTGGTTACCTTAATGGCAACGAGTTCATAAATAATTCCTTTCTTATCCCATTTGGGCGATTTAACTGTCCATAGAAGTTTTAGATCACGGGGTAGTAATTGCTTAACCTGTGGCATACTTAGGTATTCATTAACCTGAGCGGTATCACGAGATTGTGCAAAACCCACTACTGGGCCAGGTAAAAGTTGCCCTTGTTGACTGGTTGATGGGGTAAGCTTAGCGAATAATGGATATTCCTTTGCCCATTCATCCTGCGACATATCGGTTGAATCAACATCGCTTTTAATGAGATCTAGTAGTTCATCCTCTTCTGTAATAGTATCAATTTCTGCTACCTGAGTAGTCTCTTGTTCTATTACTTCAACTTCTTGTGGATTATCTGATTTTTTAAGGGCTGCTTCAGCATCCTTAATCTCTTTTAATTTTCTATTAACCTCTTGTAGAGCAGGGAAAATCTCACTGTTCTCATAGGTTTCCCAAAATTCTAGGTTGGCAGTTCCTTGCAGAAGTTTTCTTACCCTTTCAGGGTCTTTAACTCCTGGAAGCTGAACAATAATCCTTCC
>Ga0265295_1002882_pt1 | contig 26074 bp, 17 predicted proteins | sample Munlansysbiofilm_FD_192503 | JGI IMG/M metagenome (GOLD analysis project Ga0265295, IMG submission 192503) | Leachate microbial communities from a municipal landfill in Southern Ontario, Canada - Methane capture system biofilm | ecosystem: Engineered > Solid waste > Landfill > Unclassified ... | reverse complement strand
CTCAGGTCTTGCAAAGTGAAGCCCCAGTGCTGAAGACCCAGCAAAATGAGAACAACATCATCGGGCTCTGCAAGACCATCCTCCGCATCAGCCCAGAGCACAAATACGGAATCTTTGAGATCGGGACGAATCACTTTGGTGAAATCGCTATTCTGGCGGACACCATCATGCCGGATGCGGGCATAATCTTGAATATCGGCCCCTCGCATCTGGAATACTTCGGCGATGAAGAGGGAGTCTTGAGAGAAAAATCTGATCTCTTCCGCCGCGCCTTGGAGCTACGGATGTATCCCGCCGATGATCTACGCTTTGAGCGATACAAGGACAAAGGCATTAGCGTGGGTTTTGCCCCTGCTGCCGATTATCAGATTCAAGACATCATCCCAGGGGAAGGCTCTCAAGCCTTCACTCTGGCCGGTGTCCAGTGGCAGATTCCCTATCAGGCTCCACATTATGTGATCAATACATCCTTTGTAATCGCCACCGCTTTGCTACTGGGGCTCGGGCCTCACAAGATCCAAAGTGCTTTGAACCAGCCTGTGAATCTTGACTTGCGCATGCAGATCGAAAACTGGGCAGACCGGCACTTGATCCTGGATTGCTACAATGCGAACCCCGTCTCCATGCAATCTGCCCTGGAATTCTGGCGAGATTATCTCCCCGGCCTTCCTCATATCGCCATTTTGGGAGATATGCTTGAGCTGGGCGAAAGAGGCGAACTGTATCACCAAATGATCGGTGCCATCATCCTGGAAAGTGGAGAGCATACGCTGTACACGGTGGGAGATCAGGCGCGCCTGTATCACCCTCTGCCGGAAAATCACTATGCTGATGTCACGGGATTCCTGGCCGCATTCCCCAGGCTTCCCCAAGAGGCTGTAATCTTGGTAAAAGGCTCACACGGTATCCACTTGGAGAAGATTCTACCGCAATTACGAGGAGAAAACTAATGCTCTACCACCTGCTTTATCCTTTGGCCGATTACTCTATAGTTTTCAACGTCTTCCGTTATGTCACTTTCCGCTCAATAGGAGCTTTTATCACCGCACTGCTCTTCACCTTGATGTTTGGACCCTACTTTATCAGGATGCTCAAGAACAAAGCCGCGGTGGAAAGCATCGATGAAAACATGCCGGAAAAACACCAAATCAAAGCCGGCACTCCCACCATGGGCGGGCTCATCATCCTGGTGGCGATGCTGGTGGCTTCACTATTTTGGAACATCCTGACCAACTCCGCCATTTTGCTGATGTATCTCAGCACCCTATGGCTGGGAATTTTGGGGTTTTTGGATGATTACCTGAAAAACTTTGTCAAAGCCAAAAAAGGGCTGATCCCACGTTACAAGCTCTGGGGGCAGATCTCCGTTGCTCTGATCCTCGCCCTGGCGATCTATTACAGCTCTTCACCTGCGGATAATATCACGGCTCTGCAGATTCCCTTTTTCAAGGGTATGTATCTGGAATTGGGGCTATTCTTCATCCCCTTTGTGATCTTTATGATCATCGGTAGCTCAAACGCGGTGAATCTCACCGACGGGCTGGACGGCCTGGCCGCTGGCACCCTGGCATTTTCTGCTTTGGGCTTGGGCATCATGAGCTATCTCAAAGGAAACTTCATCGTGGCAGATTATCTGAATCTGGAGTTTATCCAAAACGCGGGAGAGCTCACGGTCTTTATCTCCGGCATGATGGGGGCACTGATCGGCTTTTTGTGGTACAATAGCTATCCTGCCCAGATCTTTATGGGAGATACCGGCTCTTTGGCCCTGGGCGGCATCCTGGCTGTGATCTCGGTGCTCCTCAAAGAGCAGATCTTCCTGGTCATCATCGGCCTTATCTTTGTCCTCGAAACTGGCAGCGTGATCACACAACGCTATTGGTTCAAATATACCAAAAAGAAATTTGGTGCCGGCCGCAGAGTCTTTCTCTGTGCGCCGATCCATCATCACTATGAGCTGAAAGGCATCCATGAGACCAAGATTGTTACCCGCTTTTACATCGTGGCGATCTTGCTCGTTGCCGTCGGACTCAGCACGATAAAACTACGCTAATAAAGGGAATAATGATGTTTGATGCTTCGTTAAAATACGGAATACTGGGGCTGGCCCGCAGCGGGATTGCCGCAGCTTACAAGATCAAAGAACTAAGGGCCATTGCCTTCCTGAGTGAGCTGCAAGAGGCACGTCAGATTCTCTCTGCGCAGGAGTTGTTGCAGGATTTCGCCTGTGAATTTGGTGGGCATACGGACAAGCTTTTGGATTGCGAGGTCTGGATCGTGAGTCCTGGCATTCCGCTTTCCGCGTCCATCCTCCAAAAGGGAAAAGCCCAGGGAATCAGGATGATTTCTGAGATAGAATTTGGCTATCAGATCAAGGCAGAAGATAGCCAGATCATTGCAGTAACGGGCTCCAATGGCAAGAGCACCACCGCCAGCCTGATCCATCACATCCTGAAAGAGCTGGGCAAAAACTGCATCCTGGCCGGCAATATCGGTGATGCCTTTTGCTCCTTCCCCATTCACAAACCTGGAATCGAATACATCGTGTTGGAGATCAGCAGCTTTCAGCTTGACCTGATCGAAAGCTTTGCCCCGCAGGTGGCAATTCTCTTAAATCTTAGTCCTGACCATCTGAACCGCTATCCAGATTTTGCCGCTTATTGCGAGAGCAAGCTGGGCATTTTTCGCTATCAGAACTCCGGTGACTTTGCCGTATTGAATCAAGATTCTGCTGAGATTACCAAACGCGATGAGTTTATCAAGGCGCAGAAGCTGTATTTCAGTGGGATCGCCCAGGACGCTGCAGCTCAGGTAAACGGCAAATTCATCCAGGTGGGAAAGGACAAACTCTCTATCTATGAACTCAAAATCCAGGGTCGGCACAATCAGCTAAACGCCCTGGCTGCACTCCTCAGCATTCAGGCCCTGGGGCTGGATCTGAAACAAGGCATGAAGGCAGCTACGAGCTTCAAAGCTCTCCCCCACCGCTTGGAATTTGTGGATAGCATCAATGGCGTGGCTTTTTACAACGACTCCAAGGCCACGAATTGTGATTCCACCAAAAGTGCCCTGGAATCCTTTGAACGCCCCATCCGCATCATTTTGGGCGGTTCGGACAAAGGAGAAGACTTTTCCCTTTTGACCGATAGCCTGCAGAAACACGCAGTAAAAGCCTATGTTACCGGAGATACCCAGAATCTCATGCGCCAGGCCTGGCTGGGAAAATTGCCTCTGGAATTTGCCGATGATCTGGACAGCAGTGTGCGCAGAGCTTTTGCCGAAGCTGCAATGGGAGAAAACATCGTGCTCAGCCCTGCCTGTGCCAGCTTCGATCACTTCAAGAATTTTGAACACCGGGGAGAAACTTTCAAGGCCATTGTGAGGGAAATCAAGCGTGAAAAAGAATAGGTTCAGCACCTATATAGTAGATTTTGACCGTCTGGTGCTCTTCAGCTATCTGAGCCTGTGCCTGATCGGGCTGATCGCGATGGTGGATATCACCTCAGTGCAAAGCCAAATGGGATACTTCTACAAGCAATTGCTTTTCACTGCGATCTCGGCTACCGTCGCCATCCTCATCCTCTACGCCTTCAAGCTGGATAAAGTACGCTTTACCAATAATACCTGGCTGGTCTATGTAGCTATCGGTATGCTCATCTTTGTGCTCATCAAAGGCTCCGCCGTCAAAGGAGCTACGCGTGCAATCCGCATAGGTCCCTTGAGCTTTCAGCCCTCCTTTTTTGCGCGCATCGCCCTGGTCTTTTACTATGCCTCTATCCTGGACAAAAAGAACGAACTACTCAGGCAAACTAAGAGCATCCTGCGCTTCCCGGAAAACTTCCCCGCCTTGAGCCTTTTAACCATCGTCGTGTTTGGCTTGATCCTGATCGAAAAACATCTATCGACCATCATCATCGGAGGGATGACTCTCTTGGGCATGCTTTTTTATGCCGGAATCCGCAAGAGGATCCTGTTCATTATCCTGATCATTGGCATGATCGGCGGTGCCCTCATCATCACCCAGGGGGATAGTTTCCGGATGAAGCGGATGCGCTCATTCAAGAAATACTCTTTATTCTTCCCAGAGCGTGATCTTTCACATTCTGATGATAGCGATTACCAAGTGCGAGAAAGCCTTACCGCCCTCACCAGTGGTGGACTCCTGGGGACGGGAATATCACGGGGCCGGGGGAAGCACTATTACCTGCCTGAAGCCCGTACAGACTACGTTTATACCATCATCGGCGAGGAAACTGGCTTCATCGGAGCCATGGTAGTCTTCCTCTTGCATTGCACCCTGTTTTTTGCCAGTATGCGCATAGCTGAGAGGCAAGAAAACATGTATCTGAAGCTGCTGGCCGCTGGGATGGCGATGAATATCTTTTGCAATGTCCTGGTAAATACCGGAGTAGCCATGAGCATCTTACCTCCCACCGGAAATACATTGCCTTTTATCAGCTATGGCGGCAGCGCACTTTTGATGGATAGCATCGCGGTGGGAGTGATCCTGAACATATCTGCCAAGAGGAGGGAATTATGAGATTTGCCTTTGGTGCCGGCGGAACGGGGGGACACATCATCCCAGCTTTGGCTTTGGCAGATGAGCTCACGTCGCAAGGCCATGAATGTATCTTTATCGGAAATAGAAATAGCATGGAAGAGCGCCTGGCCCTGGCGCACAAATACCAATTCCTGACTATCCGGGTGCAAAAGCTGTATCGCAAGCTCAGCCCCAGCAATTTGCTCTTCCCCTATTATCTGGCCAGCAGCATCCTGGAGTCCCGAAAGCACCTGAAATCAAGCAAGATTGATGGTGTGATCACCACGGGTGGCTTTGTAGCAGGGCCTGTAGCCATTGCTGCCATCAGCTTAAAAATCCCTTGTTTTCTGCATGAAAGTAATTCCTATCCCGGGCTCACCACCCGCCATCTGGTGAAACACCTCAGCCGCCTGTACATCTCTTTTGAAGATACCCGCAAGTATCTGAAGAAAGGCAGCCTAAAGAACTTTGGCATCCCCATCCTCAAGCAAAGCGAATCCGAGGCCTTTGATCTGTCTGAAATCGGCCTGCAGAAAGGGAAAAAGAGCCTGCTCATCACCGGTGGCTCACAAGGCTCCTTAGCTATAAACAATGTGATTGCCAGCGTGATCACGGTGCTTTTGGAAGATGGCTGGCAGGTATTGTGGCAGACTGGGCGCACTACTTATGCGGAATTTTACCCTCAGCACAAAGATCGTGAAGGCCTGTATATCTTTGATTTTCATCACCACCTGGCCGCCATGATGCGGATCAGTGATCTGGCCATCACACGCGCTGGAGCTATGACCATTGCCGAGCTGGAGGATGCCCGGCTTCCCGCCATTATGATTCCTCTGCCTACCGCAGCGGATAACCATCAGTATTACAACGCTCTGGCTCAAAAGCACAAAGGCGTGGCAGAAGTGCTCGTACAAAGTGAATTGGGCGCACAAACCCTGCTGGCTATGATCAAAAGCTTAAGACTCACAAAGATGAAAGAACAGCTTGAGACCTTGCCGGGAAATACGGCTGTGAGAGATATTACAAAAGACATCCTAAACTTTTACAAGGAGATATAGTATGCTTGGCAGAACCAGAAAGATACACTTCATTGGCATAGGTGGCATCGGCATGAGCGGAATCGCAGAATTTCTGCACAATCAGGGCTTGCAGATTAGCGGTTCAGACATGAAGAAAACCGATGTGACCTCTCATTTGGAAGACATCGGGATCAAAGTGGTGGAAGGGCACGATCCCAGCCAGATCGAAGATGCAGACGTGGTGGTAAAATCCTCCGCAGTGCATGACGATAATGCCGAAATCGTTGCCGCCAAAGCCCTCAAAATCCCCGTGATCCGCCGTGCTGAGATGCTGGCTGAGATCACCCGCATGAGCTTTTCCATCGGGATTTCCGGCACTCATGGTAAGACCACTACCACTTCCATGGCCGGGCTCGTCCTGGAAACCGCGGGCCTGGAGCCCACCATCATCGTGGGCGGCAAGGTGAAAAACTTTGGTTCAAACAACGTGATGGGCTCCGGTAAATACATAGTGGTGGAAGCTGATGAATATGATCATTCCTTTTTGACCCTCACTCCCTGTATCGCGGGCATCACCAATGTGGATGAAGACCATCTGGATTGTTATCGCAATCTGGACGACATCAAAGGTGCCTTTATCGAATATGCCAATAAAGTTCCCTTCTTTGGCAGCGTGATCGCCTGTTTGGATGATCCCGGAGTGCAGGCAATTTTACCTCAGATCAACAAGAAGATCGTGACCTATGGCCTTTCCCGTCAGGCTGATGTCCAGGCTTTGGATATTGTCATGAAAGACTTTACCACCAGTTATTCCCTGGCCTACAAGGGCTATAAACTGGGGCGCATTACTATGAATGTCACCGGCAAGCATAATGTCCAAAATTCCCTGATGGCCGCAGCTATAGGTTTGGAGCTGGATCTGCCCTTCAAAAGCATTCAAGACGCCCTGGCAAAATACAGCGGGGTGTTCCGCAGATTTGAGCTCAAGGGCGAGGCAAACGACATCATAGTTTATGACGATTATGCGCATCATCCCACCGAGATTATGGCCACTCTGGAAGGATTTAAGGATAGCGTGGATCGGCGCATAGTTGCCCTCTTCCAGCCACATCTGTATTCGCGAACCCGCGATCTTTATGAGAAATTCGGCAAATCCTTTTTCTCTTGTGACTGCCTGATTTTGGCCCCAATCTATCCTGCCCGCGAGCAAGCTATTCCCAATGTTTCTTCGCAATTGATCGCCGATGTAGCCATCCAAAGCGGTCACCATCAGGTTCATGTAGTAGAAAACAATGAGCAGATAGCATCTCAAGCCCTTGCCTTGCTGAAGCCTGGTGACCTATTTATCACCATGGGAGCAGGGAATATTTGGCAGTATGGCGAGGAAATCCTGGCTGAACTGAAAAAAAGAGTTGACACAATCAGTAAACCCCAAAAAAGTAGTAACTTATGAGCCTGACCCAGTTTTTCCCAAATCCGGCCATAGAGCCATATACACTTAAATATCAATAAGGTAAGAAAATGAGAGATAGGAAACGTCGCGGAAACAGCAGATATTATCTGTTTTTCACCCTCAGCCTGGTAGGCGTGATCGCGCTTGTCATTGGGGCTTGGTACGCGCTTCGGCACCTACCTTTTTTAAAGCTGCAGAAGATAGAAATCTCCGGCAACACCGCGATTCCAGATTCTCTCATCGCCCGCTCTTGCGTGGATCAGATCGGCCAAAACCTGTTCAAGGTACCCGTAAAAGATATCAAGAAAGATATTATGAAGATCTCACGCGTAAAAGAACTCAAGATCAGACGTCAATTACTGAATACCATCAAGATCAGCGTCAAAGAGCGGGAAGGCATCCTGTATGTAAAAAGTCAGGAAGGCCGGCTTCATCCCATCGATTCTGAAGGGATCATTATGGAGCGTTATACTTCCTATTATCGGGAAGATATACCCATTTACAGCTCATATTACAAAGACGCACAGCTAAAACCTGGCAAACAGCTCAAGAAAAGAGATATCTCCCGCATTCTGGCTCTCCATCTGAAGGTCATGCAGCAGGCCCCGGAATATCTGGCTATCATCTCTGAATATTATATGATCGATGATACCATCAATATCGTCGATTCCAGATATGGCACCCGCATCATTCTTGCCGATGATGATATTGGCACCCAACTCAAGCGCTACCAATTTGTGCAGGACAACGGCAATATCAATCGCCGGAGTGTGGTAGATTTACGCTTTGAAAACCAGGTAGTAGTAAAGGAAGTAAACAAATGAAAGGCAGCATAATCACAGCTTTGGATATAGGCTCCACCATGGTGAGATCCATCATCGCCCGCACCCTCACGGATGAGCGTCTGGAAATTCTGGGGATCGGAGAATCCGCCTCAGAAGGAATCGAACGCGGAGTGGTAAAAGACATCGGCGCTCTGGCCGAGTGCATCAAAAAGTCCCTCGCCAAGGCCGAAGAAGCCGCAGATACAGAAGCTGAAAACATCTATGCCAATATCACGGGAGAACACATCCGCACCCAATTGGGCGATGGCCGCATCTCGATCCCCACCGAAAGCCCCAATGAACCCGGAGAAATCTCGCTCGAGCACGTGGAGCAGGTGATCGCAGACGCCAAAAACAGCGTGAAGATCCAAAAAGGCTTTGAACGCCATAAGATTCTCCACGGCATCCCGCATGATTTTATCATAGATTCTCAGGACGACATCCACAATCCCGTAAACATGAACGGCTTTCACCTCACCGCCAAGGTGCTCACGGTGCTCTCCGAGCTCACTCCCCTGCGAAATCTCACCAAATGTATAAACATCTCAGGCTACGAGATTGACCCGGATAATTTTGTGCTGAACCACATCGCTCTCAGCCACAGTGTGCTTTCTGGGGATGAACGCCGCTTGGGTGCTATTTTGATCGATATCGGGGGAGGTTCTTCTGATATTTCCATTTACAACCGGGGAGCCTTGGACAAGGTTCTGGTGATCCCCATGGCGGGAAAAGCCATTACCGAGGACCTGGCCATCGGGCTCAAGACCACCCTGGCCAGCGCAGAATACATCAAGACCCAATTTGGCAATGCCAATGCCGCCGAGGTGGATCAATCTCTGGAGATCGATGTAGAGGGCATCAGCGGCAGAGCCAGCACCCGCCGTCCCCAATACCTGGTCAGTCACGTGATTCAGCACCGGGTGGAAGAAATCCTGGCCCTGTGCTATGACCGCAGCAAAGATTATTACACACCGGAATTGGTCACAGCGGGGATCATCCTCAGCGGTGGAACTGCCAATCTGGCCAGTATAGACCATGCCATCAATACCGCCTTCAACCTCCAGGTAAAGATCGCCAGACCTGATCTTTCCCGCCTGCAAGGCAATATCACCCAGCTCGATGATCCAGCTTTTGCCACCACGGTTGGCATTCTGTATTACGCCATGGGCTTTGAACACGAACCCGGAACCCGCAGCTTTTCTTTGGGTAATCTGGGTAATAGCAAATTTGTAGATAAACTAAAGAAAATAATAAAAGACTTCACCTAAGGGGGATACCATGATTGAATTTGACGATAGACCTGCACAGCTCGGCACAAACATCAAAGTGATCGGAGTCGGCGGAGCCGGCGGCAATGCCATCAACACCATGATCAAAAACGGACTGAACGGAGTGGAATTTATCGCCGCCAATACAGACGCGGATGATCTTACCAAATCCCAGGCCAAAATGAAACTCCAACTGGGCAAAAAGCTCACCCGTGGCCTGGGCACCGGAGCAAATCCAGAAACTGGCTCGCGCAGCGCAGAAGAATCCAAAGACGAGATCAAATCTCACCTGGAAGGTGCAGACATGATCTTCCTCGCTGCCGGAATGGGTGGAGGCACCGGCACTGGAGCCACTCCCATCATCGCCAAAATCGCCCGGGAAATGGGCATTTTGACCCTGGGCATCGTAACCACACCCTTCCCCTTCGAAGGACAAAAGCGGCAAGACAATGCCGACCACGGCATCCGCCACCTCAGCGAATATGTGGATACCCTCATCGTGATCCCCAATGAAAAGCTTTGTGAGATCTTTGGCAATGCCACTCTGATTACTGCCTTTAACAATGCCGATGACGTGCTCTATGAAGCCGCCAAGGCTGTGAGCGACATCATCACCATTACCGGCCTGATCAATGTGGATTTTGCGGACGTCAAAGCAGTGATGCAAAACATGGGCTATGCCCTGATGGGAACAGGCCTCGCTGAAGGTGATGGCCGCGCCATCAATGCCGCCAGAGCCGCTATAGACAATCCTCTGCTCAGCGATATCAGCCTGGCTGGCTGCCAATCCCTGCTGCTCAATATCACGGCCGGAGATGATATTTTGATGAGCGAAATAGAGGATGTATCCAAAGTAATCGTAAATGAAACCGGAAGTGACGCCAATATCATCATGGGCGTGATCATGGAAGAAAGTATGGCCGGCAAGATCTCCGTCACCCTCATCGCTACCGGCCTGGATAAGGATAAAAGCGAAAAGCCGGATAGTTTGCTGGATTTCCCAAAATTCAATACCAACAAAACTATGGGACATGATGCGCAGCCCCCAAGTCCAAAAGATGAAATCGGCACCATTCTCAAGACCTTGGGGATCAATTCCCAATCCACCCAGGATAAAGCAAATAATGGAACCGCCGATGACCCCAACCGCATCAAACCAATGCGCACGGATGTTCCCAGTTTCCTGAAAGCTTTGGATTAGATTTAAAGTCTTAAACTAAGCTCAAAAGTCTTTACTAAAAAACACGGCAGTATGCTCTGCAAGACGCATGAAGCATACCGCTACTTGATCAGAGAATCCGGCATTCCCCCTGCTGGATTCTCTTTTCGTAGGGGCGTTGGGCAGAACGCCCAAAAACAACCCGCCAGACGCATGTAGGGGCCTTGGGCCGAACGCCCAAAAACACGTTACCGATGTGTGGTTCATACACACGAGCCCCAATCACTGCAAAACGCAATGCATGAACCCTGGGCATAAGGCCAAACCCTCCCTTGATCACTATACGCAGATTGGGGCTTTCACCCAAAGCCCCTACGATCATCATGCAAAGACTTGGGCTTTCACCCAAAGCCCCTACAGTGACAACGAGGCTGGACACAACGATCAATAATATGAAAAAGGCAGGTTTCATCTCTCCTCCTTGAGCCGACTTTTATTCCTTGGGAGAGGGTTTATTATTGTCCCAATTGTGTCAACTGATATTATTCCAAGCATTTCTGCCAAGCCCCAATCGACTGTTTTGACTTTCGCTCGATACCTGTTTTGACTTTCATTTTTGATCTGGCAGCGAGCTTCAGATTGTCCTGTATCTTTTATTATCCAAGCCAACTACCAGTTATTCCCGATCCAAAAATGAGAGTTAAAACAGGAGGATCACGATGCTGCGAGCTTCTATCTGAAGTAGCGTCTCTACAGGACTCATGCGGGGCTTGAGTCTATCCGATCAGCGTTGCTTTTGTTTTAACTCTAAAACGACCCAGGTGAGCTCAAAACACTATGGCTGACAACAAAATACAGGACAAGCACAGCTCGAAGGCCACCGCAGGAAAGGTCGTTTTAAAGTCAAAACAAGAGGTGTAGCTTTCAGCTTATTTAGGGGCACAAAACCCCTGCATAGACTCCAGAAACCCCATACTTCAACGTGCCTTTAAAATGCCTTGGACACGAGATGACTCGAATACTCGACTTATCTCGTGTCCAAGACAGGTTAAAAGCAAGTTCGGTGAAAGGGTGTGGACACTGCGGTAGTTAGCGGCTCCGCACCACCCTAAAACCGATATAGCCGGTCTTCACATAGGGTTTGACATATTCCCTGGCGGTGGTGCGCATACGCTCGGCATTGTGATACCAGGAGCCACCACGGATCACTTTGTCGGTCCCACCCCCAGGGCCACTAAAAAGGTCTTCTGTGCGGTAGCTATAGGGAGCATACCAATTCCAGACCCATTCATAGACGTTACCGCTCATGTCATAGATACCCAGTGAATTGGGCTTTTTGCTGCCTGCAGTCTGGCTGCGGGCTTGGGAGTTCTCAGAGTACCAGCCAATCTCGTCCGGAAGATCGGAGCCGCTGTAAAGCTGGAAGTTCTTACCTTTTCCGGCTTTGGCGGCCAGCTCCCATTCCGCTTCGGTGGGCAGGCGATAGCCATCTGCCTCAAAATCACAGACGATCTCGCTGCCATGATAGTCATAAGCGGGCTTGAGACCATCTTTCTGGCTTTTGGCATTGCAGTATTCGATCACATCATAAAATGAGACGTTTTCTACGGGAAGATTTGCCCCGATATACAGAGATGGATTACTGGGATAGACCATGCTCCACTGCTCTTGGGTAATCTCCAGGGGGCTGATCATAAACCCAGAGATTTTGATGGTAAGCAACGGAAATTCGTTATCTTTCGCTTCAGGGCTGATGCTGCCCATGATCAAAGTATCCGAGGGAACCCAGAGCAGATCCAGAGGGATATTTTCCGCTAAAGCAGCAAGATCGATATCCTCAATTTCTGTAGTTTCAGTGCTTTCCTTTAGATCAAACTTCGGTTTCTGCCGCAAGAAAAAACGCTGAATCAGAACATAAGACAAAAAGACTAAACTCAGCACCATCAAGGTGATGAAGATCTTTTTCATACTACCAAGATCCTTGGGAGCTTTGGGATAAAGCTCAGCATCCTGGTCGTAGTATGTGGGTTTGGGAAGGATGGAAGCTGCTGGTTTTTCTATAGGAGGCGGTGCAGGTGCTGCGGGCTGCTTAGGAGCTACCTCTGCTGCGGCAGCTTTAGTCTTCGGGACTTGCTCAGATTTTGCTTCAGGTGGTTCAGGAGGCATCACCGGCTCTTTGCGGATCGTGTCTGCTTCTATTGATCTTGTGGGTTCATCCTGGATCACTGGCCAGGCAAAATCGTCCTGGATCTCCGGCTCTTGGGGGGCTTCATGAATCGGGGCTGGAAATTCCTGGATAAACTCTGTGACTTCTGGCTCGGTTTCGCTTTCTGTGGCAGGACATTCAGGAAGGTCTGGCTCGGGCTGGAGCTCAGCTTCGGCCTCGTCTTCGACTATTGGCTCTGGCAGAGGTTCTTCAGCAAAACCTAGCTCAGGAGACAGCTCTTTGGTTTCCGGTTCAATCTGCCCGGCAATAGGCAATTCAGATTCCCCAAGAGCTTCTTCATCAGCCTCAGATGATTCGGGCTCAGGCTCAGGCAGCCCCATCGGTACCACTTCTTCCACTGGTTCATGATAGCTCCAGTCAAGATCCGGCACCTCTTGCTGCAAAGTATCCAGCAGTTCAGCAAAATCCCTGATTCTCTCGTTTGGATCCAGCTTCAGACAGGCCAGCAGAACGCTGTACAGCCCATCTGGCACCTTTTCTGCAGAAGGCAGGGTCACAGCTCTGCTAAAGCTTTGCAGCTTCTGTTCATCCGGGCCCACGAAGCTATCCAGGCGCCAGGGCAATTCCTTGCACAAGATCTGATAGAGCAATACTGCCCAGGAATAGATATCAGAATTCGGATGAGGGTTATTGGTCTTAAAGATCTCTGGAGCCACATAGAGTATGGGATAGCGATAGTTAAAATTACCTTCAGAGTGTTGCCAGGCATCCCGATGCTTGCCAAAGCCGATCAGTTTAAGCTCAGAAGCTGCATTGATGATGATATTGTAAGGATTGAGATTGTGGTGCCGGACATCCCTTTTTGCAGCATAGATCAGGGCATGCAAAAGGTCTCGTGCCCAGACCAGGCTTTGAGTGTAAGTCACATTATCAGAGTTCTGTCTGATGTATTCTATCAGAGGCAGCCCTGGGGCATATTCTGCTACCAGATATTGGTTGGGGCCTTCTGAAAAGCAGTCCAGACCTTTGCGGATATGAGGGTGAGAAAGCTGCGCTGCGGCACTGGCTTCCTTGACAAGGCTCTCAGATAACTTGAGGTCCTGGAGCATCGCCGGAGCCTGAGTCTTGATCAGAACCTGCTTTGAGTCCTGTAGCCGCTCTGCTTTTGATAAGATAAAGCGGCGGGATTGATGGACAGTCTCGATGATCCGGTAATTGCTTAAAGCCATTCTCTGCTATGCCTTAAAGATACGGCGACCACGCTTTAAGACCTTCACGATGTGGGAAGAGCCCAGATGGTAGGGGATGAAGTTTAAGCTGGGAATATCCCAGATAATGATATCCGCAAGCTTGCCTGGTTCCAAAGAGCCCACCTGATCCTGGCGGCCCAAGGCGCAGGCTGCGTTGATGGTAGCAGCGCTGAGTGCTTCGATGGGCGTGAGGCCCATCTGCAGACAGGCCAGACTCATGGTGAAGGGCATGCTGTCACAATTGCAGCTCCCGGGATTGTAATCTGTAGCAATGGCTACGGGCAGACCGCTATCGATCATAAAGCGTCCTCTGGCATAGGTCTTGGCAGCCAGAGAAAAGAGGGTGGCCGGCAGCAAAGTGGGAATCACTCCGGCTGCTTTGAGCGCCATTATTCCATTATCTGAAGCGGCCCCAAGATGATCCGCCGAAGTGCAGCCCATTTCTGCAGCCAGCTCTGCTCCACCTATGGGAATGATCTCATCGGCGTGCATTTTTAGCTTTAGACCCTGATCTTTGGCAGCTCTCAGCACCTTGCGCGATTCTTCGATGCTGAAAACGTGGGCCTCTGTAAAGATATCACAAAACTCCGCAATGCCCTGCTCTTTTACCGCCGGGATCATCTCTTGGGTAAGTATCTTCAGATAGCTGACATGATCGTTTTCATATTCTATGGGATACTCATGGGCACCCAAAAAAGTGCAAACGATATCTATGGGCAAAACTTTGGAAAGCTCATCAATAGCCTTTAGCTGCTTGAGTTCACTCTCCACACTGAGGCCGTAACCGCTTTTCGCTTCCAAGGTGGTGGTTCCCAGAGCTATCATCCTTTGGATTCTGGGCAGGCTGAGCTCCACCAATTCGGCCACGCTGGCAGCTCTGGTGGAAGCTATACTGCTGCGAATTCCTCCGCCAGCCAGAGATATCTCCACATAGCTTTTACCCGCCAGGCGCATGGCAAATTCATCTTCCCGGGTATGCACAAAGACTGGATGCGTATGGCTATCCACAAAGCCCGGGGTCAGTATCCGCCCCTTGGCATCGATGGCTTCGTCCCAATGGTATTTCTTCTCTATTTCAGCAGAAGGACCGATCTCCAGGATAAGCCCATCTCTGATGGCGATTCCCGCATCAGACAGGATTCCCGCATCATTCATCTGTGCTCCGGATTTACTCTTTCCGCCTGAGGCCATAGTGGCTACTTGTCCAATATTTATAATGATCGTATCAGCTTTCATGTCACAAACTCCTTTTTGTTTAGTGTTTTTAGTTCAAGACAATAAGTCAAGACTTACTCTGTTCTTAGTTCTTTCAACCATAGCATTATAGCTGAATATGCTCTGCCATAATGCTCTATTCCACCGTCACGCTTTTGGCCAGATTGCGCGGTTGATCCACGTCCACTCCCCTGAGATCCGCCACGTGATAAGCCAGAAGCTGGAGTGGAATCACCGTGAGCAGCGGTTGCAAAATCGGAATAGTATCTGGAATATAGATCACGTTTTCACTGATTTTGGCCAGCTCTGTATCTCCCTCGGAAGCTATGCAGATGAGCCTGGCTTTGCGGGCTCTCACTTCCTGAAGATTGGAATAAATCTTGTCATACAAAGGGTCTTGGATGGCAATGGCGATTACGGGCATATTCTTATCTATCAAGGCAATGGGGCCGTGCTTCATCTCAGCGGCAGGATAGCCTTCGGCATGGATATAGGATATCTCTTTCAGCTTCAGGGCACCTTCCAAGGCCACCGGATAGTTCAGGCCACGTCCCAGATACAGGGCATTACTGCTATCCTTGATGCTCTGGGCAATCTCACGGATGCTCTCGCTATGGGCCAGGATCTGCTGTACTTTACCGGGGATTTCGGCCAGGGCCTTGATATACTTTGAGCCCTTCAAGGCCGAAAGGTGGTTCATCCGCCCCATATAAATAGCCAAAAGGGCGAGGATGGTGACCTGTGAGGTGAAGGCTTTGGTGGAAGCCACGCCGATCTCGCTGCCGGCATGGATATAGGTGCCGCCATCGCTTTCCCGGGCCACGGTGGAGCCCACTACATTGGTGATTCCTAATACCTTGGCACCCTTGGCTTGAGCTTCTCGCATCGCTGCCAGAGTATCCGCAGTTTCGCCGGATTGACTGATCACAAAGACCAGGGTATCTTCCAAAATGATGGGGTTACGATAGCGATATTCACTGGCATATTCTGCATGCACAGGAATGCGCGCCATCTCTTCGATCATATACTTACCGATCAAGGCGGCATGGAATGAGGTTCCGCAGGCAATGAGGTGAATCTGCTTGACCTTTTTCAGCTCAATGCTGGGCAGATGCAAGCCGCCCAAACGGGCAGTTCCCATTGATTCATTGATGCGTCCTCTGAAGCCGTTTTCGATGGTGATGGGTTGCTCGAAGATCTCCTTCAGCATAAAGTGCTTGTATTCGCCCTTTTCGATGGCGGATATATCCCAATCCACTACGGAGATTTTCGGTTTTACTGTGGTCTTATCCAAAGTGGAGATTTCAAAACCATCACAGCGCACCACGCAGAGCTCTGAATCCTGCAGATAAATCACCCGCTTGGTATGGATGATGATCGCGCTGACATCGCTGGTGATAAAGTGCTCGTTGTCATTAATTCCGATGATGAGGGGGCTGCCTTTGCGCACGGCGATCAGCTTATCTGGCTCTGCCTTGCTGATCACCACCAGCGCGTAAGTGCCTTCCACCAGCTTCATAGCTTCCCGCACCGCGCTTTCCAAATTTGGCTCTCTGCTCAGGAATTGCTCAATCAGATGCGCGAGCACCTCCGAATCCGTCTCGCTGATGAATTTGTGTCCCAAATCCTGCAATTGCTTCCTGAGGAGCTTGTAGTTTTCGATAATGCCGTTATGCACTATGGCCAGGTCTCCGCTGCAATTGGCATGCGGATGGGCATTGAGCTCATTGGGCTCGCCATGGGTAGCCCATCTGGTGTGAGATATAGCGATATTGCTATCGCAGCGGGAAGGCTCTGGCAAGCTTCTCTCCAGCTCGATGATCTTACCCTCTTTCTTGTATATAGCGAGCTCTCCCTCATGGATCAGAGCCACTCCAGAAGAATCATATCCCCGGTACTCCAGGCGTTTGAGTGCTTCTACCACAATGGGCAAAGCACTTCTATGTCCAATATATCCTACGATTCCACACATTCTTTACCTCCAGTTACTTTATGGAACAAGTACAATGCTATTATTAAAATTAAGATGGCAGGCGCAGCCAGCCAATATCTCAGTTCATCCTCACCACTGATGAATACCTTGAGCCAGGAAGAGCCTGCAAAGGCTGTCATAAAGAGTGCCAGGGAGTTATTCAGGGCATGGGAGATCATGGAATTGAAGATCGATCCACTGCGCAGGGTAAGGTATCCCAGGAGCATGCCCAAAAGGAAAACCGGCAAAAAGCGGAATGGATCGAGATGGAAAGCGGCAAAAAGCAGGGCAGTAAGCACGATATTCACCTTGATGCCATACTTTTCAAAGAAGCGCGGCATCAGTCCGCGAAAGAGCAGCTCTTCACAGATTCCAGGGGCGATGGCTATGATCAGGAAGCTGCGCCACAGCGGCATATCCAGTTCAAAGAGTTTCCCCAGGTTTTTGAGATACTCTTCTGGGAAAGGATAGATCGCATTGATCACTTGGGAAACAAGCGCGACCAGGACCGTTGCTGATACAGCGATAAAAGGAACCAGCAGGACTTCTTTGATTTTGGGTGGCTTCAGCCTGAGTATTTCCTTGGCTGGCAGCTTGAAGATCTTTAGAACCAGGAGGGCGGGAAGCAGGATCACAAAGAGCTGAGTCATTAGTAGCCCCGTTCCCAGATCCTTGATTTGCATATAGCTGCCCAGATAGTAGAGCAGCAGCAAGGCCAAAACAAAGTAGATCATGCCATTGTAAGGTGAGAAGAAGACATGTTCGCGCATTTTATCCCCTCTTTTAAGACCCTTCAGAGAGCTGCCGTCATCTTCGGAACGAAACAGAATCCCTTCGGTGCCAAAAAGCTTGATCGTACCCCAGATCGCGATCACATCCAACACGAGAGTACTGAGAATGGTAAGAAAGAGATGCGAAAGCTGATAGTCGTTCATCATCACGGCTTTGAAGAGCAGGGCGATATTTACGATCGGAATGAGGGCCATGAGATTGTTCATCTCGATAGCTGGCAGGAAGCTGATCATCGCCAGGATCATGGATACCATCAAAAGAGGCTGTTCGTAAGTGCGTGCTTCCTTCATATTGCGGCTGAAGGTGGAGATGGAAAGCAAGATAGCGGAAAAGAGGGTGGCCAAAGGCAACATCGCCGCCAGGAGAATGAAGATGGCCTTGATCGGCATCCCTGCTCCGGCCAAATCTATTCCAGCCTGGGACAGCATATATTGCATGGAGAAACTGATGCTAAACAGATTCACGATCAGATTTATCATCCCCAAGGTAATGATGGTGAGGTATTTGCCGATCACGATGTCGCGCCGATCCACTCCAGCCACCAAAAGGGTCTCCAGGGTCTTGCGTTCTTTTTCGCCGGCTACCAGGTCTGCCGCCACCACTGAAGCACCGCTTAAGAGCATGATGATCATGATATAAGGCAGGATCATTCCCAGCACCTTACCCATGGTCTTTTGCGAATCGGCGGTATTGAGCCTGCGCACATCGATGAGGTTCATGATCTCGGGATTAAGGCCGGAAAGCTGCAATTCTTCTTCTACCAGAGACTTCTCGCTGGCCTTCAAGGCATCTCTGATTTTGGCAAAAGTAAGCTGGCTGCGATCGTTGGTCTCATCGTATTGAACATAGATCTGGTAAGTGATCAGACCATCTGCAGAGACCGAATCACGCAAAGTAACGATGCTCTGGATATCTTTGCTCGTGTATAGACTTTGCGCATTTTCAGCAGCGGGGATCAGAGTGTAATGCTCGATCTTGCTGAGTTCATCCAGAAGTCGCGCCGAAACATGAGTATTCACACTATCCTGAATGGCGATCGTGGCTCCTTGCTCTTCCAGGACGCCGGTCTGCCGGGACATGACGGCGTTGAATCCGATGATCAAGACCGGGTATAAGATCACCGGTAAGAGCAGGATCATAAAGAGGGTGCGTTTGTCGCGCAGAACTTCCATCAGTTCCTTGCGATAGACTATCATTATCTTCTTAAAATTCATGAGCTTCCACCTTGGCACCTTCGGTATATTGATTCACATAGAAAACGAAGATATCATCCAGATCGGTCTGTGAAGTCTCCTCGCGCAGGGCATCCAGGCTTCCTTCCGCCAAAATCCGCCCCTTGTGGATCATTACAATCCTATCTGCCAGACGTTCGGCTTCCCGCATGATGTGGGTGCTAAAGAGTACACACTTACCGCGTTCTTTACAAGTGCGGATAAAGGAGATGATATTGCGCGCCGTGAGGATATCCAGGCCCGCGGTAGGTTCATCAAAGATCATCACCGGCGGATCGTGAATGATGGAGCGCACGATGGAGACCTTTTGCTTCATGCCGGTGGAGAGAAACTCAATCTTTTTATCCATAAAGTCTTTCATATCCAGCAGCTCGGCCATTTCGTTCATACTGCGAGTGATAGCCTCATCTTTCATGGAATACAATCTGCCAAAATAGCGGATAAACTCATGCACCCGCAGGCGATTGTAAAGCCCGGTATCTCCGGTGAGAAAGCCCAGGTTATTCCTGACCTGCTGCGGATGGGTCTTGATGTCCCAGCCCTGTATTTCGGCGGTTCCGCTGGTGGCTTTGAAGACGGTGGAAAGCACTCTCATGGTGGTGGTCTTTCCGGCTCCGTTTACGCCAAGAAGGCAGACGATCTCGCCATCATCTGCGCTAAAAGAGACGTCATTCACGGCATAGAAAGTAGTACCGCCCTTTTGGGGAAATGCTTTCACCAGATTGTGTACTGATATCATTTTTGCTCCATTATTTTGAGAAATCAGAGGGCTCCGGCTCCCCTTGTTTGAGGGGAGCCAGATCCATACTTATAGGTTTTCGATGCTTTTCAGGGCTTTCGGCGCGGTAGCCGGAGTGATTCCTTCCTGGGTGAGATATCCCACCATGCTTGTGCCCTTGGGCTGTCCAGCTTCGTCTTCGCGGAAGAATTCCACTGGGATGCGCACAGGCTTATCATCCCGGGTAGCAATGTCTTTGCCTTCGGCATCGGTGGCAAATTGGTTTTCAGAGAGCCAGGCCAGGCCAATCGCCGCAGTTCCTTCAGGTTCATTGACGTTTTTGCGCTTGGAGCCTATCGCCAGGCGTTGCTCATGGCTGAGATTGGGGGAATTGATGCTGGAGCTAACGCTGCCAATGCGTTTGCCATCCCGATACACGCCGCGTCCTGTGACGAGTCCTTCAGTGATGATGATGCTCAGGCGCTTCGTCACGCCTGCATCCAAGGCCTTTTGCAGAGCGGCTTTGCCCACAAAATCTTCCTTGCTCATGTCGATGGCGGCATCATACAAGGGACTATTGATGGGATTGTGTTCAGGATCATATTCGCTGCCCATCAGCGGTAAACCAAAGGCACCAGCGGAGATGCGATTCTCGTCTCTGCCACCCAAGCCTACCAGCAGTCCGCCCAAATCCAGGGCTTTGGTCACGATCTTTTTAAAGTCTTCTGCAGCATTGGCTGCGGGGATATAAAGCTCCCAACCCCAACGGTTTGTATATCCGGTGCGGCTGATGTAATACTTCTGTGAATTCTTCTCAAACTCGTTAAAAGTAAAGAAGCTCATGTTCTTTTCGGGCTTGGAGCGGTTTTTCAGCACCTCTGCCCCAAAGATTTCCTTGATCACCTTGAAGGACAGCGGGCCTTGGATATCCACCTTTACAAGCTGATCCGAGATATCTTCGGCTTCCACATCTTCCCCACTCTTCTTGTTTTTCATGATGCGATCGATATCGGCAATCAGATTCACCTTTTTGCCATCGATTTCCACCTCGGCTGTGATGTCGTGTCCAGCATTGATCACCAGGATGAATTCTTCCTCCGAGATGCGCATCAGGATCATATCATCCTGCACCCCACCGGCTTCATTGAGCAGCAGGGAGTATTTGCAGCCGCCTACCTTCATCTCAGAGAAGCTGGCGCCCAAAGATCTGTTTAAGAGCGCGGCAGCATCTTTGCCAAATACCCGGATCTGCGCCATGTGATCGATATTATAAACCGCCACTTTGTTCACCGCGGCGGCTTCTTCCAAAACCGAGCTGAGATAGTTCACAGCCATATTATACTCGCCAAAATTGCGACGTATGGCGCTCTGCAAAGGGATGCCCTTACGCTCTGCATAAAGCGGTAAATACCAATTCTCTTCCAAGTCAAAAAGGAAGGTCTTACGCAGGCTTTCAGGAAAGTCAAAACCGTATTTCTTCATGAAATCACTCCAGAATGTATTTTTCTTTCCAAAGACCAAATTCCCGCTATTCTGTAAAGCTCTTTTTTGCTTTTGCGATTTTGTTCTGGTTTAAAGTGAAGATAAACCCCAGCTAATCTGCTATTTGCCTGGGTTAATGAGACCAGCATTGCGATCATAGGAGTTTATTCAGCTTGACCGAATATAAACCCTAAAAATGATGCGATTTTGGACTTAGATCACGAACTGATGTGAGAAAGAATAAAGCTAAAGAGATTAAACTGATTACAGGAGACTTAGATGAAAAGACCTTTACTGATAGTTCTATTATTGCTGCTGGCCGGGCAAGTATTGGGCATAGTGGCTTTTAATGGTTTCAACCAGAGGAATCACCCGGAACTGGACTGGAAGAGTATCCAAACCGAGAACTGCAAAATAATCTATCATGATCCTCTGGAGGCGCAAGCCCGCTTGACCGCTGGCATCGCTCAAAACACATTTGACACCTTGGTGAAGACCTATGATATCACTCCCCAAAAGACTTGTATCATCTATGTTTCGGATCAGGATAATATCGCCAATGGTGCGGCCGCAATGTCTTTCTACATCTTCATTTGGATCAATCAGAACGACTTCACTGCGCAATTTACAGGCAATGACAAGTGGATTCGCAAAGTAGTCTCCCATGAGATTTCGCATTGGTTTGTGGCGGCCTCAATTGAGGGCTGGCTTACTCCGTTTATCCCTATGTTCCCCAATATCCCCCGTAACATCAATGAAGGCTATGCCCAGTATTTCAGCGGAGAGCCTTGGGGCTACAATCGTGGTGATAGATTTCTGAAAGCCTCCATTTTGTCGCAAGAAGCTATAATCCCCTCTCCTGGAGTGGAGGGACACCTGATGTATGCCGATGGATTTTCCAAGCTTCGCTATCTGGCCGCCAAGTATGGGGAAGAAAAGCTCATCGAACTCTTGAAATACCGCAATGCCGGCAAGCTTTTCGCCTTTGGGGGAGCCTTCCAAGAGGTTTACAAGCAAAGCTACAGCGAGTTTGAAGAAGAGTGGCGCCGCCATGTCTATACCTATTACTATGGCGAAGTTTACAAGGCCAAGTCCTGTCCTGCCGATACCAGCAGCGCAGGCAATATCAACGATTTTACCGCCCTTGCCACCGACTATTACCAATTTAACGATCTGGATTGGAAAAACGATAAGCTGCTGTTTGTGGCCCGGAAATCCGCCAACCAGGGATATTTTGATCTCTTACTGGCAGATGTGGCAGCCGATAGCCTGAAAAGCGATAAACTCAAGCTCAACAAAGCCCGAAGCATCTTTAAAACAGGCAGTTTCACCAAGATATCCCTCAGTGAAAACGGCAATTGGGCTGCTTTTGCCGTCTATACGCGGCACCAGAAAGGGCGCCTGGCACCTCGAATATACCAGTACGATATCCAAAATCATAAGCTGCAGAGCTTCAGCGAAGGCAATTACCCCGAGATTGACGGCGAAGGCGGCATCTATTACCAAAAGCTGAGCGCTAACAGCAATGAGATAATGTACCTAAGCCCTGATCTATTTGAAAAGAGTATTTATTCACTTGGCTTTGATGAGCAGATTGGCAATCTAAGCTTGTCACCTGATGGTCAGAAGCTGGCTTTTAGCGTATTTGACAGCGCCAAAGAATTCAATATCAGCATTCTGGAGCTCAAACACAGGCAGGTTTCGCAAATACTTCCCTTAACCGGCATGGCATTATCGCTGAAATGGAATAACGACGACGAACTGCTCTATACCCTGGAAAACAAGCTTGATTTCAGCCTGGATATCCTGATGTATAATCTGGCAACACAGAGCACACAGGAATTTGCCCAAACTCCCTACAACGCAAGCCCCATCCGCTATCTTGATGATAAAATGTACGTGATGGCGGATTTTGATCAAGGCTCCAGACTGCCGGGTTGGTTTACTCCTCAGCCTCCGTTCGCTCCAGCCAAAGACTTTACAGAGAATTACTACAATAAATGGCTGCGTGTGCAGCCCCTATACAGCATTCCTGATTCCCTGGGACATATTCAGTTTTCAGAGCCGGAACCCTACAATTCCTGGCTCAACATCAAGTGGCGCTTGGGTTTTGCCCTGCCTCTATACCGGTATGCGGCAGGTGGTTTTCTGTTTTCCGAAGCCTTGGGAAAGCATCTCCTGGGTGGTTTTGCGGCCATCCCTTATAGCCAGAATGACCGCGCCTGGTGGATGCTGATGTACGAAAACAAAACCCTGGCACCTACAATAGACCTTGCATATTCCCGCCAACAGTGGTTTTCCGGAGTGGGAGAGGACAAGCTGTATTATCAGGATATGGACAAACTAAGCGGCAAAATCAGTTTCCCGGTAAACTTGATCCGCCCCTATCAGGATATGGATTTGTCCCTTGGGCTAAGCTATACAGACCTTAGGGATGTAAATAGTAACCCCATTTTCCGAGATCGAGGCTTCGCTTCCTTGGGAGGCAAAGCAGGCTATAGCTACAATCTTCCGTGGAAAAATTCCGAGCTGCACAAGGTACGTGCTTTGGGTGCAGATTATACCTTGCAAATGGCCTCAGGAGCGCTGGGCATGAATACCGATTTTAATCAGCACGCGATCCATGCCGGCTTTGCCTACGCTCCGCTGCTAAATAAAAGTGATAGTGAACTGCTAAGAACTGTGAGTTTGGCAAGCCGGGCTCATTATGAATTTGTAAATGGAGAGCAATTACCACAATTCCTACCCGGTACCGATCAATATGAAATAATCCAGAGCGGGAACAGGCCTGCTTTCAAGAGATACTATCTGCGGGGCTATGAATCGAATTATCTAAGCAAGAAAATCCTGAACCTGCAGAATGAAATAAATATCAAACTCACAAACGACATGGGTTTCAATCTCTTAAGTGATATGATTTCCATCCACTATACCGGAGTTTCCCTCTGGCACGACTACACCCAGCTTGAGGATATCCTGGATTCCAGCCCTAAAAACCGCAGCTATAATGCCAATGGCTTTGAAGTAAGGGCAGAGACCCATCTGCTCTTCGTGCCCGTCATCCTGAAATATGGCAGTGCTTATGATCACAAATTCAACAAGCTTTCGGATTACTTCCTGCTCGAGATTCCCTTCCTGGAAATGATCCAGGATAGCTTATAAAGGGTAAGCGGCTTATTTGCCAAAGATATAGGCTAACCCTACGCCTCCCGCACTGAGGGATATGAGAGGCCAAGTACTATTTACCCTCTAAACCCTCTAAACTGCGGTTCAGATAAAGCCTCGCAGGTATAGTACAAATCACTAATGATGGCATATAATCCATTATCTTTAGTGACGTCTCAAAGGTTGGTGTAAATTCAACTCATAATCTCACGGTTATCTGAGAACATCTAAGTTCTCGCTTCTTGCAATTTATCTAAGGTCATATTACCTGTTGCAAGTTTTTTTCATCTTTGCTTTTTCAGTCAAGATCTTTTTCAAAACAAGCCACTTTACCTATACTTCGCTACCACTGTCCCGCAAAGCATTCAGCTGTGGAATCACATTTTCTGGTCTGATTTTTCCCACCGGCGTGTCATTGAAGGCTTGGAAGCTTTTCAAATAGAGCTCTGAAGTATACATTTCGGCTTCGAAGGCTTTGAAGTTACTGTGAAAGATATGCTCGGGGACAGTGTGGGTTTCATAGGCCAGGTTTTCCTTAGAACGTTGCAAGATAGAATACAGATCATCTACGTGGGAACAAAGATTTGCTGATGCCATTTTTCTCTCCTTTCTTTATGCTATCTGGTTCTATTATATCCTCGGATCGGAAAAAGTTGAGAAATTCTTTGTGCTGGTAAGGCAAGAAAAGCTTATTTTATTAATAGATCATAGTGTCACAATGGATTGAGAATACACAATATTCCATGCTAATCGCAAAAGAAGAACCATAGCGCAGTGTTCCGTTATTGATAAAAGTTAAATGGTACAGACTCCAAATCTCTGTTTATATCTGCTATGCTGTCTCAGATTTGGCACAGACTCTTTCTTTCCTAGCGATAAAACCCAGTATCATTGCAAGGTTTCTCACTATAACAGAAAAAGGTGACTGCAAAGTCACCTTTAATCTTTGGTCGGGATGACAGGATTTGAACCTGCGACCCCTTGAACCCCATTCAAGTGCGCTACCCGGACTGCGCCACATCCCGACCGGATGGATACCATAGATTTCATTTGGCTTATTTTGGCAAGGAAAATATGATGTCTGCCCTTTCTCTTTGCCCCATAAAACAAACAAAACTGCTTGGAAGTGCCTTGGCTTACATGCTGCACAAGCTTATTTTGCAGTCTTCAAAGTCTGAAAAGAAGCCGCATGTTCCGCCAGAGAGAATTCCACCTTCTACTACGCAAGCAAATCCAATATTTCCTGTTCCTGCTCATCGCACATTTACAAATAGTGCTTGGCCTCGCAGTGTTCAAAGAGAGTTCTGCCTATATTAAGCTGGTGCAGGGCGCGTTTCAAATAGCCTTGTTCGCGGTTGATCATCCCCAGATTGAATCTTGCTCTTCCTACACCGTCCCAATCCTGCACTTTAGTCAGTTATTTCAGCTGCATCCATTTCAGGTGGGTTCAGATAGAATACGGCGTAACGCAATCTGCCCGAGTCCTGTAAGCTATATTAGATAGCAAATTCCTATATGTGTTTGATTCCTTCTCCCTCTTTCCAGGGCGTCGATCATGTCTTTATCTACCGTTAATCAAGCGTTAATAATTAACGCTTGATTAACGGTAGATAAAGATGTGATCAAGTGGCTCAAATGAGTAAGGAGGATTCCAGAATGCTGGTTTATCCGGGGGATGAAAAAGGCTCTCTTTGCCGCTGTCGAGTAGGTAAGGGGAGTTTCACCCCAAACCCCTCACAGAACCGTACGTGAAGCTCTCGCTTCATACGGCTCTTATCATTCAGCCGAAGAAATACGTTGGCTTGCAGTATTTCCAGT
>Ga0265295_1002879_pt1 | contig 26094 bp, 26 predicted proteins | sample Munlansysbiofilm_FD_192503 | JGI IMG/M metagenome (GOLD analysis project Ga0265295, IMG submission 192503) | Leachate microbial communities from a municipal landfill in Southern Ontario, Canada - Methane capture system biofilm | ecosystem: Engineered > Solid waste > Landfill > Unclassified ... | reverse complement strand
CCTGAAGCACCGCCTGCACCGGCAGCCGGAGCAGCCCAGTACTCGTAGTCTTCATCTTCGAGAGTATTTGCACCAGCATCATATGGAGACATAGGCGCTTCAAAAAACTCAGGCTGGTAAATATCATCTGTGTAATCGTAGTTAAATGAAATCTCTGACATCAACTCATCGGTTGCCCATGCCTCGTATCCAACAGGAAGAGCATATGACGCGGTGGGAACAACATCGTCATAGGCAGTAAGGCTGCCCCACTGGCTCCAGGAACCGTCGTACAGCATAATCTTCCAGTCATCCAGCACTGCATCCATAGGGCCGTAACCGCTGGCCGCAAGGTTGCCTGCGCGGCAGTATGTCGCAATAACCTTGGACTTCTCCGCACCAATGTTGGCCATGTATGCTTCCATCTCGGCCTTGCTCTTGTAAGTACCATCGGCATTGTAAAGACCGCGAGAGATATCGCCTTGGTTGGCGCCGTCATCATAGAGGTCTTCATCCAGCACCATCCCATTGATACGTCCCTGGAAAGCCACATACCCAGTCGAGCCCGTTACGGTTGCGGTAACTTTGGGTGCATCTAAAACTAAGGAAGCACCATAGGTTGCATAGGCTGCGATGGTGCCGTCTTCTACCCCTATGATCATCTCGCTAAGGGAAGCCCTTGCATTCAGATCAGGGCCGTTGGGCAGATCTTTTATGCTGAAAGTGGACTCAGTCACTACAGGCTTAACCGTGGTCAGACTGTAACCAGCATTGGTCCAAGCGGAAGTACCGCCGTTGAGGATTTTCAACTGGTTTTTGGGAAAGCCCCAGTAGCGGAAGAAGAAATAAATACGCTCGGAGTTGTTGCCCATAAATACAATGGTGCTGTTGGCGGTGATGCCGCGCTCCTGCAACATAGCGTCCATGGTCTCGCCATCGGGCACCATATTACCACTTTTAATGGGACCTTCAATACGATCAATCCCTGAAAGTGCCCATTCCTGTGCTCCAGGAATGTGGCCAGCGGCATAACCTTTCTGCTGCAAAATGACAACATTTTCATAGCTACTAGTGCTGTTTACTTTACCCTGATCGATCCATGCCTTCAGGGTGTCGGCAGTGATCAGAACATTACTGCTTTGGCCCTCAAGAGGAGCGGTGTTTCCGGTACCTGGGGTGCTGTAGCTATCTGACCCACCGCCGCTACCGCAACCGGTGAGGGTAAAGGTACCTACGAACAGAACCATCAACAACAGCGCCAGGCGCTTGCTTACGTACTTCCAGTGGTGTTTCATACGACCTCCATAAAAGTGTCCCTGGATTCAGGGTTGTAAATAACCAAACTTTCTACCAGAACTTAAACAGACAGCCTCCTTTCATGAGACATGAAAAAAGAACAGTTTTCCCTGCGGGGAAAACTGTAACCACGGAAGGCGGGTAAGAACAATCGTTCCGTCTGGAGTTTCGGGCTGGCAGTCCAGAATGGCGCGATTCTATTTGTTCCAGGCAATGCCTTCCTCCCTTAATCTTTGTTGTGAAAGAAGAACAACTTTTCGAGATAAGAAAACTAATAACACATCAAGCAAAAAAACAAAAGAAAATCCGCTCAAAACCTTATGTGTAAATTCGGGCTCATTATTGCACTAAAAACAAAAAAGCTATATATCAAATTCAGCCCAAATAGGGCAGTGGTCAGAAGGTTTATCCATGGCGCGGATATTGTAGTCGATACCCGCAGTGCGGCAATGGTGCTGGAGTGCGCTGTTTGCCAGAACTAAGTCGATGCGTAATCCCCGCTTAGGATCGCGCTCAAACCCGCGGCTGCGGTAGTCAAACCAGCTGTAGATTCCTGTTGTGGCGGGGTCGAGCTGTGCAGCATCGGGATGGCAGGAGCGGTAGGTATCGTGGAGCCCTACCCCCATAAGGGTGGCAAGCCAGGCGCGCTCTTCGGGGAGAAAACAACACTTCCCCTGGCGCAGCCAGCGCTTTGCGTTATCGGCGCCAATGCCAATATCGGCTGCCTCTGGGGCAACATTCATATCCCCCACCACTGCCACCAGCCCGGGAGCGCAGAGGTGGGACTGGAGCATGTGGGTCAGGTCGGCGTAAAATTTTTCCTTAGCGGGGAACTTCACTGGATGCTCGCGCTTCTCCCCTTGGGGGAAGTAGCCATTAAACACCTTGATACTTGAACCTGCGGGGGTGGGATATTCTGCATAAATAAGACGCCGCTGCGCCTTACTATTGTCATGGGGGTCATCGTGGGGGAAACCGTACTCGACCGCGAGGGGCTCGACACGGGACAGAAGAGCCACACCGTAGTGACCCTTCTGGCCGAAACAGCGCACATGATAGCCAAGCTCTTCAATGTCTGAATATGGAAACTGGTCATCGTGGACCTTGGTTTCCTGCAGCGCGATAACATCTGGCATGTGCACCTTAACCAGTTCAACAAGTTGGTGCAAACGCGCGCGGATACCGTTGACATTGAAGGATACTATTTTCATCCAGAGGAACCTCTCAGGCTTTTGGTCTCAGGCTGTTGGTGAAAATACTATACAGCTACCCGGCTTCTAATCACAGCGTTGGAGGATGTCGATAATCACCTCTTTGGTGTATTCGTGCAGACCCCATTTTTGCGCAAGCATTGTAGCATTCTCGGCAATGGCGGGGATATCTTCTGCTGGGATATTCCCCTCACTCAGGTTGATGGGGGAACCGATCTTGCGGAACCAGTTTTTCAACGCTTCGCTGGCAAAGAGACCGCGCTCTGCGGTACTGCCACCGCTACAGCGGAAGACACGGTTAGCAAAGCGGGCAAATTTTTCTGGGGTGCGCTCCGCCTGGTATGCCATCCACGCAGGGATAACAATAGAAAGGCCTGCACCGTGATGAATATCGTACATGGCGCTCAGGGAGTGCTCAATCATGTGGTTGGGCATGCCGTAGTCGCCGATACCTGCAGTGGAGAGACCATTGAGCGCCAGAGTTGACGCCCACATCATGTTGGCGCGCGCGTCGGCGTCATCGCCGTGACGCAAAAGGCGCTCGGTTGCTCCCATAATTACCTTGACCGTGCCCTCTACAAAACGATCTTGCAATGGGGTTTCGGTATCGGTGCTGGTAAAATAACCCTCAATAAGGTGGGAGATAGCGTCCACCGCGGCATATGCAGTGTAGTCTGAGGGAACTGTGTAGGTGAGTTCGGGATCGAGAATGGAAATTTTAGGGAAGAGCGGGGCACCGTTGATATTGAATTTCTGCTGGGTTTTTTCGTTGGTTACCACGCCGCCGCAGTTCATTTCGGAACCGGTAGCCGCAAGGGTAATAACCGTGACTAGCGGTAATGCATCTTCCACCTTGGCCTTGTCAATGAAAAAATCCCACACATCACCGGCGTACTTAACGCCAGCGGCAATCGCCTTCGCTTCATCCAGGACACTGCCTCCCCCGGCGGCAAGGACAACATCGACATTTTCTTTTTTCGCCAGTTTTATCCCTGCTTGGGTATGGCTCAAAACTGGATTGGACTTAACTCCGCCGAACTCTACCCACTCAACTCCAGCCTCTTGCAGGGAGGTAGTTATGCGATCAAAGACACCTGTACTTTTCAGGCTACTCTGACCATAGACGAGGAGAGCTTTCTTCCCGTAAGGGGCGGTTGCTTTTCCGACCTTATCCACTTTACCGGCACCAAAATCAATCTTTGTCGGATTGTGAAACACAAACGGCTGCATAGAATCTCCTTTAGGTCCTGTTTTTTTGAAGCCATAACATATTTACTGCCAGCCTTCCCCCACGGAATAGCGGCACGCAAAAAGTAAATTACAAAATCGATATCATGATGTCATTAGCTACCACATATCTAACGTGGTGGTTATTGTACTTAAGACAGTATATTGTGCAACACCTTCCGCACTGCGGCGGCAGAATAAGCTTCGATCCGAACCTGCTTATGTCTGCTGGTGTGGCCGCGCTCGATAGTAACATAGCTCTTGGCGCACCCCAAAAGGCGCGCAAAAAAGGCGCAACACATTTTATTTGCTGCACCATCTACCGGTGGAGAGGTAAGGCGCACCTTCAGCTCCTCCCCCTGAAGACCGCACACAGCGTTTTTGCTCGCACGTGGTTGCACCAATACCGCAATAAGGGTGGCATCCTTGCTCTGGGTTACACAGCACTGCAGGTCATCTACACTCATTCTCGACACACTTGGGTGAAATTATCCGGGTTAAAAGCTGTATGCCAGCCCCACCAGCGCCGCATGCACGATGCGTTGCACAAACGAGAGCCCCAACAGCAGCACCAGGGGGGAAAAGTCGATGCCACCGAACTGGAGTGGAATCAAACGTTGAATGCGGTACAGTACAGGATCGGTGGCACGGTGCAGAAAACGCACTATGGGATTGTAAGGATCGGGATTAACCCACGATATCACTGCGCGCGCCACTAAGATGATGATGTACAGACTGAACGCCAGATCGACTAAGCCGGCGAGCGCCAGAAAAAACTCACGTAAAAACATATATCTATATCCTCCACTACAGCCTCTACTACAAAGTCAAACTAAGTATTAAAAGTGTAATGATAGCAAAGTATCAGGCGGAGCAACAGGGGAAATTAGCGCCCTATTCCGAACAAAGCAGTATTCAGGCGCGCGTAATTCAGCTAATCAAACTTATGGTTGCTGTGCTGAACAAAGATGGAGGTAGAGGCGACGGAGTTTTGACATCCCCACAGATTGGGAGTAATGTAATTTCCGCGTGGATACATGCTTACGTATGACACGTAACACCAGGGACAAATTATGATAAAACACTTCTTACATACAAACACCGGGTTTGGTTCTAGGGGAGAGTAAGGTATGTATCGTACAAACAACCTGAACATTAAAGGTTTTACTGAAGTTGTTGCGCCGGCACAGCTTAAACAGGTATTTCCGCAGTCTTACGCAGCGTCAGAATTTGTGGCAAAATCGCGCCAGCAGATTATAGATGTGTTGGATAACCGTGACAAACGCCTCATGGTTCTGGTGGGGCCGTGCTCTATCCACGACTCGGCGTGTGCGCTTGACTATGCTCGGCGTTTGGCAAAACTTAAAGATGAGTTGAACGATCAACTCCTGCTGGTTATGCGGGTGTATTTCGAAAAACCTCGCACTACGGTGGGATGGAAAGGGCTGATCAACGACCCCGATCTGAATGGAACGCACCAGATATCCAAAGGGCTGGGGGTGGCACGTCAGCTGTTTTGCTCCATTACCGATCTGGGCTTGCCTGTAGCGACGGAGATGCTCGACACCATCACACCGCAGTACTTTGCCGACCTCATCAGTTGGGGTGCTATTGGCGCGAGAACGACGGAGTCGCAGCCACATCGAGAGATGTCGAGCGGGTTGTCGTTTCCAGTTGGGTTCAAAAACAGCACCGATGGTAATCTGCGCATTGCCATGGATGCTATGAGCGCAGCAGCACACGAGCACAGCTTTCTGGGGATAAATCGCTTCGGCAAGATCTCTATCGTCCAGACCAGCGGTAACGCGCATGTACATATTGTGTTGCGCGGGGGTGGTGGAAAACCCAACTACGCGCGTGCGGATATTGCCGCCACGCAGGCGCAGCTGGAACAGCGGAATCTTCCAGGTGCCATCATGGTAGACTGCAGCCACGCGAACTCCAACAAGGATCATACGCGCCAACCTGCGGTAGCGTTCGATGTGCTGGATCAATTGGAAGAGGGAAATACTTCCATCCGCGCGTTGATGATTGAAAGCAACATCGAATGTGGCAATCAGCCGATCGATGCCCCCGAGCTAAAATACGGCGTTTCGGTGACTGACAAGTGCATCAGTTGGGAAGAGACAGAGGAGTTGCTGCGTAAGATCCATCAACGCCTGCAAAAGATGGGTGGACGCAAGACGGGTTAAGTTTACCCTTGGCATAAAATATCCGCAAAATTAGTGCGCATACCTTGCGCATACCTCTGTAGGGGCGAAAGTTTTTCGCCCCTACAGGTGTTTTATCCCTGAGCACTAGACAGAAAAATGGGTCAGCGCGATCTTCGCGACTGCGGTACCGATACTTAGCGAGGCGGTAGCCGCAGGGGAAGGAGCGTTTAAGACATGAACCATCCCCTCCCCTTCGTGGATACAAAAATCATCCAGGAGCGAGCCATCGCGCGCTACCGCTTGGGCGCGCACTCCAGCCCCGGCACGATAAATAGAATCAGCCTGTAGACTGGGAACCAAAGCGCGCAGATCACGCAGCATCTGAGTTTTGCTCAAGGAGCGACGGTATTCTCCCAACCCTACGCGCCAGTAGCGCCGTGCCAGCCGGGCAAACCCGGGGAACTTAAGGGTATCCAACATATCGCTCGGGCTGAAATCCCACAGTTTATACCCTTCACGTTTGAACGCCAGCACCGCATTCGGGCCTGCCTCTACCCCGCCGTCGACCATGCGGGTGTAATGCACCCCCAGAAAGGGAAACTTAGGGTCCGGCACTGGATAGATAAGATTCCGCACCATATGGCGCTGTTCAGGCCGAAGTTTGTAGTATTCGCCCCGAAAAGGGATAATCTTCACTTCCGCCTCCACCCCGCACATTGAGGCGATCCGGTCACTGTGGAGCCCGGCACAATTAACTATAAAGCGAGTTTCTACCGCCCCCGCAGCAGTGTGGAGGCGAAATCCCGCTTCACGCCGTTCCACGCGCTGCACTTCGGCATGAGTGCGAATGGTACCGCCCCGCTGCTCCACCTTGGCGGCAAAGGCCTGAGTCACAGCGGTGTAATCTACTATGCCGGTCTGAGGTACGTGAAGCCCGGCAATACCACTCACATGAGGCTCATAGGTGCGCAACTCCGCGCCGGTGAGGCGCGTAATGCCGTTGAGACCGTTCTCGCGCCCGCGCCGCTCCAACTCATCCAGTGCTGGAAGTTGCCCTTCATCCACCGCTACGACAATCTTGCCACAGCGCTCGTGGGTAATCTCTTCGGCAGCACAAAAGGCGTACAGCGCCTCGCGCCCTTCGGCGCAGTTGCGCGCCTTAAGCGAACCGGGGCGGTAATACAACCCTGAGTGGATCACCCCGCTGTTGTTCCCGGTCTGATGCGCAGCTAAATGCGCTTCTTTCTCCAGCACAATCACCTTGGTTCCCGGAGCCTGCTCTGTGAGCGCCTTCGCTGTGGCGACACCAACAATGCCACCACCAATTACTGCAACGTCATAACATTCCATAAAATTGACACCTTAACTACAGCCCTACTCTTAACTACAGCTCTACGTAAAGCTGCGGACCAGTTCCATTTAAAACCAGATTAAGTAATGGAGTCATGGTTCCCAGTAAAAGGGGGTCTGGCTCACGAATAGAGCCAAACAAGCCTCAGGACGAGTTTATCCGTTCCTGGAACTGGGAATTGTGGCTCTACTCACCTCTGGAGGGAACCGTTATCGCATAAATACTATTCATCACTCTGTGCATCAGCAACCATGAGACGCACATCATCGATATTTACACTCTTGATCTCTTTGCCCTCCCGTTCGCAACGCACCAGCCCTTCATCTACCCAAAAAAGTAATTTACTCGGCTTGATGCCATATTTTTCTGCGGCAGCCTCTACTTCGTACCAAGTTTTTCCGAGAGCCATAGATACCTCCTGTGGTGGGTGAACTTTCTTCTGTGTGGCTAAGTCTAGCAGAACTCAATCGATTGACCACTGTTAGTTACAGGTCGTTAAGCAGGCGATACAGCATCTGCTGGAGTTCCCACACCTTAGTGGCAGAAGCTTCCGCCCCATCCTCGGCAAAAAGAAGACGTGCGCGGTCGAGAAGATTATGTGCATCGAGCAGGATGGGTGAGAGATGTTGTTCAATGCGCATACGTGGGACCTCCCCCACTGCCTCCAGTTGCTCACTAAGAAGGTTTGCCCCATTGTGCAACACTTTCAAAGCACGTGCGGGGGCATGCTCGTTTTCAATCAACTTAACCGTTGCAACCAAATCGGCAACAAGCTGCCGATAGCGTTCTGAAATACTCATAGTTACTCCACTCTGGTGTATTAAAACGGATATAGAAACGGATATAAAGACGAACCAGCATAAAACAGAAACCGCATAAAACTGAAACATATGGGGGTAAAACATATGAATGAAACGCACGTAACGCGACATTTTTGGTGGCACGTGATGTCGACTTGCACCCTCAGGCACCATATCTAAGTCGCCCATACTACTAGGTCTGCACAAAAAAACCAACGAGGCTCTGCGCTATCTCACCTCTGTGGGTAAACTAGCCGCGTTGCCCACCGCATAAAACTCACACTCTGGCGTTGACTTAGGCACGGGCGTACTGATAAGGTCGCCCTTTAAGCAGCAGATGCCCTAGGGGAGTTATTTCCAACTGAGAGTCCAGTTCCATGGATGACCCTTAGAACCTGATCCGGATTATACCGGCGTAGGAAAGCGGCACATGCACGGGCACCAGTTGCCCTGCATTAGGGTCGTGACTGCGACCCTGTTTTTGTTTGCAGCTTTTGCAAACTTCCAGCCCAGGTTCTTTACCCTTAAATGTTCCCTTTTACTTCGCATCTGCGCGCGGGCTAACCCGCACTTCCCAGCCACAGGAACCGATACAGATGCAGATCACTGTCAACGCATGTCGCTACACCATTTCGCCCGAAACGAAGGTTGCACAACTACGTGCCAAACTCAGGCACGATGCCGCCGTTACCCTGGTCAATGGGGCACGCTGCGCCGATACCACCGTCTTGAAATCTGGCGATAGCGTCAGTTTTCTGGGCTCTAATGCCAGCTATACCCCTGAGCGCTTTGCGGCTATGCTGTGTGAGCGCCACGGCGTCGAAGCGCAGCAATGCCTGCAGCAGGCGTGTGTCGGCCTTGCAGGCGCAGGTGGCTTAGGCTCCAACATTAGCATTGCATTGGCACGCGCAGGGGTGGGTAAGCTGATTATTGCAGATCACGATGTGGTTGAGCTCTCCAATCTGCATCGGCAACAGTATTTTATCGACCACTTGGGCCAGCCCAAGGTGCAAGCACTTGCCCACACCCTATTCCACATCAATCCGCAGATTGAGCTGGAGATCCACCATACCCGGGTGAAGAGCAGTAACACCGTAGCGCTGTTCGGGGCTGCGCAGATCATGGTGGAAGCCTTTGACGCTGCCGCTGCAAAAGCTGAATTGGTACAGACGTGGCTGCAACACTATCCTGAACGCCCGCTGGTGGCAGCATCAGGGATGGCTGGGTTCGACAGCGCCAATCGTATAACCACATCCAACCCCTTTGCAAGCCTGTATGTGTGTGGAGATGGCAGCAGCGACGTAGCAACCAGCGGAAGCTTATGTGCTCCGCGTGTAGCGGTGGCAGCAAATCATCAGGCTCACGCGGTGATACGTTTGCTCTTAGGGTTGGATCCGGTGGAGGATTCTGCACTATAATCTAGTGATGCAGTGATGCAGTGATGCAGAATCAAAGCCCTTAAGGCGGACGCACATCATGGCATTGCGATTCCGTTTTTAAGGTCAGGTCAGAACATACATACACGCTTTATCTATCCAGACAGGTGAGAGTGAGAGATATGCACATAAAAGTTAACGGAAAAGAGCGCGAAGTTGAGTCCAGGTGCACTATGGCGCAGCTCCTGCAGCTGCTGAACCTCAATGCCGAAAAAGTGGCAGTAGAACGCAACCGCAATATCGTTATGCGCTCCAACTTCGATACCACTGTGTTGGAAGAAAACGACCAAGTGGAAATTGTCAGCTTTGTTGGTGGCGGCTAGTTAGAACTAGGGCGCAACCTTTAGCTCTATCATCGCGCATAGATACTTATGTTTTCACACATCTACATTTCAGGGCGCTACTGACGGCGTCTTTGGGAAAGGAAATAAAACATTATGGATGAACTTGTTATTGCGGGGCGCTCGTTTCGCTCGCGCCTGATGGTGGGTACGGGAAAGTTTTCCTCCAACGCCGCCATGGCTGCGGCGCTGAACGCGTCAGGGAGCGAAATTGTCACCGTAGCTCTGCGCCGTGTCGATATTGACAACCCCGATGACGATATGCTCAAACATATCGATCTAAAGCGTTTTTTGCTCTTGCCTAACACCAGCGGGGCGCGCGATGCAGATGAAGCCGTACGGCTGGCGCGGCTGGCGCGTGCGGCGGGGTGTGAACCCTGGGTGAAGCTTGAAGTAACCCCAGACCCGTACTATCTCCTCCCCGACCCTATCGAAACCTTAAAAGCCGCAGAGATTCTGGTCAAAGAGGGTTTTGTGGTGCTTCCATATATCAACGCCGATCCAGTGTTGGCGAAGCATCTGCAGGAAGTTGGCACTGCGACCGTGATGCCCCTGGGAGCCCCCATCGGCACCAACAAGGGGATCCGCACACGGGACAACATCGCCATCATAATAGAACAGGCTATTGTGCCGGTCGTGGTGGATGCTGGGTTGGGTGCGCCCTCGCATGCGGCTGAGGCGATGGAGATGGGTGCGGATGCCGTGCTGGTAAATACCGCTCTGGCGGTAGCTACTGATCCTGCCGCAATGGCGGCAGCATTTGCCAAAGGGGTAGAGGCAGGACGCGAGGGGTTTCTCGCCGGGCTGGGGAAACAGCAACAGCGCGCTGAAGCTTCTAGCCCATTAACCGGATTTTTAAGGGATTAGTCATGACTTTCAGCGATGAAATGATGCAATACCCCAGAGAAGAACTTCTGCACCAGATTAACACCTGCAATGCAACCCAGGTGGAGCAGGCACTGAGTGCGGAACGCCTGGATATGCGCGACTTCATGGCGCTGATCTCTCCGGCAGCGCGCCCCTATCTGGAACAGATGGCGCAGCGTTCCCACCAGATCACACGCCAGCGCTTTGGCAACAACATCTACCTCTACACCCCCATGTATCTTTCCAATGAATGCAGCAACGGGTGCAAATACTGCGGCTTTAATGCCAGCAACAAAATTCCGCGTGCAACCCTGAGCATGGAAGAGATTGAAAAGGAAGCACGGATCATCCACAACTACGGGTTCCGGCATATCCTTCTCCTCACTGGGGAGGCGGCAAAACTGGCAGACAACCAATATCTGGTGGAGGCGATACAGCGGATAAAGCCGCTGTTCAGCTCTATCAGCATTGAGGTGTATCCCATGGATAACGCGGGCTACGCCCAGGTGGTAGATGCCGGGGTGGATGGGCTGACCTTGTATCAAGAGACCTATGACCCGGAGCTGTACGCCGAACTCCATCCCTACGGAAAGAAGCGCGACTACCGCTTCCGCCTCGAAGCGCCAGATCGGGCAGGGGTTGCAGGGATGCGCCGCATCGGAATTGGGGCGCTCTTAGGGCTGGGCGACTTTGCGCGCGAGGCGTTTTATACCGGATTGCATGCGCGCTATTTAGCTAAACGGTACTGGCGCAGCCAGGTAAGTGTCTCGTTCCCGCGGATTCGCCCTGCCGATGGCGGTTTTGCCCCGCTGGAGATTGTCAGCGATGCGCAACTGGTGCAGATGGTGTGCGCCATGCGCCTGCTCCTCCCGGATGCAGCGCTGTATCTGTCCACGCGCGAAAATGCTACCCTGCGCGACAACCTCATGCCGCTGGGGATCACCCATATGAGTGCGGGTTCGTGTACTGCTCCCGGCGGACACAGCAAAGAGGTGGAATCCACCCAGCAGTTTGCCATTGACGATGACCGCACCCCCGCAGGGATGAGCGCCATCATCCGCGCCAAAGGCTTAGAAGCGGTATGGAAAGACTGGGACAGTGCGTTTCTGAATCGCGCTGTGGGTGCAATGGATGATTCGAGAGTCAGCACCTCACTGTAGAATGCCGATGGAACCGCGTTGAGCTGTTCAGTAAGAGCTTGTGGCGCCCGTTCCGCGGGACACTTTGCACCGTCCACGAACATAACTAGTTGGCCCAAGGGTTAGGAATACACCATGGAGATCGATTTCAGCCTCTATCTCATCACCGATCGGCACCAATGTGGCGCTGGCTTTACTCTGCTTAGTGCTGTTGAAGCAGCACTGCAGGGAGGGGTAAGTGCAGTGCAGCTGCGCGAGAAAGATCTGGTGCCCAGAGAACTGCTCCGGCTCGCACGCCAGCTGCGCACCTTAACGGCACGCTATGGAGCGCAGCTACTTATAAACGATCGGGTCGATATTGCGCTAGCGGCGGACGCAGACGGTGTCCACTTGACTGAACAATCGATGGACATACGCAGCGCACGCGCCCTGCTGGGGTCTAAAGGTCTGATCGGGGTTTCCACCCATAGCCTACAACGCGCTCGGAATGCAGCGGAGGATGGGGCTGACTTTATCACCTTCAGTCCCATCTACCTCACCCCCTCCAAAGCAAAATACGGGGAGCCGCAGGGGGTGGAGAACCTGCGCGCAGTTTGTGCAGAGATAAAAATTCCGGTGTTTGCCCTTGGCGGCATCACCCCTGAACGCCACGCAGAGGTGCTTCGTTCTGGCGCCACTGGCATTGCGCTGATCTCGGCAATCCTGGGTGCACCTAATCCCACGGCTGCAGCACAACAATTTTCTCTTTAATTTCCAAGTCCAAAACAGAAACACTCAAGTATAACCCCCGCTTCAGCTCTGTGCGCTAAAATAAACGCTTATTTCTGCACCCTTGCCTTGTCACAACGGGTACTTTTTGGCATAGTGCAGCAGATTCTGGAGCATCTTGCTGTCCAAGCTTATCAACACACCATGTAAGGAGAGGGTTAATGCCCAAGCGCGACGATATTCATAAGATTCTTATTATAGGTTCAGGTCCCATTATTATCGGTCAGGCATGCGAATTTGACTATTCTGGTACGCAGGCATGTAAAGCGTTGCGCAAGCTCGGGTACGAAGTGCTGCTGGTGAATTCCAACCCCGCAACCATTATGACCGATCCGGAAATGGCAGATATTACCTATATCGAAGCCCTCACTCCTGAAATTATCAGCGAAATCATCGAACGGGAACGCCCCGATGCCCTCCTCCCCAACCTCGGCGGGCAGACGGCGTTGAACCTGGCGATGGAACTGGAGCGCCGCGGCATTCTGGATAAGTTCAACGTAGAGGTGATTGGAGTCAATCTGCGCGCTATCGAGCGTGGTGAAGACCGAGATATTTTCAAAAACCTTATGGATAGCCTGGGGATTGAAATGGCGCGCAGTGCCATTGCTAAAACCATGGCTGAAGCTAAGGAGATCATTAAAGATATAGGTTTCCCAGTGGTAATCCGCCCCGCATACACCATGGGGGGGACTGGAGGCGGTTTTGCCTACAACATGGAAGAGTACGAAAACATTGTCGCGCGTGGCCTTTCCCTCAGCCCAGTGGGACAAGTGCTGATTGAGGAGTCTATCCTCGGTTGGGAAGAGCTGGAACTGGAAGTTGTGCGCGACGCTAAAGGGCATAAAATCACGGTGTGCTTCATCGAAAATGTGGACGCTGTCGGGGTGCATACTGGTGATTCCTTTTGCACCGCCCCCATGCTCACCATCAGCAAAGATCTGCAGGATCGACTCCAGCGCCACGCCTACGCGATTGTAGAGGCGATTGAAGTGATCGGAGGCACCAATGTGCAGTTTGCCTACGATCCTGTCGATGATCGCATCATCGTAATTGAGATCAATCCGCGCACCTCTCGTTCCTCTGCCCTTGCAAGCAAAGCAACCGGGTTCCCCATTGCCCTGATATCAGCACAACTTGCTGTGGGCCTCACCCTGGACGAGATCCCCTATTGGCGCGACGGCACCCTGGATAAATACACTCCCAGCGGCGACTACGTGGTGGTGAAGTTTGCGCGCTGGGCCTTTGAGAAATTCAAAGGGGTACAGGATAAACTTGGCACCCAGATGCGCGCCGTTGGCGAAGTGATGAGCATTGGCAAGAACTACAAAGAGGCGATGCAAAAGGCGATCCGCTCCCTGGAGATTGAGCGCTACGGTTTTGGGTTTGCATCCAACTTCAACTCCTTAAGCTTAGATGCGCTGCTGCAAAAACTGGCGGAACCCTCTAGCGAACGCCACTTTATCATCTACGAAGCGCTGCGCAAGGGTGCGGGAGTCGACACGCTGGCTAAACGCACCCACATCAAACCTTGGTTTCTGGAGCAGATGCTCGAGTTGGTGGAGCTTGAAGAGCAGATTTTGCAGCACAAAGGGCAACTGCCGCCAGACGAACTGCTGCTACAGGCAAAGCGCGATGGTTTTGCCGACAAATACCTGGGGCAACTGTTAGAGATCCCTGAAATCCAGGTGCGCACCCGCCGCCAAGAACTGGGTATGGTCCAGGCGTGGGAAGCGGTCCCGGTAAGTGGAGTGGAAAATGCAGCGTATTACTTTTCCACCTACAATGCTCCAGATCAGGTGGAAATCAGCACACGTAAGAAGATTATGGTGCTTGGTGGCGGACCTAACCGCATTGGGCAAGGGATTGAGTTTGACTACTGCTGTGTCCATACCGCCATGGCGCTACGTGAGGCTGGGTATGAAACCATCATGGTAAACTGCAACCCAGAAACTGTTTCCACCGACTATGACACCTCGGACAAACTTTACTTCGAACCTCTGACAGTAGAGGATGTCCTCTCTATCTATGCGAAAGAAAAGCCTGAAGGGGTTGTGGTACAGTTTGGGGGGCAGACTCCGCTCAACATTGCGGCCGAACTTGAAGCGGCTGGGGTGAAAATCATAGGCACCTCTCCTACCACCATTGACCAGGCAGAGGATCGGGATCAGTTCAATGCCATGATGCAAAAGCTCAATATCCCCCAGCCTGAATGTGGCATGGCGCACACTTTTGCGCAGGCGATTGAAATTGCCGCACGCATCGGCTATCCCCTCATTGTGCGCCCGTCATATGTGCTGGGTGGACGTGCGATGGAGATTGTCCACGATGAGGAAGAGCTGTGCACCTACCTGGAAAAAGCTGTAGTGGTGACGCCCGAGCGCCCCATCCTCATCGACCGTTTCCTGGAAAATGCTATCGAAGCAGAGGCCGATGCCATCTGTGACGGATACGACGCTTTTGTTCCTGCAGTGATGGAGCATATTGAGATGGCTGGGGTCCATTCCGGCGATTCCGCCTGTGTAATCCCGCCGGTCAATATTGCTCCAGAGCACATAAAAACCATTGAAGAGTACACACGCCGCATTGCGATAGAGATGGGGGTAGTCGGACTGATGAACATTCAGTACGCTATTGCAGATGGTAAGGTATACATCATTGAAGCCAACCCACGTGCAAGCCGCACCGTTCCCTTGGTCTCCAAGGTATGCAATATCCCCATGCCTAAAATTGCGGTGGAGTTGATGCTGGGCAAAAAATTGGCCGACATGGGATTAAAGGCGCGCAAAATAAATCATTTTGGCGTAAAAGAAGCGGTTTTCCCCTTCAATATGTTCCCCGAAGTGGATCCAGTCCTCGGCCCCGAGATGCGTTCTACCGGCGAGGTCCTTGGCTTAGCAGACAATTACGGTCTTGCGTTCTTCAAAGCCCAAGATGCCGCATATGGACGTCTGCCGCGCGAAGGCACCGTCCTGATCACCGTGGCAGAGGCAGATAAAGCAAGCGTGGTTGAAGCTGCGCGTCAATTTGCTGATCTCGGCTTCTCCCTTGTTGCCACTGCAGGAACCGCAGCATATCTGCGGGATAACGGCCTTGAGGTAGACACTATCTACAAAGTCCACGAGGGGCGTCCCAATATTACTGACGCCATCACCAACGGAGAGATCCAACTTGTGGTGAACACTCCGGCCGGACGCCCGAGCACCTACGATGACTCATATATCCGCAAAGCGGCGATCAAGTACAAGGTCCCCTATATGACCACCACCGCAGCTGCAGTGGCTGCCGCAAAAGGGATAGAGGCGCGGCGCAATGGCAAAGGGGAAGTGCGCAGCCTGCAGGAGTATCATAAAGCCATCGTCTAGTCTGACGGATTGTGAATACGCGCTCTTTTCCCCTTCGTGCCGCAGCCGGAGCGTTGCTGACAGCTGGCGAAAAAGATGGACCGCTGTTTGAGCGTTAGCGAGTTTCGGTCCATCCGCCTGCTGGCGGCATAGGCGCAGGGAACCCGAAGGGATGCGCCACGGTTCTAAATCAATAATCTGGGGTGTATTCTTTTGCTTCTTTTTCTTGTACAGGCAAGAAAAGGAAGGCGGTGTGGGCCGCCGCCCACGTCATGTGGGTTCTACGGTTAATGCCACACCAGTAGCTGAGATCGTTGCTCAAGCACAGGCGACACATCAGTCGCCCGTAGCATTAATACCATGCACCTTTAGTGCAAACACGCACCCGCAAATGGCTAAACAAGGAGAATCACCCGATGACCGCAACCCTGAGCTGGCCGCACCTGCTCTCTGTACAGCGCATGAGCAAACCTGGAGAACAGCCGCCGTCGACCGCCCCTGTGCACAGTGCTGAACGCAACGCCTTCGAGGCGGACTACGATCGGGTGGTTTTCAGTGAGCCGTTCCGGCGCCTGGCAAAAAAAACTCAGGTGCATCCCCTCGCCCCCAACGACCACATCCACAACCGCCTGATCCACTCCATCGAAGTGGCGAGCGTCGGGCGTTCCATCGCCAAAAAGGTGCAGCATTTTTTGCGCCAGCAACATCCGCAACATGCCGAGTTGTTTAAATCACTTCCCTTGATAGTCCAAGTGGGATGCCTTATCCACGACATCGGTAATCCCCCCTTCGGCCACGCCGGAGAATATGCCATCCGCGAATGGATGGAGGCACATGCAGAGATGATATGCCCACCCGAGGTCTCTAGCGCTACCCGGCACGACCTGCTTTTGTTCGAAGGCAATGCGCAGGGATTTCGCCTTGCGGCGCGGGCAGATAATCCATGCAGCGGTTATATGCGCCTCACCTTCGCATCTCTGGGGAGCATGATCAAATATCCGTGGACCAGCACCGACCCGCGCGCGCAGGAGACCAAGAAGTTTTCTGTTTTCACCAGTGAAGCAGAGGTCTTCTCTCGCATGGCACACACCATGGGGCTATTGCGCCCGGACGGGAATGTAGCGCGTCATCCACTGTCATTTCTCTCCGAAGCTGCTGACGACATCTGCTATCGCATCCTGGATATGGAAGATGCGGTATCGATGCGGATCTTCCCGGAAAAACCGGTCAAAGATCTCTTTTTGCGCCTTGCCGGGATAGACGCAGACGCAGACATACCCATTGCCAAGGCGCGAGGCAAAGCCATAGCAGCGCTTATTGATGAGTCGGTGCGCGTATTCTGCCATTTCTACCCCGCCATTATAAACGCGGAGCGTACCTGTGGCCTGAAACGCGATTTCTCATCCCGCTTTGACGATGGTTTTGCCGAGATTGCAACAATGTATACCGAGATATTTTCGCACCGCGCTAAACTGCGCTACGAATTGGGGGCGTACAAGATGGTGGGGCGCATTATTAAGGCATTCTCTCTGGCATTGCAATCTCTGTGCAGGGTTCAGGATTACCATGCCTCCCCTTTCATTTCACGCAAATGCCTCGATCTGGCGTGGGATGTTGACTACATTCAGCAACATCGGCTGATGGGTTACGAATGGTGGCTGCGCCAAGCGTTTGACTTTGTTTCTGGCCTTACCGATAACTACGCCATCCAGATTTCCAGTGAGATTGAGGGAATTCTTACCGCATGAGTGTAACAACCCCAGAACAGCAACACCCAAACAAGAAACCCTGGGTGGTAGTAAGTGGAGCTTCGGGCGGCATCGGTGCAAACCTGACCACACATCTGTTAAATGCAGGTTACAGGGTGATCGGTAGCGCACGAACCCTGCAGGGGTTAGAAGAGTTGCAGCAGGAAGATTTCTACCCGCTGGTGTTGGATTTAGCTGCGGCGGATGGGGTACAAACTGCGGCGGCACAGATTCTTACACTCTGTGATGGGGACCTGTTCTGCCTCATTAACAATGCCGCCTATGCGCAACCGGGCGCAGTTGAGGATTTGAGCCGTATTGAGTTGGAGCAGCAGTTTGCGGTGAATGTGTTTGGCACCCATCAACTCACCACCCTGCTGCTTCCGGCGCTGCATCGGGGTAAAGGCGGACGTCTGATCAATATCAGCTCTATCTTAGGAGTGGTGGCATTTCCGTGGCAGGGTGCGTACAACGCAAGCAAGTTTGCCCTCGAAGGGCTTACCGACACGCTGCGGCTGGAACTTGAGGGTTCATCTGTGCAGGTAAGCACCATTGAGCCAGGCCCTATCCGCAGCAAATTCCGCCGCCGCGCCCTAGATGAATTCAAACGCGGCATCGATGCACAGCAAAGTCGACATGCGGCAAGCTATGCGCGTGTAAGTGCATACTACGCCGCTACCGAGCACCCTACCCCGTTTACCGCTGCGCCCGACGCCGTATGGAAACGGGTGGAGCACGCACTTCACAGCCGCAGACCTAAGCCGCGCTATCTGGTGACCTTCCCCGCCTATGCCCTCACATTCCTGCGCCGTATCCTGCCCACAAGAGGCATGGATTATATCCTGCGCAAACTCGGTTCCATGCGCTAACATGTGTCTGATATCAGTTATTCTGGAGCATGGCAGAAATAAAAGATCTGCCCCACGGGCCCCCCACAGGCCCCATAAGATTAAGCCACCTGCCCGGCACACCAGCCGGACGACCAGGCCCATTGCAGATTGTAACCACCCAACCAACCGGTCACATCGAGCACTTCTCCGGTAAAGTAAAGCCCTGATACCTGGCGCGCCTCCATGGTTTTCGACGAAATGGCGTTGCAGTCAACTCCACCACGCGTAACCTCGGCAGTCCGATAACCTTCGGTGCCGTTCGGTTTGAGCTGCCAGCGCTGCAATGCTTCAACAACCTTGGAAAACTGCTGATCGGTCAAGCTGCGTAATGCGGTTTCGAGGAACGCTTCATCCAGACGGCTCGCCAGCAGGCGCTTCGGTAGCCACTCAGCCAGGATCGATTTCAACTGCTTCTGGGGGCGCTGCTGCTGCGCCTGTTGTAAGCGGGTGAACAGGTCGACATCGGGCAGCAGATCAATGGTGATCTTTTGTCCCGGTTGCCAATAGTTGGAGATTTGAAGAATCACGGGGCCACTCAAACCACGATGGGTAAAGAGCAGGTTTTCGCAAAAACTGTGTGCGCCCGTATCCACCCGGCTACGCACGGCGATGCCCGGCAGAGCCGAGAGCTGTTGCTTATCCTCCGGCTGCAGGGTAAAGGGGACCAGTCCGGCAGAGGTTTGGACAATGGGCACCCCGAACTGTTGCGCAAGTCGATAGCCGAAAGGAGACGCACCGGCGGCAGGTATCGACAGGCCACCGGTGGCAACGACCAGTGAGGGTGCGCTGATCCCCCCCTGTCGGGTTGCGAGCTGGAAGCCATCCCCACCGCGTTCAACCTTATCGATTTTGCAGCGGAGCTTAAACTCCACCCCTGCCGTTTTGCATTCGGCAAGGAGCATCTCGAGGATATCGCTGGAACTCTCATCACAGAACAGTTGCCCGTGCTCGCGCTCGTGAAAGCGGATACTATGGCGCTTGATCAGCTCCAGAAAATCCCACTGGGTAAAGCGGCTGAGTGCCGATTTGCAAAAATGCGGATTTTGCGACAGGAAGTTGTCAGCGTCCACCGAATAGTTGGTAAAATTGCAGCGCCCTCCCCCGGCCATGAGGATTTTGCGCCCCGGCTGCGCGCCATGGTCGAGCACCAGCACGCGCCGCTGGCGCTTGCCCGCCTCGATGGCACACATCAACCCCGAAGCCCCGGCCCCGATGATGACCACATCGTAACGTTCAGGTTCAACAGACATCAAGGATCTCGTACTTGTGGATGTCCGCCGCGTGAAAACTTTTTGCCACCTGCAACAGCAGGGGATGATCGTTTTTCACGATTGCAATAATCTGCCTAAGCAGGTTTGCCTTGTTCATTGATACTCCACATTTAAAAAGGGATTTCTAGCTAAACCTTGCTTTATCGCAACAGGTTTTGTAGAAATGTTCTCTATGAATACTTCTACCATTTTAGTCGCCACTATCTGGGGCGGAGTCGCAGGCTTGCTCGCTATCCACACCTTAGCCAATCTGCTCGCGCTGGGCTTCTGTCTCCACGGCCTGCTGCTGACGCGCTGGAAACGGCTGGTGAAAAAAGCGGCCCCCGGCGTCGTCAAGTACGATATCAACCTGCAGCTGTTACTGAAGGTGTCTTTGTACGCGCTGCTGTGCGGCGGGCTGCTGCACTCTGGCGACAGCTTCGTCCGCAGCGCGTTCCGCTTCAGCTACACCGGCAACGCCCAGCTCCTGTTCGCGACCGCAGCGGCACTCGCAGCCTTCAGTCGTTTGAACGCTTTACGCAAACGCTCCCAAATAGTCTGGCGGATGAGTCACGTTCCCGATTATGCGGAGAGAAGAAAGCGAACCAGGCTGCTGAAGAGTTGAGGGGCTACGTGACAAGCCACAGGTTTGCAGACACGTCTGGATGAGCCGCGCCACCAAAGTCGCTACAGGGAGAAAGCATTCTGTTTTTTTTATCCCGCCTTTGCCAATTCGATATGCTGACTCAGGGCTTGTGCAAGCTGGTCGGGACAGCTGGTACCGTTGCGGCATTCAATGCCGCCCAGCAGTTCAACCACTTCTGTACAGGTCCTGCCCGCAACCAGGCGTGAAACAGCCTGCAAGTTGCCGTGGCACCCGCCGATAAATTTAACCGCCGTGATCAGCCCGCCTTCGATTTCATAGTCGATAAACTTTGCGCAGGTACCATGAGTGGCAAAGGTATGGGTCATCTTATTCCCTTTTTAAGTTACAGTTTCAGGTCAACTTCACCCTGATACATCTCGTTGCGTATCTTCGCCACTTCGGCACTCTCCAGGTATTCGTCAAAGGTAAGCATCCGGTCGATGTAGCCGGCAGGGGTAAATTCGATAATCCGGTTCGCAACCGAGGAGAGGAACTTGTGGTCGTGGGTAGTGAACAGGATCACTTCCTTAAAGTCGATCAGAGCGTTGTTCAGGGCGGTGATCGATTCCAGGTCTAGGTGGTTGGTCGGTTCGTCAAAAATGAGGGCGTTCGCTTCAGTCAGCATCATTTTCGCCAGCATGCAGCGAACCCTTTCGCCACCGGAGAGCACCTTCGACTGCTTCTTCGCTTCGTCACCTGAGAAGAGCATGCGCCCTAAGAAACCACGCGCAAAGCTCTCCCCTTCAGTGGGGGCAAATTGCAGCAGCCAGTTGATCAGATCCAGATCTTTTTCAAAGTATTTGCCATTGTCGATGGGGAAAAACGCCGGGGTGATGGTCACGCCCCAGCGTACGCTGCCGCTATCCGGCTCAAGCTCCCCTTCTAGGATTTGAAACAGGGTGGTCTTGGTCAAGCTGTCGCCGCCGATAAAGGCGATCTTATCCCCTTTGTTCAAGGTCAGGGTGAAGTTGTCCAATACCTTGACGCCGTCGACGCTTTTGCACAGATCCTTGATCTCCAGAATCACGTCGCCACACGCACGTTCCGGTTTAAATACGACAAAGGGGTATTTGCGTGATGAGACCGGCATATCTTCGATGGTTAATTTCTCCAGCAGTCTCTTTCGCGAGGTGGCCTGTTTGGCTTTCGAGGCGTTGGAGGAGAAGCGTTGGATAAACTCTTTGAGCTCGTTGGCCTTGTCGGTGACCTTACGGTTTTCATCCTGTTTCTGTTTCAGGACCAGTTGGCTGGCCTCGTACCAGAAATCGTAGTTACCGACATACACGGTGATTTTGCCGAAGTCAATATCGGCAACGTGGGTACAGACCTGATTGAGAAAGTGGCGGTCGTGGGAGACTACGATGACGGTATTGGCAAACCGATCGAGAAAGTCTTCGAGCCACTGGATCGATTTCAGATCCAGGTGGTTGGTCGGCTCATCAAGCAGGAGGATGTCGGGGTTGCCGAACAGGGCCTGGGCTAACAGCACCCGAACCTTCTCCCCTCCTTCAAGCTCTTTCATCAGCTTGCCGCGCAGCTCTTCGGCGATACCGAGGCCGTTGAGCAGCACCGCTGCTTCGCTTTCTGCCTCGTAGCCGTTCATTTCGGCAAATTCAGCCTCAAGTTCGCCAGAACGGACCCCGTCTTCATCGGTGAAGTCTTCCTTCGCGTAGATCGCCTCACGTTCCGCCTTGATCTGAAACAGGCGCTCGTGTCCCATCATGACGGTATCGATGACGGTTTTATCGTCAAAGGCAAAGTGATCCTGGCGCAGCATGGCAATCCGCTCCCCGCTGCCAACAGAAACATTCCCTTTGTCCGCATCAAGTTCACCGGCAAGGATTTTCAGAAAAGTTGACTTGCCCGCACCGTTCGCACCGATCAGGCCGTAACAGTTTCCGGGAACAAATTTGATGTTGACGTCTTTAAAGATGATGCGTTTGCCGTAAGCAAGGGCGATATCCTGTGCGCTGATCATGACTTAACTACCTTTTTTATAAGTGAAAACCGCAGCGTGGTATTCCCTGCGGTGAGTGCGTGGAGGTTGTAGCATTGTTTCGGGGGTGGGGCAATCAGTTATTGGCTTTTCCTGCGCCAGACGTACAGCACTTGCGGCGTAAGGAAGGAGAGGCAAGCCAAATCCTGCGACCTTCATCAGCGATCAGGGTTTTACAGTTGATGCAACTGACTTTGCAAGGCAGGCTGCGTTGATTAAGGTTCTGCTCACTGGTGTTAAAAAGCAGTTGATCCCATCCGGTCGTAAACCGTACGTTGTATTTGTGAAACTCGCCGCCCATTGCATGGGAGCGCCGTGGAGTGTCTGGCTGATAAGTGTTGTAATTCAAGACCTTTCCCTCCCCCCCACTTTTCCCGCAAAGAGCGCAGCACTTAACCAAATAATTTCCAAGCTTCAATATCGAAAAGCTTTACACCAAGCATGAAGTGTCAGCATGCGTTGCCTAAGATACTGAAATATATGCATATTGGCAATATGGTCTAGTTTTTGCTACACGATAAATTACCAGTATGAAGATTGCATATGCATACAACACCAACAAAGGAGGCTAGCATGTATCAGACAATAAGAAACACAGGTATAATCTTTCTAACCGTAGTTTTGCTTACCTTGCCAGTAACCTCTGCTTTTTCTTTAAACATTGGCTACTATGATACCTCACGCGAAGTTTGGGGGTTTGATGGAAACGATTACATGACAGGTGCGAAGCAATGGCTTGTAGATGCGGGTCATACTTTAACAAATACTGCGTATGTTGATTCAGCTTTTTTGGATGGAGTCGATGCTTTTTTTACGGGACTAATCGACTCAGTTGATATGGCAGAAGTCTCTGCAATGCAAAGTTTTATCGATACTCAGGGTGGCTTTTTGTTCATACAGACCGATTGGGCAGTCGGATCCTGGACCAATGCTGCCAATGACATTCTTTCAAATTGGGGGATTTCTGTTGGGGGGAATTATTCCAACGATTCACATGTTACTGTTGGCACCTCTGATTGGGTAACTAGCCCAAACATAGTTACTACATTTACGGGTTCTGCACATAGTGTTGTCACTGCTGCGCCGGACGATTTTGAAGTCCTCGGCATGGACGATTTAGGAAGAACTGTTCTCGGTGTCTTTGACGCCGGTGCAGGGAGATCAAGTGATGTTCTTATCTCAACTGATATAAACTTTTTTGCAGACGATTCTGGATGGACGAATTCAAACAACCGGAATTTGTGGGAAAATATCTGGACGGCGGCAGCAACACAGATTGATGATGACGATGTTGCACCAGTTCCAGAGCCTTCAACATGGATTCTTATGGGAACAGGTCTCGTAGGGCTGGCGATCTATAGAAGAAGAAAACAAAATTAAAACCATAGGTTTAAGTACCCAGAAATCAAAAGCAGCCCCAGAGGGCTGCCTTTGATTTTTAAAGCCCCTTAGCGATGTCACTCGATCTTAAAGAAAAAAAAATCCGCATGACAATAGGGGCAGGTCTTGTGTTGCCACATTTTCAAAAAAAATTGCAATATGTAATTCAAGATCGCCCTCTTTTCTGGATAGTTTCATTCCACCACTTCTATTTCCATTTATTCCGATTTGAGGGCGGCGATAAATTCGGCAACCAGGTTGAGGTATTCACGCGCATTGACAAACAGAATGTCGTTGTGATTGCCCTGTGCAAAGATTTTCAGCTGTTTGGGTCCTGCCGCCCAAGCATGCAGCCTTTGTCCATGGCTGACATCGACCAGGCCGTCATGGCGCGTATGCAGGACCAGAACCGGGCCCTGAAACTGTTGCAGTTTCTGTTGGTGGTTAAGGTGGGTGTCTACAGCGTGTTGCAGGGTCTGTTGATCGACGCCGAGTTCTGCGGGCGTGATGCGCAGCAGGAGACGCTCCATAACATCGGCGACCCCGCTTTCGAGTATCAATCCACATGCCTGGGGAAATTGCGCTGCAGCCTCTAGCGCAAAGATTGAGCCGACACTGCGCCCGAAAAAGATCAGCTGCTGTTGTGGCTGTTTAAGGGCTTCAACCGTCGCGATCACATCGTCGAGCATTTTCCCCAGTTGCGCCGTTCCGCCGGATTGCCCGTAGCCACGCAGTTCCGCGAGGAATACATTGCAACCCATCTGCTGAATAATCTCCACAAAGTCTCCCTGCCAGTCGTCCACGATTTCGCCGTTGCCGTGAAAGTGAACCAGCGTCAATGCATGGGGATCAACCTCATGGTAGCTGCATGCCAGTTGGGTGCCGTCGTTACAGGTAACCTGAAAAGGGTCTGCAAAAGTCCCCCTGCGAGGGAAGAAATAACGTTCACTGATCAGGGGGTGATTCAAAAGGTCACTCATGGGGTTTCCTTTCTGCGCCCTGTGTTGCTTAAGAAAACTCGGCGCTATGCGCTAGGGTTACCCCTCATGCGGTGCAATATTCTGCGCCGTCCATTCCAAGAGCTCTGCACTCAGGGTCGCAGCCGCACGATTAAACGCCTGCACCACCACATCCACCTCGGTACCACTACTCGGTTCCACCACGCTGAAGCGGCGCTGCGCTACAATGGTGCGGGCGTATGCGTCTATCAACTGCACGTCAAATTCCACTTCAACCATAGGGTTACCGCTCATCGAGCTGGCGGGTTATGCGCTTAAGATTGCCGATGGTGCTGCGCAGGTCCCGCATTACTGGCTCCAGCTCTCCCACCCCCTGTAACCCGCGAAAAAAGCAGGGTCAAGTCTTGCATTGCAACTTTTATCCGCCAGACACCACACGACTGATGGTTGAATAATGCCGCCCTATATGATCTGCAATCTCTTTGAGCGTATAACCGTAATCCAGATGGGCCTTCTTTATCGCTTTGTTTCTCTGTGGTTTGTCTGAAATGCCGGAAAACAGTTCATCGAGGCAGGGGCGTCCAACCAGCCGCTGCTGCCGCAAGATCTCTTTGATTTCGGTTTTATCCATGAGATAGGGAGCCATCCTGCTGACAAAACCCTGTCCGCCCAGGATGATTTGACCGACAGTGTTCTGCAAAAGACTATACTCAAGGCCAAGTGGGTCAATAGCAAATTCGCGATATTTCTTCTGCGCCTCGGCTTTTTTCTCCGCAAACCAGGCAAGAATCCAAACCACGGTCAGCCATTCCGCGACCTCTCTTCCTGTTGCAGTGGCATGATAACTACTCCACTGCCACTCCTCCGGCGACGTACATTGATGCGCCCGGACAGGATTCAGCACAACATAACGACACAGTTCCAGCAGATGCGTCTCTTTTTCTACCAGTATCGACTTGAAACGCCCCTGAAACACATGATTCACCTTGCCATGGGCACGATTGAACATCTGGGTATAAACTCCGTTCAGCTGACGCATCTCCGCGGAAAGATTTGCGTCCGGAGTTTCAATCAGCAGATGGTAGTGATTGTCCATCAGACAATAAGCATGGCATATCCAGTTGTAGCGCGTAATCACTTTGCCCAACAGCTTGAGAAAGGCTTCTCTGTCATCATCGCTGACAAAAAGCGCTTCCTGCCGATTGCCCCGAGCGGTAACGTGATACAACGCTCCTTCAAACTCTATGCGTAGTGGTCATGTCATGGTGTTAAGATGTCAGCGAAATATGGCAATGCAAGACCTGACCCTATATTCT
>Ga0265295_1002877_pt1 | contig 26110 bp, 38 predicted proteins | sample Munlansysbiofilm_FD_192503 | JGI IMG/M metagenome (GOLD analysis project Ga0265295, IMG submission 192503) | Leachate microbial communities from a municipal landfill in Southern Ontario, Canada - Methane capture system biofilm | ecosystem: Engineered > Solid waste > Landfill > Unclassified ... | reverse complement strand
CTAAAAAAGCCCTTGCAAGGAACTGTGCAGTGCTTTCACCGCCGTCAGCCAATGAATCAAGATCAAGTTGCAATGATGCTAAGTCTTGACTCATGGCATCAAAGACACCAGACCACACAGCAAACGATGCAATTACGCCATCGGTCAGCACGCCAGAGTCAAGCCATTCAGACAGCTGCATAATAGACTCACCAAATGCTGTGCCAGCTCCAGTGGCATCATTTAGTTCACCTATTACTTTCACTAAGCTATTACCAAGCACTGTCATTGCCTGGCCACCAGTTACCTCTATTTTACTAAACTGTTCATCAACAGCAGCGCCTTGGCTTTGCAATGCTTGAATGACGTTTTCAGCTGTTAGCTTTCCCTCTTCCCCTAGCTTTCTGAGCTCTCCAATATTCACTCCTAAGCCAGCAGCCAGAGCTTTGGCTAAGGCTGGAGCTTGCTCTAAAACAGAGTTAAGTTCTTGGCCACGTAATGTGCCCGATGCGAATGCCTGACCGAGCTGAATCATAGCGGCGCTTGATGCCTGACTAGATGCACCACTGATTGCTAAAGTTTTACTGATGGTCTCCACGACGCCCGCAACACCAGAAGCGGATATTTTTAGTTCATCAGAATTTGTTGCAATACGCTGATAGAGTTCTGCCGTAGCTTCGAGCGGTTGACGTGCATTCTGTGCGATTTGGAACACCGCATCTTGAGCTTGTGCAAGCTCCATACTGCCTTCAGTGACTAACGCAAGACGGTTACGAATAGAGGTATAAGCTTCAGTAGCTCTCGCTACTTCACGTACTGAAAAAGCTGCTGCGATAGCTACCGCTATTTTCTTCAGCATAGGCGGCATACCGCCCAGCTCTTTATTTACTTTCTGAACTTGCTCTGCTTGGCCTTGAAGTGCATTACGCCGACTTTTGATTTCGTCTAATGCTTTTCCATATGCGCTGGCATCCAACCGACCCGCCCGGAAGTGTTCTGCTAGTTCGCGCTCCTGTTGATCTAGCTGCGCAAGAGCTTTTTCAGTCGAGTTTAACTGACCTAAAAGCTTGTTTAAGGATTTGGCTTGCTTATCTTGCTCAGTACTCGCTTCTGCTGCTGCCTCAGATGCTTGCTGCTCTGCAATAGCCTGTTGCTCGGCTGCACGCACAGTATCCCAGTGCGCTTGCATTGCCGCGGTTTGAGCCGCTGCTGCTTCATGCCAAGACTTAACCGATAGGTCGTTAACTTGGGTGACTTGCTCAGTTGCTTGCTGGACTGATTGCTGTGCATCAGCATGCGCCAAACTGGCGCGCACCATCTCACGTAAGCGAGCTGTTTGCTGATCGGCCGTTTCTGAACTGCGTGTGATCGCTTGAGCAGTGGCATTGATCGCTGTATCGGCACGCTCTGATGTGTCGCCAACGCGATCTATCGCTGCATCCAGAGCATTGAGATCTGATACAGCAGACTGCATATCGGTTTTTATGCGTAATGCTAGCTCTAGTTTTTTAGACATAACAGCGTACAAACTCAACAAAACATGAGCTTGTATCGTTACTTATATACTGTGCTCGGTCATTTGAAGCGTGACAAAAAAAGCGCCCAGGAGGGGCGCTAAGGCAGGAGAAGCTTGAGGTGTTTAGTTGCCGCATCACCACCGGCAAAAGCCATGTTTATATCAATCAGGTTTTTTGCTCTGAGCTGCTGCTCTAACTCGTTGATACATTCATAATGCAATATTAGTTGCCGCTGAGTGTATTCATTAAGTTGCTGTACATCATGTCCATTTTTTATCAGCGTCGCGTAAATTACGCCCCATCTAAGTTGGTCTTTTCTAGAACTCGGCTGGCGGCAATTCTGCTGTGTACGCGACGCATGAAAAAAGCGACGTTAACCGTCCACCAAACATACATCAAATGCATGCCGTCATCGTCTGATAACTCGGCAATCCATTCCACGCTAACATCAGCAGAGGCTGCAATTAGCTCGATTAGCTGAGACTCATAACGCCCTAGCAATTCAATAACATGATGCATTTCTGGCTGCTCACCGCCTTTCACACGCTCAAAAATATCATTTATAAAGTCAGCATAAAGAGGCTGCAAGCGCAGCCCCTCTACAAAACGATATTCTCTAACTGTAATATTACGGGCCGCAATTTTTACAGGCTGGTCGGGGTACAAAATCTCCAGATCACTGGTTGCTACAGCCGGTGTTTGAGTTGCTTTAATCGTGCCTTTTTTAGACATATCAATAACCCACCGTCACCATACGTCCATACTGCCCAAGACCATCGGATACTGATTTGCTGGTATCTAATAAGGGCTTAAACTCAACAGGCGCTGAGGCCAGCTGGTTGCCTGAGGTAATCAAGCTTAGTGTCTGCAGCAATGACGGTGACACTTTATATAGTTCGACAAGTATCGGCTTATTATTTTCCGCCAAGTTCTCTCCTTTATAACGCAATGCATACTCTTTTTTCGACCCTGAAAGGAACGTTGCTTGTTGTGCTGAGGTATGTTTATAACTGGCCAGTAAAGGCATCGTTGGCAACGGTGTTGGCAAGGTTGTAAAAACGACTTCTCCAAAAGGGTCAACGCTGTAGTGCTCAGGATCAATCGTTGCTGGTACTGCAGTACTGTCACTGATTACCAAGTCGCTCACGCCTAAGTTTTCCAACTGAACAATATCGCCAGCAGCGACAGTGCCTAAGCTCTCATCTGTTACGGTTCCTTCGGCGATTGCTGTAACAGTTCCACGTGTAAAGCGAGCCACGTTTTCAGCACTTAACTCATGAATCGTTAAGCTCGTATTCAATGATGTGCCCACACTAAGTTCACGCACATCAGAACGCTGACCACTGTAACTTTCTTTATGAGTGAACTTTTCTTCTTCAAATGAAAGCGACATGTCACTGACATCGCCAAGCCACACCCATTCGCCTAGAGTAGCTCCGGTGCGCTCGGCTATCTCGACTCGGCCTTGACCAAAAAGGTAGGTTTCTTGTCTATTTGACATCGGTGGCCTCCTGCTGTTTTTCAGCATCAACACGAATAATTTGCTGCGCAAGCATCCAGTCGCGAGTTAGCGTCGATACTTGTAATTTACTGCCCGCTGGGCATTTGATTCCGGCATGAGTGTGATCACGCAGGAGCGTAACCGAAACTTTCTTGCTCATGATGAGCCTCCCAAAACATGAGTAGTGGTGTACACGTCGATCCACAGCAAGTTACTGCGGTCATAATCCATCACATCACCTTGTTGCCAAACACACGGTGAGCAACCTTGCGGCGACCAACCTACGAGCGCGGTGCGTACTTTTCCTACAACTTCAGTGACGTCCTGTAATGCAGCAGCACCGTGCTGACCACGATAGTTGCGCGCAGCAATGACAACCCCAAGGGTCGCTTGCGCAGCTGACTTAAAGCGGGGTTGCGTGGTGTCGGCTGTATTTCGTTCACTAATTAAAATTACATATGCTGTGTTCGGACGAAAATCCGCCAAACTTTTTGCCGTTGCATAATCTGCTGCACTGAAAACACTTTCTAATCCAACGCTTGGATCACGTAACCGCTCTTCAATCAATGCAGTATCAAATATCTGCATTAGTAATCCCTCAACGCATCACGCAACAAGGTTGAGCCTTTTTTGTAGGCAGGTGCTCCGCTCGTTACACCGTCCTCACTGCCTAAGCTCAATTTGCCATCAGCCATTTGTTGCAACTGTTTCAGCGCCTCACGGTAGTCACGCACAATAGGATCATCAGACTCCAAAGAGCGACGATGACCGTGCAGGTAATAACGGCTAATGGCTCGTGACCAAACTGTTACTAACTGATGTACAGGGCTGAGGGGTAGCGGATACCCGCGTTGACGTAAAAACCCATCGATCAGGCCGTCAGCATCAGCAACGGCATCATCAATGCGTTCCAACGCTTCATCTGCATGTGTCACTTCATCTGCAGGCCAAGCAGAGCGATCAACATTTAGAAGCGTTAGCTCCATTAGTTCATACGCAACCAGTGGCTGATGCTCGCTACTGGCTACTTGAGCTAACTCACGAGCGCCTGGGCGCTCGGCAAGTTGTAGATGAGTGACATATGCCATTACTCAACCACCTCTGAATCAGAAACGATCACGTGGGGCACTAACAAAGCAACATAGTCTGCTTTGGTTTTTGCGCCCGTTGTATCCAGATCAAGCTCAGTTGCGGTTTGCTTTAGTTCATCGAGCTTTAGCGTATGTAAATTAACAGTAGTCTTTGCATCAACTTGATCATCATTCACCTTGCTCGGCTGTTCGATTTCAGTAGCCGAGGTGTCAGCATCTGACACTTGTTTTGAATCAACAGGCAGCAAGGCGTGGGGCATGACAGTTTCATTTTTTGCAGCAGCTGCAAGATGTTCTAGGCGCTGGCTTTCTACTGCATCTAAAACTATTGCACCGTGCTGCAATAGATGAGTCACTTGCTCAGCATGAGCGGTAATAGTCGCGCCGACAGGTATTGTTTTACCCTGCCAGCCGACTGGGTACTGGACACGATAAATATTCATTACTTAGCCCCTGCGCCAATGAATAAGTAGCCCGCCGAAATACCTGTCAGTTCAGCAGAACGCTCATAAGTCACTGGGTAAACCCATGATTTACGATTGTTATCGTAATAAGCTGTTTCAACTAATGGATGGCTTTCCATGGTGTAGGTGTAGCCATAGGACGGCTGCTCTACGGATGAGTTAGCAGGTGCTGCATAAGCAAGTACAGCATGATCTCCCCAGCTGCGAACCATATTGCCGCTGGCGTTTTCAGTACGAGCACGGCCCACGACAACGCGTTCAACGTCCAACACCTGAGCCAATTGCTCACGACTAATAGCTCCAGCAGACAAGCCTTGAAAGCGCGCTAGAATATGCGGGTTACTACGCAGAGCCGCAAAAGCTGAGCCAGATAGCAGCAATACGTTTGCGTCACGTCCAATACCGTCACCAACCGCTTCTTGTGCTAGCGAAACATCACTGATCGGGTTGCGACTTGGATCAGCCCAGCTATTGGCACTTAAATCAATTTTATTGTCCGTGCCATAACTCGACGCATTGGTTGCTAGTGCAGCCTGTTCATTTTCTAACGCCAACTGCACGATATCTAAACCCAACGTAACAGCGCGGGAGCCTAATTGAATGCCTGGAGTAACCGCCGCATCACGTAACCATTCACGTGGCACAACGGCTTCGATTGCATCTTGTACTAGCGCAAACTTCTTACCGGCATAGCCAAACTGCACTTGCACAGTATTAGCGCCCGGCGCACGGCGTAAATTATATTGACGGAAGGCTTCGGTACCGAACTCGATAACCTGGCCACCAGTGACTTGCACATTGGCACGGGGAAACAAATGGTGACCTACGAACTCGGCATTCTGATAGCCCAATGCGATATTCGTTAGTACTGGATCAACCATGCGTACTTGTCTTGAATTCATGACTGATTAACCTCGAATTAGAATTTCAAATGCTTCGTTTGCAGCAGCGGCTTGCAATGCAACGCCCACCACCTTGCCTGTTGTTGCGGTGATCACTTTGCCATCAGTACCAACTTCAACTTCAGCACCATCAGCAACTGCTGCACCAGCGATCACAACAGTGCTGCCTAGCACGTCAACAGCAATATCATCACCAGCCTCAGCATCAACGGTTACAGCGCCAAATGCTTTTTCACCGGCTGTTGCAATAGCGCCAAGCGCAGTGATGAGCTGGTATTTGACAAGGGTGGTACTTGCTTTACGAGTCAGCGTTAAAACTGGTTTCTTCTGTGCGCTCATAAATGTGTCCTCACGCTCCAACTGCAGCGGCGGCAGTTGTGTAATCAACGTTGTGCCGCTTTTGATAAGCAACGATTTTGTTATGTAGCTCTGCTCGCTCAGCAGACACGCCGTAACCCGTGGGTGCAGCAAAGCTGGCGGTAGCTGGGGTGTTATCGTCAGCAGCTGAATGCTCTGAGTAATTCACGCGAGCTGGTAGGCTGCTTAAAAACTCACGCATAAACTGCTGCGCTGGTTTTTTTACTGTTCCTTCAGGGGCTGCAAAACTAACTGTCTGTTCTTCATTGAGCGTGTTAAGTAACGCTTCAATACCTGCTTGTTCACGTGGTAAAAGCTGACCTTTATCAACCAAGGCCGCTGCGAAGTTAGCGACTTCTGCCGAACGAGTTGAAGCTTCTTTATCTGCCAATGCTTTTTCACGAGCGGCAATATTGGCCGCTTTCTTATCTAGCTCGGCCTGTTGAGCGGCAAAATCAACAGTTTTGTTTTTGTCGTCTTTGTCGGGCACGTTTACTTCCTCTTGCTGGTTTGGTTGTGCTGCTGATGCAGCAAACTGGATGGTGACAATGCCGTTGGCATCACCGGAAAAACTGGCAGGTTTGAGTCCAGGAATAGCAGGAGCCGCAGCCCCTAAAAAACCAACATGGCGTAAGTACCATTCGCCCTTTTTTGGGTTAGCTGGATGTGTAGGAGGAAACAGGGAGACGGACACATTAGGAAAGCGCTTTTCATTTACCAAGGCGGCAAACTGTGGTTCAACATGCGCAGGTTCCATAACGACGATATCGCCGCTCAATGCTAGCTTGGCGGCTTGGCCGTATGACGGTGCATCCAGTGTTGGATGTCCAACAACCAAAGGAGCGGCAAAAACAGCTGGGTCATAGTTCCCAACAAACTGCTGAACAACATCAGCAGGGAATGACCAGCTGGAACCATCTTCCGATGTGTGCTGACCTGTTTTAAATATTTCGATTAATTTCACGGCATCAAACTCAATATCTGCTTTGAGTTTGCATGGTCATGTAGTTGGTGTAGCTAAGTCTTTTGAAAGACAACAAAAGATGCTTAAAGGGGGGATGGTGGTTTTACAGTTTGAAAGGAGGTTTTAAAACAAGGCGTGGGCGTTTATAAACGATTTACAAGGTTAGCTTTGTCTTTATACGCGTATTTGTATGCGCTGGTGATTAAAGCGCACTCTGGGGCGCTATTGCAAATAACGTTCAATATAGTTTTTTGTTAGCGCAAGTATGTAGTCATCATCAGCAGTTGAGGTGCCAAGCCATGGGCGTGCAGGCATTTTAATCGTATGCGCTTGAATGGTCGTCCATTGAGCAAAATTGCTGTTCTTCTTTTTCACAAAGCGATTACCAACCTGACCATTGCGCCCTTGCTTGAAATACGCTTGCTGGCTACGAGCAGGAATATTGATATCTCCACCGAACTGATGAATAGCGCCATAAGTTCTGTCTGTGCCGAATTCAATCTCTGAGTCAGTGTACTGGCCGCGCAACGTGTTACGCAGGTAGCCGTTGAGTGATAACACTTTATCTTTGTTTTTACGTTTTCTCTTGAGGTAGGCCGGAGACAACGCTTGCCACGCCTGACCGTCGGGGCTGACTTGGTCAGTAAAACGCTGACGGTGAATACGGGTGAGGTACTCAATGATGTTCTGAAATAGCGGTGCTGGGTTGTGCAGGCTATTGACTGCTTGATTCAGAGCGGCTGTGATGTGCGTATGGGAGAGTTCTATTCTGACACCGGCCATAATCTTGTCCTATAATGAAGTTGAAACTGATCAAGCGAGCGGCCTCTGCCAAGGCATCCAATCCTACGCTTGCAGTAACCTCAGTGTGGCAGCGCTGAGGTTTTTTAATCCTGTTTACGACGATACAAACGAACACCTATGCGCTGATCTTCTAAATAATTATCGTCACGCCCACTAAATACCGTAATTCCTGTCCAGCCTGACTCGCTTATTTCAAACACAGCTAACGAAGGGACATCCTGTTCTGGTAGCTGAAAGCGCGCTAAGTAACGACGACGCAAGACAAGCTTTGCTTGAGATGCCATGTGCTCAACGCGTACCCATATCTCATCAGGGCTAGTAATCGCTTTAGCGATAATTGTTAAGAACTTTCCACGCTGGTTTTTATTAGACTTTAACTGGCCTGTTTTTCTGTTCTTGAATAGATCAACACCCAGTACAAGTCGGTCTCCAAGAACATCTTGATAAACTACCGGCTTGTCTACGCTCGCACCAAACTGCTCCAGAAACGCTTGTGCATACTCCATATCAGATAAGTTTTCTGGCAATAGCAAACTGCTGTCTAATTTTCGTGGCGCAGGCAAAGGATCGAGAGCAGCGCGATTTGGTACCCCTGGTGCACCACTGGAGCCAGTAGGTGTTTCAGGTAACTCTGGCGGTATTTTGCTGATTAAGCGCGACTGACCAGGCACATGCTCAAACCCAGGATCAACCCCCTTAGGTACTCGCACCGTCCGTGGACCGTCAGGGCTACGCTGGCCAATGACGCGCTCTTCCCATTCAATTGTTGGAGCCGTATCAACTGAGCGCCCCATCATTTGTAGATCAAACTCACTGAGTGCGGTGACAGAGCACTGACAACCCCAAGCGTTAATTGGAAAATGATACTGCCACCACGGGTCATCCCAGCGCAAAATCATACCGTCCCACGCGAGGTGATCTTCACGCGGATGTTCCACTGCATCACTGTGATGGTATTGCCAATATGGCAAATGCTCGCGCATAGCGTAAAGCTGCTGATAGCGGCCAGTGCTGTAACTACTGAATAAATTGGTTTCATAAATGACACGGCTGCGCCAGTTACGTCCACCGTTATAGTCCCAACCAAACTCAGTAACAACCCGATCAAAGCGCTGACGAAACTGTTCAAGCGTCTCGCCACTATTGATAGCACGCTCTACAGCGTCTCTAAATGCAAGGACTAGATCATCACGATTAGCACCGGCAACCATAAATGCCCAATCATGTTCAGCACCATAAACATCTGTCCACGACTGCGTTGGTAGGTTGAGTTTTTTTCGAAAAAACTCTATCTGCTCATTGAACGGCAGTGACCCGTACACGGCTGTCATTGCGCAGATCTCGCAGCAGCGTCACGCCCGGCTAAATGTGCCGCTGCACCAGCTTCAGCCAAGGCTTGGGCATAACGTTCCAAAGATAGATCTGGGTATAACTCCAACAGTTGGTCACGCAACTCTTCCAAGCTGGAGACGTTATGAGTTAGCGCTCGAACTTGCTCAATCCACATATTAGTAGCGGGTTCTAATTGCGTGCGGGATTGCTCAAGCATTTGTTGTGCAATCGGCGCAGTGGCAGTTGGAGCCGCAAATTGAGGTACGACAACGGGCTCTGCACTGACGGCTTTTTCCTCCCACTCACCACCATAGGTTTCATTGATATAGCCAACCGCTGGCTTAAAGCCCATGTCAACAATGGTCTTATCACGTGCAGCACGCTTAGCTAAATCCTCATCCAGTTCAACATTACGATAAACGCGCGGGTATGCGGCGCCAGGGTAATTCCAATCCGTTAACCACCGCACTAGAGAACGGTTAAAGGACTCACAGACTAAGTCAGCATCCGCTTTAATTAAGTCCTGGCGTACATCACCTTGTAGCTCATCATTGCCTAATCGTCCCGGAGTCCCTTGGGTGCTAGCCACTTGGCCAAGGGTCATTTTCGCAATGGCTGCATCCATCTTGTCGTAGAGTGATGAGTAATCAGCCGTCCCACTGCGTGCGGCTTCTAGCAAGCCAATCGTCATGCCTTGCGGCACGATGATTCCAGTATCGGTACTAATAGCTTGCAAGGCATCGAGTAGTTTCTGCTGATCTTCAGGCTTAGCGTTAACGGGATACTCACCTTTAGCCGTTGGCTGACCAAAGCGCTCTAGAAACACCAGCCAGTAGCGCAACCCTGCTTTTTTAAAGAAGGTAGGCCAGTACAGCCAATGCGCCAACCCCAAACCGTATGGCTCATCATCGTGATCAGCTCCAGTACTGAACGCCCAGAACTTTTGTTCCGGCAATAACTCACCCATTGGGTTGTTAGTCGTTTTAAGCCGTAAACGGCCTAGGCCGTCAAACCCAAAGCGTCTGCGGTCACGCACTTTAATATCGGCAAGGGTTACGTGGCGACCATCTTTGGCCCACATGGCTTCTGCAACAGCAAAGCCATAGAAGACGCCGAATAACATTTTATCGGTAGCACGATCCCAGCCTAATTCATCCATCTGTTCACGGATGCTGTCTGCGGCAGCAATATCAATGGGACGCTTACCACCAGGATCGACTGTCGTTTCCTTGCTCACGACTGCTAAGCGGCGCTGCTGGAAGCATGCGCCTACTTGGTCGTCACGCAGCAGCTCTTTATAGACGGTGTAATCGCCAGCGCCGCGTACCTGCAACACATCATCAGAAGGCTGCTGCAGCAACAGTGGATCTAAATAACCACGGGTAATATCACGACCATCGCGGGTGGTGGCGATTTCATGCATCTCAGGTCGACTGGTCTTTGCTGCGAACTCTGGCACCAGCACTCCAGATGGTGTGGATATATAACGACTCATTAATAACCTCCAAACTGAGTACGGCCACTCACACCGCCAAAAGCATTGGCGAGATCACGAGTACTAGAGCGGCGTCCTGTAGAGCGAAACCCAATAGGCGCTACGGGTTGAGATGCTGCTTGAATGGCCAATGCCAACGCCCAGAAACGGTCAGCGTGACCATCTGCAGTTGATTCAGCAACAAAACGAATGTTGCCGGATGCTGTCGTCGTCTTTTGCACTAAGCGTAAGTCGGCACGAATAGTGGCGTCTGCAGGAATACGGATCGCACGGTCTTCCATCATTGAGCGTACGGGATAGGCCAAAGCTTCTTTGACAGGCCCTGTAAAGGTGACAGCCTCCACGCGGTGCTCACCGAACCGGTCCTGAGCATCATCAGCCCAACCGATGCCTAAGCCAGTTGCATCAATACAAATACGATGGCAACGCTCAAACCATGGGTACAGTATTTTTTCCTGGTCGGATTTGCGCATCTTTTCCATCGACTCTACGTGACGTGTGTAAAGCACATCACCAAGTTTTTCTACTACCCACAGCACAGTTAGATCTTTTTTACGGCCAATATCCACACCGCAAAATAAAGTGCCATCTTCAATGCGTTGCCAGTCCACACCACCTATGTATTCGCAGCCAAGAATGAGCCCGTACTCAAGAAACTTCACATCATCATTCGCTGGGTTGCACATATATTCCTGCTGAAATGACTCCTCATCAGCACAGCCCGCACGAATAAAATCGAAGTACTGCGCCTCATCCATTGCCTGCCGCTCATCGTCTGCAGGTAAGCGTTGCTGCAGCTTGAATAAAAAGCCGTCATCTAGCGCAGTCTGCAAAGTCACGGTGTGCAAACTGATGTTTTTAGGGTTGCCGCGTTCTTTGATTTCGCGAACTAGCTCATTAAAGAAGTTGTGGCTACCACGGTGAGTGGAGATCAGCTCCATACTGCCGCCCCACGTGATACCTGGATAAGCGATAGACCAGAGCTTGCGTGGGTCAGGGTGCAAAGCAAATTCATCCAGCACGCGACCACCGCGCTTACCCGCCTGAGCATCTGGGTTAGACGACATACTGTGGATGCGTTTACCGTTAGAAAACTCTAATACATAAGCAGAGACACGGCCTTTTTCATCAAGAACTATTTCGCCGAGATCGCGCGCCGCCATGTTCATTACTGTTGCCCAGAGCTTGCAGTCTTCAATGAATAAACGTGCTTGCAAGTCATCACGGCTGCTGACCCATTGATCATGCTGTGAATCATGCGCAGCTGTACGTTCGACACAGGCATACGCGCTCGACCAGCTCAAACCAATTTGGCGGCTTTTTTCCATCAGCTTCAGACGACTTGTATCTTTGATCCATGCTGATTGAAAGGGTAGAAAAATGCCATCTGGATTCACCGGGATAATTTTTGCATTGCCTCTGGGCTTGCTCATTACACGATTCCTAAGGCTTGGCGAATGGCGTGTTTAGTTTCGTCAGTGACACCTATTTGGGTCGGCATCGCATCAAGGGCTGCTTTTTGCTTAGCCAGTAGCTCATTACGCGCTTTATCTACGGCCTCTTCTTGATACTTCTTCAATGCCACGGATGAGCGTGTCAAAGTAGCAATGTTTTTAGCTGCCTTGCTCAGTAGATCAACTCGCTTTTCAGCAGGCATCTCTTCTTCACTGGCTTCCTGAAGCTCCATGATTGATTCAAACAGCTCGGACTGAATCATCGCCGTCAACGCTTCAGAGCGTGCGTCTTCACGGTCACCAGCATGCTCTCGAATAATACGAGCGGCTTCAGTACTGGCTCGAATAGCAGCCAAGCGACGCTCCAGCTTTTGGCCATAACGGTGAACGGCACTACGGCTGGGCAACTCTTCTTTATGTTCTGGAAACGTTGCCTGCAAGTCGTTAATCAACTCATCAAGCGTCATATTGGCTTCGGCAATGCGTCGCTCGATGTGATGCTTAACCTCGTCTGGCAGACGATGGATTGTACTGCGCTTAGAAATAGCCATCGCCGTCACCAGTACTTCTGCGGGCGAGCAATACCCGGTTCGCAATCAACCGTGTATTCAGCAATATCAATACCGTAACGGGTTAAATCTGCAAACCAACGACCCGATGGCTCTTTGTTGAGATTGATAAGTTGCCTGCCACGTAAATAATCCAGCTCGCGGCGTAACTCTAATGGAGTGGCGTCAGGGTATTCAGATTGCGCAACAGATAAGATTGGACCTTCATAGGCACCGACAGGGCGTGCATTGTTGAGCGTTAAAAGGATTAGCCATCGCAAGTTTTCACGACGAATGCGAGCAGTATCAATGTTCATTTTTACGTTCTCCTGAAGCCATTAAACCGCGTAATTGAGCGTTTTCAATCTTGGTGGCCAGCCCATCCAGCTTGGCTTCGATAATGGATTGGCCGCGAATGTAATCTTCACGTCGGACATAATTGATAGGCAGCTCAGCTTTTAAGTCCATTAGGTCGCGTTCAATACGGTGCCAACTAGCAGATTCTTTTTTCTGCGCCGTTTCTAATGTTGAGAAACGTATATCTAAGTGTTTTTGATGCTGTGATAACAACAGTTTTCCAGCTCCTGCAGCAGCACCAAAAAACGAAATAAGCAGTGTTACCAACTGCCAGAACTGCACTTCAATCACCATTCTATTTAGCTCCTAATTCCACGACAGCATCCGCACGTTTAATAACATTTAAGTAACCGGCTGGTTCTCTAGCCCAATAACCGTCAGCATCTTCACGAACAAGCGGTATAGACTCACCCACTCGGTTGGCGTACCACATCTGAGGATCACTACAGGCGATGACGCGCACTTTCATTGCAGGCTTATCTTGCATACTTACTCCGTAGTTCAGATGTTTCCTGGCAATCAACACAGCGCTGCACGCCCGCTACCGCTAAGCGCCGTGCGCTAGGGATCGGCTCATCACAATCCATGCAGTGCGTAGCAGAGTCACTCAATGGCGCAAGACGTTGGTGGGCCAATAGCGCATCATCACGCTGGCGTTGTTCTAGCTCTTGCGCTCGGTCAATCCAGTCACTCATGATCCTGCTCCAAATAATTCACTAGATCCATTAGGCGACCACCGCATTCGCCATACAGGTCATACATCTCTTTGAGTGCGATTAACGCAGCATCGACATGCTCATTCATCATGCTTGCCGGTGGCTGGCAAGGCACTACGTATGCCGCTGGTAACGGCTTGCGCTGCACGCTGACGGGCGGTGTGGATGTGCTGCATGCTATTAGCGTCATACTGGCAACCAGCACGATCATTAGCTGAAATAGATAACGCATCGCGTAACTCCTTGGTTGTTTGAGCATCAGCCTGCTTGCGCTCTGCAATGGATTTACTAAGAGCCGTGCTGGCTGCATGAGCCTCGGCAACCAGCCCCTGTGTGGCGGTGATTTGCGCGTTCAAGGTAGCTAGGCTGCTGCTTTGGCAAGCGTTGGTGGCATCGGCGAAACCACGGGTGTATTCAGCGTTTAATGCCCATCGCGCCCCCCACCAAGATGTTGCCAAGAGCACTAGCGCAACAGCGACGTAAACAAGAACCCGATTCATGATTCGGTTACAACGCTGCTGAAGTGACCATCACGGCCCCAGTCTAAACACAGCTCAGACGTCGTTGTGCGGCGCTTAACTAAGCCATTCCATTGAACTTTTTGACCGGTACGAGCATCACGACCCCACACCCAGCGCGTCATTTGCTGACAGGCACCTGGTAGGTCTCCGGCATTGGCCAGCTTGCGATGAGTTGATGTGCGGACTTGAGGTGAGCCGAGGTTATAGAGCATGTCCAGCATGCTGGCTCGTACCCAAATATTGTATTCAGACCAGTGGGTGTAGAGCTGCTTGGCTTCACGCTCGACTCTTTGATAATGAGTCAGTTCAAGCTGCTTGCATTCCGCTTCTGTGTAGGTTTTACCGCGCTTTACAGCAGCACCAGTAATGCCACGACAGACCGTCCAAATGCCACCTGCATCTTGGTAAGGCGTAAAGCGAATGCCTTCGTAATGCGCGCCCAACTCCATAGCGAGCAACACTTCAGGATTAGGTGCGGCTACGGGGGCTGTGGTGATAGATGCCACGCCAAAACCGGCACCACTGGCGGCCAAGGCAACCGCAAGTAAGCGGGTACGTAAAAAAGAAGGTACAGACGATGTAGAGGTAGACATGCAGACATCCTGGCTCGATAACAATTACCGAACAGGATGCCTACTGGATGACGGGAAGTAATTTGAAGCGCTGCAAAACTAACGATGAATTCGGTCAGTCAGGAAATGAAGGCCAAGTAATGTGGTGGTCAAAAGATTTATCGTAAAGAAAAGATATCCGAAAACAAAACACCACTTCAATAACACGCCCCACCAAGCGAGCTGTAACAACGTTAGATTAGGTCCAAGCAATGAAGACACAGCACCTACAAAGTAAAGTGCAAGCCCCATGAATGCCAGATAACCAAATAAATAACTTAAAAAACGTCTACGACTTAATTCTGATTTTTTAGCGACTCCCTTACGTTTCACAGAAAGAGTCACTGGCTCACCTTCGATTGGCTCATCCATGCTATCCCTAGGGAAAGTTGCAACGGCAGCTAACGCCGCAATATAAAAACCTGTCAGCATTTTTATTAAATCAGTAATGATAAAAACCAAGCCATGATCGCCAAATAACTTAATTGGTTTTGGAATAACTAAAATAAAAGCAACACACACAACTGTTAATAACAAAGGGATATACCAGTCAAACCATGCTTTGACTGGATGCCTAATTCTTAAATAGGCAACAGGCGTAAACAGCTGCCCCAAAATACTCATAACCCACCTATGTTTTATTAGTGAGCAATTCAGACATTCCACGAACAATACTTGTGACTAGTTTTTTGCTGCACTGTTCTAGTATTTCGTCAGCAATAACCGTTTCGCTTCTCAGTACTAAGGTGTCTACAATATCACTTTCAGCACCATTCATCGTAGCGGTTTTCTGCTTGCCTGCGGGATGCTTGTAACGAAATTTAACATCATTGTATGCGCCTTTTTTAGCCAGGCTTCTTATTTTAGGCCATAAATCACGTATCCCTACGCCTTTATCTGGAACCAATTTTAGCAGCCGACTAGACTCCACATAAAACCCTTCTTCGTCAATCTTCGAAGAGCCTTTAGCAAACTTTACAAGCTCTATTGATTGTATTACACAACCACTTTCAATTTCTTCGGTAAGCTTTTTAGATGGTGTACCAAGTATCTCAGCAGCTGGGTAGTATTTTTTCAACGCATTATTCGCATCTGGATCTTTGTATTCAAAAAGATCTTGTGAAATCTCTTTAAGCTCCGATCGTATAAACTCTGAAACGCGAGAGCGTCCTAATCCTGGAATTTCCTCCAGCAAGAACTGATATAGCAAACCTTCTGAATCATGCGGCGTTAAAGAAATTAACGCATGAGCAGATACCGCTATTCCTTCACCATCTAGTTTCGGCTCAACTCTCAATTCGCCTGTTTTAAGATGACTGAATGCAGGGTCTGTCACATTCTGGTCTGTATATTGAAACAGAAGCATTAATGTATGCGCTTTTTTATCGTATCGCACATCGACTACACGGATGGCTGCTGTTTCTTTGTTGATAAGCTTTACAGCTTCTTTTGCCTGAATACGCTTTGTCCAATGTGGCACCAAATCATGCAGGTTTATTTTTGGAGCCTCTTCTGGAGAGCTCTTTAGGTATAACTCGTGAAACTGCACCCAACGTTTCCATGGATCTAGCATTAGCTACTTCTCTCTAAAGTTTATATTACAAATCGGACAAACTTTCACTTTTGCGTTAGCTACAGGGTTATGGCATTCGGAGCACAGGTACACTTTGGACATGGCGCTACCGATCACAAGCAGCACGAGCCCGGCAAGCCCACCAATAATCAAGCCGTCATCACCGTAATATATGGTGCTAACTACAGCCATCAGCACGCCTACCAATTGCACGATAGAGCCAACACCTGCGAATTGTGTTTTTGAAATAATTTTAGCCATATCGATTACGGACTCAGAACAACTTGGAGAGCTTGGCCGTTTCTGACGCTGATCGACTGCATGAGACTGCCACCTTGCGGGCGCTGTGCCACAACCCATGAAATCTGGCTGACCAGATAAAAGTCACCGTCGGCTACATCATTAAATTGGAAGTTGCCTTGGGCATCGCATAATTTTTCTTTGGTGTATTGCAGATAACCTGGGTGATCTGGCGTAAAAGCTATTTGAGCTAAATGAATCGGTGTAAAACCTTTTGTATTATTGCCATAAATCGCCCGAACACGCTCATCGGCATAAGCCGTTTTAGGTACGAGACGCACTTGTAGTCCTGCACAGGTAACTACACCGCCACCTTGCTGACGAATCAGAGCACTGCCTTGAACTATATTTACACCAGGCTGTAAAAGCCTTTGCGCTTCTGTGGTATCAAAAGTTTGGCTCAATTGAACGGTTCTAACCTTTGACTGCGAGGCACACCCAGCGAGTAGTAAGCCGGCCATTGCGATAGCGATTACGTTTTTCATATATTTTCCTTGTGATTTATTTGAGCTTTTTCCTGCACATAAATACTGTTTACTATTCTTCGCGATCGTGCTCTATCAGTTTTATTATTTTCAAACGCTCTTGATAATATTGAAATGCTGTTCGGTTAAAATCAGTTTCTTCAACTATTTTTCGCATAGGGATGATCAGCGTAAATACAAACAACGGAACGAAAACGATAGGAGCATAATTTCCTAATAATCCTGGCGTCAGCCACACATACAGCAACACAGCACCAATACTTAAAGCTATACGCATTAAAATCTTGAGAGATGGCATATAAGTCTGCGCTTTTTTGAACTTGTCTAAGCAACGTTTTTTCTCTAAAGCTAACTCTGTATCACTTAAATCCCACAGCGTGGCCCCGATCACTTCTGTATGTTCGTAATAGTCACCTAAAGCAATACGGTGCTCTTGCCCTGTTATTTCTATTTTTCTATCCATAGCATCACTTGTTCTCGTGATAGTCGCCTAAGGCAAAACGGTGACCTTTACCGCCTATCTTCACATCTTTACTTGCCTTAGTAGCCGTAGGTTTATTGGCAAAAGCTGCACTGGTTGCGCGCAGAATCTCTTGCTGTTCTTTAGGGGCGTGGCGGTAGTTGTCCAGCAGAGCAGCTTCGTCAGGCTTTAGAGCCGGCGTAGCAGCGTTACGTTGACCGGTGAGGATGTACAACGCATCAGCTCCGTTCAAGGCAAATCTTGAGAGAACTTCTGTTCCCATTACTGCTTTACCTCTTTCGTATTTGCCCCACATCTCTCGGCTCACACCGCACAAAGCACCAGCATCAGCCTGGCTTAAGCCTAAGCGCTGACGCTCTTCTGTAACTCGCTCACCGCAAAGATAAGAATAGTTCACATTATAGCCTTGACATAGAGAATTATAGTTCTCATAATAACACCCATACACAGATATTAACTGTTATCTACGGAGTAAAAAATGACTCATATCACACCGACTGAAGCCACTCGATATGAAGCTGCCAACGCTAGCGGTAAGTGCTTTATTTCTTATAAACAGGCTGCACAACTAGCCGCTATCGTTTATGAATCCTTTACCCAATCCGCCTCAGCCGCTCAGACAAGGCAAGCAATTGGTCGCGCTGTACAGGCTCTTCGTGCACACGAGCAACCAAAGACAGGTCTTCTACCAGTCCAAGAATCTCTATCAGTCCCTGCTTGTCAAGCCGTTTCATTAAACAGTGCAGCAACGCCTCTTGCGCCGCAAGCTGCGCACTCAAATCATCCATCCCGCACTGAATTGACTCCAACGCATCCGCGACCAAGTTTTTCTCATCGCTTTTCACGTCTGTACCTCGCACTTTTTAAATAGGAGATTGTGATGGCCACTCAAGCCGTACCTACACCCAATGAAATTAAGCACCGTTTGCGCAGCCAAGGGAAAACCCTGAAGAGCTGGGCAGAGGAGCATGGTTTCAACTACCGCACCGTCACCGACACCATGGCAGGCGTCCGCAAAGGTCAGTTCGGTGAAGGCCGTGAAGTGCGTCTGGCACTCGGCCTGCCGGTTGAAGATTAACACTTTCTTACACTGTTTATCACTACCACGAAAGGGAACCAACATGGACTTTAAAACAGCATTAGATCTTGCTCGTACTTGGTTAGAAGACTGCGATAGAGATCACCTCGAAGGTTATGTGGTGATTTTTAATGGAGTCGTGGCAGGTTGGAAACGTGAACTGGATAACCCGCAAGGCTGGGAACCGGGCTGTTTGGCGATCAACCATGCTGGAGACATTCATCAAGCAGTTGGCGGCGATGCTTACAGCGGTGCGCAAGCATGGCTGCCAACAGGAGAAGCCACGAACACAAAAGCGGCAGTAACAATCACCGTCACAGAGAAGACTCTTGAGGATGGCACTGAGGCTCTTCAATCAACAATAAAAAACCTCGTGAATTCAAAGTTTTCTGCTGAGATCGCGTTGCTGCTTGGGAAAATATTGCATGAGGCTTGTGGCGGCTTGCCTAGCGATATCACAGATAACCGGAAAAGCCTTATACAGAAAGCTGTCTTAAAAGAGGATTCACATCATGAGCAAAACACGAGTCAGTGATGTGGGTGTGCGTACCTTGCGGGTTTTAAAGGCGCTCAAGGGGCAGGCGTTGACTGGCGTGAGCAATGGCGAGTTAGCCAAGGCTTTGAACGAAAGCCCAAGCAGCGTCAACCGCGCGCTGAACACCCTGATCAGTGAGGGCTTTGCGGTCAAGCTTGATACCGGGCGCTTTGCCCCCGGCATCGCTTTACTGCAAATTGCACAAGCGCATGCACAGGAAATGCAGTACGCACAAAACCGTATCAATGAGATCAATCAGCGCATTTTAGCAGGCGCCCAGGAGAAGAATAATGGCAACTAAAAAAGTAGAACAAGCAGTAGTTGTGGAAGATATTCAAAACACAGCGGCAGCGTTACTCAACCAAAACAGCGCAGAGCATGCTCTAGTGAATCAGCTACTTGGGCAGGCGCAAATGGCAGATGCGTTTAATAAATTTTCGAAGACGGTCTTCACTTCAAAGTTAGCCTACGTCAAAGAAAACAAGCTCTACAGGGCCTTAGCTGGTCAAAAAAATGAAGACGGTCTTCAATTATCAGGTACTTGGGAAGAGTTTTGCAGACTGCTCAACTGGACGCCACAGCATGCTAACGAAGCGATTGAGAGTCTTAAAACATTCGGCGAAGAAGCACTGGAAAGCATGAGCCTTATGGGCATCGGCTACCGCGAAATGCGCCAGTTCCGCAAGCTGCCCGACGATTCTAAAGAGGCGCTCATTGAGGTTGCTAAAAGCGGTGATAAAGAAAGCTTTGTTGAACTGGCTGAAGAGATCATCAGCAAGCACCTCAAAGAAAAAGAGCAGCTGAGCAGTGAGCGTGATGAAGCTGTTGCTGACTATCAAGCCCAAGGCGAAGTGCTGGCTAAAAAGAATCAGGAGCTGGACAACGTGCGCTTTGAGCTGGAACGAACCCGCAAGCGTATCCAGTCGCTCAGCATTGATGAAGCCAATAAAGAATTACGCATCGAGGTAACTGCCGCCGCGATTGATGTGGAGTCAGGCATCACTCAAAAGCTACGTGCAGCGTTTGATGTGCTGCATGCGTTTGGCACAGAGAGTGAGCAAGACCAACGGCCATTTATGGTGTCGCTGATTAAGCAGTTGGAAATGGCGATTTTGCGCCTGCGCGATGACTATGAATTACCAGACGACCTTGAAGAAACCTTTGATTTTCTGAACCCAGAAGCCGTTGCTGCCACTCAAGAGGCTGTTGCAGCTCTGCGTGCTGAGCGAGGCATTTAAACATGAATGCCGTGATGATCGAGCAATTAGTCGCTATAGCTCAGGCTTCGCGTAATGCAGAGCATGGCGGCAAGCAGGTTATTTATGAGCAAGCGTGTGAACAGCTGGGCATCAGTCTCGCAACACTACATCGCAAGCTCAAGGAGCTGACCACTGTGAAGAAACCGCGCAAACAACGCAGCGACGCAGGACAAAGCGCGCTTGACCGTGATGAAGCCATGATTATATCTGGCGTAATGATGGAAACTCGGCGTGGTAATGATAAGCGGTTGTACGCACTGGCTGATGCGGTTGATGCCTTGCGGGCTAACGGTTTTATTAAAGCAGAATACATTGATCAAAACACAGGAGAAGTACGCCTTCTCAGTGAAAGCGCTATCAGTCGCGCACTCTATAGCTATGGATTACACCCTGAGCAATTAAGCCAGCCTGATCCGCACAGCCAACTGCGCAGCCTCCACCCGAACCACGTGTGGCAGATTGATGCCAGTTTATGTGTTTTGTATTACCTCACGCCCAAGGCCAGTCAGGCGAACGGGTTGCAGGTTATGAATAGCGATGAGTTCTATAAAAACAAACCCAAAAACGTTGCGCGGGTAATGGCTGATCGGGTGTGGTCATACGAGATTACCGACCATGCCAGCGGTTGGATTTATGTTGAGTATGTGATGGGTGCTGAAAGCGGCCTGAACTTATGCAATGTGCTGATTAATGCGATGCAAGAGCGTGGCAATGGTGATGTGCTGCACGGTGTTCCGCATATTTTATATATGGACCCAGGCTCTGCAAATACCTCTGCAATGACTCAGAACCTGTGCCGTAGCTTAGGCATTCAAGCGATTGCGCACGCACCAGGTATTGCACGGGCAACGGGTCAAGTTGAGAACGCCCGCAACATCATTGAGCGTAAGTTTGAAAGTGGTTTGCGCTTTAGAAATGTAGCGGACCTGGCAGAGCTGAATGCACTGGCAATGATTTGGCGCTCGGTATTTAACGTACAGCAAAAGCACCGCCGGCACGGTAAAAGCCGCACCGCTGCTTGGCTGACCATCACAGAGGAACAGCTGATTAAAGCTCCCAGCATTGAAGTCTGCCGTGAATTAGCAGTAGCGCAACCCGTAGAGCGCAAAGTAACGACAGGTTTAAAGGTGAGCTTTGACGGTGACCAATACAGCGTTGCCGAGGTGCCTAATATCATGGTCGGTCAAAAGCTGCTTATCACTAAAAACCCGTGGCGTTCAGATGCCGCTCAAGCAGTGTTGATTGGCGAAGACGGTCGAGAAACATTCTATGTCATACCGCTCATTATCAAAAACGATCTGGGCTTTGATGTTGAGGCTCCTGTGTTGGGTGAAAGTTACAGCCGTCCGGCGGTTACTGCTGCACAAAAATCCAAGCAAGCGATTGAGCTGCTAATGACTGGCACTGAAACCGCTGGTGAAGCAGAGGCGGCGCGTAAGGCAAAAACTCTGCCATTGCAAGGACAGTTTGACCCTTACAAACCTATCCAGGAGGCAGAGTTACCCATCTTTATGCCGCGCCGTGGTACTGAGCACAGCCTACAAGCACCGGATGTTGTTGTGCAGCCGCTGACCCATTTGCAGGCGGCTAAGTCTTTGCGTAACAGCATGTCGGACGCATGGCAGCCTGAGCATTTTCAATGGTTACAAAAGAACTATCCAAACGGCATTCAGGAGGATGCGTTGCACAGCGTTGAGCAACAGTTACGCAATCCAAAACCGAGCCTCAAAGTCGTTGGAGGTAATCACTAATGTTGAAGTTAAAAACAGTACTTGCATGCATCAATAAAACACAAGCTGACTTAGCTCGTGCAGTCGATCTAAGCCCAGCAGCTATTGCTCAGTTGATCAATCACAGCCAGTGGCCAAAGTCTTTGAGTCGATTGGATTTGGAAGAAGATATTAAGATTTTTTTAGAAGAGTGCGGTGCAACAGAAGACGCTGTTAGCACCGCGTTTGAAACTGAGGAACTGCAGCAAACAGAACCTCAAAACACTCTGTCCCAGGAGGACGAAGCCATGTTACTACGCAAACAATCATTAACACCAGACGCTCGCCGTGCATTTGGTCTGGTACGCAACCCCTTTGATGAGGTTCGTAGCGCTCAAGAGGTGTTTATGACACCGGACTCACGCTATGTGCGTGAGGCATTGCGACAGACCGCTAAGTTCGGTGGTTTTATTGCCGTTGTCGGTGAGTCAGGGGCTGGCAAGTCGACGCTACGTCGCGATCTTATTGAGTGGATTAATCGTGAGAGTCAGCCAGTGATCGTGATTGAGCCTTATGTGCTCGGCATGGAAGACAACGACATAAAGGGTAAAACCTTGAAAGCTGGCCATATAGCAGAAGCTGTTATGGCATGCATTGCTCCAGGTGTTGCTGCAAAGCGCAGTCCAGAGGCACGATTTAGACAGATTCATGACGCGCTACGTGAAAGCCATCGCGCAGGCAATCGCCATGTGTTGATTATCGAAGAAGCGCACGGCTTACCACTGCCAACCCTAAAGCATCTGAAACGCTTTTTTGAGCTGGAAGACGGCTTCCAGAAATTACTTGGGATTGTATTAGTAGGACAAACAGAGCTATCGCAAAAGCTGGATGAGCGTAATCCGACTGTGCGTGAGGTCGTGCAACGTTGTGAAATTGTCACCTTAAACCCATTGGGCACAGAGCTAGAAAACTATTTGCGTCATCGTTTCGGGCTTATTGATAAGCCATTAGAAGCTGTAATGGACCTGAATGCAGTTGAAGCGCTAAGAGCCAAATTAACTGGTGGAGGCAACTACAGTCTGCTGTATCCGTTAGCTATTCATAACGTATTAAGCGCAGCGATGAATGAAGCCGCTTCCATTGGCTTACCAGTTTTGTCCGCCGAACTGATTACGGGGGTGTGATGTGCTAGTTCAAATATTGATTAGTGGCCCAGGAATGCTACGACTGATTGCTAATAAGCAGGTCGTGGGTTTTGCACGTGACATGCGATTTGCAAGAACCCGCCAACGTGAACTTGAGCGGCAGCTTAAGCAAAGTTCAGTGGATATGGAGCGCAGTGTATGACTCCCACAGTTATTGACACGCAGCTAGATAGCAGCTGGGACAACGCCACAAAGTACGGCCTAGTTAGCTTATATCGCACTGCTAATGGCTGGATGGCACATATCCGCTTCTCACTCCTCGGACGTGCCGATGTAGTGGCGTATGGAGTACATAAATATGCATATGCCGCCATTGATAAAGCGCTTGATGAAGCCGTTTATTTAGGTGCTCGTAATTTAAATCAAATAATGCAAAACCAAGGAGAAACATCATGAAAGCACAAGATATCCCAACTGGATACAAGCGTGACGCCCAGGGCCGTCTATGGGAGGAAGGCAATATTAAGCCGATTGACCTCGCTCGCGATACGTTAGTCATTGAGCTGGTTGAAAAGGCTAAAGCTGAGCGTGAGCAGCTTATGAAATTTAAAGCTGAAATGTTTGGAGATATTGAAGCTTTTGTTGAGATGAGCGCAGAAGAGTACGGCGTAAGTCTGGGAGGCAAGAAAGGCAATGTGACCTTGCTGTCATTTGATGGCCGTTACAAAGTGGTACGTGCCATCCAAGAAAGCCTGTCCTTTGATGAGCGATTACAAGCAGCGAAAGCATTGATTGATGAATGCTTATGTGACTGGAGCCAAGGAGCACGGCCAGAACTGCTTACTCTTGTTAACGACGCATTCCGCGTTGATCAAAAAGGAGAAATTCGTACCGCTCGTGTCTTGGCATTGCGCCGTATGGATATTGAAGATGCGCGCTGGCTGCAAGCGATGCAGGCAATTGCTGATGCATGCCAGGTTGTTGGTAGCAAAGCCTATGTGCGCTTTTATGAGCGCGTAGGTGATTCTGACCAGTACAAAGCTATTAGCCTGGATATTGCGGGAGTGTAGGAAATGGATCAGAAAATACTGGATAAAATCAAAAAATGCTTAGCTTTGGCTGGTTCGGATAACCCAAACGAAGCTGCAACAGCGCTTCGCCAAGCGCAGGCGTTAATGTCCAAACATGGAATTACTAGCGAAGACATGGAATTAAGTGAGATTACAACCAGCAAAGTTAAATCAGGCGCTGGCAAAACCCCGCCACAATGGATCGCGCAGCTAGCTAAATTGGTTTGCACAGCATTCGGTGTGGAAGTCGTTTATGAAGACAATCTTGTCAACTGGAATGAATGGAGAAGCAAGGTGGTTTTCATTGGTGTTAATAGCTCACCTGAGATTGCCGGTTACGCATATGAGGTTCTTCTGCGGCAGTTAAAAAAAGGTCGAAGCGATTTTCTTAAAACACTGAATAAGCGACTAAAGCGTACAACCAAAACGATGCGCGGAGACTTGTACGCTGAAGGCTGGGTCTCATCCGTCAGACAGCAAGTAATTTCAGCCGAGGTTAGTGATCAAGATAAAGGCCTTACTAAACGTTGGATCTCTACCAATTATAGAAGTCTTGTTACTGCAAAAGTAACTCAGCGTGGAGCAAAAGCTCGTGGATGTGATCACAGCGCTTACTATCAAGGCCGTTCTGATGGAAAAAAAGTAAGCTTTCATCAAGGCGTTAAAGCCGATAGGCAGGCAGTTTTGAGCAGTCCTGGTTGCGGGGTGTGATATGAGTATTACACGCGCGCAACAAGCAAAAATCCACATCGCTCGCCAGGAGCTATGCATGGATGATGATGGCTACAGAGCTGTATTGGAACGCACTGCTGGTGTGCGCTCATCCAGTCAACTGACATCCAAGACTGCTGCCGCTGTTTTAGATGAGCTGGTTCGTCTCGGCTGGAAACCTAAAAAAACGAATCGTACAAAAGGCAAACCTCACAATTTCAACAGTCATAGCATGCCTGCGATGATCGCAAAAGTTGAAGCACTGCTAGCTGATATGAAGCTCTCTTGGGCGTATGCCGATGCGATTGCTAATCAGATGTTTGGTATTCAGCGTTGTGCATGGCTGCGCAGTGAAAAGCAATTAAAGGCACTGATCGCTGCATTAGATAAAGAGCAAATCAAGCGCTCAATGTCCGAGCGCATCATGCATTTATATGAACAACTGGGCATTCAGATAGCAAGCTCAAACCAATCGCCAAGCGGCAAAAGTATCAAACAGATGCAGGTATTGTTAGATCGCCTAGAGCACCAATTGCTATTGTCAGAAGGAAGCTAAAGTATGTCTACTAAAAAGTCAAGAATGGAACAGCTACGGCATGAACTGCTAACAGATATTGCTGATCACGTTAAGATCACTCTATCTGAGCATGGTGTTAATGCTGACTTGGCTGAGCAAGCAGGTGTCGCGCTTGCCTCATTCCTGGCCGTGCATTGGGGAGGGCAATTAGTGAACTTTCCAAAGGACTACGCTTTTGAGATCGCAAAACGAGACTTAGAAATATATGATGCTTTCACTGGAAACAATCATTCTGCACTGGCAAGACAGTTCAATGTATCTGTGCGGACTATTTATAATATAGTTAAAAGAGTGCAACAGTTCCGAGTAAATGAAGATCAAATCAGCCTTTTTTAATTTCCATTTGCTAACAATGTTTTTCAAGTTGGCATCCCGCTGTATCCCATCCCAGCCCGCGACATCCCACTTATCACGCATGCCCCTGTATATTTATCTCACTCCCTCACATTTTGCCAATAGAAGGGGAATTCTCAATGATGCGTCCGCAAATAAATTCAGCGACTTACACAACCTTTGCTGCCAGCGCTTTAGCGCTAATGATCTCATCGCAAGCGATGGCGGGTACTGTGACAAC
>Ga0265295_1002876_pt1 | contig 26116 bp, 24 predicted proteins | sample Munlansysbiofilm_FD_192503 | JGI IMG/M metagenome (GOLD analysis project Ga0265295, IMG submission 192503) | Leachate microbial communities from a municipal landfill in Southern Ontario, Canada - Methane capture system biofilm | ecosystem: Engineered > Solid waste > Landfill > Unclassified ... | reverse complement strand
CAAGACATTCCAGGAATGTTACGATATTGCTACCATAACACCAACAGACGAGTATGTGAAAGTCTACGACGGTGCACGCAAAAAGCTTGAAGAACTTGGACTTGTATTCTAAGCCCAAGATATAGGTGATAAATTAGTTTATCACCTTCCTAGTAGCCAGCGATTTATTGCCGCTGGCTCAACTTATTTTTTTACATTTACATTCATTTTGTTTCCAAAAAGATATCATCTCATCAATACTGTTTATTTAGATAGTAAATATCTGAGGATTGAGTGGTATGTTTAGTGAAAATCTGGAACTATTCAATGATGATTCATCCGCAGACCGAACTTTATCTTTTGTTAATATTCTTAAAATAGCATCAAAAACAGATAAATTTCGTGAATGGATGAATACCTATCACATATGAGGGCATTTTCACAGGTTATAAATTTTCATGTCCACATGTATTAGAGGCATATAAATAAGAGTCTGTGAAAAAAATATGTTTTATTACTTAGTTCCGGATATCATTCAGCTGCACTCTTATGGTTTAGAATAAGTGCTTTAGGTGGCTTAATCCCCCATTTATAAAATTCATTCCAGGTTCTCTGGGTTATATCGGATCTGTATATGAATTCATTCCTAAGATCGTTCACATATGCTCTTGCTTTTAGACCTTTGTAAAAGGGATAATCATTTAAAAGGATAACAACTGGTCTTGTAGGTGATATATATACGAATCTTGAAGTAACAACGGCTTCTCTTAATATCTTCATTGCCAGATCTACATCAGAATCGTTCTCTATATAGATATCCAGTGTTGCCATCATTTCTGAGCTGCCTGAATTACCGCTTGCCACACACTCTGTGAAAACCAGGCTGTTTGGAGCTGACACCAGATCATCATCGGGGGTAATCATAAGGGTAGCTCTAAGACCTATGTCTTTTACCTCTCCATAATAATCACCCATTTCGATTCTGTCCCCTACCTGATACGGATTTTCCATTACAATAACGATTCCTGCTGCAATGTCCTCAAAAAGGTTCCTCAGGCCAAAACCAATGACCGCACCAATAAAACTACTTAAGATCACCAGTTGGTTCAGAGACAGTTCAAATACAGAGGCCAAAATGTAATAGACAGCCAATGAATAAATGAGGACTCTGAAAATAGAGATTATGCTCTTTAAATGTAACCTGTACTTCCATGTCATTTCAGAAATGCTTGTCAGCAGAAATGCCACTATCTTTGAAAGAATGTAGGCAAAGATTATAATGGCAAAAGATACAATCACAGTACTTGTATCAATGTTTCCAAAATTAGTGACAACGGTTTCAACATCCAATTGAGCCATTACCACACCAACCTAATTTTTTCCAAGTATTTGATAACATCATATAGCTTTTCAATTTTTATACTGTAATTATCATCATTTTTCTTTATTAGATCCTGATTAAACATTTCAAATATAATTTTATTAATTACAGTTTCATCGATATTGTGGCTCTGGTACAGTATTTGTTTCAATTCTTCTTTTTTGAGATGACCCATTGACAGTATAATATACAAGACAAATCGTCCTGTATCATCAAAATCTATATCATCGAAATCACTATTTATACTACTTGTTTTTATCACAGGATATTCTAAGCATTTGTTCCATATTTCCTTTGCAACTCCTGGGTTTCCATGTGATATCTTTGTAATCTCTTCAAATATAATAGATTCTGCAGTTTCATCTTTTTTTCTCTTAAAGAGAAGTGCCTTAAAGGCAGCATTGTTAATCCGCAAACTGTATAGATTTATGGTACGATGGGTGATTTTTTCTGTAATTGGTTTTTTAATTGCAGTGAATATTTTTTTTTCACTTACATCACTATCATTCACAAATAGTATTTCATTTTCTTTATATCCTGAAAGTAAAAATTTTTTCATAACCGCGGGTTCAAGTGGTGGAATCGTTATCTGTATTGGAAAATATTTGCCTATATCCAGTACCTGATCAAGATAATTCCACGAGTGAATATTCCATGTAGTTATGTGGATTCTTTCATCAGAGGAAATTACGGTATTGAGAAACTCTTTGATAATATCAAATCCACCGATACTTCTCGTATACAGGTAATGACAATTATCAAATATACTAATCTTATTAAGATCTCCAAGCAAAGGTATCTCAGCCTTGTTATTGATTATAGATGAAAAAATGACATTTGTTACTTTATGTGGATACATTTTGATAATTTCGTCCACAAGTTGAGATTTTCCTGCATAAGGATGAGCCAATATGGCGATATTTACACTTTTACCGGATTCAAAATCAGATATACCTTTTTGAATGTTTGCAATTTGTTCATCCAGGCCAAACAGTGATTTTTCCATAGAGCTTTTTTTATTCGATGTAAGCATGCTTATTTTTCCCAAACCTGCTATTGCCTCTGTCCTATTAGAACAAAGTATGTTGAAAATGTAATATAAACTATAAAAAGACAAGTGTACACTTATAAATAGTCCTTGGCCCAGTAATTTTCTTATGAGGAGAGCTTAGAATCTGATAATAAATATCATTAAACATTAGATTAAACCGCCTCCCCTGGAATATCTCCCATAATTTCATACGAAATCCTTCTGTAAAGTGCCAGATACTCTTCGGTGGGTTCCATGTCGTATTCAGAGCGAATCTTATAACATTTCTCGAAAGGTTTCCCTTGTGGCGGGGCTTTGAGGCGATCGGCATACTTTGTATAGATCTTTGCCACAAGCCTATTAGCTTCAGATAGGGTCAGGTGGGTTGCCATTTGGGCCATCTCACCCATGAATCGAGATTCGAGGCCCGATGAGTGGTCAGGGATACTTCCATGTCTGCCAGAAGGTCCAAGCAGTATGCTCCTGCCACATACAGTGTCACCAATGGTCTGTGCAGCAGTCTCGTAGAACATCATATCCGTACAGATACCAGCAGAGTTCCAGTAGTATCTTGCAGTATAATAGTTCATATTTCTGGAAATTGCAAGGGATGATATATTTGATGCCCACAGTATTTCCTTGGCAGATGATGAGCCGGTTTCAGAATGTACTGCACCGGATGCGTGTATGCTGGAGTGAGCCAGAACTTTTGATTGTAGAGTTTCAGCCACATCTATGATGGCAAGTCCCTCAGGGGAGCCTATACATGGTCCTCCGAAAACAGGTACCTGCCCTGTTATATAGTGGTTACCATGTTCCTGATGATAAATGCATTTTGACAGAGTCTCATAATCCACTTTCAGGTCATCCATGTAAATTTCCTGGGGGTCAGCACTTGAATAAAGTTCATCCGATGATACAAGCAAGGACGATGTTGTAAGCGTTGAGGTACTCGGACCCATAAGTGTAAGCCCTTCTCTCCCGGCTATTTTGGAAGCCAGTCTCTCATTTCTGGATGCTTTTAGAACTGCAAGCATCTCCAACGGACTTTTTGGTTGTATATATTCTCCGCCAAATTGTTTCATGGCTCCGCTGTAGATTCCTTGTACAACGTTCTCCTGTGCAGAGCTTAAGTTAACGTAAAGGAAATTTTCCTCAGATATACTTCCTCCCATCGGGCCGCCTATGATAACAGGTGGGAACGAAGCCATAGGATAACGATTTAATACTATTACTTTTTCTTTGAGTCTTCCAATTTGAAGAGGGTTTGTGGTATTCAAAGCCTTCAAAATATCTTCTTCATCAATATTGATAACTCTCTGGGTGCTTCTACAGAATATCCCTACAGAATGAAGAAGTTCAATACCCGCTTCAAATACAGAATCTGCAGCTTCAAGATCGTCAGGCACAAAAATATTTGGATTATACTCTATCTCATATTTAAGAGCTAATTCTTCTGATTTTTTGAAAACTTTTATGTCATGCTCCCTTTCTGTTCTTTTTTCCCCTCCAATTGCATATTTGAGGTATTTGTAGATATTTTGCATAATCGCCTCCTGTTCTAGAAAAATAGTAGCCCTATAATAATATGATGGCGTATAAATTTCATTAATTATAATTAAGCAAAGATTTGCTTTCCAAATTTATACTTTTCTATCAACTGATAAAAATAAGATCCGTGATTGTGCTCTTTACTTCATACATTGTTTGTCCATCTCTTTCATGTTCTAATCATTTTATATTTATAATTTGTTAAATTTGAAGACATTGTCAAAATGATGACATCATAACGATATATTTATTTAAAAAAGAATGCATACTGTTATCTATAATATCTCATATTTATCCTTTTTCAGAATCAATGATTTATTATTATATTTATAATCATCGTCCACTGTATCGTAAAATATATATTCAAGCGGTTCCAATTTGGCAGCTATTACATCAAAGGAGTTTTAATTTATGGCAGAATACACACCAAAAGAAAGATTAGCACGTGCACTAACCGGTCAGCCAGTTGACAGGATGCCTGCAGTATCCGTAACTCAGACTGGAACAGTAGAACAGATGGAAGCCAGTGGCGCATTTTGGCCAGAAGCAAACTATGACGCTCAAAAGATGGCAGACCTTGCCGAAGCAGGGCACACAGTAGTCGGATTTGAAGCTGTACGTGTACCTTTCGATATCACCGCAGAAGCCGAATTCTTTGGCTGTGAGATCAAGGATGGTACTAAGGAACAGCAACCATCAGTTATCGGTCATGTTGTAAAGACGGCAGAAGATATCGAGAAGCTCAAAGGCTACAACTTTGATAATGGCAGGATCAATGTCGTATGTGACGCTATCAAGATCCTTGCAGACAAGTATGGAGATGAACTTCCTATCATAGGTAGTATGATCGGTCCTTTCTCCCTTGCTCAGCATATCAATGGTGACGAGTGGTTCATGGCCATTATGACAAAGGAAGAATTTGGTCTTGCACTCATGGAATTCACAACTGAGTTCAATGTTGCATATGCAAAGAAGATGGTAGAGAATGGTGCAGACACAATAGCAATCATTGACCCAACCGCAAGTCCACAGCTTATTGGTAATGAGTTCTACGAGAAGTTTGTAGTACCTTTCCACAAGAAAGTTTGTGATGCAATGCGCGAGCTTAATGTTGCAACAGTACTACACGTCTGTGGTGACACCACCCAGGGTCTTGGAGTCATGGAAAAATGCGGTGTGGATGCTATCAGTGTTGACCAGAACGTAGATGCTGCAACTGCTGTCGGAAATGTGAAAAATGCCCTCATCGTTGGTAATCTTGATCCTGTTAACATGCTCTGGAACAGGACACCTGAGGAGATCAAGGAAGAGTCAAAGAAGGTACTGGACGCAGGAATTGGTCTGCTGGCACCTGGATGTGGTATTGTGAGCAAGACTCCAACCGAGAACCTCCAGGCAATGGTGGAGATGGCAAAGGGCCACAAATATTAATATCACAGATAGAAACGTAATGGAAAGGGAATAAAGCTAATATCCCTTTCATTTTTTATTACTATTTTTTACTTTTATCAAATTCTGTTTTTAAATTTTTGGAACAAAGTATCCTGAGTTCTTTTGCATTCTCAAACTCCGGTTCTATTTCCAGTAGCTTCACAAGTGCTTTTTGGGCTTCATCGTATCTTTTAAGTTCGAAAAGGGCGACACCTTTACAAAACCATGCCTGTGCAGAATCTGGCAGTATCTGTGAGGAAGAACTCTTTGATATCCAAGCAAAACGGGGGAACTGAAAAGCCTGAGGGTTTGACAATTCTATGGATCTATCATATGCTTCCAATGCCTCATCGTACCTGTCAAGTTTGCATAAAGTGTTACCTTTGTAGCACCAGGCCCCTGGATATTCAACGTTCAGATCTAAGGCAATATCAAGGCACTCAAGAGCATCTTCATATTTTTCATTTTCAAAGAGTATCAGTGCTTTACTGCAAAAAATATTAGGGTTATTTGCCTGTTTTTCAAGGGTACTGTCTATAAGTTCTAATGCCTCTTCATTTTTGCCCATTTTATAAAGCACAAAACTTCTGTCAAACCATGTATCAACTGCTTTTACATATACTCCAGAGGCCTCCTTAACCATTCCCTGCGCAGAAAAGATATCTCCCAGGGAATTCCATAGCTCTTCAGCTTTTATGTAAGAGTCAATGGCTTCTTCATAGTGTCCTAATTTGAGATAGACATGTCCTTTACTATAAGCTTCGACAGCTTTTTTTTCAGTGTTCCTTATTTTTTTCTTATCGAGAGAATTTTTATAAAGTTTACGTAATAAGCCCATACCTAAAACTAGTCTCGTATGCATATATATTTTTGTTAAATGGTATTCTGTCCATTTTTCTGTTAATCACATTCAGAGCAGTTCCATTCATTTTATATATCTGAAAATTAACTACAAATCAAATGGCCAGAAGAAAACAAAAGACTGAGGATATAACGGACTTTAAAAGTCTGCTCAAGAAACAGGGATACAGTCTTGCAGGCAGGCATTCCGCTGTAAAGACATGTCTTTGGCTTAGAAGGTCCATCAAGGACGAAGGTGAATGTTACAAGTCTGTTTTCTATGGAATCCATTCACATCGCTGCCTTCAGATGACGCCAACACTCATGTGTAATCAGAAGTGTCTGCACTGCTGGAGGCCAACGGATGTAGACGTACCTATGCCTGTGGAATGGGACTCTCCAGTGGAAATAGTGGGGTCTTCAATAGAGTCCCAGAGAAAACTTATATCAGGATTTGGAGACTCAGCACCTCCCAAACACTGGAATGAAGGGAGGGATCCCAAGCATGTGGCTATATCCCTATCAGGAGAGCCTACACTTTTTCCATATCTTCCTGAACTAGTGGATGAGTTCAAAGAACAGGGTTTGACGACTTTTGTTGTAAGTAACGGTACAGTTCCTGAAATGATGGAAAAGATAAACCCTTCCCAGTTATACATGAGTCTTGATGCTCCTGATAGGGAAACATATGAAAAGGTCTGTCTGCCAAATTCACCTTCACTATGGGATAAGATTCTCAAATCCCTTGAAGTGCTCAAAACAAAGGAAACAAGAACTGTTATACGCATAACACTAATCAAAGATATCAATATGTTCGATCCGGAAGCTTATGCTGAGCTAATTAAACTGGCAGAACCTGATTATATAGAGGTTAAAGCGTACATGCATCTTGGCTTTTCAAGAAAGAGGCTCCCTCGTGAAGCAATGCCTTCCCATGATGAAGTAATGGATTTCTCATTAAAGCTGGCTAAACACCTTGATTACAAGGTTGCAGAAGACGTAGAAGTTAGCAGGGTCGTTCTACTCTCCAAAGACGGTTCTGTTTCCCATCTCGTTTAGTATAATATTCTTATAACATTACATAATTTCAACTACATAGGAACTTTTAAAAATAGTCATGTTTATATTGTTTTTCAGTAGAAGGGTTACAATGCCTGTCTGTCACAATCTATATTTATAACAACGTACACATAAACAACGAAAATAATCGAAGATTTAGGAAATTTCTTATTTCAACCGGAGTATTCACACAATGTCAGAACAATCCGCTCATTCAAAATACGAATTCAAAAAGAAACTAGAGGATCTACGCAGCAAAAAAGGACGTGGAACCGAACTAGTTTCTTTATATATCCCCCCCACAAAACAGATATCTGATGTTACATCCCAGCTCAGAGGAGAACACGGCCAGGCTGCTAACATCAAATCCAAGGTGACGCGTGATAATGTACAGGGTGCACTTGAATCCCTTCTTTCAAGATTAAGGTATGTGGAAGTTCCTGAGAATGGTATCGTTTTTTTCACAGGAGCTGTGGATATAGGTGCTAACAAGACTAGCATGGAAACAACCATAGTTGAGCCACCCCAACCTATTATCACATACAGGTATCACTGTGATTCTGCATTTTTCCTTGAGCCACTTGAGGAGATGTTAAAAGATGCAAAAACATACGGTCTGCTGGTTCTCGACAGGAGGGAAGCAGCAGTAGGCCTTCTTGTGGGAAAACACATAGAACATTTCAGAACCCTGACCTCAAATGTTCCCGGGAAACAGAGAAAAGGAGGTCAGAGTGCTCACAGGTTCCAGCAATTGAGGCTAATTGCTATTCATGATTTTTATAAACGAATAGGTGATGCTGCAAGTGATGTTTTCATGTCAGTGGATCACAAAGACTTCCAGGGGGTTCTCATTGGTGGTCCTTCTCCTACAAAAGAAGAATTTGAATCGGGAGAATTTCTGCACCACGAGCTATTGAAAAAACAGCTCGGACTTTTCGATGTTGCATACACTGATGAATCCGGCCTTTCTGAACTTGTCAATGCTGCCAGTGAAAGGCTCGCAGACATTGATCTTATGGTTGAGAAAAAGCTTGTGCAGAGTTTCTTTGCAGAATTGGTATCTGATTCCGGAAAGGCTAGCTATGGTGAGATTCAGGTTCGCAATAACCTGGACATTGGTGCAGTGGAAGTACTGATGATATCTGAAGGTCTAAGAGCAGAAAGACTCACTTTGAGATGTCCCAATGGAGATTACGAGGATAAGGTCACCCGTAATTTCAAACCAGGAGAGCAGGATACTTCTGGTGGAGCCTGTCCTGTCTGTGGAACTAACGTTGAGATAGTTGAAAGAGTCGATGTTGTTGATGAGCTTTCAGAGCTTGCAGACCAGATGGGTACACAGGTCGAGTTCATATCAACCGACTTTGAAGAAGGTTCTCAGCTTCTGAATGCATTTGGTGGTATAGTAGCAATATTGCGATTCAATACCGGTGTTTGATCTATTAATTATAATGTAGGTGTTATCTTTGTTCCTTGAATTTAAAAAACAAGTTACTGAAGCTCTTGAGAATGCTCTTGAATCCCTTGGTTTTGAAACAGATGATCTGGGACTTGAGTCTTCACAGCATGCGGATATTGCTTCAAAGGTCGCTTTCAGGCTGGCTGCACAGGCAAAGAGCAATCCAAAAGAGCTTGCTGATAGAATAGTCGCAGCTATTGAATTACCCGATGGGTCTTTGATAGGCCATATCAGGACAGTTGGTCCTTACATAAACATAAGTGCAGGACGCAATTATGTTGACAATACGGTACTTGCTATACTTGATGAGAAAGAGGCCTTTGCTGGCAATTTCTGTCAGGGTAAAATACTGTTGGAACACACTTCAGCTAACCCAAATGGCCCTCTTCATGTTGGGCACATACGTAATTCCATAATCGGTGATACACTTGTGCGTATACTCAAAAAGGCAGGTTATGAAGTTGAAACCCAGTATTATGTTAATGACATGGGCCGCCAAATTGCCATTGTTTCATGGGCCCTCTCTCTTTTTGAGTTTGATATTTCCAGAAAATCAGATCATGCAATAGCAGACGTTTACATCAAGGCAAATGCTTTGCTTAATGAGAATCCGGAAAAGCTTGCCGAAATAGATAAACGCATGCAGCTTGTGGAAAGTGGCGATGAAGAAACCATCAAAAGTTTTGCTGAAGCTGTAGATTTTGCTGTAACAGGCATCAGGCAAACGCTTTTGCATATGAATGTCAGTCATGATATTTTTCCACATGAATCAAGTTTTATTCGCTCAGGTGCTGTCTCCAGGATCGTTGAGGAAATAAAGGCAACTGGAAGAGCCGAAGATGATAATGGAGCTCTGGTGGTCGACCTTTCAGATTATGGTTTTGAAAAGACTCTGGTCATACAGCGCAGTGACGGAACATCCCTTTACACAACACGTGACCTCGCCTATCATGAGTGGAAAGGAGAGCGTGCAGACAGGATTATCGATGTGCTTGGATCAGATCATAAACTCATATCTGGTCAGCTTAAAGCAACTCTTAATGCAATTGGAAAGAAGGAGCCTGAGATCATCATATTCGAGTTTGTCTCACTTCCTGAAGGTTCCATGAGTACCCGTCGTGGTAAATTCATTTCTGCTGATGACCTGCTCGCTCAGATTGAGGAACAGGCATATGTTGAAGTCGATACACGCCGTCCTGAAATGGCAGAGGATTTCAAAAAGGAAGTTGCAAGAATGGTAGGTATCGGTGCAGTAAGATACGATATCGTAAAAGTCTCCCCTGAGAAATCCACGGTGTTCAACTGGAAAGAAGCACTTGATTTTGAGAAACAAGGTGGTCCTTTCATACAGTATTCCCATGCCAGAGCATGTAGCATACTGAAAAAAGCAGAGGAAGAAGGCAAATGGGATCCAGACCAGATCATTGACCCTTCATTGCTGACTGAGGATACTGAAATTGACCTTATCAAGAAAATGGCATCATTTGATAGCATAATAGATCTCTGTGCAAGAGACCTGAAACCACACACAATAGCAACTTATGCCAGGGAACTTGCAGACTCTTTCAATCAATTCTACAGGTTCGTGCCTGTGCTTAGTGCTGAAGAGGATGAGATAAGAGCAAGCAGACTGGCTCTTGTGAACTGTGCAAAAATAGTTCTTGCAAGTGTACTGGATACACTGGGTATCGATGCACCGGAATCAATGTGAGAAAGTTGATTTTTCTCATTACTCTCATTTTTTCAGGTCAAATGCCCATCGGCTGATCCCTGGTGCTACATTACCGCACCTTCGATGGAATTCAACCTCAAATCCTAATTTTTCATATTTTTCTATCAATTCAGGAATCTGTTCTTTGGGTTTGAAAGTATAGAAATGTACATGTCCACCTGCTTTTACAAATAAGGAAATACTTTCAAGGAAATGGTCCATGCCATATGGTGTTGGTATGATAACCCTGTCAAATTGCTTTTTGATCATGTTGGGAATATGCTTTGCATCAGCATTGATTGTCTGGATGTTTTCTTCGACCTTATTGAGTTTGCAGTTGCGTACGAAAGATTTGCAGGCATCACCGTTCATTTCCACTGCAACTACCTTCGCACCGGCCGATGCAGCAGGTATTGCAAAGGGGCCGACACCGCAAAATGGTACAAGTATATCCTCACCAGGTTTTACCATTAATGCCACTCTTTTTCTTTCAAAAGAGAGCCTGCCGTTGAAAAAAGACTTTTTCAGGTCTATCCTGTAAGTGAAACCGAATTCCTTGTGAATGGTCTCTGTGCTATGCCCGGCAATTATCTTAAAATCAGCAATTCTTCTGTTCCCTTCAAGTTTTGAGACCTTGTTCAGCACAGTCTTAATGTTCTGCATTCTTCCCATTATAGCCTGAGCTACCACATTATTGTATTTTTCCATACTTTCAGGAACAGATATAATGGCAATATCTCCTATAATGTCAAAGCGATTTGCTAGTTGTTCGAGTTCCTTTTCAGGTATAGTCCCTTTCAGTTCATCCTTAAGACTCATTTTTCAGTCCGCTTTTGCTTTGACACAACAAAGTATTGCTGTATGTCTTTTTTATCCTTTCATATACCCGGGAGTAACTTTCTTCTCAATCATTGTGAAAGAAAGATCAATTAGTATCGCAAGCATTATCGCAGGTATGGCACCTGCCAGGAGGGTACTGGTGTTGTAGCCAATGAGTCCCTGGAATATTATCTCTCCTAGTCCCCCACTTCCAATAAAAGCTGTCAATACCGCAACACTGTTTGCAAGGATGCCGGCAAATTTAATTCCCGCAAACATTGCAGGATATGCATTTGGAAGTCTTATGTGTATGTTAATTTGCCACTGACTCAGTCCGATACCTTCAGCATAATCTATTAGTGCAGGGTCAACATTGCTCAGACCTATGTAAGTATTTTTGATAATTGGAAGCAGTGCACGCAGCATTATAGCAACCACAGCAGGGGTAAAACCAATTCCAAGGAGCGGAACCATAATTGCTACAACAGCAAAACTGGGAACAGCCTGCACCAGATTTGCAAATTTCATCACAACAAATTCCAGTTTCTTGCTGTAAAGTGCTGCAAAGGCAAGTGGTATGGAAACGGCTATACTCACAAATAGTGTAGTATATACCAGGACAATGTGTTCCCAGGTCGCCTCAAGTACCGTTTCAAGGATTACCATGTTCCATACCTCTCATGGAGTTTTTTTTCAACAATGCCTGCAAAACCGTCAAGAAAAACTGCAAGTAATCCTGTCCATAATCCTGCAATAAGGATAACATCTTTCTGGTAGAGCTGGATCCCGTTCTGAAGTACTGTTCCAAGTCCTCCTGCAGCAACCAGTCCTCCAAGAGTTACAACACCCATGCAGAATACAAGTGCTATTCTTATACCACCTGCTATTAATGGCAATGACATAGGAATTCTTACTTTAAACAATGCTTCGCGTGGAGACATACCTATGGCATGGGCAACGTAGGTGTATTGCTCATCCACACCTTTAAGCCCTGTATAAGTGTTCCTTGCAATCGGAAGTATAGAATAGAGCACACATGCTGCAATGGTTGGGCCGGCACCAAGTTTGAGTATTGGAAGAAGCAGTACAATGAGTGCCAGATCCGGTATTGTCTCCACAATGTTAAGGAAATTAAGCACAGTATTTGCAGTCTTAGGCTTCATGTAGATGAAAACACCAACAGTAACGCCTATTATTATGGACAGCAGCAGAGCTATACTGAACATCTGTAAATGCTCAATGGTACGCATTGTCATAAGGTGCTTATCCCAGACATTCGCTATTATCTGTAATGTTGACATACGGTTTCCCTTCAGATAAGTTTGAGCAATACCTCGTCAGATACAAGGATACCAATAGGATGTTTAGAATCCATGACGATCGCAAGGTGTTCTTTACTTTTTTTCATTTCAGAAAGTGCAAGTGCAACAGAATCAAGCGGCTGGAAATTTTTCACGGGTCTTGCTATATCAGCCAGTTTCTGAGCTTTAGTCCTGCATTTCATAAGGTCTATCATTGTGACATGTCCGAGGAATTCCTCCCCATCAAATACAAAAGCATTTTCGATATCCTTGCTTGTCATTTCCTCAACGGCATCACAGGCTTCCATTTTTCCATCAAAGGCATATTTCTCTTCAAATGGAGACATCAGATCTTTAACGTTAAGAGTATCCATGTGCTTGAATTTACGCTTTGCATCGACGATATCAGCAACAAGATCGTTTACAGGATTAAAGATAAGTTCCTCAGGAGGACCCACCTGTACAAGTTTTGCCTGGTCCATTATGGCTATCCTGTCACCGAGTATGAGTGCTTCCTCAATGTCATGGGTCACAAACACAATTGTCCGGTTGATCTCATTTTTGATCTTAACAAACTCTTTTTGGAGCTGTTTGCGCAATATAGGGTCCAGTGCACCAAAAGGTTCATCCATCAGGAACAGAGGTGGGTCCATTGCCATGGCCCTTGCAAGTCCGATCCTTTGTTGCTGCCCTCCACTCAACTGTCTTGGGTACCTGTTCATGAACATTTCAGGTGGAAGAGATACGAAATCCAAAAGTTCCCGCACTCGCTTTTCTATTCTGTTCTTATCCCAGCCTTCCAGTTTTGGAACAAGGCCTATATTTTCCCCGATTGTCATATGAGGGAACAGACCTATATTCTGGATCACATAGCCCATATTACGACGCAGACGAACCGGATCTACCTCCCGTGTGTCAAGGCCATTGATGGTGACAGTTCCAGAATCCTGTTCTATCATTCGATTCATCATTCTTAGCGCGGTAGTTTTTCCCGAACCACTGGGCCCGATAAGAATCAACAGCTCTCCACCCTGTATTTCCAGGTCAAGATCTTTTACTGCAAATACTGAGCCGTATTTTTTTGTTACTCCCTTGAACTGGATCGAATCGATTCGGTCAAATAGTCTTTTGCTTTGCATATCTGCACCGTGGGGCTTGTTATATATATCTAAAAATAGTAAGGAAGAATATACTCTCCCTTATTCCTCTATTAGTCCTTCATCAATGAGGAACTGATGTGCGATGTCCCGAGGCTCTTTTTGGTCAACGTCGAACTGGTAGTTCAATTGCATCATGGTATCGGTATCGATCGCACCGTCAAGCTTTTGCATTGCAGCAACAGCTTCAGGATTTTCCTCTGCGAACTGCTCTGTTACTATGAGAATTGCATCGTAAGGTGGCAGTGCATTCTTATCATCTTCAAGTACTCTGAGCTCGAAAACCTCGTTCCTTGTATCGGTGGTGTACGCAGAAATGGCATCCACGTCATTGTTCCTGATAGCTTCATATGCTACGGTAGATACCGCTTGTTTATAGTCCCTGAACTCAACGCCGTACACATCCTTTATATGTGGAAGACCGTCCTCCCGTGTTGGAAACTCAGGATCGGTTCCAATTGTCATTTCGGCTGCATATGGTTTAAGATCACTTATTTTCGTGATATTATTCTCTGAAGCCCAGTCCTCTCTTACCGCAATGGCATATGCATTCTCAAATCCAAGGTTGCTAACTACCATCACTCCATCCTGCTCCAGAAGACCCGTTTCTGTTGCGTCGTAAACCACCTGTCTGTCCCAGTCATCAAGCTGGTTCAGGTTGAGTATCTGGCTGTAAGCAGTACCGGTATATTCGGCATATACGTGTATCTGACCGCCTTTCAATGCTTCATAATTGACAAACGTGCCGCCAAGTCCCTGCTTAACATCAGTTTCATATCCTGCATCCTCAAGCATAAGAGCTGTCATATGTGCCAGAATATAAGACTCCTGGAATAGTTTAGATCCTATCACAACCGTTTCTTTCATATCTCCAGTAGTATCATCAGACTCTTCAGTGCATCCACTGGCAAACAGAGCCATAATTACAACTAACAATATTAAAATAGTCTTTCTCATAGTTCAACACCCCTAAATCGCTTTTTTATTGTAACTGTATTTCGACAACGACTTCCCTACAATACAAGATTAAGTCCACTTTTTATAAATGTATGTATTTTGAAAGAAGTTGTTTTAGAGTCTGAACATTAGTTTTTTAAGTATACGAAATCAATTACATATTGATATTTTAGGAGGGTAATTATGGCAAAAGCTACATGGAACAAAACTATTCTTGCACAGAGCAGTGAAACGATAATGATTGAAGGTAACCATTACTTCCCACAAGAGTCGGTGAATATGGGATACTTCAAAAAAAGTGACTATCAGACAAACTGCCCCTGGAAAGGAGTTGCAAGTTATTATGATGTTGTTGTGGACGGGAAGACTAACACGGATGCTGCATGGTACTATCCTGAGCCAAAAGAAGGTTCAACTGAAAAGGTCGGCAAGGACTTCAGCAACTATGTGGCATTCTGGAAAGATGTGGAAGTGAGGGACTGATCCTCAGTTTCAGATTTCACAGAAATTGCTTTTCAATTCTTCAGTCAGCTTGATATTCTCCGAGTAATCTACCGGTACATCGAGCAGCCAGACACCACCGGTGTTAAGTGCTTCAATTAGCTTTGGCTTTAGATCTTCTGCTCTTTCGATCTTTACGCCCTTTGCACCGAAACTTTGGGCAAGCATCACAAAGTCGGGATTTGTAAACTCAACACCAATTGTATGATCGAAAGTCGTCTTCTCATGCCATTCGATGAGTCCGTATTTTGAATCATTGAAAATGACAACAACAAAATTACATCCAAGTCTCACAGCGGTTTCAAGATCCTGAAGGTTCATGAGGAAACCACCATCTCCTACAATGGCAACAAGCTTCTTATCAGGTTTAACCAAACTTGCTGCAATGGCACCGGGAAGTGCAAATCCCATGCTTGCAAGCCCGTTGGACATAAAGACAGTATTTGCTTCATATGCAGGGAAAAGCCGTCCAACCCATAATTTGTGAGCACCGACATCGCTTATTAGCAGGTCATCCCTTTCAAGAGCTTCTCTTACATCATATATTATCTTCTGTGGTTTCATGGGGAACGATAGATTCTCTTTGTAATCCTCAATTTCTGCTTTCATCCTTGAGCGAACTTCAGAGAATCTGTCAGGCATCTCTTTTTTGAAATCGCATTGCTTTCTCATACTGAAAAGTGCCTGCCTGATATCACCGATAAGCATTATGTCCGGAATGTAGCTTTCATCTATCTCCGGGTGGTCGCTATGAATGTGGATTATTTTCTTTGAGCTATCAGGATTCCAGAATTTAGGACTGTATTCCACATAATCATATCCTATGCAGATAACAAGGTCAGCCATTTCAAAACCACACATAATGTGATCATGGTCTTTAATACCCATTGAACCAAGATAGTGCTCGTCATCAGCAGGCAATGCACCTTTGCCCATAAATGTGGTTACGACCGGCAGGCCAGTGACTTCTACAAGTTTTCTCAATTCAGTGGAAGCATCTCCCCTGAAGATACCGTTTCCTGCAAGAATAAGAGGCATTGAACTCTCTTTGATCATATCTGCAGCTTTCTTTAGTTCTCTTTCATCATGAATACTGATGTGTGGACATGCCTTTTTTGAAATTGGTTCTTTTCTTGTTTCTTCATTTGCCACATCTTCAGGAAGTTCTATGTGTGTAGCTCCCGGACGGTCTGAAGCAATATCAAAAGCTTTGTGAATTATCTCCGGGATAAAATCTGGTCTTGTAACCTTTGAATTCCATGTTGTGAACTGTTTAAAAGCAGTCACAATGTCGATATATTGATGCGATTCCTTATGGGTTTTCTCAAGTGTTGACTGGCCTGTGATAGCCACAAGGGGTGCTCTGTCAAGTTGTGCATCGGCAATGCCTGTGATCAGGTTTGTGGCACCTGGTCCCAATGTTGCAAGGCATACACCTGGTCGATGTGTAAGTCTTCCATAGACATCTGCCATAAAAGCGGCACTCTGTTCGTGTCTTGTAAGGATGAATTTTATCCTGGATTTGCGGAGGGATTCTGTAAGGTCAATTGTCTCCTCTCCTGTTACTCCAAATATATATTCAACACCTTCATTCTCAAGACATTTCACAAAGAGGTCGCTACCTTTCATTCTCAATACACCTTCATGGATTTAATAGTCATAAACTCCAGCATTCCAACACGGTACAATTCTCTTCCGACACCACTTTTTTTCATACCTCCAAATGGCAGTCGTGGATCTGAGCTCACAATGTTGTTGACAGTAATAAGGCCGGCTTCTATGTGCCTTGTCATTCTCATGGCTTTCTCAGTTTCCCTGCTCCAGATACTTGCACCAAGTCCGAACTCTGTGCTGTTAGCTATTTCAATAGCTTCTTCCACATTTTTAAAAGTAATAATAGGGGCTACAGGTCCGAAAGTCTCATCCCGGACAACAGGAGCATCTTTGTTTATATTATCGAGAACTGTTGGCATGTAGAATGAGCCTTCTCCATCTTTGGACCCACCTTCAAGCAGTATGTTAGCTCCCATTTTCAGGGTTTTAGATACCTGCTCGCTTAGATGTTCTCTTTGTTTTTCGCTTACCATGGGTCCCATATCGGTCGTTGGGTCCATTGGGTCTCCTATCTTGAGATTGCTTGTGTTTTCTGTGAAGAGGTCTGTGAAGTTTTCTGCGATCGTCTCGTCAACTAGTAAACGTTTGGCTGCAATACAGCTTTGTCCACAGTTCTGGAATCTGGCTGAAACTGCTGCTTTTGCCACTTTTTCGATGTCTGCATCTTCCAGCACGATCAAAGGATCGCTGCCTCCAAGCTCAAGAACGAACTTCTTTATGTTCCTACCTGCGGCTTCTGCAACCTTTTCTCCTGCAGGACGGCTGCCGGTGAAAGTAACAGCATTTATTTCGTCTCTTGATATTAGTGAAGATGCTGTGGGCCCATCCACCAGCAGGGTCTGATACACGCCTTCAGGAAATCCTGCTTCAGTAAAGATCTTCTCTATTTCAAGGGCACAGATAGGCACGTTGCTTGCATGTTTTAGCAGCACTGTATTTCCACCTGCAAGAGCAGGTATTCCAAACCTCAATGCCTGCCAGAAAGGAAAGTTCCATGGCATGATACTCAGGACCACACCTGCAGGCTCATAGACAAAACCGGATGTTTCTGCATCAGTTTCCACAAATTCTGATGCAAGGAACTGTTCTGCATTCTCTGCAAAATAATCACATGTCCAGGCACATTTCTCAATCTCTGCAAGAGATTCCTTGATCGGTTTGCCCATTTCCTTTGTGATTATCTCTGCAAGTTCCTGTTCTCTGTTTCTCAGAACTTCAGCTACACATTCAATGGAAAAGGTTCTTTCAACAATAAGTTCTTTTTTCCATTCAGCTAATGCTTTTCTTGAGTCCTCTATCTTTTGATCGATCACTTGCTGAGAATAGAGACTGAATTCTCCATTCAATTCCCCGTTTGCAGGATTGACTGATTTTATTTTGGCCAATTGTAATTCCCCTTTAGTTGTTTATAATAAAGATGGGATTTTCATCCCTGCTTATATTTAATAGTTGATATGATATATAATTGATTTTAAAAGAGACGCAAAAGAAAAAAGAATTTGAATCATGGGATTAAGTAAGCATTCTCACATCATCTTTATCGACTTGATATTCATAAATTCATAGAACCCATGCTTTGATAGCTCCCTTCCCATACCGCTTTTCTTCACTCCGCCAAAGGGCAGGCAGGCCTGTGGTGTGCAAAATGAGTTTATTCCAATCATTCCTGTTTCAAGTTCAGCGGCAACTCTCATGGCTCTCTCCCGGTCCTGGCTCCAGACACTGGCACCCAGACCGAACTCAGAATCATTTGCCAGTTCAATTGCTTCTTTTTCATCCTTCACGACGATGATCGGTGCCACCGGTCCGAATGTTTCTTCCCTCATGACCCTCATATCCATACTTACATCACTTAGGACGGTTGGTGAGTACATGTAACCCTCACTCTCCCTCCTCCCTCCGGGAATGAGGACTTTTGCACCCTTTGATATTGCATCATTGACCTGGCTTTCCAGTATTTGCACCTGCTCTTCCCTTACCATTGGCCCGATATCTGTTTCAGGGTCCATGGGGTCACCGACCTTCAGATTCTTCGTTCCTTGAACAAACCTTTCAGTGAACTCCTCCGCCACATCCTCCATAACAATGAAACGCTTGGCTGCTATGCATGTCTGTCCGGTATTGATGAAGCGGCTTGGAACTCCTACTTTTGCCGCCATTTCCACATTTGCATCATCAAGTATGATGAATGGGTCACTGCCACCAAGTTCCAGCACGAATTTCTTCATGTTATGAGCGGCAAGTTCTGCGACCTTCTGACCGGCAACATATCCTCCGGTGAAGGATACAGCCTTGATCTCATCCCTTGAAATGAGTGAGGATGCAGTGGGTCCGTCAACAAGAACTGTCTGGAAGACGCCTTCAGGAAATCCAGCTTCCATGAAAATATTCTCAATTTCCAGTGCACACATTGTTACGTAACTGGAATGCTTCAGTAGCATTACGTTCCCAGCTGCAAGTATGTGCGCCGCTGCACTGAGCACCTGCCAGAATGGGTAGTTCCAGGGTTTGATGGCAAGCACGGTGCCCATTGGTTCATAATGTATCATTGAGTCACATGAGTTCTCTTCCGCAGGCTCAGGCTCAAGCATCTTCTCTGAATTATCTGCAAAATAATCGAACATAGTTGCACATTTAGCGACCTCGGGAACTGCCTGCTTCATGACCTTTCCCATCTCAGTGCTGATGAGTTTTCCATATTGCTGTTTATTCTTGCGCAATATATCAGCGAAGCTCCGCAGAAGTTCATTGCGCTCTGAAACATCAGTTTTTTTCCATTCAACAAATGTTTCAGCAGACTTTTTGAGTATTTGGCTAAGCTGCTCTTCAGTATGTGATTCAACTTCACCGATGATTTTTCCTGTTGCTGGGTTGATGGATGAGATAGTGGTCATGATAAATCCTCTAAATTAATTATATAATTGAAAAGTCCGGTATTTGCTATTGTTGATTGCAGTTAAAAGTGAGATTTGTTCTTTATTCTTGCTGAGAGCTTGCAACAGGTTCCTGTCAAAGATGTGCTCTTTTCCCGCTCTTGTTATTGAAGCTAGACTTTCTTCGCTCAGAAGCAGTGCAAGGTTCTTACGTTTTGAGACGATACTGTCATTGATCTTCCCTATCTCTATTTTCATCCATTTTATAAGGATTGAGTCATCACCTGCTGGTGTCTAACTGTTGCACTGATTTTTATGCCCACATGTACTATTGGGCTGTGTATCCTCCATCTATGCAATGAACACTGCCCGTTATGAATGCCGCTCTATCGCTAAGTAAATAGGCAACTAAGTCAGCTACTTCTTCTCTTGTAGCAAGACGTTTCATGGGGTGTGCAGCTGCCATGTAATCCATAGTTTCCTTTCCAGAATCTATGATTCTGGGAGTTGCAACATAACCAGGAGCAACTGCACAGACTCGAATATTGGATTCTGCCAGTTCCAAAGCTGCAGAACGAGTTAACCCAATTATGCCATGTTTTGCTGTTGTATAAGCTGCCATGCCAGCCAGGCCGACAAGTCCATTGGCAGATGACATGTTCACAATAGCGCCAGAGCCATTCTTAAGCATTGCTGGTATTTCATATTTCATGCAATAGAAAACACCAGTTAGATCGGTTTCTATAACATCTCTCCATATTTCGATATCAAGATCTTGAAGTGGAGTGTTTGCAGGTCCTGTAATTCCAGCGTTGTTGACAGCAATATCAATCTTTCCGAATCTCTCGATTATGGAGCTTATTGCCATCTGAATACTGTGCGGATCTCGAACATCAACTTCCATGGGTAAAGTTCGTTTTCCCGATGGATCAATTCTCTTACAGATGTCATGAAGTGGCGCGATATGACGACTAAGAAGCGCAACAGAAGCTCCTCCTGCATAAAGTCTCTCGGCAATAGACTCGCCATTGCCAGTTCCCGCTCCGGTTACAATAGCAACTTTCCCATCGAATTCGTTTTCTATTATTTTAAACACTTGGCTCATGTGGTAGTCCTCATTCAGACTTAGATTTGAAGTGATAAGTACCTAATTCAAGTGGAGTGGAAGTAACAAACCCTTACAGTTAAGAGAATAGGTATTTTTGGAAGAGATGTTGATTTGGTTATTGAAACAGCTATTAAACCCAGATTGAAGAAATACATCATGAGGGAAGCTGTTTATGCCTAAGGACTACTATGTGTTTTTAGATGACATGCTTGTTGCCATCGATAAAATAAAAAAGTATGTTGGTTCTCTATCTTATGACAGTTTTTGCGCAGATGAAATGAGAAAAAGAGCATGCAGTCGTTGTACATGACCGATGACAGGAACATGACGAGTTTCCGCTTGCTTACCCCTTTATCAGATCAACTCATCCAGGTGGTCGTGCCTGAGTTTATAATAAGTCCCACGTCCGGTTTTTCCAACCTGTACAAATATATTTTTATTTACCAGTTCCCGAAGATCTCTTTTTGATGTTGAGACTCCCAGGTCGCAAAGCTTCTGGTATTCTTTATTCGTGATCTTTCCCATCTCACGTGCAAATTTTATTCCCTTGATCTGTCTGTCTTTTAACCCTATCTGAATATATTTCCCTATATATCCGTGGTCACGGCTTATGTTCAGCACGGCGTTCTCAACCCTTGAGATCTTTAATGCAAGAGCGTAGAGATAATACTCCAGCCACTTATTGATGTCAGGCTCTTTTCCGTTGCTGCCTTCAAGGCTCTCAAAATAATCTTTTTTTCTCTGGTTGAAGAACTCCTCAATGGTGAATAATTCCTTTGCTTCTTTGAAGTCCTTTCCCAAAATATAGCCAGATATGCTTCTGGCAATAGTCCCACTGGCTTTTTCAAAAGGATGCATGCGATAAAGTTCATAGTGAACTATCCCGGCCTTTAGCGCAGGTAGTATTTCGGCAGCTTCATCACTGTAGATCCATTCTATCAGATCCCGGATACAATATCTCACTCTTTCAGGTTCCATAAATCCTTCAGCTACAGTTGTTCGGTAACGACCGATCTCATCTTCCGGAACAATTCCTTTCATAGCAATTTTATGAACTGTGAGTATCATCTCCTCGGATATTTCCTCGTTTTCAAGGCTTTGAAGATACTCATTCAGTTCCAGAAAATTAAGTACCTGTTTCTTATCCGTTTCATCCCCGAATATATCCTGTCCGTTGACAAGTTTTGTAACCTGTCTTATGGAAAGTCTGTTCTCATCAAGGCTGGTTGCATGATAGACGAGCCTGAAAAGGTTCTTGATCTGCAGTCTTCTTTCCCATGCCGGAGGTACGTGGGTATTGAGAATTATCTCCCTGGCTGCCTGTGTTCTTGCAAGCAGGCGCACTATCCTGTCACTATAGTTAAAATCCGGCTGGTACATATCTCAGGTATTCTCCAGGTTGCCAATGCTCTGATTATTTATTATCTGTTCCGGTCATTTTTTTTGATGTTAATTGGCTGGCTAAATATAAATTCTTTAAACACGACTTATAATTATGGATGATTTGTACACTACAGCGGAAAAAATAAGGACAATGGATATAAGGGGAGCAGGAAGGATTGCAGTTGCGGCATCAGCTGCAATGAGGGACTATGCAATGTCATTGAAATCCCTGCCTTTAAATGAATTCGACCTTAAGATAGAAGAGGCAGCAAAGACACTTGTGGACACCCGTCCAACTGCTGTATCCCTTCCCAATGCCGTTGCTCTTACTAAGAGGCATAGTTCCACGAATACTTATGATGCCATTGACGAAATAACAAAAAATGCGGAGAAATTTATAAAAAATGCAGAGGAAGCACTGGGTAAAATAGGAAAGATAGGTGCGCAGCGCATCCATGATGGCGATGTCATCATGACCCACTGCAATTCACATGCATCCCTCTCTATAATCAAAACAGCCTTTGATCAGGGTAAGAATATATCTGTCATTGCCACAGAATCCCGACCCAGAAGGCAGGGTTTCATCACCATCAGAGAATTGAATGATTACGGCATTCCCACAACTCTCATTGTGGACTCGGCTGTGAGGCTCACCATGAAAGAAGTAGACCTTGTGGTAGTCGGTGCAGATTCAATTTCCGTTAATGGTGCCCTCATTAACAAGATTGGTACTTCCCAGCTTGCAATGGCGGCACAGGAAGCCCGCAAGAACGTGATAGTTGCTGCTGAAACCTACAAATTCAGCCCGAGAACCCTTCTTGGTGAAATGGTCGAAATAGAAGACCGTTCCAGTGATGAAGTAATAGATGCTGAGATTCTCAGTGAGCTTCCCAATGTCAAAGTCAAAAATCCGGCGTTCGATGTGACTCCGGCAGAGTACATCGACTTGATAATCACTGAAGTAGGAGCTTTCCCGCCAGCTATGGCTTTCACGGTAATAAAGGATTATCTGGGACTTGAACTTGCTGAAACCTGGGAATAAGGTTCATCTTTCCCTTTTTAGGGGATAGTTTTTGATGGAAGCTCTTTCAAAACGTCCCTCATACCTTCAAACTCGGCTACATATAAAGCCAAGCTGAATTATGAGGTTTGCTGTATCGCTCCGGTCTTCGGAATTATATTAAGCTCAGGTAATACTTGTTGTTATTGTGTACTGGAAGTATAAAAAATGAATATAAAATATATTTTGTATCTCATCAGCTTGATATTATTTTTTACTGTAATCTCCTGTAATGCAGATGAGAATACACCCACAATTGAAAATACCACTTACAATTTTGCTCCTTACTGGTCACCTGATGGGGAGTGTATAGTTTATTCTTCCGGCACGGCAAAGTCACCGGACAACATGAGTGTCTATTTAATAAATGAAGATGGAACCGCTAAAGAAACATTGACCTTAGCAAATGAAAGTGGGGTTTTTTTCTTTGACCCATGGTCTCCTGAGGGAGACCTGTTGCTCTATATATCAAACCTGACAGGAAACTATGAATTATGGACGATGTATCCTAATGGTTCCGGCAAAAGAAAATTAACTGAAGGAGCCTTTCTGGAAAACTATCTGCTAGGTTTCAGGGGATGGGAAGCCGCCTGGAGTCCGGACGGTTCAAAAATTGCTTATGTGTCCGCATCTTCTGAAAACGGAAAAGTCTGGGATATTGTAGAAAGTGAAGATGAGACAAGACAAAGATTGTTGAATAGCTCAAATATCTGTAAAGAATCGGACATATGGGTTATAAATTCCGATGGTACCGAAAATATTAAACTTACGGATAGCAGAGGGCCTTACCTCGAACCACAATGGCAGCCGGGTGGGGACAGGATTGCTTACGTTTCAAATAATCCGGAAAATAAAGGAATCTGGATCATAGAAAGCGACGGTTCAAGAAAATCCCGCATTTTAAAAGGAAATGTATATGATATTGCCTGGTCACCGAATGGGAGCGAAATTGCATATGTGAAAACAGACCAGAATCAAACTACAGCCCTATGGGTCACCAACGTCAATGGTAGTAAGCAAAGAAAAATATCCAATGATTCAGGATACTTCAAAGTATATTCGTTTCCTGCATGGTCACCGGACGGAGAAAAAATAGTATTTAACTATGGAAATATTGGAGAATACGGATTATGGATAATGAACCGTAAAGGAGACAATAAAATAAAAATCGGTGAAGGACTAATGCCACAGTGGTCGCCGGATAGAACAAAAATTGCATATACATCCACAAAAGAAGGAAACAGTTCAATATCAGTTATAGAATTAGACAAATACACATCCGATCCTGCAGAGCAAACAAAACAAACAAATTCAGATGCAATATCAGAAATTCCGGAAAAAATATCATTTATAAGCATGTTTACAAATATAGTGATTTTGTTCTCTCTTTATATTGTCATGGGTAAAAAATAAGACCACCGGATTACTGGCGGTCCTTGGTTGCAAGTTATATCACATGGCCGACAAGCCCACACGAATGGAAAAAACACATCTCTTCGTTGTTGATGCCAATGTTCATGCCTTGGTGTCCAAGTATCTTTTTCAGATTTCCGGCAACCTTCTCCACCGAAGCAAAGAGGGTTGCAGCATCTTTTTATTCAATGCCTGTAAACCTGCCAAAATGCTCTTTCGGAAGAGAGATGGTATGTCCCTGCGAGCATGGATATATGTCAAGAAAAGCATAAACAAAGTCATCTTCATAGAACTTATGTGTAAGGGATCTGTTTTCAATCTGAATGTTTTATGATTGTTGTTGAAGTAAGAGCAGAAGGTCAAGCTGAACACGAAAAAAATGAGGAAAATAATAGGGAAATATCGTTATGACATTTCCTCGTATTCAGGACTTTCAACTTTTCCCATGAAGAGTATACAGTTTGTTCTTTTATCTTCGATAAAGAACATAAATGGGTGCTCAGCAGTAAACTCATATTTGTAGTCAGGTAATGAGTCTACACTTTCTATTGCTGTTGCTGCTGCAGCTTCAGTTCCTTTTTCATTTACACCGATGTATGCCTGGTGAATTACTTCGGTTATGGATAGACCATCACCTGTACTGATTCCTGAAAAATCAGCCATGACGGGATTAAAAGCATCAGTAATTCCCATATCCTTCAAGGGTTCATTTAATTCTGCCTTTGTTTCAAACGTGAACTTTGGTAACAGGATCCTGACTTCATCGGAATTAAGTTCATCTTTCAACTCATTATAGTAATCAAGTGTAAGATCACTTTCAAACTCATCAATGTTATTTTCATGCGGGAGTATAACGTACATGCTTATATCGTTGCCCTTATATGGCAATTCTAAAATCTGTGCATGTTTATCTTCTCCATAATTGTATGTATCTATGACATACATCATATCAGCTTCCTTCTCCTGACCATTGGAAAGATGGAATGGTCTTTTTGATCCTTCTTCAAATTCCTGTAACCACGTACCATTGAAATAGACGGCATTGGTAATTATCATCTTTGGATGTCCATCAACACTTTTACCAATGTTTTCTTTATCCAGTAGATCCTTGATCTTACCATTTGTTTTTTCCTCTACCCAGGCATTGATGGTATCTGTGGATTTCTCAGGCTCGTTTATGAAGTCAAGTGATGTTATTATTCCATCGTAGTAGTTTTCTGCATTAGACACATACTGTTCATTTACTGGATATTCTTCACGAATCCACAGTGCATTCGCAGATTTAAGTTCATATTCATCGTTGTCAGAATTGATTAGATCGATCATCTCTTTTGAACTGCCCTCAAGAACAGGTTTGCTAAGAGGATAGTAAAATACATTTGATATCTGTTCTTTTGTGGAACCCTCAGCACCATCATAGCAAATAGCCATTGCAGTGAATATACTGTATGGTGAAAATAAAACATTTTCATCGTTGCTTTTTATCATT
>Ga0265295_1002873_pt1 | contig 26123 bp, 21 predicted proteins | sample Munlansysbiofilm_FD_192503 | JGI IMG/M metagenome (GOLD analysis project Ga0265295, IMG submission 192503) | Leachate microbial communities from a municipal landfill in Southern Ontario, Canada - Methane capture system biofilm | ecosystem: Engineered > Solid waste > Landfill > Unclassified ... | reverse complement strand
AGCAGAGCCTAATTCCGCTTCTCCTGACAAAAACAAAGTTATGACTATTCCAAGAAATTATGCCTGAAAAAAAACTCCTAATTCATCTTACCTTAAACCTTCCAGCACATCAAAATAAAATGTAGCCCAGGATTTCAAGTAGTGTTCTTAGAAGCGCTATGTTAAGCCCTCGTTTTTGGCAAAGTTTCAAGAATTTTTTCAAACTTATTGGTCTATTGTAGCGAATACATCAATCAAGAATTTTCTCAAACATATCATCTACGCTTTTCGCTTTTTTAACATGAGAATTTTTCACATCTTCTAATGCTTCCTCTATTCCTGATATATGTTTAACCTTAAAAAGCCCTAATGAAAGAATATACTCAATTGTTTTTCTATCAATTTTATTTTGAGCATCATATTCTATTGTAATTATTGCCATAATGCTTAGCCTTTTAATTGTTTACGTCAAAAATACAAAAAAAGATTTTGTGAAAGTGAAATTTCTTTATCCCTGCATAAAACCTTTGGCAGAGTCTGTAACTATTTATCCTCCACCACTCGGTTGGATTGTTTATTTTTGCACGGGAAAGCTAATCAGATGATCAATAAAAACCTTTCGGGAAGAAAACGTGTTATAATACTCATTTTTAGTATTGTGGCTTTGATTTTTATTGTCAAACTGTTTTTCCTGCAAGTGGTTGACCAGTCGTACAAGCTGTCTTCACAAAACAATGTGTTGCGCTATATCACCCAATATCCGGCCCGTGGAAAAGTTTATGACCGCAAGCGTGAATTGATGGTTTACAACGAAGCCGCCTTCGATTTGTTGGTAGTGCCTCAACAGGTTAAAAGCATGGATACTACTGATTTCTGTGACTTGCTGGGCATCAGTAAGGAGCTTTTTAAAGAACGCCTGCAAAAAGCCAGACGCTATTCCCGCTACCGGCCTTCGGTGTTTCTGGAGCAAATTTCCAAAGAGGATTACGGCTTTGTGGCTGAGAAGCTATACCAGTTTCCGGGCTTTTATTTTCAGGCCAGAACCCTGCGGCATTACCCAAAACCTATTGCGGCGCACGTGCTTGGCGATGTGGGCGAGGTAAACCGCGGCAATATTGAAAAAGACGCCTATTACAAATCGGGCGACTATATCGGAAAGAGTGGCATAGAGCGTTTTTACGAAAAAGAGCTGAGGGGTAAAAAAGGCCTTAAAATCGTGATGGTTGATGTTTACAACCGTGAAAAAGGAAGCTTTCAGGATGGGCGCTATGATACGCTTCCTGTTTCGGGCAGCGATTTGATTTTGGGCCTTGATGCCGATTTGCAACAATATGGCGAAGCACTGATGCAAGGCAAAACCGGCAGCATCGTTGCCATTGAGCCTGCCTCAGGCGAGATTCTTGCGCTGATCACCGGTCCGTCCTTCGACCCCAACTTGCTGGTAGGTCGGGTGCGTGGTAAAAACTATAACGCTCTGCAAACAGACAGTCTCAAACCACTGATAAACAGGGCAATCAGCGGTAGCTATCCGCCGGGTTCCACCTTTAAAATGGTGAACGCCCTGGTGGCACTTCAAAGCGGTGCTATCACCGAAAATACCCAATTTAGCTGTCAAGGTAAGTTGAGCCAACCCATCAAATGTACCCACAACCACAACACCCCACTCGCGCTGCTCGAAGCCATGGAAAATTCCTGTAACCCCTATTTTTGGAATACCTTTCGCAGTACGCTTCATAATCCCAAGTTTAAGTCGCAAAAAGTAGCTTACGAATATTGGTATAAGTTGCTCAATGATATGGGATTAGGACATCCATTTAATACAGATATTCCTTTTGAGCTGAGCGGAAATGTTCCTACACGTGATTATTTTGACAAGCTGTATCGCGGCAGCTGGAATTCCCTCACGGTGCGTTCGCTGGCTATTGGCCAAGGCGAAATCTTGCTCACGCCCTTGCAGCTGGCTAATCTGGCGGCTATTTTTAGTAATCAGGGATTTTATTATCCACCTCACCTGATCAAAGCCATTAAAAATGACACAGCTTACCACGCGCCTTTTAAAGAAAAGATGGAGACAGGCATTGACGCCAAACACTTTGAAGTAGTGAAAAAGTCGATGTTAGATGTGTTTGAAGGCGACCACGGAACGGCGCGTTATTACAAGATAGACAGCATCCAGGCAGCCGGAAAAACCGGTACGGTGCAAAATCCTCATGGCGAGGACCACTCTATGTTTATTGCTTTTGCGCCTTATGACAAACCAGAAATTGCGATTGCCGTGGTGATCGAAAACGCCGGTTATGGCTCCACCTGGGCGGCACCTATCGCTAGCCTGATGATGGAAAAATACCTGAAAGGATATACCACGCGCAAAGCCTTGGAAAAACGTATGATGGAAGCTAATTTTCACCAAAAAAAACCTAAGCCATGACAGGACAAGGCCGCTTGGCTCGTATCGACTGGATCAGCTTTGTGCTGTATCTCGCGCTGATGCTCACCGGCTGGGTGATGGTTTATTCGGCGGTATATGACGAAAATCATAGCAGCATTTTCGATCTCTCACAACGCTATGGAAAGCAATTGCTTTGGATTGTGCTGGCACTGCTGCTGGGTGCCGTTGTGCTGCTTATCGACGCCAAATTTTTCAACGCTTTTTCCATTCCAATATATGTGGCGGTGCTGGTGATGCTGGTGGGCGTTTTGTTTTTTGGCACCACCATTGCCGGCTCCAAATCTTGGTTTCAGATTGGAGGCTTTAAGATACAGCCGGCAGAGTTTGCGAAGTTTGCCACGGCATTGGCGCTGGCCAGCTACCTGGGCAAGCTAAACCGCGATATGAAAAAATGGCAAACACAGGCCATGGCTTTCCTGATTATCGGGTTGCCTGCCCTACTGATTTTGGCGCAATACGACACCGGTTCTGCGCTGGTTTTCGGCGTGTTTATCTTGGTGCTGTACCGCGAAGGCTTGTCGGGTGCCATACTGATTATCGGTTTGATTGCTACCGCCTTGTTCCTGATCACTTTATACACCGACAAATATTATGTGGTGGCCGGCCTGGTGCTGTTGTTTGGCCTGATGCTGTTTGTCATAAAACGTTCAAAAGCCAATATCAAAAAGCTGGTGGTTTTGTTGCTGCTGATTTCTGCCTTTGTTTTTAGTGTGGATTATGTTTTTGAGAACGTCCTCGAACCACATCAAAAAATCCGTATCAATGTGTTGCTTGGTCTTGAAACGGACTTGATGGGTGCCGGATACAACGTGAATCAATCTAAAATTGCTATTGGATCAGGCGGTATAACCGGGAAAGGCTTTTTGCAGGGTACCCAAACCAAATACAATTTCGTGCCGGAGCAAAGCACCGATTTTATTTTTTGCACCGTAGGCGAAGAGTGGGGTTTTGTGGGCACTGCGGTGATTATCTTACTTTATCTGATGCTTTTTATCCGCTTGATTATACTTGCCGAACGCCAACGCTCTGCCTTTAGCCGAATTTATGGCTACGGAATCACCGCTGTGATGTTTTTTCACTTTGCCATCAACATCGGCATGACGATAGGTTTGGTGCCTGTAATCGGTATTCCGCTGCCGTTTATCAGCTATGGCGGATCAAGTTTGTGGGCTTTTACGCTGATGTTTTTCGTGTTTTTAAAACAAGATGCAAACCGGCGGAATATTTTGTAGGGTAGGGGCTAGCGATTGGTAAATACATTGTAGCAGAATTTGAAAGAAAAAATCTTCAACCTACACCGATTTAAAATGGATACTAAAAAGTTGGTTCTCATCACTTAACTCGCCATGTATTAGATGCCTAAAATGTCCTGTTGTTATTCATTAAGAAAATATTGGAACCAAAATCCCGGAGAAAATGAAAGCCCTGTCTTATTCCATTTGCCTAATGAAACTTCACGGTTATATGATTTGGAACCAGTAATTGTGCCGGAAATATTAATTCTGTCATAATAATACTTGTCATGTTCTTTATTTGGGTCTGGGCCATTAGAATATACTGCTATTACTTCAATTGCCGCAAAAATATCATTTTCAATTTTGATATTATATTTCCTAAGGTCAACATTGAATTTTCCGGTGAAATTTGTTGGTATAGTGAAATAAACGTTTTCTGATAAAATAATTTCTCCAATTTCACCATTATAGTCATAAATATTTAATCTAAATTTTGCTGAGTCAGGTCTGTTATAATCTACATTAAAATTAAAGTCAGTCAAAACTATTTGTTTATTGGGTAAACGGATAACGCAGCCAACTTCTCTCCCTAAACTTAAGGCAGAACTTATACCCATAACAATTGTTTTTGAAGTCGTTTTATTGCCTTTTGTTTTTAGGGTTATTTTTTTTGTTTTTATTTCAACTTCTTTTAGTTCTGTTAATTTTGGTACTAATTGGATTAAATTTACACTTTCCTGCAATAGATCATTAATACAAATTTTTTTAGTAGTATATCCGATTCGCGAAAATGTAAGACTGTCATTCAAATAATCCTTTGGAACGTCAAGTGAAAAATTTCCATTTTCATTTGATACAGTCCCTATGTTTTGTTCAAAAAGTCCAATGTTGACATATTCCACAGGGACAATTTTTAAACTGTCTTTGATTTCTCCATGAAGATTTAAGTGATCCTGTGATAAGGCTGTAAATGAGAGAGATAACAAAAAAACTATCAATAAATGTTTCATAATCCTGTGTTATTAATTAATCTATTTTCGTTTTTTACATTGATGCACAATTACCGCGTCCCCACCACAACCGACTTCTTATACGCTTTCACATTGCCTTTCAGATCAAAAACTTCTGCGTAAACGATATAAATTCCTACGCTGGCTTTGTTGCCATTTTCGTCAATGCCGTCCCAATGATAAACGCCTTGCTGCGCCACGAGCTGGCTTTTTACCAAATGCCTGATCGGCTGGCCAACGCTGTTGTAAATATGGATATTCAGGGTGTAGCCGGCTTCTTCAAAACGGTAGGCGATAGAAGTAACATCGTCCTTGCCATCGCCATCAGGCGAAAACAGCTCCGGCTCGATGGTGATGGCATCGTCCACTTCCGGAAACATTCTGAACATCGAGTTTTGAATGCCCGGTGTGCCAAAGCCGACAGATTCTGCCGCCGAATGCCAGCTGCTGCGTTCATTCGAAGGGCTGTCAAAGGAAATGCGCTCCAGAGATACACCTTTATAAGTGGTCAGCAGCGGGTAGTGCATGTTTTCTGTATAGGAAAAAATATCTATCAGCGCACCGGTTTTCGCTTTTAGCAGCACTATTCCTTCACCATTTGAGTATGTCGGGAAAGAAGCCATTTCTACAAAAACGGAAGCCTCGGAGGTGGGATATTGCTGCAACACCTTCGTTGAGTTTGTTGTGAGCAGCGCATAGCTCGCCGGCAAAAGCAGGTAGCTGTCGTCGGTAATGCCCTTGAGCGTAGTGTCGGGCGGATTGGGGATTGTTTGGCGCACGTTACCAAGCCATAGCTGATTCAAATCCAGCACTTTGTTGGATATATTGTAAATTTCAACGTAGTCCACACCATCGCCCAACGGGTTAAATAAAATTTCGTTGACCAACACATCGCCTGCGAGCACCTCATCGGGTAGGCCAAAAATAATGTGGCTGCCGGCTTCTACATTGAGTCCGGCGCAGTTCATCAAATCTTCTGAAAGCAGTAATTTATAGACATTTCCCGGCTCAAACGGATTAGCAAATTGCAAGGCTACAAAACTGGCGTCCTCAGGATTTAAAGTCGTCAGAACAGGATGTAATCCGCTGCTTTCCAAGGTATAAGCATTAGGTTGGCTCAGGCTTATTTCGTCCATTTGTTGGTCAAACCACAGTTGAATCACGTCATTATTCTGCAATTGAAAACGTGTCACTTTTGGCGCAAAAACATTGGGCGCATCCACCGAGTTGAGACTCCCGGGTGTTCCGCCATCGGGATGGATACTTGCTGTCCAGTTATTTTTTCCACCGCAGGGATTGTTGGGATCGATTTGTTCTATCGTCCAGCCACCGGCGGCTTTCGCGGCATCGTTATACCATTTATCGGTATAGCTCACCGAAGAAATCACACGCTCATTATTACTGATCAACGAGAGTGATGCACCCGCGTTTGATAATTGCAGGCTGCTAAATCCAAAAACAGCACCATAAGTGGCCATTGCCGCCGCAGCATCTTGGTGGCAAAGGATGAGATAGCCATTGGGAGCCAGCGTTACAGCACCAATTTCCTTAAGGCTTGTGCCAATTTGAAGCTTCCAGCCTCCCAGCTCAATAGCAAAAGGAGTGCGGTTAAAAAGTTCTACAAATTCCCATTCGGGCAAACCAACATAAGGCGTTGGGTCGGCCATAATTTCATTGATGACCACATCATTGGTGGCGGCCATAAAAAAGCTGAAATTGGTTTGGATGGCCGGACTGACATTTCCAGCGAGGTCGGCGATATTAGAAACGGTGAGCGTATAGTAATAACCGTTTTCAAAAGCTTCCAAATAGTTTAAGATCAATTCGCTTTTGTTAGTTCCGAAGGCAACAGATTCGGGCTTCCCGAGATTGTTGTCGGCCACAAAATTATCGCGGTTCAGGGCGGAGGTTTCGGCCAGGGCTTCGTCAAAAATAAGTTGTACGCTAAACGGATCAACGGCCTTAGCAGAAAGTAGTTGCGGTGCTTGATTGTCCACAATTTCTGTGCCGGCATACACTTGGTCAAAATAAGCTTTGGTAGAATTACTCACGGTATAAATGAGGTAAAACCCAAAAAAACCGCCTGGCTGCAGGCTGTTGTCGCTGCCCGTAGCTTCGGAGCTATAAATTCCCGCGCCATCCTGAGCGATAAAAAGCTGCCACGCACCTTGTTCCGAACGAATCACACGCACCCAAAGCGTAAAAGAGTTGGCTAACAGCCCGTTAGTGCCTCTTAATATGCTGGTTTCGGTGCTACCGTTTTGTCTGAAAAGTTCTATGGCATCATCACTCCCGGCCTCACCAAAGCGCAAAAAATAGCCATTCAGCGGCTGGCTGAGGTCGGCATTATCTGCTGAAAGATACACTTTGCCATAGTTGGAGCCCGACGGACTAAATGCCAGCCGGATATAAAACTTCCATTCCATATTGCCTGCTGCTGCTTCGTATGGCGTACTTAGCCAGGCTTGTCCGGCCTCGGTGGCATTGAGCTGGAGCTGAAAAGCGTCGTTTACCCGAAATAATTCGGCGGTTCCTGTCCATTCAGGATTGCTGGTGAAATCGCCATCGCTGAAATCGTCAATCAATTGGGCTGAGGCTGCAAAAGGAAGCAGCATGAGCAAGGCGACAAAAGCCATTGCCATCGGATTAGAAAAAGTGTTTTTTAACATATATACAAATGTTTAGACGCAATAAAACCTACCGGAAGTTGATATTCCTATTCTACAAGTCAATATTTTATACTTTTGCAGCCGGCATTAAGTCGTGTAAAATTAGAATAATTAATTGATTTGGTTGCATGAAAATCGCCCTGATAGGAGCTACTGGTCTTGTTGGTAAAAAAATGTTGCAGCTACTTGAAGAACAAAATCTTCGGGCTGAGCAGCTTATTGTGGTAGCTAGCGAACGATCGCTTGGCAAAACGCTGCACTGCTGCGGCACACAACATAGCATTGTCAGCCTGCGTAAAGCACTGGAAGCCAGGCCTGAACTTGTGCTGATGAGTGCCGGAGCAACGCTATCACGTGAAGTGGCTCCACAGTTTGCGGCGCAGGGCGGCCTTGTGATCGACAACAGTTCGGCCTGGCGCCGTGATGAGGCCGTTCCGCTGGTGATTCCTGAAGTAAATGCCGCGGCCATCAAAGCCAATCACCGCATTATTGCCAATCCCAACTGCTCTACCATACAAATGGTAATGGCTCTGGCACCTTTGCATCGCGCTTTTGGCATCAGGCGTTTGGTTATTTCCACCTATCAGTCGGTGAGTGGCAGCGGTCTGAAAGGCATGCAGCAACTGGAAGACGAACAGAATCAAAAAGTAGTCAGCAATCCGGCTTATCCACATCCTATCTTCAGAAACGTGATACCACAAGGTGGAGATTTCAATGCTGATGGCTATACTTCTGAAGAAGAAAAGCTGCTTTTTGAGACCCGAAAAATATTAGACGCACCTGAGATGGCAATCACCTCCACTGTGGTGCGTGTTCCCGTTACGGGCGGCCACTCAATGGCAGTAAACGTGGAGTTTGAGCAGGATTTTAGTCTCGAAATGGTGCGCCAACTGCTGAAGCAGTCGCCCGGGATTGTGGTGCAGGATGATCCGAGAAATAGCATTTACCCTATGCCGCTTTTTGCCACCGATAAAGACGCTGTTTTTGTCGGAAGAATCCGGCGCGACAGCAGTATTGCTTTTGGTTTAAATTTGTGGATCGTGTCAGACAATCTGCGCAAAGGCGCGGCAACCAACGCGGTTCAAATTGCAAAATATCTTATTGATAACAAGCTTGTTAGATTGTGAAAATATACCATGACATAAAAGATTTTGTGCCGATAAACAATGCCATTGTAACCATCGGAACCTTTGATGGCGTGCATTTGGGGCATCAGGCTATTTTAAATAAGATGAAAGCAGATGCATGCGAGGTGAACGGCGAAACTGTCGTCATAACTTTTTATCCGCATCCCCGGCTGGTGTTGAATATCGACAGCTCAAACCTGAAATTTATCAGCACACAAAAACGAAAAATAGAACGCCTCGAAGCTATTGGTATCGACAATCTGATTATTATTGAGTTTACCAAAGCTTTTTCGCGCACCAGCTCCGAAGCTTTTATAAGAGATTTTATTGTGAAGCATGTCAAGCCTTATAAATTGGTGGTGGGATATGATCATCATTTTGGCAAAAACCGCATCGGTGATTTCAAGCTGTTGTTCGACCTGAGACAAAAGTTTCAGTTTAAGGTAGAACGCATTGCCGCACAGGACGTGGAGAATATCGCGGTGAGCTCCACGAAAATTCGTAAAGCTTTAGAAATGGGCGATGTAGCCAAAGCCAATCAATTGTTGGGCTACAATTATTCTATATGTGGCAAAGTGGTGCGTGGCAATCAGATTGGACGCAAAATTGGTTTTCCGACAGCCAATATCGAAACGCCAAACCAATATAAGCTCATCACGGCGGGCGGCGTATATGCCTGTCAGGTCGAGTATGGTGGAAATATCTACGATGGCATGGGAAATATCGGCTACAGGCCAACGGTTTCGGATAGCGAGCTCACAGTGGAAGTCAATATCTTTGATTTCGATAAGGAGATTTATGGCGAAGAAATCACCATCAGCTTTATCGACCGCATACGCGATGAGCATAAGTTTGAAAACCTGGAAGCACTGCGGCAACAGCTGGAAAAAGACAGCATTGCCGCAAAGACACGGCTGGCGGAGCATAAATAACTAGCAGAGCCATTCACTGAAAGAATAATTGTATTTTAGCAATAAAAATACCAATGCGCATTCCTATAAAAAGTCTTGTTTTGTTGCTTTTACTATTTTCGGAAAGTTTGTTCGCCCAGGAAGATAGTACCGTTTTACAGAAAAAAACATTGGTAAAAGACGGCTGGAATTTCGGTCTGCTGCCCGCCGTTTCCTTCAATACCGATCTGGGTTTTCAGTATGGCGGTCTGGTCAATCTTTTTCATTACGGCGATGGAAGCCGCTATCCCAACTACGATCATTCCTTTTATTTTGAGGCCTCGCGCTACACCAAAGGCAGTGGTTTATTCCGTTTTGCCTATGACAGCGACCAACTGATTAAAGGCGTACGCCTGAGTTTCGACCTGAGTTATATGCCCGAGCAAGCCATCGACTTTTTCGGTTTCAATGGCTACGAAGCGGTTTATAATGCTGACTGGGTGGAAGACGGAAACCCACAATACCGTTCGCGTATGTTTTACAAACACAAACGCGATATGCTGCGGCTACACACCGATTTGAGTGGTTCGCTTTTCAATTCGCCCCTGCAATGGGCTGCCGGCTTTGAGTTTTACAACTTTGTTGTCGGGTCAGTAGATATCGACCGACTTAACAGAGGTAAGAAAGAAGAAGATCAACTGCCTGCTGTTGAAGATGTTTCGGGTTTGTTTGAGCTGTATCAGCAGTGGGGTATTATTCCGGCAGAGGAAGCCGCTGGTGGAAAATTTTTTGCACTTAAAGGTGGCTTGATTTACGACACACGCGACTTTGAACCCAATCCTACGCGCGGCATCTGGACGGCTTTGATGCTGTATGTAGTGCCAAAGCAATTTTCTAATTTACAAGAAGGATTTTTACGTATCAGTATCACGCACAGGCAGTATTTTAGCCTTGTTCCCAATAAACTCGTCTTAGCCGGAAGGCTGGGTTGGCAAAGCAGCATCGGCGGTCGTGTGCCATTTTATGCGCAACCGCTACTGATAACCACCCGGCTTATGGGCGCATATTCAGAAGGGCTGGGCGGCCAGCGTAGCTTGCGTGGTATAATGCGCAACCGTGTAGTGGGAGATGGTATGGCCTACGCCAATATCGAACTGCGCTGGAAAATTATTCAGCGGAGGCTTTTTAACCAGAATTTTTACCTGGCCGTAAATGGTTTCACCGATGTGGGACAAGTAACCGGAAAGATTGACGTAGCATCACTTTTTGAGCAGCTGCCCGAAGAATTTCTGGAATACACTAGGACAGATTTTTACAGGGCTGATGCCGAGAAACCGCATTGGAGTGTGGGCATGGGATTAAAAATTGCCATGAACGAGAATTTTATTCTCTCTGCCGATTACGGCCTTGCGCTGAATAGCCAGGATGGGAAAAGTGGTTTATACATTGGCCTGAATTACCTGTTTTAGCATGTGTTCAATACAGAAGCTTGTTTATTAACTCCTTGTTATTTGGAAGAACAGAAAATAGCCTTATTTTTGTAGCACTTATGATTAATAACCGGAGCAAGGCTAACAAAAAATACAGTTTTTGCCCCTAAAAATAAACCCAGAATTGATGGAACAACTCAAAAATCGTTATTGTGTCATCATGGCCGGTGGTATTGGTGCACGCTTTTGGCCCATGAGCAAGACTTCCAGCCCCAAGCAGTTTCTCGACATTTTAGGCATTGGCAAAACTTTGTTACAAATGACTTTTGACCGCTTTACGCATCTTTGTCCGTCTGAAAATATTTATATTGTAACCAACGAAATATACCGGGAGCAAGTTCAGGAACAGCTTCCCGGCATAGCTCCCGAACAAATTCTGTGCGAGCCGGCACGCCGTAATACCGCGCCCTGTATAGCCTACGCCAATCATGTTATCATGCAGCGCGATGCCAATGCAACCATCGTGGTGGCACCCTCTGATCATATTATTTTGCAAGAAAATGTCTTCACCGAAAACGTGAACGACGCCATGCGTATTGCAGAACAAAACGACTGGCTAATCACCCTCGGCATTGAGCCCAGCCGCCCCGATACGGGCTATGGCTATATACAGTTTTTAGAAGAAGGCGTTTTGCCGGAAATGCCTAAGCTGAAAAAGGTGAAAACCTTTACCGAAAAACCCAGCCTGAGCATCGCGCAGAGCTTCCTCGAAAGTGGTGACTTCCTTTGGAATGCCGGTATTTTTATCTGGTCGCTCAAAAGTATTAACAACGCGTTCGACCGCCATCTGTCAGAGGTGAACGAGCTTTTTAAAGAAGGAAAAGGGAAATACAGTACGCCCAACGAAAAAGAATTTATCCGCCAAACCTATTTGGTTTGCCGCAATATCAGCATCGATTACGGCGTGATGGAAAAAGCCGACAATGTATATGTGATGTCAGTTGATTTTGGCTGGAGCGACTTGGGAACCTGGGGTTCTTTGTACGAGATACGTAGCAAAGACGAAAACAATAACGCCATCGTAGGTAATAATGTAATGGCTTATGATACTGAATCTTGTATCGTAAATATGCCAAAAAATAAGTTGGTGGTTTTGCAGGGATTGAAGGATTATATCGTGGTGGAAGATGACAACGCCTTGCTGATTTGCAAAAAAGAAGATGAGCAAATGATTCGTCAGTTTGTAAATGACATCAAAGTAGAAAAAGGCGAGCGCTTCGTGTAAATCCTGTTGCGGTTTTTTGTGATGGCTGAACATCTTAGCGACTAAAATTGTTTTTATCGCTTTATTGGCAGATAAAAGTTTTGCCCAAAATGACTTGTTTTTTAGGAAATACCTACTTTCGTAAAAAAAACAATACAATTAATAAGGAGTTTAGTATTCATTTAAACCTGCTTCAAATGCGATTTTTTATAGTTAGCCTCGTTTTATTTTTTTTAACGTTTTTTTCAGCTGCGGCCCAACAAGGAAAGGCCATTTCTGGTGAAGTGATGATACAGTTGAAAGCCCATCAAAGTATTGAATCTGTTCAGCATTTTCTGGACGCCAACAAGCTGCAAGTCAAGGAACAGCTTTCGCGCAGGCTGGGTATTTATCTGCTCACCTTTGATGAAAATCAACGCTCGGCAGCACAGCTTATCAACAGTTTGAAACAGCATAACAGCATCGCATTGGCACAGGCCAACCACGAAGTTGCTTTGCGCGAAGCCTCCGAAGCAATACCCGACGATCCTTTTTTTGTAAACCAGTGGGGATTGCATAACGATGGCTCAGGAAGTGGTATTGCAGGCGCTGATATTGATGCCCTGCGTGCCTGGGATTTTACGACAGGTGGATTGACTGCAACCGGCGATACCATTGTGGTTGCCGTGATTGATGGCGGCGCATATCTGCAACACGAAGACCTTAATTTTTTCAAAAACCGACACGAAATTCCGGGCAATGGCATCGACGACGACAACAACGGCTATGTGGACGATTACGATGGTTGGAACGCGTATAACAATAGCGGAAATGTTTCCAGCGATTCACATGGAACCCACGTTTCTGGTACGATTGGCGCCATTGGAAATAACGATTTGGGTGTAACAGGCGTAAACTGGAATGTGAAAGTGATGCCAATTTCCGGCTCATCATCCGTTGAATCAGTAGTGGTAAAAGCCTATTCCTATGTGTATGAGATGCGATACACCTACAACGAAAGCCAAGGAGATTCCGGTGCTTTTGTGGTAGCTACAAATGCTTCTTTTGGTGTTGACAATGGTAACCCCGTCAATTATCCCATCTGGGGCGCCATGTACGACAGCCTTGGAGCAATCGGAGTTTTAAGTGCCGGTGCTACCGCAAACCGCAACGTAAATGTGGATGTGCAGGGCGATATTCCGACAGCTTTTGAAAGTCCGTGGTTGATTACCGTGACCAACACCACCAACCGCGACGAAAAATATAACAGTGCAGGATACGGCCTGCTTTCGATTGATTTGGGAGCGCCCGGCACAACGATTTATTCCACACGCCCTGCACCAACAAACTATGGTTATGCTACCGGCACCAGTATGGCAACGCCGCATGTGGCAGGAGCTGTGGGCTTATTGTTTGCTGCTGCCGACATCGATTTTATGGAAGCCTATCACGAAAATCCAGGCGAATACGCCTTGTTAATAAAAGAATACCTGCTCAACGGCACCGATCCACTCGAAAGTCTTGATGGGATTACCGTTACGGGTGGTAGGCTAAATATTTACAACGCCATCAACCTTTTGCTCGGAAATGTTCAGTTGAGCTATTCTATCAACGACAGCCTGTTGGTTAGTGCGCGACAGTTTGAAACAGCCATTGATTCTATTATTTTTGAAAATACCGGAAGTTTTGACCTGGAGCTGTTATTTAGCGTTGATGAAGCCAATGACTGGCTATCGTTAGAAGCTAATACCATAAATCTACCGGGAGGCGAAAGTGCCGCCCTTGTGATGTATTTTCGGACAGATGACCTGGATATCGGCATGCATTATGCACACTTACAGTTAGATGCAGGGCTGGCTGGAGATTTTGTTTTTGTGATTGCGTTGGAAGTTTTAGAGCCGGTTGGTATGTCAGAAGATTATGCTGCGGCAACATTGGTTGTGCATCCCAATCCTTTCAGAGATAAGACCAGTTTTAAGATTACGACAGCCCGACAAACTCAGTACAGCCTCATTATTTCTGACCTAAGCGGCAAACAGATTTTTGTGCAACAAGGACTTGTCCCGGCCGGAAGAAATACGCTGGAATGGGACGGCACAGCAAACAACGGACGAACTGGCGATGCCGGAATATACTTTTATCAAATCAAAACCGAACAGCAACTGATTAGTGGAAAGTTGATAAAGTATTAACCTGAAAAATTTAGGCTTTGGTTCTTTTCTATAATGGGATTTTCTTTTGCATAAGCAAAATTATCGCTTATGGATTGACAGATAGGTGAAAGCTTGTCAGCTCTAATGTTTTACTACTTTACTAATGAGCCCGAAAGCGAAGAAACTGATTAAAGCCGTAAGATGCATAAAAGATTTGATAAATAAACCTTTAGCATACAAATGAGATGGCAAACGAAATAGAACGTAAATTTCTGGTAGTCGGCGATTTTAAGTCGTCCAGCTTCAAATCCGTCCGCCTTATCCAAGCCTACCTATCCTCCGTTCCCGAACGCACGGTAAGGGTTCGTATCAAAGGTGAAAAAGGCTATATCACCATCAAAGGTGTTACAAGTGCCTCAGGAGCAAGCCGCTACGAATGGGAAAAAGAAGTGCCTGTTGATGAAATCAAAGAGCTGATGCAGCTCTGCGAACCCGGCCTTATCGATAAAACCCGATACTTGGTTAAAGCCGGCAAGCACACCTTTGAAGTAGATGAGTTTTATGGCGAAAACGAAGGCCTTATAGTGGCTGAGGTGGAGCTGAGCTCAGAAGATGAAAAATTTGAAAAGCCACCCTGGCTGGGTAAAGAAGTAACCGGTGATATGAAATATTACAACTCCTTCCTGATAAATAATCCTTACAAAAAATGGTGATTTTAAGCCTGCTACCGGTCCTAAATTTCAGTTGAATAATATTGTTGTAATTCCCTTGACTTGGGTAGGTTTGGCGAAAACAATCCCAAGGACTAAGTTAACTTTCTCATTAATTTTATTTCGAATTGAGCACAAAACTATTTTGCGGTAGGTTACTTTGGCGGTAGCTTATAAATATTTATTGAGTTTTTTAGCATACCCTCGGCTTAAGAAAAACTATTCTCGAAATAAGCTCCAATTTTATCTGTCTGATATTAAATGGCTTACACTCTCAATTTTTGGCACTGTTGAATTATTATACAGCTGTATAATTATTATACACTATAGCTATCTAATTGTAATTCTGCTCTTTACATGCTTTTATGGTTTTTACTGTTGAATTGTTCAACAGTTTATGAAGAAAAGTTGTATATTTCTCAAATAGTTATCTTGCTGATTTTCTGCATCTTAATGGTCATTTTTCGACTTTGGCACTGAAGTTGAATAGAGAGCTGCGACGAGTATAATAAATCGTTAATGAATAGATCAGAAATCAAACGCTAAAAAAATAATACCATGAAAACACAAATTTTCATTTTAAACACACTACTCCTCGCAGTATTTCTCAGCTTTACTTCAGTGGCTTCCTCAAACACCACTGGCCAACAGGAAAAAATCGATACAAAGGTTTCGATTCAAGCTGTTGCTGAAAACCTAACATCAGCATTTGCGCGCGAAGGTTCAAAAAGTACTATTCATGTCGTTACAGCCGACCAGGGATCAATCAACATTTCTGAATCAGAAAGTATTATGCTCTTAAGCAAGAAAGAGTTACAGCAACTTCCTGCCTCAAACTGGCACATGGCCATCGGACGCGATGTTGTTGTTCCAATTATCAACATTGAACATCCTCAGGCTAAAGCCTGGATAGAAAATGGGATAACCAAAGAGTTGCTTACCAATCTGTTAAGTGAAAACCAAACTGCTGTTGCAGGAAATCCGGAAATGAACCAACTTTTGGAAGCTTATACAAATCTGCCAATGGCAAGCTGGAAAGCTCAAATGTTTAGCACAGATCAGCAGCTAATTTCAACGGTTGAAAACAATCCAAAAATAATTGGATTCTGTACATTTTCAGTTTTAAGAAACGCGATTGTTTCAGGAGAGATTAGTCAGATAAGCCTTTTGCCAATTGATCGCAATGGCAATGGAAAGATCGACCATGTAGAGAATTTCTACAACGAATCAAGTAGTTTTGAGCGCGCAGTATGGCTTGGAAAATATCCCAGAGAACTTACAAACACCTATTTTGTTGCAGCCTCCAGTGTACCATCTGAAACACAAATTTTGTTTGCCCGCTGGGCAATGCAAAGCGGACAAACGATACTGGCTGAAGCCGGAATAGGACAGCTGCCAATAACAGAATTGTATTCAAATATTGCAAAACTCAACAATATACCTGTCGCTCCACTTTCTCCGCTTACACCAAGCCACTGGCCACAGCTTATTATTCTCATAGTGGGTCTGCTTTTGGTAATCGGTTTCTATAGCAGCCTAATGTATCTTGGTAAAAAGGGCAATTCAAAGATCAATAGTCCTGCAGCTGATTTTGCAAGCACTTTTGACGAAACAAAACTCAAAACCCCGGCAGGTTTACTTTTCGACCGCACACACACCTGGGCATTGATGCAAAAAGATGGCATCCTGAAAATGGGCGTTGATGAGTTTCTGCTTAAAACCACTGGCCCTTTAACACGCCTGAAAATGAAAGTTGCTGGCGAAAAAGTGAGCAAAGGCGATCCAATCATTACCCTGACACAAAACGGCAAAAGCATTTCCATCTTTTCACCGGTCACCGGAGTGATAAAAAGATCGAATCAATCGCTTGAAACAAACATGGAACAACTAAATAATTCTCCTTACGACTCAGGTTGGCTCTATGAAATTGAACCTACTAACTGGCAAAATGAAAACCAAATCATGATGATGGTTGACACTTACAGCACTTTTATTAAAAACGAAATGAAACGACTGCGCGATTTTTTCGCACTCAACAATGTCCATATAGCTCAAGGAAATATGCAACTCGTGCTACAGGATGGCGGAGAAATAATGACAGGCGCCTTAAAGGACTGCTGTCCAGAAACATGGGAACATTTCCAGACACAGTTTATCAATCCTTCACGTTAAAAAATCCAAAAACCATATTAATAATAATACACAAGCTTTATGAAAAAAATTGATAGGAGATTTTTTCTCAAGGCTATGGGTGTTACCGCTGCAACGCTGGCGGTTGGCATTGATAGATCTGATGCAGGAACTGACATCAAAACCGGGGAAATACCTGAATTAAAAGGAATCTTATACGATTCAGTAAAATGTAAGGGCTGTTACGGATGCGAATTCGATTGCGCCTGGCAACACGGACTCGCGGAACCGGGTGAAGTTGACGACACCATTATTCGAAAAACCGATGAAACCCGACGCACCGTAATCAACCTGTATCAAACCTCTAAAGGGCCCGTGTATGTTAAAAGACAGTGCATGAACTGCAACGACCCTGCCTGCGGATCAGCATGCCTAACACAGGCCATGCACAAAACTACCGACGGTCCGGTAATCTGGCGCGAAAACAGGTGTATGGGCTGCCGCTATTGCATGATCTCTTGCCCTTACGATATGCCGAAATTTGAATATCACAGTACCAATCCAAAAATTCAAAAATGCGATTTGTGCTACGATTTACAACAAGAAGGCGAAGAACCGGCATGCTCCTATAATTGTCCCAATGGTGCGCTATTATTTGGAACCCGACGCGAATTGATCGCCGAAGCCAATAAAAGAATCTTGGAAAATCCTGATGATTATTATCCGCATATTTTTGGAGAACACGAAGCAGGTGGCTCCAGTTGGATGTATCTCTCACCGGTTCCTTTTGAGGAGTTAGGATTCAACACCAAAATTCAAAACATATCTTATCCATCGCTTACAAAAGGATTTATCTCGTCCATCGCTCCTGTTGATATATTTCTCCCGGCAGTGTTATTGGGGATTTACGAAGCCACAAAAAAAGATAAAACAACCCAAAATACTGAGGAGAGACAGCTATGACAAATTCTACGGATCAACCCCTATTTCTTGATAATAAGGAAGGCAAAACATTTAAGTTTCTACTGAGTGAGTTGAAACCCAAAGGTAGAATTTTTACACCCTTTAATATTGTCAGCATTCCAATTATTATTGTTGGCCTAATAATCATGTATATCCGCTTTACACAAGGCATTGGCTCGGTGACAAATCTTTCACAAGAAGTGCCTTGGGGTTTGTGGATAGGCTTTGATGTGGTAACCGGCGTTGCTTTTGCCGGCGGTGCCTACGTACTTGTTTTCATGGTCTATATCCTCAATCTTGAAAAATACAGACCTATAGTCAGGGTAACCGTCCTTAACGGATTTCTGGCTTACCTGTTTTATTCGGCAGCTTTACTGCTCGATCTGGGCCGCCCGCTCAAAATTATCAACGTAATCATTGGTAACGACTATGGCATGAGCTCGGTATTGTTTCTAGTGGGATGGCATTTCTTGCTTTATATGTTGGCTTTACTGCTCGAATTTTCGCCCGCAATCGCCGAATGGCTCAATGCTCGAAAAGCACGAAAATTCCTGTCAGGAATGACACTGGCTGCTGTAATTTTCGGAATAACACTTTCTGCCTTGCACCAGTCAGGAATCGGCGCCTTGTTTTTAATGGCTATAGATAAGATCCATCCACTTTGGTATAACGCCTATATGCCAATTATGTTTGTGGTTTCCAGTGTGTTTGGTGGTATTTCGGTAGTTATTATTGAAGGTAGCATCAGCAGCAAAGTGTTTGATTATCAAACAGATAAAAACCATAACAAACAGCATAGCGGTATCATGCACGGACTGGCAAAAATTTGTGCCGTAACCATGTTTGTCTATTTCTTTATGCAGATTATCATTTTTGTGCACCAACAAAATTACGCCTACATTTTTAGTCCGATGGGTTATTGGTTCTTGCTCGAAATGCTCGGTTTTGTCCTTCTTCCAATGGTCATGTTTTTTATTAGTTACCGAACATACAATATTACACTGGTAAAAATTGCAGGAGTACTATCAATTATAGGCATTGTACTCAACAGGATGAACATTTCCATTATTGCTTTTCAGTGGGAGACTGCTGTGCGCTATGTTCCAAGCTGGCAAGAATTTATTGTCACACTCACCATTATTTTGATAGAGATTTGGGTGCTGAGGTGGGTTATAACACGCATGCCAGTTCTCAGAAAATCACCTGATTGGGTAAAAGATGAACACTAATAATTAACAACTAAATAATATTTAAAGCTATGAACGAATTTCATTATTACAACCTATTCGAAACAAAAGGAGCAGAATATCTGCTAACTATTGTATTCTTTCTATTGCTGGTTCCATTCTGGATCATGTTGAACCGTAAAGCAAGTACTCCAATTTTGGTTTCAAAACGTGCTTCTATATTAGACAATCTTTTATCTATTCCTCAGGAAATCCATCTATCCATGAACAATACCTGGGTTCAAATACTGCATCCAACTAAGGTAAGAGTTGGATTGAACGACCTGATAATAAATATGATAGGTGAAAATCAGTTAAAGTTTTTCAAGCAAAACGGAGATTATGTAAACAAAGGAGACCTGATTGCACAAATTGGTGACGCTGAAAAAATGTTGAATATTTTAGCACCTGTTTCAGGAACTATAAGTGGCCTCAACCCCAAGCTACAGCATCAAAAAGTGATCGTGGGCCAAGTGCCATACGAAAGCAATTGGATGCTTGATATTAATCCGAAAAACTGGCAAGTGGAAGCACAAGAATTGATGAGTGGAGAAGTTGCTAAAAACTGGCTTTCACTAGAATTGGGTAGGATGCGTGACTTCTTTGTCGGGAGATTAGCGATTACTACTTATAATCAGCACATTATACTTCAGGACGGAGGCGAAATCAATCCAGATTTACTACGTGAAATGCCAGCGCCTATTTGGAATGATTTTCAACAAGCGTTTTTAAGTATGCCCTCTGAAAATTAGTGCCTTTCGCCATCACCACCTGCTCTTTTTGTTGTATTTTTGAAGCAAATACAGCAAACAAAAAGAGCAGGATTTTCTTTTTTGTAATTGTACTGTTGTAATATTTGGGAAAAGATGGCTGAAATGAATACTAAACAAACAAAAATCTCGACTCCACCGCGCAATTTTCATTGGTTCCCCCGCCATTGGTTTCGCTCTACTATTTACAGTAGAGTTATTCTAATTATTGGGCTTATGACACTCTTTCTTTTTATTTCATTTGGACTAATCTATCGCTCTGTACACGAAAATCAGTTGAATGAGGTAATCATGCAAAGTGGCAACAACGTTGGTTCAATCGTGGAAGGTGCCATGTATCATTCCATGCTCGAAAACAATAAAAGTGAGTTGTATAACATTATCGATGTAATTAATACACTTCCCAACATCGACGAAGTTAATCTTTATGATGGTAAAAACTACCTCGTTTACGGGTCTTTTTCGTTGTATGATGACCTAAGCAATCCCGACTGTATCGACTGCCATAATAATATGAATTCCTTGTTTCCACCCACTGAAAAATCCTATCATATTTTCGATAAAGACAGTAAATGCGAAAGCACAACTTTTGATAAGCACAGGCAACTGCTGATCCACACACCCATTATGAACGAGCCTTCGTGTTCCACCACAGAATGCCATGCACATGATCCTGAAGATAGAATTTTAGGCTCACTTATCATTAAAATGCCGCTTAGACAGCTGGATACAGCGGTTCAAAAATCATCCATAGATTTTTATGTGATGGCCATCATCAGTTCGATTATTCTTCTTGGGCTACTGATATTGCTGACTACACGAAAGATAAAAAAACCGCTGAACGCCCTGCTAAAAGCCAGTAAAGATGTAGCTTCGGGCCAGTTCAACACCCGTATTGATATAGGTAACAACCAACTCGATGATATGCGCTTGGTAGCCGTTACCTTCAACGATATGCTTGATAATTTACAACAAGCTACCATAGAGCTCGAAAATTGGTCTCAACAGTTGGAATATAAGGTTCTTAAAAAAACCGAATTGTTGCGTTCCGCTCAAAACGAACTCATTCAGTTGGAACGCATTGCTTCACTGGGCAAGCTTTCTGCTTCTGTAGCCCATGAGCTAAATAACCCGCTCTCGGGCATTTTAATCTATACCAAACTGATTGCAAAGCAACTCGGTAATGTCGAGCTCTATGCCTCTAAAAAAGAATCCATGCTGAAGCATTTGAGTTTCGTAGAGTCAGAAACCAAACGCTGCGGTGATATCGTGAGAGGCATGCTCAATTTTTCAAAGAAAGAACAGGACAATATGGTCGTGCTTCACCTGCATCAGATTCTTGCAGAAACCTATGATCTGATGAGTCATCCTGTAAAAATGACCGGCATCAGTTTTATCACAGATTTTACCGCTACAAAAGACCTGATAAAATGTGGCGCCAATCAGATCAAGCAGGCCTGTGTGGCAATAATTATGAATGCCAGCGAGGCTGTTTCTGAAAATGGTGAGATCATTATGAGAACGAAAAATCCTGATGAAAACACCGTCAGCATTGAAATCTCTGACAATGGTGTCGGTATTACCGAAGAAGTGTTACTCCATATTTTTGAACCGTTTTATACAACAAAACAAGGCGTCAGCGGCATCGGACTTGGTCTGGCCATTGTACATGGTATTGTGCAACGCCACGACGGAAAAATTGAAGTAAACTCTGAGCCGGGAAAAGGAACTACCATATCTATTATAATACCCCTTAGCCAAGAAAAACACTAAATGCAATGAAGAAGAACTCAATTTTAATCGTTGATGATGAGGCCTCAGTAAGAGACTCGCTATACAATTGGTTTTTGGAAGACGGCTTCGAGGTCTCTTGTGCCGAAAACGCCTCAAAAGCGTTAAATATGCTTGATAATCAGCGGTTTGATATTATTCTAGCAGACATCAAAATGCCCGGAATGGATGGGCTGGAAATGCTACGCCGAATCAAGCAAATAATCCCTGATGCTATAGTAATTATTATCACTGCCTTCGCAACGGTTGATACAGCTGTGCAAGCGCTAAAAGACGGTGCTTTCGATTATGTGACCAAGCCTTTTGATCCAGACGATTTGTCGCACCTGATTAGAAATGCGCTCAAGCAAATTACGCTTAGCACAGAAAATGAGAGCCTGAGAAGCCTGGTTGTTGACCTTGAAAATGTTGAAGATATCATAGGCGAAAGTGAACCGGTGAAACAAATGCTCACCGAAGTGGAGCATGTGGCACAGTCTAGTGCTTCTGTAATCATCACAGGCGAAAGCGGAACGGGTAAGGAGCTGATTGCCAAAGCTATTCATTCTAATTCCTCAAGGAGATTTTTCCCTTTGGTAAGCGTTCATTGTGGTGCTTTAACCGAAAGCTTGCTCGAGAGCGAGCTCTTTGGCCACGAAAAAGGTGCCTTTACCGGTGCTGTTTATAATCGCAAAGGCCGCTTTGAAATGGCCGATAGCGGCACAATATTCTTAGATGAAATTGCGACAATCTCAACCAAAATGCAGGTCGAACTGCTGCGTGTTCTTGAGTCAAAAACTTTTGTGCGCGTGGGCGGACATAAAACGATAAGCTCCGATTTCAGGGTGATCTGCGCGACCAATCGCGACCTCAAGAAAATGGTTCAGGAAGGCAGCTTCCGCGAGGACCTTTATTACCGGCTTAACGTGGTCAATATCAGGGTTCCGCCATTACGCGAACGCAAAGATGATATTCCGTTGCTGGTGAATTATTTTATCGAAAAATATTGCACCAGCATGAGCCGCAGCAAGGTAGGAATGGATAAGACAGCCATGAAAAGACTTCAGGAATATGATTTTCCGGGCAATGTAAGAGAGCTCGAAAATATCATTGAACGTGCTATCGTTGTGGGCAATGGCAAGGAAATCAGGTTAAAAGATTTGCCCTTGAGCAAGGAAGTGAGCACAAACAAAATCGAAAGTCTGGACGAGCTGGAAAGACAACATATCATAAATATTTTGGGCAAATACAGCTGGAATATCTCGCGTACTGCCAAAGCATTGTCAATAGATAGAGTTACGCTTTACAACAAAATCAAGAAATACGACCTAAAACAAAATGATTAAGGTAACAGCATTGCCCGAATCAACGTCTTAAACATGGTGCCTTCACAAAACATAAAGCTTGTGTCGTTTGGCATTCCCGAAAAGGGATTGCTCGATAAAATTGCAAAAAGCGTTATGCAAGCCTTCAACCGGTCTGTAACGGTAAAAGAAGCACGGCTGGAATTGGGTCAGTATTTTGATGGCCAACGCAGACAATACAACGCTGATCAACTGATTCAAATGGTTGAGGAGCATTATGCTTCTGATCAGCACAAAACGATTGGTTTATTTCAGATTGATTTATTTATTCCCATTCTAACCTATATCTTCGGACAAGCCTATTTGAACGGACGAACAGCTGTCGCTTCAAGCTACCGCCTTGGTAACGAGCGCTATGGAATCCTGAAAAACACCGATCAGCTCTCCGATCGTTTCGCCAAAGAAGTGATTCACGAGCTGGGCCATGCTTTTGGCCTGGTGCATTGCCATACCCCTTACTGCGTGATGCAGGCAAGCACTTATGTGGAAGATATTGACCTGAAGGAAGTAGATTTTTGTGTAAAATGCAAAGCGCTGTTAAAAAATAAAAACCGCTGATTTGCTGGCAAAACGTTTCTCTTTCCTACCAGAAACAGTATCATTCTTAAACAAACTGTAACTTTCCAAATCTACACAACTGCCATCTAAAAATAGCTTGGCTCAAAATGCCTTGCTACTAAAAATAGTTTTACTTTTAGCCTGGAAAGAAAAAATACATGGAAAATGGTGGTTTTGGTGGTGGTAAATATGAACGACGGTTGGCTTCCAATTGTAAGAAATGAGACTACACTAATATGAAACGGACAGCCAAAAAAATTGTACTATTGTAGTCTATATTCGAAATAAAATGAGCAGAATAAAAATAAAAAATTTTGGTCCTATAAAAGATGGATATGCACCCAATGATGGCTGGATCGAGATTAAAAAGGTGACTGTTTTTATAGGAAATCAAGGTTCTGGTAAAAGTACGGTAGCAAAACTAATTTCTACTTTTACATGGATTGAAAAAGCATTAGTTAGAGGTGATTATAATAAAAAATGGTTCGAGAGAAAGAATAGACTTAAGAATCAGTATCTGAACTATCATCGTTTAGAAAATTATTTTAACCCTAATAGTGACGGTGCTGATGATACTACAATTGAATATGAAGGTGAAGCTTATTCAATTAAATTTGAAAATGGGTCTCTAAATATTAATGAAATAACCAACAAGAACTATCCTCTGCCTCAGATAATGTATGTGCCTGCAGAAAGGAATTTTATAACCTATGTAAAGACACCAAAGGAACTAAAACTTTCATCAGATTCTTTAAAAGAATTCTTAACAGAATTTGATAATGCAAAAATTGAAATGAAAGGATTAGAGAAGCTTCCAATAAATAATGTAGATATAGAATACGATAAACTAAATGATACGCTTAACCTAAAGGGTGAAGGATATAAAGTAATGCTTACAGAAGCATCCAGTGGGTTCCAATCTCTTGTTCCATTATATATGGTTTCGAATTATCTAGCAAATTCAGTAAAGAAACAAAGCGAATCAAATAAAGAACCAATGAGTAGTGAAGAACTCCAAAGATTTAAAAAAGGAGTTGAAGATATTTGGAGTAATAATAGCTTAACTGATGAGCAAAAGCGAGTTGCCCTTTCTGTTCTTTCCTCAAAGTTCAATAAGACAGCATTTATCAACATAGTTGAAGAACCTGAACAGAATTTATTTCCTTCATCACAATGGCAAATGCTTCAAAGTCTTTTAAGGTTTAATGAAATGAATAAGGGTAATAAACTGATAATGACTACTCACAGCCCATATATTATCAATTATTTGAGCATCTCTGTTCAAGGAAAATATTTGGAAAATAAAATAAAGAAAACAACAAAAGAGAAGGAATTGCTTCCGAAATTATATAAACTTATTCCAGAAAAGGCCCTTGTTTCTTCAAACAATATAGTTGTTTATCAGTTAGATGAGTCTGATGGAAGCATTAAAAAATTAGATAAGGTGGATGGGATACCATCTGATAAAAATTATTTAAATGATAGGCTTGCAGAAGGCAATCATCTATTTGATTCATTACTTGAAATTGAACAAGAACTAGGAGTATGAATTTTTTAGAAACAGACTGCAAAGAACCGGCAAAAACGGACAATACTTTTGGCATTTGTGATGACCAAGATGGCAATAAGGCTTTTACAAGCTTAACTGATAATGAAAAATGGATTGCCAAAGTAACTAACAATGTGAATTTCGCTATTTCCTTTACCGCAATTGACAACTGTATCATTATCTTTAAAGAAGGCGCAAAAGACAAAGAAAGTACTTGTGATGGTATGCTGACATTCCATGAGAGTCTGTATTTGGTAGAATTGAAAAAGCAAGGAACAGGCGGTTGGCTGCCAGATGCGAAAAGTCAGCTGGAAAACACAATTAAACTACTTCATGAAAATCACGACCTAAGTGTATTCAAATATAAGAAAGCATACGCCTGTAATAAGAAACATCCAACTTTTACTGTGATTGATGCAGCAGAAAGAAAAGCTCTTTTTGAAAAGACTAATGGGTTTCGTATTGATGCTCAAACTGAAATTGTGATTAAAAAATAGTGAAAAAGCTCATGAACCCCACCCAAAAATACTGCTTTCCCCTTATTCTACTCTTCTTTTTTAGTTTAAGCCTTAGCGCGCAAAACCGCAGCAATCAACAACTTCTGCAAACCCAAAACAAAGGTGTAAAACGCAGCCTGCAAAAAGGTCTCGACTTTCCGGATTTCCCGCCGCTACAGCTATCGCAAGCCAGCCTATCAATGATTTTACCTGCCATTGTTGATAACTCAATCCTGCCTTTTATGCGTCCGGTTTTCAACCAGCAAGGAGCTTCCTGCGAGCAATCAACCATTGTGGGCTACAATTTTTGCTACGAAATAAATCGCCAGCGCCAACTGGCTTCTGACACTTCTACCAATTTGTATCCAAGTCATTTTGCGTGGAACTTTATGAACGACACC
>Ga0265295_1002872_pt1 | contig 26138 bp, 22 predicted proteins | sample Munlansysbiofilm_FD_192503 | JGI IMG/M metagenome (GOLD analysis project Ga0265295, IMG submission 192503) | Leachate microbial communities from a municipal landfill in Southern Ontario, Canada - Methane capture system biofilm | ecosystem: Engineered > Solid waste > Landfill > Unclassified ... | reverse complement strand
TCTGTATCCGGAGTGCTTCCCCATTGCTGGAAACGGTCATAATTAAGATTTGCTAGGTCTTTGCTGATCGACATAAGCTTCATTAATTCGCTGCTGCTCAGCTTATTGATGGTTTTAATAAGTTGAGCTGCTTTCGTTTCAAAGCTGGGTTTTGTTGGATTTTCTACCTGAGGCGCGGTTTTGAAGTCCAAAGATTTAGCGGGCGATATTAAAAGGTACATGCTGGTTTGTTTTAACGGTTAAATGGGTTTTCATCATTGAAAAAGAAAGGAGAGGAGCTGCCGGGCATAAAAGGGTTGTTCCTGTATGGATTGTAAAAAGGGTCATTGCCCTGGCTGTAACTGAATGCTGCATTGATTTGAACCTTGTCGCTAAGCTGGTAATTGAGGCGAAGCTGAAGCCCTTGTGCATCAAAATTTGGTTTTTCGTTCAGCAGTACTTTGCTGTCGGTATTCATGCTTTGCTGTTTCCAAACCATCCCGTCGAGGCGCAGTTTAGGATTTACCATATAGCTACCTCCCACAAAAATTTTACCCAGGTTAAAGTTTGAACTGCGCGATTCAAAGCTGTTTTCGGTGCTACTAATATAATAGGAGTCGAAATTCTGAAAACTGGTGTAGGCAATGCCACCAAAAAAACTGAATCGCTCGTTGACTTGATACCGAATTGTTGGGTTTATTTGCTGATAAGTCATCGTATTGCCTGAAAACTGACTGCTTAATCCAAATCCAAGATTTACGGATGTAGAAAAGGGGCTTTTTGCAGTAGAATTAAATCCAGCTTGTGAGCCAATGGCAGGCTGAAAGCGGGGCTGAATAGTTTCTTGAGCGCTTGCAATTTGTGAAAAGCTGGTCAGTAAAATGATTCCGGCGATTATTGCTATCGTGTTGATAGTTAGTTTTTTCATATTGACTTCTTGAATTATTGTATAGCAACATGCTTGATTATTGGATGAGCGATACCGCTGTAATCGTTGATACGATCCATAAAACCGGCATCTTGCAATTGAAACCAGGTTTGTTTTTCGGTGAGTTGTAGCTGGATTATACCGAGCAGGATAAAATCTATCAAAATTCCTTCTGCTTTTCTCTTTTTGATTTGTGCTATCAACATGTACTGATCAATTTCAATGCGTTGATATTCATCCAAATACCGTAAAAGCTGCATTTCTATTTCTGTAAAAGCGATTTTTACGGGTGCTTTGCTTTCCTGCTTTTTCCAAACTTTGAGCAAAATGCTGTCAGCAAGCAGGTTTTGATCTTTTACCCTAACGAAAATTTTGTAGTTATTATTCTTGTCGGGTGCTTTGTGTTTTTGGCCCTTACTTTTGGGGACGGTAATTTCCAGCACGAGCTTTCCGTGAATATTCCATTCTTTGGTGGCGTAGCTCACTTCGGGCTGACAATACAACTGTGCGGCGGCTTCCACCATATGAATTTCCTCCTCAGAACGCACACCGGCAATGGCACCATTGTCTTTTACACCCACCAGAAGCCTTCCGCCATCGGTGTTGGCAAAAGCAGTGAGCGAACGGGCAATCTTTTTGCTGTCGGATATCTCAAACTTGAAATCCTGTTGCTGGTGTTCACCTTCGTCAATTAATTGTTGGATATATAAACTCATCTGTTGCGCTTCTAAACTGCAAATGTATAACAAAGCTTTATCAAAAAATGTTTGAAAAGCAACGAAACGGCACCTATTAACAGTCTTTCACTAAAAAATGCTGCCTACAGCTTCTGAAGCCAGTTTTTGGAGAGCTCAAAATCTAAAAGAAAACCATGTTGTTTTGTGAAGTAGTTTTTTCGCAATAATGGCAGGATAGCTTTATTTCTCCATTGGTTTGTAGGACTGTGAACTTCGTTGGGACGTTCTCTTTGTTCGTTATGCAATTGGGATTAAAGCACTTAGCTATCTTTTCAATTATATCTGGTATATTCACGTTATTTTTGCGCACCACTTCAAAGTCCTTAATTTCGATCAGCGTAGCCGTGGGTGCAACCAGTGCAATTTTGTCGGATTCTTGGGGTTTGAAATATTTCTGACTTATCTTGATGATGCCTTTTCTACCATATTTCTTGCTTTCGAGATTTGTTCCGAAATAGATTTCATCTTGTGATAATTCGAGATCCAGTATTCTGATTACCTGAAAAACTTTATCGGCAGGAATATGGTCTATTACTGTACCGTTGCTTATGGCCGTTACGATTAATTCTTTACGTTTCATACTCTTTTTTGTTAGGTTTTGCCGGTGAATTATTTAAGTCCGAGAATGGATGCAATAAGCGCTTGCCTTACGTAAACGCCATTTAGCGCCTGTTCAAAATAATAGGCTTTGGGATTGCTGTCCACATCCACGTTAATCTCGTTTACGCGTGGCAGCGGGTGCAAGATGCGACAGTTCTCTTTGGCATTATCAAGCATTTTATTGTCAAGTACAAAAGCGTTTTTCACCTTTTCGTATTCCAGCGGATCTGGGAAACGCTCGCGCTGGATGCGTGTCATATAGATGATATCAGATTTTGGAATCACTTCTGAGAAATTGGTGTATTGCTCATAATTCAGGTTGGCTTCTTTGATATGGCGTTTTACGGCGCTGGGCAGCTTGAGTTCTAAAGGCGACACCAGGTGAAACTTGGTATTAAAATGGCAAAGCGCGATTACCAGGCTGTGCACAGTGCGGCCATATTTAAGATCTCCCACGAATGTAACTTCCAGATTTTGAAGCGTTCCCTGAGTTTTTCTGATTGAGTAAAGATCGAGCAAACATTGGGTAGGATGCTGATTGGCGCCATCTCCGGCATTGATGATTGGCACAGGCGAAACCTCGCTGGCATAGCGCGCTGAGCCTTCCACCGAATGCCTCATCACGATTAAATCAGAATAATTACTCACGGTAAGGATGGTGTCTTTGATCGATTCACCTTTTTGCACACTGGTGGTGTCCGAGCTGCTGAAACCGACCACATTACCGCCCATTTTTTGAATAGCACTTTCAAAGCTCAGACGCGTGCGTGTCGATGGTTCGAAAAACAAGGAAGCAATTACACGGCCTTTAAGCAGGTTTTGATGCGGGTTTTGTTCAAACTCTGCTGCTATATCCAGGATTTTTATGATTTCCTCCCGGGAGTAATCATTGATAGAAACAAGACTTCGGTTTTTCATCGGCGTTTAATTATTGATGGTTTTGTTATTATGGAAATGATTGGGGATGCACTGTAAAAGTTTAAATATGAAGCAAATTCAGGACAAAAAAACATAAAAAAAAGACGGCTAATGCCGTCTTTGATAGAAAATATTTTAATGATATTAAAACCAACAGTTACCAATTCGTTTTTTTGAATCTTGTGCTGATCCGCTAACATTAGCTTATGGAATAATGTTGTCATCGGGATGCAAATATAGTTTGAATTGACGACTTGAGATGATGACGTAAAAAAAAATATCCACAATTTTTAGGGCGAAATGTTAAATTAGTTGCATAGCACAAGTGTTGGCCGGCATCACCGGAAAATAATTGTCCTAATTTTGATAAAAAAAGAGGCTAACCGATTAGGAAAGCCTCTTTTATAATTTAAGAATTATTTATTGAGCTTGTATTTATCAACAAACTCTTTCAGTACTTCATCAAGGCTTGGATATCCAATTTCCTGAAGATCATAATAAACGCGTGTATTTGGTTTTTTGATTTTCACGATACGAGTCAAATCAATTGGTGTACCAATAACAACACTGTCACAATCTGTTTTATTAATGGTGGCTTCCAGGTCTTTGAGTTGTTGCTTACCGTAACCCATTGCAGGTAGCAAAGCACCGATATTTGGATAAAGTGTGAAGGTTTCGGCCAATTTGCCAACCAGGAAGGGGCGTGGGTCAACCATTTCAGCAGCACCAAATTTTAGAGCAGCTACTGTTCCGGCACCAATTTTCATTTCGCCGTGGGTAAGGGTTGGGCCATCTTCAACAACCAATACACGTTTTCCTTTGATGAGCGAAGGATCGTCAACTCTGATAGGTGAAGCCGCATCAATAACAACAGCCGTTGGATTGACTTTGGCAATATTTTCGCGAACGGTTTGAATATCTCCAGGTGCAGCGCTATCCATTTTATTAATTACAACCACATCAGCCAGGCGCAATGTAACCTCGCCGGGATAATAACTTAATTCGTGGCCAGGACGGTGTGGGTCAACCACGGTGATATTGAGATCGGGCTTGTAAAATGGGAAGTCGTTGTTGCCTCCGTCCCATAAAATGACGTCGCAGCCATCCGGATCGTTTTCAGCAGCACGTAAAATCGCTTCATAATCCACACCGGCATATATCACATTGCCGCGCACCACATGCGGTTCGTACTCTTCCATTTCTTCAACGGTGCATTTGTGCTTTTCCAGGTCTTCAACGGTTGCAAAACGTTGAACTTTTTGCTTAACAAGGTCACCATAAGGCATAGGATGCCGAATGGCTACTACTTTCAGTCCTTTTTCCATAAAATAATCGATCACTTTACGGGAGGTCTGGCTTTTGCCGCATCCTGTTCTCACAGCACCAACAGCAATAACTGGTTTTGTGCTTTTCACCATAGTATCTGCAGGGCCGAGAAGCATAAAATTTGAACCGGCCGTATTTACAATCGCACTGATACTCATCACCCTGTTATAAGGCACATCACTGTATGAAAACACACAATCATCAACCTTCAGGTCTTTAATCAATTTGGGAAGTTCTTCTTCGGCATAGATTGGAATACCTTTTGGATAAAGGTCGCCAGCAAGCTCTTTTGGGTATTTACGCCCGTCAATATCAGGTATTTGAGCGGCTGTAAATGCTACAACGTTATACAATTCGTTACCCCTAAAATAGGTGTTGAAGTTGTGAAAATCTCTTCCGGCTGCGCCGATAATAATCACGTTCTTTTTCATAAAATTAGTTTTAATGGTTAACAATTTCAAAAATTGATCTCACAAATTTATACCAAATTGTAATGAAAACGAACACCTTAGGTAGTTAAGATTTCAATTATTTTTTAAACTACTTATAATGAATATGTTATAAATGTTAAATGTTTAACAATAAATTTTTACTGCCTAGAAATAGATAGTCTTAAAATGTTATTTTAATGAATTAATAATTGTTAGTTACTGTAATTCAGCGATATAGGTTTGAAAATAAAACTTGAAGTAAACTGACGAGTTTAGAGAAAAATAATGTTGTTTTATAGCTGTGTAAGTTGCCGGAGGTAAGTTTGCTGTTGTTTTCTATATTATGCTTGATAACCAGTTATTTATGTGGAGAAAGATTTTTGTGCTTTTCCAAATTATTGAGTACGACTGATGGTATAAATGTCTTTATAATTTGATAATGAGCATTTTAGATTTTGATTTATAGGCTTTGCTTACAGTCAGCTTCGGCAATGTCTGATTTAGTTCGCCACCAAAATGTTTAACTTTGCGCACTTAAAAAACTGCATGATGCTTGAAAATCTTTTAAAAGAAGCCCTCATTAATATATTTAGCAAGAGCTATCAGCTTGATTTGAAAATTGATGCCTTGTCTTTTCAAAAAACCAGACCAGAGTTTGAAGGCGATCTGACGCTGGTTGTTTTTCCGTTTCTGAAGCTTGTGGGCAAAAAGCCGGAGCAATTGGCCAACGAACTCGGTGAGGCCATGAAGCTGGAGAGTCCGCTGGTGCATTCTTTTAACGTGATAAAAGGCTTTTTAAACCTGGTGATTGACGACCGCTACTGGCTTGACTTTTTGGAAGATAACTTGAGCAGAACTGCTTTTGATCAGCACTTTTTTAGTACTGATGCTGCTGTTGTGATAGAATATTCGTCTCCAAACACTAATAAGCCTTTGCATCTGGGCCATGTGCGTAATAATTTATTAGGTTGGAGCGTGGCCGAAATCCTGCGTGCAAATGGCGCTAAGGTTTTTAAAGTCAATTTGGTAAACGACCGTGGAATACATATTTGTAAGTCTATGCTGGCCTGGCAAAGATGGGCCAATGGTGCTACTCCAGAATCAAGCGGCAAAAAAGGTGATAAACTCGTTGGCGAGCTGTATGTGCAGTTTGACAAGGAATACAAAGCCGAGCAGCAGCAATTAATTCAGGACGGAAAAGGGGAGGAAGAAGCCAAAAAGAAAGCGCCGGTTATTGTTGCCGCACAACAGATGTTATTGGAATGGGAAGCTGGAGAAGCTGATGTGAAAAGTCTGTGGCAAACCATGAACGGCTGGGTTTATGAAGGTTTTGAGCATACTTATAAGCGCATGGGCATCGACTTTGACAAGATTTATTATGAGTCTGAAACCTATCTTTTAGGTAAGCAGTTGGTGTTGGAAGGTTTAGAAAAAGGTGTTTTTTATAAAAAAGAAGATGGCTCTGTCTGGTGCGATCTCACCGACGAAGGCCTTGACGAAAAGTTGTTGTTGCGCGCCGATGGTACCTCGGTTTATATGACACAGGATTTGGGAACGGCTCAACTTCGTTACGACGATTATAAGGCGCAAGAGCTGATTTACGTGGTTGGCAACGAGCAAAACTACCATTTTGATGTACTTCAAAAAATCTTGAAACGCCTTGGGAAGCCCTGGGCTGATGGCATTGAGCATCTGTCGTATGGTATGGTTGAGCTTCCGGAAGGCAAAATGAAATCGCGCGAAGGAACTGTTGTTGATGCCGACGAACTGATGGAAGAAATGGTTGGCACGGCCAAAAAAATGTCGGAAGAGCTGGGCAAAGGACAGGAAATGGAAGCCTCGGCAGCACAAGACTTATACGAAATGATTGGAATGGCTGCTTTGAAATACTTTATTCTGCGTGTGGATCCAAAAAAGACAATGCTTTTCAATCCCGCTGAATCCATTGATTTTAATGGAAATACAGGACCATTTGTGCAATATACCCATGCCCGCATAAAATCCGTTTTGCGCAAGGCCGAGAATCAAGGCATCACGTGGCAAAATGCCGACACGCAAATGCATGGCCTGAAACCCAAAGAAAAATCTGTGATTGCACTGCTTCACAGCTGGAAAGATGTTTTGAAACAAGCTGCCATCAACCGGAGTCCGGCGCTTGTCGCGAACTTTATTTACGAGCTGGCACGCGAGTACAACCAGTTTTATCAGGAGCATTCAATCCTGAAAGAAACCAACAAGGATGCTATGTTGCTAAGGCTTCAAATGAGTGAATTGACGGCAAGCATGTTGAGTTATGCCGCCGGGCTGTTGGGTATTAAGATGCCCGAAAAAATGTAAGTTGAAATCGTCTTTTAGGATTTTCCCAAGCGTTTGCTGAGCAGCAGGTAGCAGTAAAAACTGAATATTAAAGTGGTAATCAATTGGATAAATAGCGGCGTAGAAACCAGCTTCCCGTTGAGGAGAAGTGTTTGCAGCAAAACGAATTTTACCAAATAATACGCAGCTTTGCTAAGTAGGATACTTCCTAGCGCGGCAAACAAAATGTTGTGCATTCGCTTGCTGATAAAGTAAAATAGGAAAACATTCAGCGCCAATTCAAACGAAATCAATAGCATTTTCGCGAAAACCGGATGTCCGCTGACCAAAAACGAAAAAATCGGTAAGGTGAAAGCCAGCAGGTAGGCGTTTTGTTTATTGGTATGCACCAAAGCCAGGATGAGCATCAGCCGCATGGGTTCTATCAAATATACGGGTAAGTTTAAAACATGCGAAAGGGCAGGAGTGAAATAGATAAATGCCAGCGCTGACACATTTAACAAGCTGGCAATGAGGTTTTTTTTTCGATTTATGGTGAGATTTAGGCTGTTCATAATTCAAGTGTTTAATGTTTTAAAATTTTAAAATTTTGCACCACTTTGCCATCAGTAATTTGCAGCACATACATCCCGCTTTTCAATGAACTGAAATCTTTTTCAATGGATGCTTTTGGATTTAAGCTTCCTGTAAAACAGCTTTTTCCATCGGTAGTAAGCAATTCAAATGTTAGTGTTTGGCTGCCTTTGTTTTGCAGCTGAAGTGCGTCAGTAACTGGATTTGGATAAAAGCTGAGGTCAAAGTTTGTTACTATTTCGGGCAAGCCGATGGAGGTTTCATGGGCTTTGATGAGCTCAATTCCTGCGCCAGTAGCCAGATTGCGGCTGTAATTTTTGTCCATAGCGTTGTTCCAATGCTCATGAACGCCCAAAGAAGCAATGATAATTCCATCGTCATCAGGATCGTATATAACATCTTCCGGCCATAAACTGCTATCGGCAGCCTGGTGCAGGTAATCGTCCACGCCATCCCAATTAGGCCGGCTTTCAGGAATTGTTACACCATTATATTCAGTGCGTAAAAAGTCGTGGCAAACAGATTCGATGGCTACCGGATCCAGCGACATAAAGATGGAGGAACACCAGTCGTTATCAAAAGGTGCTGTCTGCCATTTTTCTGGAACACCCAGTGCGTCTTCGCCCGGATAAAGGCCGTCAACAAGCATCAGCAGGTTTTTCCCACCCAAAAGTTTGTGCATCATAATATCTGTTTGAATGCGGTACAAACCATAGCCCAACCTAGCCGGCTCGTCAACCCCATCCATCAAACCGGTGTGTAAATGCATGGCCCAGCTTCGCGTGAAGGAGCCAAAATGATTTTTAGCTGCCAGCGTGATTCCCGCTGTGGCATGTGCTTTTAGCGCGGGGATATTGATGAGATAATCTATTTCATCAAAAATGGTAAACAACTTATCACTCACAGCATCAGGCATCGCCGTTCCGTTATCGGAATAGAAAACTCGATCGGTTTCGGTTACGGCAACTGCTTTTCTGCCCAAAGCCTCAACGTCTAATTCGGGGTGTATAAGATTGTTGCCGAGATAATTAACTTCAGGGAATTCAGTCTGCCAAAGTGTGTAAAACTCTTTATAAATATTACGGGCTGGATCGCCAACATAAATCATGTTTGGAGGCACATTGGCCTTAAAAACCAGTTGGCGCAGGACAGCAAGCACCACATAAGGATTGGTTTCGGCAGAAAAAGGATTGATATCCAAGTTGTCCGTGCGGGCAAGTTCAGCATCGTATCGGCCTGTTGCCAATCCGCCATAAGCTGTTGTGGCATTCACTTTAAGTAGGATTTTCTCACCTTCGGAATAGCCGTTATTTCCCATACCGTGGTTCTCATTGAAGTAGCGGAAAATTAAATCCCAGGCTGCTGCGTCGGTTTCAGCCCCGGAAACCAATAGCAGCGATTTGTGAATCATGCTGTCGATAACCGCCATGTCGTTGTTGTGCGCCATAAACCAAGCATTGTCGCCCGCGTCAATTACACCATTATTATTAGTGGTGTTGGTACAGCTTTCGTTAGTGGCGTTGGCGTTCCACATCCAGACTACCCGGCCTGGAAAAATTCCTTGGGCAGTGCCGATAGGTTCGTTTGGTGGGAAATCACCTTTGATGGTAGCGGCGCTTTTTGCCATTGAGGGACTAACAAAAGTAGCCGTGGAAACCAGGTAGAGTGTAGCGGCAGTAATCAACAAAACAAAAGCTGCTAAATACTTTGACTGCATGAGCGATTGACGGAAACTTTTGAGCGCAATTGCTGCTCCGCCCAGGCTCATGATATAGATTACAAAGGCCGACATAAATGGTGCAGTGGCCTTCATGCAGGGGTATGCAGCACGCGAAGGCTTAGGGATTACACGAATCAGAAACCAGAGTGTGGAAAGGAATCCGACTACGAAAAATAGTATTTTATGATGAATTTGCCGCTGCTTTAACCGGTTTATCAGTCTGACGAATTTATCCGGCAAATAGGGTATCGGGTTATACATGAGCAAGGGGGTTAGGTCTGTAGTTTAGCTGATAAAGTATCAAAGTTACAATGAATTGGATGAAAAGGCAAGAGGATTTTTTTCGGTTTATGGGTTTACGGCTTTTGATTGGCGATTGGCTTTTTCTCCCGCTGATCTTTCTATAGGCAGTAGGAATTTCGAGAAATCCCCGTGCAGGCTTAAAAACCCAGATTTGTTTTAGAGTTTCCCAAGCGTTTTGCTTTTTGAATAACGGCTTCTTTTAGTTCTTTTTTATAGCTGATAATGCGATTTCTGAGGGATTCATCGCCCGCTGAGAGTATCTGCACCGCTAAAATTCCGGCATTTTTTGCTCCATTGAGGGCAACTGTTGCCACCGGAACACCGCTGGGCATCTGTAAAATTGACAACACAGAATCCCAGCCGTCGATGGAGTTGGATGATTTTATGGGGACGCCAATCACGGGCAGTGGAGAGATGGCTGCCACCATGCCGGGCAGGTGTGCTGCGCCGCCGGCTCCTGCAATCACTACTTTCACGCCACGAAGGTGTGCGTTTTGGGCGAAGTCGAATAGCAAATCGGGCGCGCGGTGTGCCGAAATGATGTTAATTTCATAGGCCACTTCAAGATGGTCTAAGATTTTTGCAGTTTCTTCCATGATGGGCAGGTCTGAGTCTGAACCCATTACGATGCTGACTAAAGGTGTTTTCATGTGATAATTTTTATCAGGTTTTTTACTTGATTTACTTTTTCAATAGCTTCTACGCGTGTACCCGCCAAAATGGTGAGGTGTCCCATTTTACGAAACGGCGAGGTGATTTTTTTTCCGTAAAGATGCACTTTTACGCCATCAATTTTCATGGCTTCAAAAAGTCCCTCATAGATAGCCTCGCCTTCATAGCCCGGCTCACCCAATAAGTTGAGCATGATGGCAGGCATTTTTTGTCGCACGCTACCCAAAGGTAGGTCGAGAATGGCACGCAAAAGTTGTTCAAACTGCGAAGTTACGATACTTTCGATAGTGTGGTGGCCACTGTTATGCGGGCGAGGCGCTACTTCATTCACCCACACTTTATTATCGTGATCCAAGAAAAGTTCAACGGCCAAAAGTCCTACCATGTCCCAGGCAGTGATGAGCTTGTTGGCAAGCTGGCTGCATTGGCTTGCGATTTCCGCGCTAATGTCTGCCGGACAAATCAGTTTTTCCACCAGGTTAGCTTTGGCATTAAACTCCATTTCTACTGCTGGAAAACAGCTTACTTCGCCCTGGATATTGCGGGCAGCAATCACAGAGATTTCTTTCCGGATAGCAACCTTGTGCTCGATTACGGAAGGCGCATCCATTAATTTGTGTATTTCTGATGCCCGGTTTACCACCGCTACTCCACGCCCGTCATAACCACCTTTGCGGATTTTTTGCACAAAAGGAAAACTGATTTCATTGGCTTCAATGGCTTGCAGAATGGCTTGCTTGTTGTTATAAAGTTTGAAAGCCGCTGTGGGAATATTGTGCTGGCTAAAAAACTGTTTTTGGAGACCTTTGTCCTGAATGGTTTCTAACACATCAGGGTTAGGTAAGATAATTTTTCCTTCTGCTTTGAGTTTTTTAAGTGCCTCAACATTAATGCTTTCGATTTCGTAGGTGATGATGTCAACTTGTTGGCCAAAATTGTAAACATCATCGAAATTGGCGTGGCTTCCCTGTATGAATTTGGTGCATTGGTCGGCAGCCGGACAAGCTGGATCGGCATCCATAACATAGGTTTTGATATCCCAGTTGCTGGCTGCCAACACAATCATCTTAGCCAGTTGGCCACCAGCTGTTATGCCAAGTTTTAGACTGGTAATATGTGATAGGTTGAGTTTTTGCATCCTTATAGTATATGGTGTAAACTTTTGCAAAGCTAAAGTTTTAGGCCTTTAGTTGAAAGAGAAATGTGAGAAAGTGGCTGGGTGGATATGGGTGGATAAAGCTCCAGCTTCATCCTTAGCGTGATGAAGCTGGAGCATTATCCACCCAGGCGCAACTTGTAAACCGATAAGCCACACTGTGTTTTGGTAGTTTTGCTTTTTGGAATTATGTATAATCCCGATTTTAAAACTGTAGAATTCGAGGGGTATAGAAAGTAAGCCGCTTGAATAGCTTTGCAATGACGCCAAAATGAATTTCGTATTGGTGTGGGAAGACAAAGCTGTAGAAGTAAAAGAACAATTACGGGAAAATAGCATGATAAAATTTTTAGTAGTTGTTGGATGCAAAGCCGTTTTGAAATGTGGGAGCTGATTGAAATATTTTTCTAAGTTTGTGGGGTAAATAAAAAACTAACCGATGACTCGGTATTCTAAGCCACATAAGCTGAACATACCCAACACATTTCGTGTGAAAAATTAAAAAAGCTTTTGCCGGGTTCATGGGACAGGAAAGATTTTCTCACCACTTTGGCATAAGCGTTGCTCGTAATTTTGGTAAAGCCTTAAAAAAAACGAATTGAAATGAAAAGCGAAATACTCCTATATCAAAACCCAGACGGCAACATCAAAATTGATGTTCGCTTAGAAGATGAAACTGTATGGCTCAGCCAGACTCAGATGGCAAGCTTGTTTGGCAAAGACAAACGGACTGTAAGTGAGCATATTGGAAATGTGTTTCAAGAAGGCGAATTAGATAAAACTTAAACTGTCCGGAAATTCTGGACAGTTCAAACCGAAGGAGTACGGGAAGTTGAGCGTGAACTAGACTACTATAATTTAGATGTAATTATCTCAGCCGGTTATCGCGTAAAATCAGTTCAAGGTACTCAATTCCGTATCTGGGCAACACAGCGGCTGAAAGAGTATATTATCAAAGGATTTGCGCTGAACGACGACCGCTTTAAATCAGGCAGTTCAATGAATTACTTCAGCGAGCTGCAAGAACGGATTCGGGAAATACGGCTTTCTGAACGTTTCTTTTACCAAAAAATAAAAGACATTTACACCACCAGTATCGACTACGACCCAAAAGATGAAAAGACGTTGGCGTTTTTTAAAGTGGTGCAAAACAAACTTTTATCTGGGGATTCCAGATAAGCTATTGATGAACTTATAGCCTGTATTATTCATAAAAAAAATGATTATTAATTTAAAGTGTTTGTTTATAGCTCTTTATAGATGTAATTTTGAAAATCATTTTTTTTACGAGAGCGATTATTTTAATGCATCTATATCGTTGCGAACTCCTTGAAATAGAACTGCTATGTCAGCGAAGTTCGACGCCTCGTATCTGCATTAAACTAAACGTTTGAATAATGCAGGTTATAGATAATGATTCTCCACTTGATAAAAAATTTATGAAATACTTGCAATGAGCCCCGAAAAAAGGGGTACATTGCAAGCGATTTATAACGATCACAGAGTGACTGATGCGATTAAACATACAATTGATTATCTGAGGGTTCTTCGTAGTAACGGAAGGTATGCTTTTACTATTGATGACCTTATCAATAATGTGCCTAAAACTTTGAAGAATCTGAGAAAGGATCTTGACAGACTTAGGGACAAAGGTGAAATAGTGAATATTCGCAGGGAATTTTATACCATTCTACCTGATGAGTACCGTAAGATGGGTGCTTTACCTGTTGAGTTCTACATAGATGAACTGATGAAACACCTGAACAAACAATATTATGTAGGATTATACAGTGCAGCCATGTTTTTGGGAGCGGCTCACCAGCAACCACAAGAATTTTTTGTGATTTCAGAAGGCCCCAAACCACGAATGGTACAAAGTAAGAATCTCCGTATTAACTTCAATGCAAAAAGCAGGTTTCCGGTTAATGGCATTGAAGAACGGAAAACAGAAACCGGATATTTTCGCATTTCCGGGTCGGAGTTAACCTTTCTTGATTTGATCTACTTTGAGCAGTCTATGGGAGGTTTCAACCGGATTAGTACCATATTACAGGAATTATCTGAAGGAATCAGACTAAACCGGATGAAAGAAGTTCTGTTAAATGATTTCCCTGTAAGCGTCTTTCAAAGAGCTGGGTATATTGCAGAAAATGTGTTGTTTAATAATAAGTTGGCAATAGTTTTTGAAAACAATTTGGCGAAAAATAAATATCAGCCTGTGTTGTTAAAATCCTCTGGTAAGAAAGAGGGGCCGATTGATCCCAGATGGCGAGTACGAATCAATGCTCAGATAGAAACGGATATATGATACCAAAGGCATATATTTTAGAATGGCAACAATTTGCACCCTGGCAAACAAACGCACAGGTAGAGCAGGACTTGGTTATTGAAAGGGCTTTGTTAGCGTTGTTTTCAAATGAAATGATCAGAGAAAATGTGGCATTTCGGGGAGGAACTGCCTTGCATAAGATTTTTATGAAACCTCAGGCCAGGTATTCCGAAGATATTGATCTGGTGCAGATTAAACCCGTACCAATTAAGCCTGTAATGAAGGAAATACAAAAAGAGATGTCATTTCTGGGATTAAAGCGCAGTACCAAACAAAACGAAAAGATGAATACGATGATCTATCGTTTTGACACCGAAATCGCACCTGTAATAAATATACGCTTAAAGCTTGAGATAAACTGTCGCGAGCATTTTTCTTTACTGGGATGGAAAAAAGTCCACCATCAATTAATAAATCCATGGTTTACTGGAGAAGCCGAAATAACATCTTATGAAATCGAAGAATTGCTCGGCACCAAATTGCGGGCGATGTTCCAAAGAAAAAAGGGTAGGGATTTATTTGATTTATATTATGCTTTAACTCATGCGAATACTGATCGTGATAAAATTATTTTCTGCTATAAAAAATACATGGAATATAGCAATGGAAGGGCTAAAACAGCCAAAGAAATGCTGATGAACCTGGATAAAAAAGTACTTGATCCAGATTTTATTGGTGACACCAAAGGTCTTTTACGTCCTGAAGTAACATTCAATATCAGTGAAGCCTACGAAATCGTAAAAAAGGAGCTTATTGAAAGAATCTAAAATGACACAGCCGCAATAATAATAGAAGTAGCCATGTCAAGCTTTACCAGATTGTAAAAGTGGTTTATGCCATTACCAATGCCGTAGGTTTTGCGCTGGGATTGGGTGTTTTTGGTGGCTTTGATTAACCCCTTCCATCTCCCATATTCACCACAAAAATCGTCAAACCATCCTTACCGTTGCTAAGCGTGATATCGCCACCCATTTGCAGGATTATCTGTCTGCTGAGGCTTAGGCCAATGCCCGATCCGTTTTCTTTGGTGGTGAAAAAAGGCACAAAAATCTGTTCTTTAATTTCGGGCGGAATTTGCGGGCCGTTGTTGGCGATTTCAAGCCTTACAGTGTTACCGAATTGGGTGAGTTTTAAGGAGATAAAAGGCTTGCTGGTGTTTTCGGTGGTTAGTGCTTCGCAGGCGTTTTTCAAGAGATTTAAAATCACCTGCGACAAAAGCTGTTCGTCTGAACTTATCACCACATTTTCGGGTATGGATTTGTGGATTGTCAGCGCTGAAAATCCCGGGTAGGCAGCGGCGGCTATCAGCATGCGCTCGATAAGGGCTGAAAGCTCAACCGCTTTATAATCCGGCTCAGGGAGCTTGGTAAATTTCCGGTAGTTCTTCACAAAATGCATCAGCCCTTCACCGCGTTCTTCTATCACGCCAAGGCCTTTCACGGTATTGGCTATCATTTTGGTATCCACATTTTCAGGCTTTATTATTTGGTTATTGACCTTGTAATAGCCCGAAATAACCTGCGAAAGGGAAGTAATGGGAGCGATATTGTTCATGATTTCGTGTGCCAGCGTACGCGCCAGCTTTATCCAGGCGTCAATCTCCCGGTTGTCGAGCTCTTTGGTGATATCGCTCACCGCCAATAACTTAATGGTTTCGTGTGAAGTGTTTATTTCTGACAGTTTAAAAAGTAATTTCTGGCCGTATTTGTTTTCAAATATTGCTGATTGTAGCTTGCCATCTAAGCGTTCCATAATAAAGTCAGGCAAAGCCTCATCAATAGTCTTTAGTAGGTTAACGTGATGAAACGCATTGAGTTGTGTGAGTTTGGTGGCTGCCGGATTGATGTTGATTACGCGGCCTTTTTCATTCACCGAAAAAAGACCCGTAGCCGATTGATTGATCACCGAGCGGAAATACTGCTCCTGGGTGTTGATGTCTATTTTCGTCTTTTTGAAAAGCTCGTTGAGGCGTTCGATGCCTTTATACACTTCATCAATGGCTTTATTGCCCGATTTAACGGGTGTTTTAAGTGTGGTATCGTCGTTTTCAATGCCCAATAAGAAGGATGCAATCCAACGGTTTATTCTATTTAAATAGTTGATGAGGTTCACCACCACACCGATCAGGACCAACACCAGAGTGAGGCTATACGCAATGGACTGCATTTCCAAAAACAAATACGTGGCCGCCGCTGCCAGCAGAACAATGAAAATGATGCGCAATAAGATGCCCTGATAAAAATGTTTGTATGGCATGATTTTATTTTTCGAGCGATTTCAATTTTTTGTAAAGCGTTGGCCTTGAGATACCCAGCTTTTTTGCTACTGCACTCATATTGCCGTTTTCTTTTTCAATGGCAAGGCGTATCATTTCATTTTCCATCTCCTCAATGGTTTTAAGAGGCAGCTGTGTGTGGCGCGTTTTATTCGAGGAATGCAGCGCGAAACTCTCTTCATTCAGCCAGTTGCTGTCGGCCAGAATCACTGCTTTTTCGATGCTGTGTTGCAGCTCTCTCACGTTGCCGGGCCACTGGTGTTTGAGCAGTTTTTGTGCCGCTTTGCGGGATAGTTTTATCCCGGGCTTGTTGTATTTTGCGCCATATTTTTGCAAATAAAACGCGGCGAGTAGCAGCACATCATCTCCGCGCTCACGCAAGGGCGGCAGTTCAATGGTGATGGTATTGATGCGGTAAAGCAAATCTTCCCGAAAAAGCCCGTCGGCAATCATGGCCGACAAATTTTTGTTGGTGGCTGTAATCAGACGGATGTCAACTGGAATGGGCTTGTTGCTGCCTAACTTAACGATGGTTCTGTTTTGCAAAACGACCAACAATTTGGCCTGAAGGGATAGAGGAAGGTTTCCGATTTCGTCTAAAAACAAGCTGCCTTTGTGGGCCGCTTCAAATTTGCCGGTGCGGTCGTCTTTGGCATCGGTGAAGGAGCCTTTGGTATGGCCAAAAAGCTCGCTTTCAAACAGCGTTTCGCTGATGGAACCCATGTCAACGCTTACCATCATTTCGTTTTTACGCAACGAATGTTGGTGAATTTCGCGTGCTATCAGCTCTTTGCCCGTACCATTTTCGCCTGTAATAAAAATGTTGGCATCGGTGGCTGCCACTTTTTTAACAATAGCCATTACTTTTTTTATGGGCTCTGACTGCCCAATAAATTCTTGAAATGGGGGCGCAAGTGCTTGTTTTAAAGTCTGGCTTGTTTTTGCCAATGCGGTGTTGTCCATCTGGCTCTTGCGCAATTTCATGGCGGCGTGTAAGGTGCTGATTAGCTTGCGGTTGTCCCATGGCTTTAATATAAAATCGAAAGCACCTTCTTTGACTGCTTTCACGGCCAATTCCACATCGCCGTAAGCTGTTATCATTACTACAACTAATGAAGGATCAAGCTTTTGAATTTCGTGTAACCAAAAAATCCCCTCGTTGCCGGTGTTGATTCCTGCCTTGAAGTTCATGTCTAACAGCACCAAATCAACATTTTGCTGTTGTAGTGTAGCGAGCAGCAGGTTGGGGTTTCGGAGTGTAAAAACCCGATCAAACTCGGTTTGTATCAACATCTCTAAAGCGGTGAGTACGCTTTTGTTGTCGTCAAGAATGAGAATATTTCCTTTCATAGCCAGCTAAATTAGTTGTTTTGTAAATGAATGGCACAACCGGTGTAAGAAAACTTTACACAATTTGCTGTTATTCTTTTCAAATATAGGCTTAAGCATCATTCATTCAACGTATTACATTTGACGGCATCCATATTGAAAGTAAAAGGTTAAATCGCGAAAAAAATCAAGTTCATGGATATTCCAATAGTGAAGAAAAAGGGGTTAAAAAAGAAACATTGGTTCATTGCAGGACTGGCGTTGTTGCTTGCTTTTCTAGTGTATCAGGCCTTTTTTGCAAGCCATTTATCTACTTTAAATGTGGATGCCGATAAGCTACAGATCGAAACGGTGTCGGCGGGCATTTTTCATAATTATATCACCGTTACCGGCAACGTGGAACCGATTGCCACTATTTTTCTGGATGCGCGCGAAGGTGGACGCGTTGAGGAGAAAGTGATTGAAGAGGGCACGATGGTGAAACAGGGCGATGTGATTTTGCGGCTGAGCAACCCCGACTTAACGCTCAGTATTTTGAATAGCGAGTCGCAACTGGCCGAAAAAAGTAACTTTTTGCGCAATACGATGGTGGTGATGGAGCAGGAAAAATTGCAGATTAAACGCGAACTGCTGAACCTTGAATTTGATATCAAACGCAAGAAAAGGGTGTATAGCCAAAAGCTTGGTTTGTATGAGGATGAGTTGGTTTCGCGGGAAGAATTTTTAATAGCCGAGGAAGATTTTCAGTTTGCGCAACGTAGTTTTGAGTTGTATCAGGAGCGCCAACGGCAGGATTCTATTTACCGAAAAATTCAGGTTGACCAGATGGAAGATAACCTGCACAATATGGAGATAAACCTGAAACTTATCCGGCAAAGCCAGGACAACCTGAATGTAACAGCTCCGGTTGACGGGCAGTTGAGCACGCTGGAGGTTGAGCTTGGGCAATCGGTTCCCAAAGGTGGCAGGATTGGACAAATCCATGTGTTGTCGTCCTATAAAGTGGTAGCGCGAATCGACGAACATTATATCGACCAGGTGCGCACCGGACTTTCGGCTATGCTCGACCGGCAGGGGCAGGAGTTTCGTTTGAAAATCAGAAAAATATTGCCCGAAGTGCGTGAGGGACGCTTTGCCGTCGAGATGATTTTCACGGGCGAAACCCCAGACAATATGCGCACCGGCCAAACCTACTATACTCGCCTGCAATTAGGAAGTCCGGAAGAAGCAATTTTGTTGCCGCGTGGAAACTTTTTCCAGCAAACGGGTGGTCAATGGGTGTTTGTGCTTTCGCCCGATGGCAAATATGCCGAAAGACGGATGATAAAAATCGGACGGCAAAATCCAAAATACTACGAACTAATCGAAGGCCTTTCTCCGGGCGAAAAGGTGATCGTGTCGGGATATGAAAATTTTGGCAATAGTGAACGGATTGTATTGAAGTAACATAAATCAATAATAAAACCGGTTATGAACACAATTCATTTAAAATTCATCTTTAAAAACCTGAAAAAGTCGGGTAAGATTACCGTATTTAACCTGATTGGATTATCGGTGTCCTTTGCCGCATTTATGCTCATTTCAATCTACATATTCGATGAGTTTACCTACGATCGTTTCAATAAAGACTATGAGCGGATTTATCGATTGAATATGGTCAAGGAAAGTAATGGGCAGAAGCAAGTCAGCACCCGTCTTCCCAATCCCTTGGCTGATGATATTCGCGACAATTTATCGGAATTTGAAAGTCAGTGTTCTTTTGCCTATGGGCCAATGTTATATGTGAAGGAATCGGATCAACTCGCACATTATGAAATAGCTACCCGTGCAGTTGATTCTACTTTTACCGATATTTTCACCCTCCGCATTAAAAGCGGAAATCAACATCCCCTGAGGACAAAAAACAGTATTATCATCTCCGAAAAAACAGCAATAAAAGTATTTGGGGACGAAAATCCTATTGGAAAAACACTGCTGGCCAATTATACAGATCCCTATATTATTGAAGCCGTTTTTTATGATTTACCGGAAAATAGCAGTTTTAAGTATGATGCTTTTTGCTCTTATCCCACTACTAAATGGATAGACTATTGGTCAGAATACAGTTTTATTCATTTTTTCAAGCTTTTGCCCAATGCTGATATGTCCTTGATAAACAGTAAAATACTGGAGATTCCATCCGTAAAAAACCTGGTTAATAATTACCCTGATGCAAAAATCAGTTTTACATTTACGCCACTTAAAGACTATCATTTTGACAGTCAGGGCGGTCGTGGAAATCTCGTATTTGCCAAAACACTCGTTTTTGTGGCCATCCTAGTTCTTCTGATGGCCTTTATCAACTACCTCAATTTCGCCATTGCCAATGCGCCAAAGTTAATCCGGTCGGTCAATATGCGGCGAATCGTTGGAGAATCAAAACGCAGTTTATTGGTGATGTTAAGCATTGAATCAGTGATACTTATGACGCTTTCATTTGTTCTGGCCACCTTCTTCTGCTTTCTCACTATAAACTATTGGCCGGATATTTTTGGCTACGCAATCGACTTGAACCAATATATTCCATTACTTCTGACTTGTTGGCTACTATTCGTCCTGCTTGGTATATCATTTTCAATTTATCCCTCGAGGATTATTATTGGCGTTCAACCTGCCCCGGCACTCAAAGGCATGATTAGGTTTTCGGCAAAGCGCTCCTATTCAGGAAAAATATTGACAGTTATTCAATATTCCATTTCTATTTTATTGATCCTGAGCGTCTTGTTTATAGAGAAACAAATTTCATTTCTAAAAAATTACGATCTGGGCTTCGATAAAGAAAATATAGTCGTTCTGGAAACCACGCCCACGATTCAGAATCAGAAAGCTGCCTTTACAGACGAAATAATGAGAAACCCGAACATCAAAGATTATGCCTTTTCGCAATTTGTGCCGGGAGGTGTTGGCATGAGTTGGGGCCGCGAAATTGATGGAAAGCAGGTGAACTTTTATTGTTGGCCTGTGGATGAACGCTATTTAAGCTTTATGGGATTTGAAGTCGTTGAAGGAAATGCTTTTTCATCGAACATTGAAGCCGATGAGAACAACTTTATTTTCAACCAAAAAGCACTGGAAGAATTTAACTGGACGGAAGGATACTTGGGGAAGAACATTCCTGGTTTTGATTTTACAGGAAAACTTATCGGTGTGGTCAAAAACGTGAAATACGCCAGGCTTCACGAAGAAGTTCAGCCCATGGCCTTCTGGCTAACCCAACAACAACAAAAGTCTATGAGCTTGAAAATCAGAGGTGAAAATCCAAGAGCCACACTGGATCACATCAAAGAGGTTTATGAACGATTTGAAACCAAGTATCCGATTGATCTTTCATTTCTGGATGAACAACTTGATGCGATGTACAAACAAGAAGAGAAACAAGCACAACTGATCTTTGTTTTTTGCATGATCTCCATCATTATCTCAATCATAGGTGCCTTGGGAGTTATCATCTTTATGTGCGAATACCGGGTGAAGGAAATCGGCATCAGGAAAATAAATGGTGCCAAAGTTTCGGAAATTGTTGCCATGCTCAATATGAATTTTGTGAAATTGGTTTTCGTCGCTTTCTGCATTGCGGCTCCCGTCTCTTATTTTGTATTGGATCGGTGGCTTCAAAATTTTGCCTACCGAACCAGCCTAAGTTGGTGGATATTTTTATTGGCCGGGATAGTGACGCTTGCGGTGGTAGTTTTTACCGTGAGTTGGTACAGTTGGAGGGCAGCACGCAAAAACCCGGTGGATTCGTTGAGGTATGAGTAAATGAAGAGTGAAAAGTGAAAAGTGAAGAGTGAAAAATGAAAAGTGAAAAGTGAAAAATGAAGAGTGAAAAACTAAATATAAATAGTAACAATTAACAATAAAAGCGATGATTAAAACTGAAAAATTAGAAAAAGTATTTCGTACCGAAGAGGTAGAAACTTATGCCTTGAATAAAGTAGATATCCACGTAAAAAAAGGCGAATTTGTAGCGGTGATGGGGCCATCGGGCTGCGGAAAATCCACGTTGCTCAATATTGTCGGGCTGCTGGATAATCCCACCGAAGGCGAATACACTTTCGGTGGAACAAATGTAACCCGTCTGAAAGAGAAAGACCGCACCCAGTTTCGCAAAGGCAATATCGGCTTCATTTTCCAGAGTTTTAACCTGATCGATGAGCTGAATGTTTTCGACAATGTTGAGCTTCCGCTGATGTACCTCAAAATGAAGGCTTCCGAGCGCAAACAGAAAGTGAACGAAGTGTTGCAACGGATGAAAATCGGTCACCGGGCCAAACATTTTCCGCAGCAGCTTTCGGGCGGACAGCAGCAGCGTGTGGCCATTGCGCGGGCGGTGGTGGCCAATCCAAAACTCATTTTGGCCGATGAGCCAACAGGTAATCTCGACTCGAAAAACGGTATCGAAGTGATGAATCTTTTAACAGAACTCAATCAAAACGGTGCTACTATTATCATGGTTACACACTCAGAAAGAGACGCCGGTTATGCACACCGCGTGATCAACTTGTTTGATGGTGAGGTGATTATGGAAAAGGCGGGGAATGTTTAAGATTCAAAGATTCAAAGGATTCAAAGATTCAAGATTCAAATGTAGGTTAACACGAAAATCAATCTTTGAATTATTGAATAAGGAATTTTTAAATCTCTAAATAACTAGTCCAATGACCAGAATAATTAAAATCCTAAAAACCTTCAAACGCAGCCCGATGCTGCTGTTTGTCAACCTGCCGGGACTCGCTATCGGACTGGCAGCGTTTATTTTGCTGATGATTTATATTGTTCATGAAACCGGCTTTGACCAGCATTTCCCAACAAAATCAGAGGTTTACCGACTTTATAATACCATTATTGAAGACAACGCCACGCAAACTTATCCAATATGCCCTCGAAGCGCTTATACTGAGATTCCGGCTGAGATTCCTGAAATAAAAAAAGCCTGCCAGATTTATCGTGAGTGGCAAGTAATTCTCGCTAAAGAAAAAGCCCAATACACGATCAACAATATGCTGTTTGTTGACCCTGAATTTTTTGAGGTTTTTGGGCTTGAATTACTACAAGGTGAAAAAGCACAAGCCTTACAGGGCAGCCATCAGCTGGTTTTAACACAGTCGGTTGCGCAAAAAATTTTCGGCGATAAGCCATGCCTAAACGAAATTCTCGGCATTTGGGGCGAAGATTATCAGATAACGGGAGTTATAGCCGATTTGCCTAAAACTACCCATTTCCAGTTTGGTGCTTTGGGCAGCATGAAAACGCTTGATCCTGAAAAGAATTTCGGCGGACTTGAAGTTTTTACCTACTTCCTCTTGGACGAAAACAGCCATCCAAAAATTGTTGAACAGAAAATTGCTGACCGCAATAATAAAATCGTTTCCGATATTTTCAATGCTGATAATATAACCATCCGTTCAGGCATTGAGCCATTGACCGACTTGCATTTACACACGCGTGCTGACTTTGATTTATCGCCAAAGGGCAGCTTGCGCCAAATTATTTTAGTTGCCGTATTGGCGGCTTTTATCTTGCTGATTGCTATCATCAATTTTATCAACCTTTACATTTTTCAGGGAGAGAAACGCTTGCTGGAAATTGGTATCCGTAAATCCTATGGTGCTACGCCGGCCAGTTTGCGCCACATGTTTTATCTGGAAACTGCGCTAATTGTTTTGCCTGCTTTCGTGCTGGCCTTGCTGCTTGCTCAAGCCGGAATTTCCTATTTTTCAAAACTGATGTGGGTTGATCTGAGTTTTCAGGATATTATTTCACCCATCAATATTGCCGTTATGTTTGGATTTCTGGTCCTGCTGGTGTTTTTGGCAGGCAGCTATCCTGCACATTTTCTGTCGCGCTTGCCGCTAATTGATGCTGTGAAAGGCGGTATCAAATCGGTTTACCGCAAAAAATGGCTTTCGGTGTTCTCGGTTGTGGTGCAGTTTTTTATCAGTATTTTTCTCATCGTTAGCCTGTTGGTGTTTCATGGCCAAATAGCATACATGAAAAACATCCCTTTGGGCTTCAACCCCGAAGGCGTTGTCGGAATCAGTAATTTCAATGTGCCAATAGCTGGCAAAGCCGATGCCATCATGCAGGAGTTGCAAAAACTCACTTTTGTGGAACAGTTGGGTTCGAGCGGTCATTTTATGGGCGGTGGTGTGAGTGGTCAAGGCGTTTATCTGTTCGGACAATCGGAAGAGAAAAGCAAGAGCATCAACCAATACCGCGTGCAGCCGGGCTTTTGCGAGGTGATGGAATTGCAGTTGGCCGCAGGACGATTTTTTAGAGATACGCCCGAAGACAGGTCAACCATCATTCTCAATCAAGCTGCGGCAAAAATGCTCGGATTGGACGAACCCGTTGGCCAATCGTTGATCATGAACGGAGATGAACCATTGAAAATTATTGGTGTGGTGGAAGATTTTTATTACAACGAAAATGCAGGCCAAAAGATTGAACCACTTTGTTTGACTGTTTCTTTAAACGAGGTATATGTGCTTTACCTGAAAATTTCAGGTGAGTTTACACAGGATAAACGCGTAGCTGTAGCAAAGGTGTTTCACGATTTCTTGCACGATTATCAATTCAGCAGCTTTTCGCTTAGCGACCGTTTTTCAGGGAAATACGCACAGGAAGAACGGTTTTTCAGCATGGTGCTTAGCGGTACTATTTTAGCGATATTGTTGAGTTTTGTGGGTATGTTTGCGCTTTCGGGCTACAATGTAGAGCGTCGAACAAAAGAAATCGGCATCAGAAAAGTGCATGGTAGCAGCACTTTTCAGGTAAGCCTCAAATTGCTAACTGATATTTTAATTTGGGTTGTTTTGGCTATGATTCCTGCTTTCTTGGTGGCCTTTATCGCCATGCGCCAAGTGTTGATGAACTTTGTAAATAAAGTTTCGTTGTCGCCCCTTTATTTCTTCTTGGGCGGAATCATTGCGCTCACTATTGCCACGCTGGCTATTTTGTATAAAACGATTGCCGCGGCTAATCAGAATCCGGTGGAGAGTTTGCGGGATGAATAGAAATAAAAATATAAAAAGTATAATAATGAGATTCATTGCTTCATTTCGTTTAACTTTCAATGACCGAATTTTACTATTTCTACTTGGAGATGTTTTGGGATTTTCCGATAGGAGATTTCTCCTCAAACCATTGCTTCGCAAGGGTTTTCGTCGAAATGACAAATGTTTTTTAATGAAGGGAAGGGGAAGGCTGAATGTAGCTGGCGTTTTGCGCCCAGCTACATTCAGCCTTCCCCTTTTGAACCACCACAAAGCTGTCATTCCGATGCCGCTTTTACGGCAGAGGAATCTCATTATGTTGTAATTTAATTACTTACATAGTGTTTCATCTGGAAAGAAGCGATGAACTCTTACCAATCACCAATCACCAATAAATCAAAAACACTAAACCATTCAACAGATGCTAATTCACCATATCAAACTCGTTTTAAATGTTTTACAACGCAATAAACTCTATTCTTTATTGAGCATTTTGGGTTTTTCTGTCGGATTTGCCATAAGCCTTATTATTGGATTACATATATACGGTGAAACCACTATGGACACTTGGTTGCCCACACATAATCGTATTGTTAGGGTTGTAGATTTTAAAGGCAATGAAAGTCGCCTCGACATGACGATGACGGAAGTTTTTAAAAATGACTTTCCACAGGTGGAACTGGCTTGTGCTATGGAACTTATCGACGGTTTTGATATTTCCGTGAAGGCAAATCAGCAATTTACCTTGTCGAAAGGGATGATTACTACCACTGATGATTTTTTCAAGATTTTTCCGCTTAAAGTTATCCGGGCTAACGACACCAAGCTTTTTCCCGGAATGCAGTCAATTGTAATCACCCAATCGCTTGCCAACACGCTGTTTCAGGATGTTGATCCGCTGGGAAAACCGATTGTTATTTTGGATGATATAATTGGTGAGATAAGTGCCGTAGTGGCCGATTTCCCGAAAAACTCGAGCATTCAGGCAGACATTTTCACCAATGCCGAGAACGAAGATTTCAGATTTAGCCAAAGCTGTAACAACGGCAAATGCTGGAATCCTGCCGATCATTATTTACTGCTTAGGCCTGATACCGATCTCGCTTTGCTGCAAACTAACCTGGATAAAATTATGGCCTCCGGGAATTACGAAATCGAATCCTTGAGCTATCAAAAGCTTGATGAAATTTATCTCGGCCCATCTTTTGAATACAGTTCAATGATGCGCGGCAACCGTACTATGCTATGGGTATTTGCAGGACTGGGAGCATTGGTACTGCTGCTTTCTATCATCAATTTTGTCAATTTTTATATTGCCATGCAATACGCACGGCTCAAAATTATCAGCATCAAGAAAATCCATGGCGCACAGTTTGGCCAGCTGCTGACATACACTTTGGTGGAAGTTTCGATGAGTATTTTAATTGCGGTGATTTTGGCCTTGGCTTTGTTTCAGTTTATGCTGCCCACAGCAAGCTATTTATTAAATTATCGCCTGGATGCCGCGCTGCT
>Ga0265295_1002870_pt1 | contig 26155 bp, 21 predicted proteins | sample Munlansysbiofilm_FD_192503 | JGI IMG/M metagenome (GOLD analysis project Ga0265295, IMG submission 192503) | Leachate microbial communities from a municipal landfill in Southern Ontario, Canada - Methane capture system biofilm | ecosystem: Engineered > Solid waste > Landfill > Unclassified ... | reverse complement strand
TACCGTGTCCGCCACCTTTTACAACCTGACTGTAATCACCCTGTTCAGGACCAATATTACCAAGTCCTGGACCTGCTCTCATAATATCAACTATGACACAGGGAAGTTCAGCACCAGCAAGATAGGAAACTCCTTCCTGTTTCAGGCTTATACCAGGGCCTGATGATGCGGTCATGACCCTGTGACCTGTGGATGCTGCACCATAGACCATATTAATAGCAGCTTCTTCTGATTCAGCCTGTACGAATTTCCTTCCCATCATTGGGAAATATTTTGAAGCCTCCTGCAATATCTCGCTTGCGGGGGTAATAGGATAACCAAAATAACAGTCACAGCCAGCGTATAATGCGCCAATGATAGCTGCTGTGTTACCTTTTACTAATTGTGTTGCCATGTATTCTCACCTTTAGCTCATTAATCTTTAAGCGGAATGTGTATTTCTATGGTAAACGGCTCAGGACAGGTATAGTAGCAATTTGCACAACCTGTACAGCCCTCACCTGCATACTCTACATAGTGGTACCCTCTCTCGTTGAGCTTTTCACTCATTTTCAGGACACTTTTAGGACATGCAACAATACAACGTCCACAGGCTTTACACTCAATGATATTAATAACGGGGTAAGGTTTTTTCTTGCCTGACATAATACGATGCCTCTTTTTGATCTATAAAAATAATATCCAGGAACCGGGAATAGTTCATAGAAGCAATAAACATCTATTTACTTTATGGTCCGGGACCTTAGCATATGCGGGAAACTTACTCTACACTTTCCTCATCATGATCGCGTATTTCCACACGTCTTATCTTTCCGCTGATGGTCTTTGGAAGCTCAGCTACAAACTCAACCACACGTGGGTACTTGTAAGGTGCAGTGACCTTCTTCACATGATCCTGAAGCTCTTTTTTTAGTTCATCACCTGCAGTGTAATCCTTTGTAAGAACAATAGTTGCTTTGATGACCTGGCCTCTTACAGGATCAGGCGCACCTGTGATGGCACACTCAAGAACAGCAGGGTGTTCTATAAGGGCACTCTCTACTTCAAAAGGACCAACACGGTAACCGGATGTTTTGATGATATCGTCGGCTCTTCCAACGAACCAGAAATAACCATCCTCATCCTTCCATGCCATGTCGCCTGTGTGGTAATATCCGTCATGCCAGACCCTGGAAGTCATTTGCTCATCAGAGCGGTATCCGATAAATATGCCAGGTGGGTTTCCGAAACTTGTGTCAATGACGATTTCACCTTCCTCACCAACCTCACATGCTTTACCTTCATCATTAAGGAGAATGATATCATATTCAGGAGAAGGTTTACCCATTGAACCTGGTTTCGGCTCTAGCCATGGGTAAGTTGCAACGGAAACAACGGTTTCTGTCTGTCCGAATCCTTCCATGAGCTTCATACCGGTTATGCAATAGAACTGCTCATATACTTCAGGGTTCAACGGCTCTCCTGCTGTTACACAATACTTAAGACTGCTGAAATCACAATTACTAAGATCTTCTCTGATAAGGAATCTGTAGATGGTTGGTGGAGCACAGAATGTAGTTACACCATACTTGATGGCATTCTCAAGCATTCTGTCTGCACTGAACCTTTCATAATCATAGACAAAAACAGCACTGCCAGCTATCCACTGACCGTACATCTTTCCCCATACGCATTTTGCCCAACCTGAGTCAGCAACGGTGTAGTGGAGGCCTCCATCTGTAACATTATGCCAGTATTTTGCAGTTATGATGTGTGCAAGAGGATAAGCGAAATTGTGCTGCACCATCTTAGGGAAACCTGTTGTTCCTGATGAGAAGTAATTCAATAAAATATCATCGTTTGAACTTGCTTCCTCACCACTTGGACGGACGAAATCCTCAGATGCATTTTCCATTTCTGCTGTGAAATCAAGCCATCCTTCTTTTTCAATTCCGATAACCAGACGATTTTTAAGCATCTTGCTTACCTCTTTGTAAGCCTCATCCACATAATTGAGAATGCTTTCATCCGGTGCGCATATAACAGTGTTGATAACTGCACTTTCTACTCTGTAGACGATATCCTTCTTTGTAAGCATATGTGTGGCAGGAACTGCAGTGGCACCAATTCTGTGGAGTGCAAGCAGACAGAACCAGAACTCATACCTGCTCTTTAGCATGAGCATTACACTATCGCCCTTTTTGATTTCCAAATTTTTGAGCATGCTGGCAGTCTTATTACTATAATACTCCAGATCCTTGAAAGTGAGTATCTTTTCGTTGCCGTTGTCATCGCACCAGATCAGGGCCTTCTTATCAGGCTGTTGCGCTGCATAAACATCGACCACATCATATGCAAAGTTAAAATTGTCAGGAACGTTTATTTTGAAATTTTCCTTAAAATCCTCATAGGAATCATATTCAACACGTGAAACATATCTGTCAAGTAATGAACTCATACTACCTCCTCATAAAATAACAGCCAGGAATTTTGCAGGTTTTCCACCTATTGCCTGCATTCCGTGTGCATAGTTGGAATCAAAAAAAATGGAATCTCCTTCTTCAAGAATTATTTCATTATGATGAATATTTACTTTCAGAGTACCTTCAAGAACATAATTGAATTCCTGTCCGGGATGAGAATTAGTTGATATAGCTGCACCTTCCGGTTTTGGGTCAACCTTAACAATAAAAGGTTCAGCTTTCTTGTGAGAAAAATTAGCAGCAATGCTCTGGTACTTGTAATCCTTACGACGCTCGACACTAACTCCTTTGTCCTTTCGGGTTACAGAGAAAACATGCATTCTGGGATCATCACCTGTAAGCAGCACAGATAGATCAATATCGAGGTTCTGGGCAATCTCAAATAGAATGCTTGCTGGTATGTCTTCTTCTGCATTCTCATACCTGACGTATGTCTCAACAGGTATTGTTAGCTTTTCAGCCATTTCCCCAACGGAAATATCCAAAATGTCACGTAATTCTTTTACACGAGCTGCAATTTCTTTGATTTTTTCCTGCATATAAATACCTTCACAAAATCATCATGTGGATACAATAAGAGTAATATGTCTTAGAATAGGGGTTTTTTCCCTGATCCCCACAAATTGATTTGTGGCTTTAAGGATTACTATTATTTTAATATATTGTCAAATAATACCATAATTAAACATAATATGCAACTATTCAGCCTGATAAAAACGCTATCTATAACAATCTTGACAAAAAGTTGAAATGTAAATTTCATTATGAACATTTATTTTGATTGTTACTATTGATTGTTTTTTTGATTCTTAGATTGTTAGTGGGCAGATATCTTCATTTCGATGAAATCAGCACCAATTGACAGATTATGCTAGGCTGAATAGTTACCATAATATAAACTTAAATACTGGTTTTTGATAGAAAATAAAAACAAACACTTTTTTGATTTTATTGAAGGAAATATATATATAAAATAATAAGTAATTTGTCATTATCAATATATACTTTAGTGATATCATATCAGCAAAACACAAGCGATTAACATGGAAAGCATTTGGGACTTGTTTGAAAAAATGGAACACGAATACAGAAGGCAATTATTTCATGCTGCCTTTGGTCTTCTTGTGCTGCTTTTTCCATTTATCGGATCTGAGATACTGCTGTTATTAAGCTTTCTTATCATAGTGGGAATAACATTTCTTCCCGAGGATTCATCGATCAACAGATACCTGTACAAAAAACCACTTCCAGGCTCAAGGGAAATGCTCACTGATAGCATCAACGAGGGATTGAAAAGTGCAAAGAATCTGGCTATTGCAGTATTTATTCTGATGTTGATAAGCTCATTATTACAATTCACATCATATCAGCTTCCACTGTATGTTATTGCAGGGGCAATCGCAATATCTACTTTTGGTACCAGTGCTGCAAATTTCATACAACACAGAAAAAAGCTGCAATCTCTTCGCTATAATACAAAAAATATTGATGGCCATGAATCTTATCTGTTACCCTCAAGTATCGTGCTTCTTGGTGTGGGAATAATAACAGCATACATTTCTGGAATATGGCTCATGTGTTGGGATAAAATAGATGTCAGTCTAAATATGCTATTCTTCCTGGCAGTCATTGGTTCTATAACAGCTGCTCTTTTTGAATCGATACCTTCACGTATAGATAACAATCTCTCTGTCCCCATTGGCTCAGGAATGTCCATGTGGCTATTCAGTTCTTTCGGATACTCAGTACCAGCTCAGGAGATGTTCATTGCACTTGTTTTTTCATTGATTCTGGGTTATCTGGCCTATAGGACAAAAATAGCTGATCTTTCAGCACTTTTCAGTGCGGCCCTGCTTGGGGTGCTGATCATAGTTTTCAGTGAACTCTTTTGGTTCATACTCCTGCTAACATTCTTTATTCTGGGAGGAGCTTTCACCAAATTCAAGTATAAGTACAAGGAATCCATCGGTCTTGCACAATCAAAAGATGGAGTGCGAAGCTATGAGAATGTTTTCAGTAACAGCACAGCAGCTCTTGTACTTGCCATATGCTACGGGATATATCCACAATATGCAGAACTGATAATCTTTGCTTACCTTGGTACGGTGGCAACAGCAACCGGTGACACACTTGCAAGTGAGATTGGAACGACCGCTCACTCACAACCAATAATGATAACCACCCTGAAGCCTGTTCAAGCAGGAGTTGACGGTGCAGTAACAATACTGGGTGAAGTTGCAGCACTTCTTGGATCTATGCTCATAGGCGTGCTTCCGGTTCTTTTTGGAAAAATGGATGATGCCCTCCTTGTCATAACTGTTACAACTGCAGGTGGGTTTTTGGGAACGAATATAGATAGTCTTCTTGGTGCAACTCTCCAGAAACGGGGCATACTCTCAAACAGTGGTGTCAATTTTGTAGCTACTTTTGCAGGTGCCATTGTTTCCGGAGTGATTTATCTTTTGCTGGTATAACGTTTTTAGCAGGACTGCTCCACGGGGGGAAAAACAGCATAATGTGTCTTAACGAGCGTTAATATTTGCCACCCCACCCCTAACAGCTGCTTCTGCAACAGCCGATGCTACAGTTTCTACAACTCTTTTATCAAGCGGACCGGGAATTATATAGTCCTCGCTAAGCTCCTCATCTGTGACGATACCTGCGAGTGCATACACTGCCGCCAGTTCCATTTCCGGACTTATATCACTGGCACGCGTGTCCAGAGCCCCACGAAATATACCTGGAAAACCAAGACAATTGTTTATCTGGTTAGGACAATCCGATCGACCAGTTGCAATAATTCTAGCCCCTGCTTCTTTTGCAATGTTCGGCATTATCTCAGGAACTGGATTCGCCATGGCAAAAACAATTGCATCCGATGCCATGGATGAAACCATTTCACTGTTTACTATCCCGGGTGCTGAAACACCGATAAAAACGTCAGCATCAAGCATTGCTTTTGCAAGTGTTCCTTTCATATTTTGTTTGTTTGTAGCGATGGCAATTTCCTCTTTTTCGGGATTCATACTTTCTATGCGTCCTTTGTAAATAGATCCACGACTATCACATACAATAAGCCTTTCAGGATTGACACCGGCATATAACAATTTGATAGCTATCGCTTTTCCCGCAGCTCCGGCACCGGATATTACCACCTTAATGTTTGGCATTTCTTTGTCAATGAGCTTCAAGGCATTGATCAAACCAGCAATGACCACAACTGCTGTACCATGCTGATCATCATGGAACACAGGTATAGGAAGTTCCTTACGCAATCTTTTCTCTATCTCAAAACACCGGGGAGCACTTATATCCTCCAGATTTATACCACCAAATGCAGGTGCTATATGTTTAACTGTCCGGATTATCTCTTCAGTATCGCTTGTGTCCAGACAAACAGGAAACGCATCGATGCCTGCAAGTTCTTTAAATATAAGAGCTTTGCCTTCCATTACAGGTAAAGCAGCATGCGGACCAATGTTTCCAAGACCAAGGACAGCAGAACCATCTGTAATTACTGCCACTGAATTCTTTTTCATGGTATATCTGTAAACGTCATCAACATTTTCTGCTATTTTTTTGCATGCTTCGGCAACTCCGGGAGTATAAGCAAGACTTAGATCATCTATATTATTGAGAGGGACCTTGCCACTAATACCAATAACACCACCTGCATTTTCATGGAGGGCCAAAGACCGCTCCCCCAAACTATTGTCACTTCCGTTACACGTAAAATCCTTCAAGTTTTCATCCATTTTTATTTACTCCCCTAAAAGTACATTAATTCACTTTAATATCCTGACCTGTAGATGTCTTCAAAAAAGTTATATGTTCCCATATCCTAAGAATATAGAATGAGTACAGAAATAAAGGGCATTGCAAGAGAAACACTAAATTTCATACTTGAGGTCAGCAAATCCACATACCCGAATGAATTTGCAGGTCTCTTACAGGTAAAGGATGGGATCATTACCGATATTCTATTTCTTCCCGGTACGGAGTCCAGCGAGGTAAGTGCTGTCCTCAAACTTTTTATGATGCCAAATATCTCAGCAGTAGGCTCTGTACACAGCCATCCAAGCTCTGTCATCAGACCTTCAAAGGCAGACCTGAGACTTTTTAGCAAAACCGGCAATCATCACATTATAGTTGGTCATCCATTTGGTCCTGAAAACTGGAAATGTTTTAATAGGAGCGGCGAAGAAATCTTACTGAATGTATTGGATGTCGAGATAGAAGATGATGAAATTCTTTGAAATTTTAGTAAGTACACACAAACATGGATGATATAAAAAGATACTTTTCACAGGAATGCTTTGCATCAAATTCAGGTATGGATCTGACTTTTGTCTCGAAGGGATATGCAAAGGCAGAGATGAAAATAGAAAAAAGGCATCTAAATATTCTGGGCATTGTCCACGGAGGGGCTATTTTCACATTAGCAGACATGGCATTTGCAGCTGCATCCAATTCCCACGGAACCGTGGCAGTTGCCATCAATGTTGACATATCTTACGTAAAAGCTGCAAGTAAAGGCAGCCTTTATGCTGAAGCCAAGGAAACATCCATAAGTCCGAAGATATCAACGTATGTTGTAAATGTAACTGATGAAGAAGGAGACATCGTTGCCATATTCAACGGAATGGCTTACAGGAAGAAGAACAAACTTGAGATTCCTGAAAAGTAGAAGCAATTCTAAAATAAATTACGGTAAGAAGGATTAAAAATTGTTAAAAAAGCTGGAAGATCAAACCAGCTCTTTAACTGCCTGTTCAGAGGGCATTTCTTCTGTCTATAACCTTCTGTGATTTGCCTGCTGTGCGGGGAATAGAGCCTTTTTCAGCCAGTTCCACATTGGTCCTGATATTAAGCACGCCTTTCAATTCATTTTCAACGTACATGCGTACGGCGGCAAGGTCCTTCAGCTCACCTGTGAAGGCATTTTCCTCAAGCTCCACCTTTACAGTTATTTCGTCAAGCATCTTTATATTTCTATCAAGAATGACCTGGAAATGCTCAGTGATCTCAGGAATATTGACAATGACATCTTCTATCTGAGAAGGGAATACATTTATGCCCCTGACGATAAGCATGTCATCAGCCCTTCCAAGAAGCCTAGATATACGAGGGGTTGTACGACCGCATGAGCACTCACTCTCAAGCAATCTGGTGATGTCGCCGGTCCTGTATCTGATAATTGGCAATGCTTCTTTTGTAAGGGAGGTTATCACAAGTTCTCCTTTTTCCCCCTCTGCTACCTGCTCACCGTTCTCATCAAGTACTTCCACAAAGAAGTGGTCGCTCCATACATGAAGACCATCCTGTTCCTCACATTCAAAAGCAACTCCCGGGCCCATAATCTCTGAAAGACCATAGGAATCATATGCCTTGATATTCAAAGTACTTTCAAGCTTTTTTCTGGTGTTGGAGGACCATGGTTCGGCGCCAAAACATCCAACTTTCAGGGAAAGCTTGTCCACGATGGCCATTTCCTTTGCAGTTTCTGCAAGGTAAAGAGCATAGGACGGAGTACAATGTACCGCAGTGACACCAAAATCCATCATCATTTCAAGCTGCTTGCACGTGTTACCTGTGCCACTTGGAACTGTCATGGCACCTATTTTTTCCACGCCGTAATGAATACCAAGACCCCCTGTGAACAGTCCGTAGTTCACAGCATTCTGGAAAACATCATCCTTACCAAGACCAACCATAGTGAGATTTCTTGCCACAAGGTCGGACCATGTTTCAATATCATTTTGGGTATAAGCAACAACCGTTGATTTTCCAGTGGTACCAGAAGATGCGTGAATCCTCACAACATCTTTTCTTGGAACTGCAACAAGACCAAATGGATAATTGTCCCGAAGGTCTGTTTTTTTTGTAGTTGGCAACTTGCTGATATCATCCAGCGAGCTGATATCATCAGGACTTATTCCAAGCTGCTTGAACTTCTCTTTATAAAAAGGAACATTATTATAGACTGCAGCAACCGTCTTCTTTAAACGTTTCAATTGTAGTTCGACAAGTTCTTCCTTTTTCATTGTCTCGTATTTTGGCTGCCAGTAATTCATGAGAATATCTCCGCAAACACTTCTGATAGGAGTACATCTTTAAATGGTTTGCTATTATGGCACACGCTAACAAAGCTATATTTCAAAAGAAGGTGCTCGCAAATTATATTTGTACATGTATATTTAATTACAAGTACATAAATTAATAATTTAGACTGTATATTAATAATTATATGTCCATACTCGTAATTATTATGTACATATTTATGAATTTCATGACATAAGAGTTTAAACCGTGTACATTAAAATATCACATTAGATTGTGATGAGACATATTCAAAAACGCCGGATACTTGCAGGAACAATACTCCTCATCCTATTCATTTTAACCATTCATACAACAGTAGCTAATAGCGATGATGTTTCCACTGATATCGTATCCAGTTACAAATTACTTCCTGATGAAGGGATTGTGAAAGTCTCCAAAGAGATCACATTTTTCAATAACGACATTAATACAAAATACTGGAGAGGCTACTACTCCAACTACAATTATTATCTGCCGGAAAGGGCAGTAAATATAAAAGCCTGCGACAATGAAAATCCAATTGCTTCTAAGATTTCTTCTGAAGGATATTACGTATTCAATTTCAACCAGAAGGTCTGGTATGGGGAAAATTACACGTTTAATATAGACTATGAACTTGAGACAAACAAGAATACGGCGGTTTTTTCCTTAAATGAATATGGAGGAAACACAGAGGTTATACTTGAAGTGCCGTCGGATTTTGATACACATATAGGCAGAGATGATTACAAATTAGAAGATAAAAAACATTCAAGTGTGTATATATTTGAGAAAGGGCAGAAATGGGACCGGTTCTGCACTGTCAATTCCGTAAGAGCATCGCCACGTCTGACATTAAAAGATACAGCTCATCTTACAGAAAAAGATGTGGATGTAGAAATCAGATACTGGGAAGGTGAAGAAGAGTGGGCACAGGACATCATGCAAACAACAATTAAGAGTTTAGCATTGCTTGAAGACAAATGGGGTATCGCATATCCCGCAAAATATAACATCACGATCACACAGGCAAATCTAACTGAAACCGGCGGATATGGCGGATATAACCAGAGAAGGAACGGAATATGCTTATTATATACTTCCAATCATGGAATACTCATACATGAACTTGCACATTACTGGACACGCGCCTGCAACTTTGAGCAATTGTGGATGGATGAAGGTTATGCAGACCTTTATTCACATTTGGTCCTGAGTGAAATAGAACCCGAAGAAGCCATCTCAAGACGTGATAGATTCCTCGAAAAATATAATGATCTAAATGATCAATATGATTACCCATTATCCGAATGGAATACACCTGAAAATATCGATTGTTCTACGGAAGAATACGTGGATTACGGATACAAAAAAGCATTTTTCCTTACCCTTACACTATATGAAGCAACAGATATTGATACATTACAGGAAATGAACCAACAATTTATAAATCGTGGAGACAGCATTGACAATTCGGATTATCTTGAAATCGTTGCTTCTGTTTCAAATCAGGATACAAATTTTATTGAAACATTGATCTATGCCTGAAATACATTCAGACTCCAGAGAGTGTCTAATTAGAATTTTAGCTTAAAAGTCTATTCTTTTGTTCATCTTATATTCCGCAGATGTCTCGTAAAAATATATATTTTTCTTTTTTTGGGATATGTGCATACTTATATCATATAACATCCATAAAAAATAATACTTTAATAGTGAACAGTAATACTATTAGTTGACAAATAACTTCAATTCAAATAATTAGCAAAATTTCTGGACATCTGCGGAAGGTCGGTTCATAACTCCACCAGCTTTTTTTGGTAGAAGCGATTCTTTTAAGAAAATGTTGTCTAATTAGAAAAGGAGTTTTTAGAGCTAATTAGACAAACTACTGCTTCAATATGTTTTCAAACGATTTAAAAATAATACTTTTATAAAAACTTCTGACAAATATACTTATAACTTAACAAAGCATAAATATAATAAGTAGAGTAGAAAACCATGCACTACTGTGACTTCAAAAAATCACATCCGTTCGTTCACTTCGGGGGAAAGTGGGAAATGAATGAGTATTCTAAAAAAAGTGAGAGAACTATGGAAAACTTAGTTGATGTACTTGATGATATATTATATCAGACATCAATTGAAGAAGTATTGAAGACACTTGTGGATAGGATACCATCTTTATTTTCTGAATCTGGAAATGTATCCGCTAAAGTGTCCTGGCTGGATGAGCATTGCCAGTCCAGGTCCTGCATTGAATCTGGTGTTGTCCTTAGCAGTGATATCATTATACATGGAAAAAAAGAAGGTTTTATTGAGATTACAGTTGCAGGCAAGAATACAGAAGCCAAAAATAATGCAGATCAGATTCCGGATTATGAAAAACTGCTACATCTTATTTCCAGAATGATTTCTATCTCTTTTGAAAAAAGGAAGGAAGTTACGGAACTAGAAAAAATGGAAAAAAAGCTGAGGAACTACTACGATAAGCTTGAAGATTGTATATTTGTAGTGGACTTGAATGGAAATATACTTGATTTCAATAAAAGTTTCGAAAACTGCACAGGGTACACTGCAGAAGAACTGCGTCAAATGAACATTAAGGACATGCTTACCCAATGCACCGGTGATTTTAAGGAGTCATCCCTGATAAAAGATGCCATCACACAGGGAGGGGCAGCATTTGAGTTCGACCAAATATGTAAGAATGGAGACAGCATACCTTTGACTATCACCTGCAAACCACTTGAAAATAATGAAAATAAAACCTTTATGTGTGTTGGAAAAAATATATCAGAGACAAAAAAGGCCGAGCATGAACTGCAGGAATCGCAGAGAAAGTATTCAACTATCGTCGAAAAAGGTAATGATGGAATTATTATCATTCAGGAAGAGACAATCAGGTTTACAAATTCAAAAATGTTGGATATTACCGGGTATGCATATGAAGAGATCATCAATGAAAATTACCTGATGCTTATTCCTGCAAATGAGCACAAAAAATTTGTCGAATGGCTCCACCAGCATAATAACAACGTGGCCAATGAAAGAATATTCCATACCAATCTGCTTACAAAAAGCAATGAACAGGTACCTGTTGAGATCAATAGCTCGAAAATTGATTATGAAGGGAAAGAAGCAAAACTTCTTGTTATAAGAGATATCAGCAAAAGAAAAAGCATTGAAGAGCTTCTTAAAAAAGAAAGGGATAAACTAGAGAATTATCTGGATGTCGCAGGTTCCATAATAGGCATAACTGGACCAGACACAAATGTAATCTTTATTAACAAAAAAGGAGCTGAGGTTCTTGGTTACGATAAAGATGAGATTACAGGCAAGAACTGGTGTGATAATTTCCTTCCTGAAAGTGTCAGGGAAACTACCAGGGATAATTTCATTGGTGTTATTGGTGGTGAGATCGATCCACCCGAGTATTTCGAAAATCTGATTCTTACAAAAAATGGTGAAGAAAGACTAATATTCTGGCACGATGTACCCCTTGAAGATGAACATGGTCAGCGTATCGGAGTGATCAGTTCAGGCGAAGATATTACCGAGAGCAGAAAAATAGAAGCAATGCTCATAGAATCGGAGAAGAACCTTAAAACGATATTTGACCACATTGGTGATTTGATATCTATTCACAAACCCTATGGGAAATTCATAGATGTTAACAAAGCTGCATTCGCTTCCACAGGATATACTAAAAGTGAAATGCTTGAAATGTCTCCGAAAGATCTGGTGTGGCAGAAAATGAAACCCCTTATGGATGGATACACTGAACGCATAATAAAAGAGAAAAACATTGTTTTTGAAATATATAACTCACATTCCGCAGGTCGACAATAAAAGTTCATCATTTTGCTTGGTAATGATTTTGATTATATGCTCTGGAAAATATGTTCTGCTTGTTCAATAAGAATGCAACCAAAACAAGCTTTTCCTGAATATATAAAAATAAGATTGATATTAATTATGTTTGAAAAACGCTATCATGCAAAATTGTTCAAAATGGAATTATACCTGCGGAATGTGAGATATAACGTTAACAAGGATGGATCCTTACTGCCTCATGAAGTAAATTCAAGGTTAATTGAATACAAAGGAGAGCCAGCAATTATCTCAGTAGCAAGGGATATAACTGAGAGAAAGAAGGGCGAAGAGAGGCTTAAAAGATATGCAGGCGAACTAAAACATTCAAACGAGCTAAAGGATCTTTTCACAGATATTATCAGGCATGATCTGCTAACGCCTGCCAGTGTTGTCAAAGGTTATACAGAAGAACTGATCCTTACTATCAAAGATAAGGAAGCACTCGAACTTGCAGAAAAAATAAGAGAGAATAACAACAGACTCATCGAGCTTCTTGAAACTGCCACTAAACTGGCTAAACTACAAAATAAAGAAGACATTACTTTTGAAAATATGGATATTCTTCCTATCATTAAAACAATTTTGGACAGTTTCAAAGACCAGATAGAAATGAAAGAGCATAAAATAATCTTCACAGGAGACGGACCTTATCCGTCGGTGGTCAATACGGTCATTGAAGAGGTTTTTGCAAATATTATTTCTAATGCTATTAAATACAGCCCTCCAAAAAGTGCGATTGAAATAGCTTTTACAGATGAAGATGACATGTGGAAGATTAGTGTTACTGATTTTGGAATTGGAATTCCTGATCAAGATAAAACGCTTCTATTCACCCGTTTCCACCGCGCTGATAAAAAAGGTATAAAGGGAACAGGCCTTGGTCTTGCCATAGTTAAAAGAATAATGGAACTACACGGCGGCAAATATGGAGTGAAAGATAATCCTAAAGGAAATGGCAGTGTTTTTTGGGTTACTGTAAGAAAGGCTTGAATAATTGAAAAAGTTAGATCAATACTTTAAAGCGGCATTCTTCATCTCCGGCAAGAATTGTTTTTTCCATTAAAACATTTACATCCCTGCCCAGACCAATTTTGAATTTCTTTTTTAGATTTCCCAGTGTGCAGTAGCAGAGAGTTTTTGAAGCTTCTTCAATATCCTGATTGATAAGTGGACAATAGCATTGATCAAAGACGACATAAACACCATTGTCTTCAATTTTAACCCTCCATTGTTGAGATAATTTTACGAGAAAATCATATTCGTTCTTAGACTCTTTTCTGATGGCTAACAACCTTTCATCTGTAAGGTGAGTGAATGGACATTCTTCACCACATGCTTCCATAATTTGAATTCTTGTATTTTCATCCAGATTCTGATCTAAGCTTTTAAGCAACTGTTTAAGCCAAATATTTGTTTCAATCATTTAATGTGAACCATTGATATTACAATATAAATAATATTTGTTTGTAGAAAAATATTATTGGGCAAATTGTTTTCTCAGAATCCATGTATTTTTTAAAAATCACATTATTGTTACATAATTTTGAGCACATTATCCAATAATTCATTTTGATGAAAATTGTCCAATTCATACAGCACTTAAGAGGGAGGGATTAAATCCTCCTTCTCAAAGATACGAATACTGCACCAAGTATTCATGTAATTGCAAGCAGAGGCTCAAATCCTGGCAAACTGGAACTTGAACTTTTTCCTTCTATTCCAGGCTGGGACTGGAGCTCAACATTGATCCTTATCTGTTCTGCCATTTCTTCAATTTCAGCATCATCCTTGAACAAAAAATAGAAGAGATAATAAACTACCGATGAATGAGAGTCTAAATTCAATATGAAATTCTATTATCCTCATTCATTCGGCACATTCAAATTATCATCTGCGCTTTAGATCATATACAACTACTAAAGCAAATATTGCGAATAAAGCCCCTAGCCCGGGTATGGGTGCAGCATCCTTAGTTTCACCTTCAGTTTCATTATCCATTTCTGCGTCGTCAGCAGTCTCGGATTCGCCCTCATCAGATTCCGGTTCCAGTTCGATTATGATCTCATGTTCTGAAAACTCAGGCACATGTACGAGCATGGAAGCTGTGTCATTTTCCTGCAGGAAATAACAGAGTGGCTGATCCCCACCTTCAAAGAGCTCATCAATATTATTTGTACAGCTTAGTGGAACTCCATCATACTGTAGTCTGAGACGGTCGGGTCTTGTGAGATCCATGGTTCTGTTATCCATGTTTATGACGATTACCTGACCCTCTTTAAGCTCTGATGATACTCCCAATACCACACGGTTTTGTCTGGCTTCTCTTACCCGGACATCAACTGCTGTGTAGTTTTGGAAGGACATCGAGTTTCCCCTATCATGCATGGTTATCTCTGCACCTACACGCCCCATTGCAATTCCATTATTTATCATCTGATGCATGCCCAATGATCGATTTGAATATTGGAACGTGGTCTGATGAAGCTGCGGGGACATTGTTGCGGCTCTGAACATTACCAGGCTGTTCTCAACAAGATCTACAGTTATTATTTCACCATCGATATCAACATCAATACCGGATACTTGTGAATCACCTGTTAAAAAATCAGGACTTACTATTAAATATCCCTGGAAGTTGTTCTTGGTGATCTTTATAATAGTAGCTCCATTTAATTCCTCACTGTCTATACTTGCTTCAACATCATCTGCCAGATCAAAAACGATTGTTTTATCAGCCAGTGCTTTGACCTGCATGGTTGCCATTGGATTGTCATGAATATTTATCAGACTTGAGCTTCCAATGTATGCAGCATTCGAACCCCTGACATTCTGGGATATGTAATCAAAATCAGATACTTTTACTGAATCAAAGATAAGATCGCCAGATAATGCAAAATTGCTTATCTCACCTAATTCATCAAAGCTGAATGTTGTATAGTTTCCAAATGCTGAGTGACCTCGCATCATGAAATTAAGCCCATCTGACGTTCCCTGAGCCCTTATTCCATGCATGGCCTGCTGCCTCATCTGAACAAAACCTCTTGTGTTTACAGATGAAGGCATGTTTCCCATATGCAGTACCATATAATTGGCAATCATGTCACCTGAAACACCATATTGAGTTTCAATCTCAGCAATTGTCATATCTGGGTCAACGTCTTCCGGAAGTCCCATATCAAAAATAATATCATCCACTGGAACACCGAACATATTAGATATCTGCGAAAGGGTATTACCTCCAAACCCCATAAATCTGTGATCCATATTTTCAAATTGTTCGCCACGCATTTGCCCCATCATATTACCGCCCTGTCCCATCTGTGCCAGGACAGGAGATGCAAATGCTACTGAAAATAATATAATACTGACTAAAAGTACACTTAAACGTTTCATATTTCAATTACCCCCAAATTACTTTCAATATAACAATCGATCTTTATGAACAATAAACATGTTGGTTTAAGTTATTTAAGCTATATTAGAACCCAACTTTGACAGTTCAATTTTTAAACCTTAAGGATATTCGAATTTTTGTTGCCAATTAAGCGTATATTGATGGAAAATAAGCAAAATGTCACTAAAATGTCCATCTATTTTTATAAACCGTCAAATTAGGGATGCAAAGTTTGTTCAATAGCCAACTGACCTACAGATTTTTAAATGACCCTTTATCTTGAAAATAATGAATTGGATATAGTACAACCTGCTTAAAAAAAAAGAATTAATAAATATATTGATCATGTAAATCAGATTAACTGTATATTGCAATCACTCCAGCAGGATAATCATATGCCATATCGTAAACTGTATGCAGAAGTCCTTCAGTAAATACCGGCGAATCGTCAACATTGGATTTGGTGTCGTCAGCACTATGAACTCTTCCCACTTCAGTTACAAGCATTCCTGAATTTACATATGACCTTGGATTATCAAACACATTTGCTTGAGCATCCGTATGAACCCAACGATTTCCATCCCAGAATTCGTTAAATTGATGAGCTAGAACACTGTTATCAAGAATGCCATTGATAGCTATTCTTCTAGTTGGAACTCCCAATGCTCTCAGATATGCACCATTCATCACAGCATACTCATCGCATACTCCGTGGAAGCCATTACCAATAATAAATTCGTCTGATGCTGTATGAGTTGATTGTATGTAGAAGTAATCTACGTCGTAGGTCATCAGTTGATTTACATATGAACTTACAGTTGCAGCGGTGTTATATGGACTAATTGTTTGATCTCCTGCTATAGCCGCTCTTCTTGCAATTTCATACTCATCATGGTGACTTACATCGTCAGTTTGCAAACTGAGTCCATTATCTGGGTCTTCTATTTCTTCTGGGCCATTATTATACATTTCAACCATAGGTAAACTTATTGTAGGTGCACTTGTTAAATAAAAATAATCTCCTTCCTTTACATATGCTCTAATTGAAATTGGTTTTGCTCCTACCGTAGGGAAATTAGCAACATCAACATAAAATGGTATTGTTACAGTACCATCTTGTCCGGCTGCTAGATTTTCATAAAGCCAGACATATCCTTTATTCTCATCAAGTGAAACAATGGCAATTGCTCCTTTTTCAGCAGTGACCGTTCCATAATTATGTACTGTTATAGTGTTCAATGCATTTTCATTTTGAACCCAACTCCAATCACAATTAATATTTGTTATTACGACATTGGGCACGGTTGCAGTTGTAACATCATTCAGTTCTTTACTAGATGTACTTTCTTGAACACGATCAATTGCAGGTGTTTTCATCTTTATAATGTTACCTTCTTTAAATGATACTATATCTACAGATGTTGAAGTGCATTTTATAATATCATAAGTGTTCTCTGCATCTATCAAACTGGAAGAGAATTCTGAAAAAGGAACAATTGTCTTTTCTAGTTCTTTTCTTGAATAATCTTTGAATTCATCCATTTCCATTATTTTATCAATATACCTTTCTTTAGCGGCTTTGATTTCAGATGGAGTGAGAGTTTTTCCCTCTAAATCAGACACATCATTTTCAAATATAGTGTCATTTTCTACATCCATATTTAAAAAAACCTTAGATGAGCCCCAGCCGGTTGAACTCCACACATAGTCCGGATCATCATAGTAGGGGATCTTATTTGCAATGTCTTTACGTGATGTTTCTTTAACAGTTGCTGCTCCCATACTTGAGAAGAGCACCAGTGACAAAACCAGCGTGCACACTATGTGTTCAAATTTCATGACATACACCTTTATTTGCTTATAACTTATATTCCGCAGATGTCTAATAAAAGTGGATGTTTTTCTTTTCCGTTGGTCTATGCATACTTATATTAATGCAAATCATAAATTAATGCAAATCATAATAAATCAGACTTAAATTATAAATAGTGCTACTAATGGTTGATAAATAACTTTAATTCAAATAATTAGCAAAATATCTGGACATCTGCGGAATGTCGGTTATAAGGAGTGTTTTAAACTTACATACCTTCGATAGGACTTATACTATATAAGAATACCCGTAACTATTCAGCCTGATAAAAACGCTATCTATAACCATCTTGACAAAAAATTTAAATTTAAATTTCATTATGAACATTTATTTTGATTGTTACTATTGATTGCTTTTTTGATTCTTAGATTGTTAGTGGGCAGACATCTCCATTTCGATGAAATCAGCACCAATAGGCAGATTGTGCTAGGCTGAATAGTTACCCACTTTTTTATCAAATAAACAAAATTAAGAACACATATATTACATTGACAGTCAAAGTTGGAATACAATGTTCGTTGAAACAGAATTAAACAATATCGAAATCGAAATTTATTCTGATGAAATACATTTTTTAAAGATAAGAGAACTACAGATGAATGGTTTTTTATAGGTGCATTAATTGTCCCAGTTCGAAATAAAAATAAAATTTTAAAAGAATTGAATAACCTAAGATGTTTAGGAAAAAATCAAGTATTTGACGAAAAAATTGTGAATATATATGTAAACACCATAAAAGAAACAACACTGAAAATCATTTTCATAAATTAGACGATGATAGAATAAGACATAAAATTTTTAAAAAATGGATAAAATGTTTACGAAAACAAATAAAATTATATATAGTGAATTTATTATAAATAAGCACATTATAATGTCTTAATTGGCTATAAAAGAGATGTTAGAGTAAATGGTTAAGGCGCATTAGCATGCAAAATTTAGTGATGTAGTTAATCTTTATCTGTTAGAAAATAAATTTGACAAAGAAATATATGATTAGTTACAATCAAGTGTTATAAAAACGCAATGTAAATAGGAAAATGTGGAATTGTAATAAACTCTCATTCACTAAATACCAATTTCATTATCCAAACTTACCAGTATCAGATAGTTCATCAATTATCCCCATTTAACCTAATACTAGTTTGCTTACAGAGTATCAAAACTTAAGTATTCTAAGGTAACTTTGATAAATGTACCCGAACATTATCTTTCAAAGCATGAACACAGAAGAAAGATTATGGGAATCTGATTTTCTACCCTTGATCCAGCCCCCGCAAAAAAATAGTGATGAGGATAGCTATTGTTTTGCATTTATGAACCGTGAATTATTGCTGCTGAATGAGAATGACGGTTTAAGAATGCCTTCTCTTGAAGAGATCGAGAATACGAATCTCAATATTCTCAGGACTCAGTATCTGGGTGAGCTCAGAGAAATTTCCTGTTTTTCAGCGGAACTGGATAATTCAAATGCTGCTGAGATGATTGTTGAGAGTGGCAGCTTTGTGGGTCTTAGAGAGCTGACCAAAATTTTGGAAGAAACGCTTGCTTATCTTGCAGGAAAAGCTGTTCAGATCATGGAGTGGGATAAGAACACTTTATTCTGTGGCAGATGTGCTTCCAGGACTTTGCTTAAAGAGAATGAACGAGCAAAAGAATGCCCAGCATGTGGATTTCTGGCATTTCCAAAAATATCCCCTGCAATCATCGTGCTTATAGAAAAAGACGACAGGGTGCTGCTTGCTCGCTCTCCACATTTCAAGCCAGGACTTTACAGTATCCTGGCAGGTTTTGTGGAACCCGGCGAGTCAATAGAAGAAGCAGTTGTAAGAGAGGTCATGGAGGAAGTAGGAATCTCAATAAAGAACGTCAGATATTTTGGCAGTCAGCCATGGCCTTATCCGGATTCGCTTATGATCGGATTCACCGCAGAGTTTGCAGAAGGGGAAATAGAAGTTGATGGTGTTGAAATAGAGGAAGCGGGATGGTTTAGAATAGATGAGATTCCTCTTATCCCAAAGAACACAAGCATATCCGGGTTGCTGATAGAGCATTTCATTAACAAGCATTCATAATTTGCAAAACTTTTTTTGTACTTCAAAAGAAAAAGTAGCTGATTTTGTTTTTTATTTTTATATTACTTTTAATATGTCATATTCTTAATAAATAGAAAGAATAATATGCACAGCATTTATATTATCTGATTACAAATTATTAGTACGAAATATGGAGTAAATGAAGATTTGATTGTTTTAAAGAGGTGTGAGGATTGTTATTGAAAAGAATTATTTATGTAATATTATTGCTGCTTACCTGTATCGCACTTGTGCAAACATGTGCTGCGTTAACATATTCAGGTGGAGGAGAATGGAATATTTCAGAAGAGATAACTATTAAAGAAAACTCCGGGAATAAGCTGGCAAATTACCAGATACCCATTGTTCTTAATAGTTCCAACTTTGATTTTTCTGTTGCACGTTTGGAAGGTGAAGACCTACGTTTTTCAGCCGGTGATAAGCAACTTAAACACTGGATAGAAGAGTGGGATACTTCAATGGAAGAAGCGCTTGTATGGGTTAAAGTTCCATCCATTGCGGCTAATGGCAGTGCTAAAATAACAATGCACTATGGGAATCCTGATGCAAGCGATGTAGGCAGTGGGCCTGCTACTTTTGAGTTTTATGATGATTTCAGTGGTTCCAGCTTATTTCGCAATTGGGATTCATACACCACAGGAGGCGGTGAACTAAAAGTTTCCAATGGTGTAGCCAATCTCATAGTTCCCAAATTCCATCCGGAAGATGTTGCAAGTATAAAATCCAAGGAGAAGTTTCCGATAAATTCTATGTTCGTTGTCAAAAGAAAAAAGGCGACAACAGGTACGGATAGCCGTGGTCCTGTCATAACACAGGGATTTGTAGACCCGCAAAGAGAAACAAGAAATCAGGTATTAACGTCCACCGAACATGAGAACGAGACAAAGGTGACCTGGATACTTGAAAATTACAAGAGCGATGCCCGTTATTTCCCCAGAGATCTTACAAGTGTTAATGTAGTCGAAGGTGACTGGTGCACAGTAGGCGTTGCATGGTATGTGGAGGATAAATTTGGAAAGATAGCCTGGTTTAAGGATGGTATCAGGGACAGCAGAATGGATCTTGCAGCAACAGAAGAGAACAATTATATCCCTCTTGTGGACATGAAGGTCTATCTGCTTGCAAGAACCTATTCCGATGTTTCAGATAACACCGGTTATGCATCTTTTGATTATGCCTACGTGCGCAATTTTGTTTCTCAAGAGCCAAGTGTAATATTCACAAGCAACATAGCACAAGAAGAGGCAGTTACAGAACTTGAGCCTGCAAGGATAAATATTACTCCTGCAAGTGGTCTTATGAGTGCGATCCGAATCTTTGATACAGAAGATTATGATGATGCCACTATAGTAGATCTCAAAGATAGCGGGATCAATACTGTAATGTTGCTTACTGATGGAGATGATATCTGGAGCCTGGAACGATTTGTAAAAAAGGCCCGTGACAAAGACATGCAGGTCTATGCAATGATATTCAATGATCCAAAGAGTGATTCTGATGAGGACAATTCCATGTACGTAAAAAATGTACTGGAAAAAGTCATTGATTATAACAGCAAGTCACTTTCAGCTTTTGATGGTGTTGATATTGCACTTGATCCATGCAGCAATGACCCTGAGCTAGCATGCAGCTTAAACCTGCTTCTTCTTGATGATGTCCGTGAGATGGCAGGAGACAAACTTGCTGTGGCTATTGATATTCCTGCATCATATGCTCCGGCAGATATTTCTGAGGTTTCAGCAAATGCTGATCTTATTATTCTTCAGACCTATTCTCTGGATGCTAATTATCCTCAAAGCAAAGATGCTATCATAGATTCCATAGCGCCAAAGATGGGCGAGATCAGAATATCCGAATCAAAAGCTCTCGTTGGAATCGCAGTAAATGAAGAATTCATTACTGACAACGAGGTACAAAGCTTACTGGAAGATCTTCAGGATTACTATAGCAACGATACTGCATTCATGGGTACTTCAATAGTTGTCTACGAAGATTATGAGGAGTACAGCATGATACCTGAAACCGAAGCCAAAGAAACCGAAAGTAAAGGAATACCTGGATTTACTGTATTGTTCGCTGCAGCCGGGTTGCTGGCAGTCTCATACAGACAAAGGTCACAAAAGAGAAAATGATGATGTGAGAGATCTCACATCTCCTTTTTAAACTTTGTTCAATTTTGATTATTTCTGTTGTTTGCCTTTTTTATTCTTAGTTTTTTGATTCATGGTTCTTAGTGAGCAAACATCTGCTTTCAATAAAAAATCAGTGTTTATAGACCGATTTAAAAACATGTGATTGGAATGAGTAAAAAAGATTCTTACAAAAAAATATCGATTGCTTTTTTATTGGCTATATTATTAGTTGCTCTTATCGCAAATGCCACATATCTAAATGCAATGGAATGGCGTAGCAATGATAAACGAGATAGTTGCTTTTATAGTGTTGATATTTATGGCCTTTCAGGTAAAGAAGTTGCAGGAACAACTATAATATTAGTTCCAATTCCTGCAACAAGTGAAGGTCAATTTCTTGAACCTCCATCACAAAAAGAACCCACTTTTATGCAGAAAGTAGTGCATGAATACATCAGCCATACTCCAGAAAGTAAACGCTTAGGGCCAACTTTTAAAAATACAAGTGAACTGCTTGATAACAAATCAATTCGTGGAAGCTGGACCACGTTCATTGCGGAAACTGATGATGGACATATGATGGGTTTTAGAACAAATGAATCCATACTTGATGATATCTCATTAAGCAAAACAATAGTTGTTGATAATATAGATATTTTTGATCCAGTAAACAACAAAAGTCTCATACTCTATCCTCTAAATAATCTTTCAAACATATCTATGATGACTTATGGTGATCAAACAAAATATGGTTCAAATCCAACTTATGAAAGTTATGTTTATTTAAGTAATAATCTTATAAATGAATCAATCTATTTTGAAGTTTCTCTCAGATGCCATAATGACCATACGGAATGGCCAGAAAAATACCGCGGTTCATATAAAAATTATATTGGAACAGAATTCATGGGCGTCAATGTCAATGATTCAGGCAAAGTAAGAGTGAGTGTCAGCTTAGAACAGTCTTTAAAATAAAATAAGAACTGATTTTACAATGTGAAATATATATGAATAATCTCTGTAGAAAACATATCTAAATCAACAGCATTGAAGAGTGCAAGGAACTTTTACAACCAGTATCATTCGACAGTTTGCGGCAGACTGAATAGTTACAAGAAAGGAAGGATTAAATCAGCTCTTCCTTTATCTTTTTCTTTTCCAGAAGCTCAACTGCCAGGTCCCTGAGTTTGAACTTCTGTACTTTTCCACTTGCAGTAAGCGGATACTCATCCACGAAGAAGACATGTTTTGGGACTTTGTAGCGTGCTATTTTTGCGATACTATAATCCCTTATATCCTCTTCTGTTAGTTCATTTACGCCTTCTGAGATCACAAAGGCTCCTATTATCTCACCGTATTTCTCATCAGGTATACCAACGACCTGTGCACTCCTTATACCTGGTACAGTGAACAGGAATTCTTCTATCTCCCTTGGATAGATGTTCTCCCCGCCACGGATTATCATATCCTTAATACGACCGGTGATACGGTAATATCCCTCTTCATCAACTGTTGCAAGGTCTCCGCTGTGCAGCCATCCTTCCTTGTCAATTGCCATATCTGTCATTTCAGGCATCTTGTAGTATCCTTTCATGACATTGTAACCACGGCAGCATATCTCACCCTGAACATTCGGTCCCACAGTTTCTCCTGTTTCTGGATCGACTATCTTTACTTCTATATTGGGTAAGGCTGTTCCAACTGTGCTGACACGGCGCTCGATAGGATCGTCTGTGCTGGTCTGGGTAAATACAGGTGATGCTTCTGTAAGTCCGTAGGCAATGGTAATATCCTTGCAGTTCATATCATTCATAACACGTTTCATTGCCTCAATAGGACATGGTGAACCTGCCATGATACCTGTTCTAAGTGATGAAAGGTCGAACATTTCAAACATCGGGTGGCTGAACTCTGCAATGAACATTGTTGGTACACCATATAGGGCTGTACATTTTTCTTTCTGGACTGCAGCCAGCACCAGGAGCGGATCGAAGAGCTCAATAATCACAAGTGTGCCAGCATGGGTCAGGGTTGCAAGTACACCGAGCACAATTCCAAAACAATGGAAAAGAGGTACCGGCAGGCATACAATATCTTCTTCAGTGAATTTTTGCCTTTCTCCTATATAGTATCCGTTATTAAGGATATTGTAGTGGGTCAGCATTACACCTTTTGGGAAACCCGTTGTTCCTGATGTATACTGCATATTGATGACGTCATGGGTGTCAAGTGTCTTCATTATATCATGGATCTTTTCATCACTGGTCTGATCTCCCAAAAGGAATAGCTCACGGGTGCTGTACATTCCCCTGTGCTTCTCCTGACCGATGAAAATAACACTCTTTAGATAAGGGAACTTCTCACTTTTTAGATTTCCACGGCTCTGTGTCTTGAGCTCAGGAACCAGCTCATAGATCGTGTTAATGTAATTTACATCCCTGAAACCATCTATGATGGCAATGGCTTTCAGATCAGCCTGTTTCATTATGTACTCGACTTCATGGGTTTTGTATGCGGTATTGATTGTAACAAGAATTGCCCCGATCTTTGATGTTGCGAACATGAAGGTCAGCCAGTCAGGCACGTTCGTTGCCCATATACCAACTTTGTCATCCTTGCCTATACCAAGTTCTATTAATCCCTTGGCAAGCATATTGACACGCTCGTTGAATTCTTTATAAGTGAATCTGAGGTCCCTGTCGGGATAGATCATAAATTCCTTGTCCGGGTTATTCATGACCTGTTTTTCGAAAAAACCACCAACTGTATCATTTGTAAAAGGCATGATAAATTTTCCTTTTGTATCATTTACGAGTATTGCTTTCTTCCTGCAGGTGCTCTTCAAGATCTTTCCTTATATCATCAGGTATGGGAACAGATCTCTTGTTGATGAAATCGTAGTGAACAATTGTAGATCTGCTAATTGCACCCATTTTCCTGTTTTGCCATGCTTCCTGGGTTACTGTGAATGATGAGTTACCTATCCTTGATATGTAGGTAATTATATCGACGTCTGTTCCGTAGAACATTTCACCCACATAATCGTACTCTGTCCTTGCCATGATAAGTTTCCAGTTCTCATAGCTCAGGTCCAGGTCAGGAGTGAATAGTCTGAATACAGGATTACGAGCCTGTTCGAACCATATGGCAATGGCAATATTATTAGCGTGTTTTAATCCGTCAATATCACCAAATCTGGGAGTAACAGTTGTTTTGAACATATTAATCTTCTTTTAATCTTCTTTATTAGTAAGGAGCGTATACGACTGCAAGTATCTTTGCATCTTCACTGCCAATTGCATGGACATAGTGAGGAACTATGGAATCGTAATAGATGCTGTCGCCACTTGAGAGCTTGAAACTGTCTTTGCCATAAAGGATCTCTATCTTGCCATTGAGTACGTAAATGAACTCTTCTCCTTCATGTGAAGATTGTTTTGCCTCTCCTGATTTTTGGGGATGAACATCAATTATAAATGGTTCCATATGCCTATCAGTTTTGTTACTGGCAAGTGAAAAGAACTCGAGTGTGCTTTTTTCACATGTGTCGCAGTTACCGGAGAACTTTACGATGTTTTTTGAAGCACCGCTTTTAGTAACTACAGGTTCGTTGTGAGGAGCATCATCAAGAAAAGTGCCCAAACGAACTCCAAGAGCCCTTGCGATCTGCATCAGGGGAGTCAATGAAGGAACAAGTGCACCATTTTCAAGTTGTTTGATGAGTTCACTGTTTGTGTTGCTACTGTTTGCCAGTTCTTCCACAGACATTTTCTGCATTTCACGTATCTGGCGTATTTTATCGCCCAATTTGTTCTTTTCAGCCATCGTGTATTCCTCTTTTTTGTTTTTGTTAAATCGTGTTCCATTGCTTATGATTTTTGAGTTATAACATTTACCTTATTGTAGTAGTTTAACGTATTATTAGAGCTAGTGATTTTATGTATGTTGATGAAATAAAAACGAGTCAACGGCTTTAAAACTTTCCCATTTGATCGCTCACAAAAAGTATAAAAACCAGATATTTAACGTCACCAGAAATTAGATAAATCTACAGGCTTGATATGAACTTGTTGAGAAGAAAAACAGAATAGACATGATTTATCCACATATTTCATTTTGGCATTGTTAATAAATGGTAGTTATATATGATAAGAACCTATATTCTTTATGAACTGCCCAAAATGTAAGAGTTCCAGTCACAAAAAGAATGGTATGGCTGCTGGCCGCCAGCGCTACAAATG
>Ga0265295_1002869_pt1 | contig 26164 bp, 19 predicted proteins | sample Munlansysbiofilm_FD_192503 | JGI IMG/M metagenome (GOLD analysis project Ga0265295, IMG submission 192503) | Leachate microbial communities from a municipal landfill in Southern Ontario, Canada - Methane capture system biofilm | ecosystem: Engineered > Solid waste > Landfill > Unclassified ... | reverse complement strand
GCGCCTATGCCCCCTTGTACGCCAACATTCTCATGGATTATGCGATGTATTCCATCCTCGAGAGGTCGGGTTTCTCCTTGCTCTTTCCTGACAGGATGGCACAGCAGGTGCTCTTCTCCAAGGATTGCCCCAGTGATTCCTGGCTCTCCGACTTCTTCCAGGATAAAATAACTGAGAATGACAATGTTGCCTTCAGGTCGCAGTGGCTTGAAGCATGCAAAGAAAGAGGCGTGACGAAAGCCTGGATCAGCATTGACGGGAGCAACAACGACTGTGATGCGGTATCTTGCACCCTAGCGGAGAAGGGGCATGCCAAATCCAGGGAGAACACCAATATCGTAAGCTATATGTATGCAGTCAATGCAGAGGACGGCAGTCCTATCACCTATACGCTCTCCAATGGGGGCAAGGTTGACTCCAAGGCCTTCCAGAAGATGGCGGCCATACTCTCCTCCCATGGGATAGAGATTGTAGGCGTCATTCTTGACAGGGCCTTCTGCACCCATGGTGTATTTGAACTGCTTGGCAGGCTGGGATATCCCTATGTGGTCATGCTGCAAGCCGACACCTTCGCCCATTCGCAGATGATGGCGGAGCATAGCGAGACAATACGATGGCGCGTCTCCTATGCAGTAGGTGAACAAGGCCTGTTCGGCCTGTCAAAAAGGAAGAGAATCTTTTGCCAGCACCCGGAAGAAGCCTTCGTCAACCTCTTCTTTGACGCCTCCAACGGTTCCCAGCAGGCCCTGGCCCTCAATGCAAGGATAGTGGAGGCCACCAAGGTTCTGAAGGCAGAGATACAAAAGGGAAAGAGACCGCCTGTTCCTCGCTCCCTGACCAAGTACATCTCGCTCAGGGAGGAAGGCGATACCCTTTCTGTCGAGCACGACTATGCCAGATGGCAGGAGGATGTCAACCTGAAGGGTTTCTGCAGCCTCGCTTCCTCAGAGGATTTCGGGGCGGAGGAAGTGGACAGGATCCATCATCTCAGGGACGCCTCGGAGACCCAATATGCGATACTCAAGAGCCAGTTGGGCTATGATGTCACCAGGGTGCATTCCACTCCAAGCATCCAGAACAAGTTCTGTGCCTGTTTCATAGCGGCTATCATCAGAGCTGAGGTCATGAACGCCTGCAAGGCTCTCGGGTATGCCACAAACCAGATGATTCGTGAAGTGGACAGGATTGAACTCCTTCTCCTTCCCAACGGCACCTACACTGCAATCCATGATGAGAGTGCAAGGGCCAAAGAGCTTCTATCTTTGTATGATATCATTCCTGCTGATTTTGACTCGATTGCCACAGAGGTGAACAACCGCCTCTCAAGCAGCATGAAAGGCCAGGTCAGGCTAAAGCCAAGCCACGACAGACAGGGATCAAGGAAGAGAGGCCGACCACCCAAGGCTAAGGAACATGCGGCTGCAGGACAGAAACAGGGACCAGGGCGGCCAAGGGGAAGCAAGAACAAGGTCAAGTCCGATACTTTGGCAAGCCCTGACGAACGGAAAAAAGACAGTCCCACATAAGAGGGGGTATTCATCAAATACACATAATATTTTCGAACTGTTTGCCGGTTTGATGGAAATTCACGTGTAGAAACGAAGCATCAGGCAGGTGGATTAGCAATATCTTCGAGTAGAGCTGCATGATGGAACAGCCGTTTTATGGAAACCTTTTTTTTACTACCTCATGCTTCAAAAGGAATTATCGTCTTCAGGTCATACTGAGCGTTTGCTTCCATCCGATGTTCAAAAGACTGTATGGTTAGCTCAGGTTCCACATGATTGCTATTCAAAGTGCTGAACCTTTGAACATCATACTTGACGGAATAGACATATTCATCTTCAACGTTTCCAGAAGCTTTGTTCACTCTTTGGGTATAGCCTGAGATTATCACCTCCTCTATTGCTGGTGATAGCGCGAATGCCATAGAGGCAAAGTAGATGCTCATCCCCGAGATGCTTCGTAGATACTCAGCCTTTTTTTCCTTTTGTGCTTTGTCTTTCACGGATATCTTGCCCGTTGATAGGATTCTCGCTTTCTTTTGTGGATAGTCCTCTATTTTAGGAAGTTCAATATCAAGATGGATGGCCTTGCCATCATCAAGGACTTCAAAGGAGAGTGAGAACTCTACCGGTAGTTGGATCTCTGAAAGCTGTCGGTCAAGTTTCTCCTCCAGGTATTCCACGGTTGGGTTGAAGGTTGCCTCCATCACCTCCTTCCAAGAAGCAAACTCCCTTTGGAATTGTGAGTTTGCGCTTCTTTCCTTGTCGGCTTCAGCTTTTTCAAACTCGTCCTTTGCTTTCTGCCATGCATTTGCCTCAGCTGCTACAAACGCATCTATTCGTTGGTCAACATACTCTTTTCGTTTCTTCTTGAGGCCGAAAAATCCTTTGACTTCCTTTGATGCCTCATCTTCCAACCTCTGATGGAGTTCCTCTGCATCTGGTTTTTTTATCGTGAATTCCTCTTTGACATAGTGCTCAGGTGTCTGTGTTTCAGCTTGCACTCGAATTTCTTCCCAATTGGGCAGAGGTATGGAGTGCTTGTGTATGTGAACCAACACCTGACTCTTCTCTTCAATGGACGCGTAGGTTTTTTCCCTAACCTGTTGCACATGCTCTTTGAGGCCCGCATCTGCTCTCATTCTCCTTAGCAGGGATGGGTCTGTCACCACAGTGCCTTCATCAAGCATCGTTATCTCTTCGATTCCGGTTTGTTCATCGATGGAAACCTGGACCTCAAAATATGTGAGGACACTTTGTGTGGAGGGGCCTGGACTGGCTTTTGATGGGTTGGAGGGGCCAGATAGCTTGGTACGGGAATACACCCCAGTTCCCGGGATCCCAATATTTGAATATACCCCAGAAGGACCTACAGAGACTTTCGCACCTTTCGGGCCAATTGATGCCCCAAGCCCCTTCTTGGAGAAGGTAAGCCTTATCCCTTTTGCAATTCTGATCGACCTATGAAATCGTATCGCCATGTCTTGCTCCTACGCCTCATTACACCCCAACAGTTCCAACATCACACTGATGGTCATCATAATGTGCTCCACCCATGAATTCCATCCAGAAAACACCCTCTTGCAAGCTTATCAGACTTTGCTCTGGTGCGAACAAATGATTTAGGATAAAACAGCTGGAAATGTTGCATGCAAGACTATTGATACGCTTATCCTGAATACAAACAGAATGGCAGCGCACCTATGATCACCAAATGATTCAACACTCATAGCATGCATTCTGTGCTATCATGAAATTACCTTGTAAAAATTCAGTAACTGCCAATTCTCATGGGTGTGGGTAGTGAAACGATTGTTTTTTTGCTATTTGCATAGGCATAGCCGGTAAATTGGACACCGGTTCTGTGTCCAGAAAAAGAAGAGAGGGGATGGGAATATGAATGAACAAGCATTGCAACCATATATTGAGAGTTATAAAACCATAATCGCTGAGGGAAATCCAGGGGAGAGGTACAAGTGGGAAGCATTGGTAAACTTCCAAGACACATGGGATATTGAAGCATCAGACTTTGGTGCAATGTTTGATTCCAGCTTCCAGGCAGTTTCCGAAAACCTGTGGGTATCCTCCCGCTATTATCCAAAAAAAATGATGCTCGAATTTATTGCCTTGGATCAGGAACTGGTCCGTTCCATGTTTCGAGAACTGTATGATGAAGATCAAGATATCCGTCTGCGAGTAGAGGCTTTTGCTCTCCAGTGCGATACATTACTCGGACGCTGGATGGAAGAAGGTGAAAGATCAGAAAGAGACCTGAGCCATTATCATGGTGATATGCGTGCTGTTTCGCAGTATCTGTTCTTTCGGTATCCAGAGAAATATTACCTCTACAAGTATACCGAAGTTAATCGGTTCTTTGCAAAATTCAGGTCTGCGAAAGTGATGAAGTATGCAAAATCAATTGACAGGTACTTGGCTTTCTTGGATCAATTCCCTGAAGTTCGATCCATTTTACTGTCAGATGGAGCTTTAGTGGACATCTATGACAAATGGATTGCCACCAATGCCTTGCTTGACCCCAACAATACCTTGATGACCTTTGATTTTGTTTTTCAAACAGCGATTGCTATAAAGCCGTCTGAGGCAGCAGCATCCGTTGAAGGGAGTGAGCCAACAGGTGAGAGGGTATGGCTATACTCCCCTGGTAATCAAGCAACCCACTGGGATGAATTCTTGCAAGAGGGGATAATGGCGGTTGGATGGGATGAGTTGGGTGACCTTCGTGAGTATGCTTCACAAGAAGAGATTGTGCAGAGGTTTTCAGAAAGCCAGGAGAACCTTCGAAATTCTCCCATCATGCAAGCCAAAGCCTGTTTTGATTTTGTCCATGAGATGCAGGTAGGTGATATCGTATATGCGAAAAAAGGGAGAGGTACCATCATTGGGAAGGGAACGATAACCGGTGAGTATGAATATGACGATTCACGAGCGTACTATAAGCAAGTGCGTACGGTTGCCTGGGAAAGAAACGGCGAATGGCAGGTGCCTGAAGAGAGGAAGCTGAACACCAAACATCTGACAGAAATTACCCAGTATCCAAGGTTTCTCAAAGAAATTGAAGCATCTCTTAGTGACTCGCCTTCACATTCCTCTCCGACCTCCTTTTGGTGGTTGAATGCTAATCCTAGGATATGGGATATTGCCTCTCCACAAGTCGGGGAGTTGCAGACCTACACCTCCCACAATGAAAAAGGAAACAAACGCAGGGTGTACCAATACTTTACCCAAATACAAGAGGGTGACCTTCTGATAGGGTACGCTTCAACCCCAACAAAACAGGTCGTTGCATTATACAAGGCTACCAAGGCTCTGCATATTTCCGATGATGAGGGTGAAATAATTGAGATTGAAAAAATTGAAAACCTGGTGGTGCCCATTCCCTATAAAACCCTACAGGCTCTGCCGGAACTGAAGAGATGTGAACCCTTTGTAAACAATCAGGGAAGCTTGTTCAAGCTCTCTGAGGATGAGTATGACTTCATCAAAGAGATAATCGATGAGAACCAACCATCAATTCCAGAAATTCAAACCGAATACACCTTACAAGAGTGCTCCCAAGATACGGGAATAGAGCTATCAGTTCTTGAGGATTGGTGTTCGGCAATTGACAGAAAGGGGCAAGCAATAATCTATGGGCCTCCAGGGACGGGCAAAACCTTCATGGCAGAACATCTGGCACGACATTTGGTCGGAGGTGGAAATGGATTCTATGAGCTCGTGCAATTCCACCCAGCATATGCCTATGAAGACTTTGTTCAGGGGATTCGCCCTGAAGTGGATGGTGATGGCACCCCTGTCTTTGCATTGAAGCCCGGTAGGTTTGTATCATTCTGTACCAAGGCTTCACGAACTCAAGATACTTGTGTCTTGATAATCGATGAAATCAACAGGGCAAACCTTGCCCGAGTATTTGGAGAGTTGATGTACCTCCTGGAATACAGGGATAAAAAAGTCCATTTGGCTAATGGTGAGGGAAATCAATTCTCCATCCCTGCACATGTCAGGATCATAGGTACAATGAATACGGCTGACCGCTCCATAGCCTTGGTCGATTTTGCCTTGCGCAGACGGTTTGCATTTATAGAACTGGCCCCTGATTATGATTTGTTGAAGAAACACCCCGAATATACCCAAGGTGTCAATGTACCTAATCTGATACGGATTTTGGAGGAGATCAACAGGAAGATTAATGATAAAAGCTTCTCATTGGGCGTTTCCTTCTTCTTGCTAAAGGATTTGCAAAAACATATCGGACAGATATGGCGCATGGAGATAGAAACCTATCTTGAGGAGTATTTCTTCACCCAGGCCGCTGTGATGAAGGATTACAGATGGGCTGCTGTGAAGGCCCAGATATTAGCATGAACAAGCCTCGTATTGTAGAGCTGGTGGAGTATCAAAGTTGCGATCTGCTCCGTGAAACGCTTGTTGAAGAACAAGCAAACTATGTATTTGACACCTACAACGATAAGGTTGCTGTAGACTGGCCCACGCCCAAGACCAAGTATACTTGGAAACTAACAGCGCAAGGGTGGGTAGGCTATTTGCCTGTTTCAACAGACTTTGGAATAAACCTACAGCCAAAGACAGGTATTCAGAATCTTTTTGGCATGTTGGAATATGCCTATGACCTCAAATCCTTTACCTTGTTGGATGGTGAGTTTGATTCTGACTCGATTCAAGATTTTTTTGAAAGAATTGCCAAGATTTTGGTTCACCGGATAACCGACAGGATGAGAGTTGGGCTCTATCGGGAATATGTGCAGGAGCATGCAATCCTTCCTTATATTCGCGGACGGATGGATGTAGCATCCCTGTCACAGGACCCGCTAAAAACTAAAATCTCTTGTTATTCTGAGGACCAAACCCTTGATGTTGAGGAAAACCAAATAATTGCCTGGACAATGTATTCGATCCTTAGAAGCGGAATGGTCCACAGGGAAGAGACTCTGCAACTGGTACGGAAACTTGATAGAACATTACGCAATGTCGTAAGCTTGAATCATTTCCAACCCTACGATTGCCTATACCGTACGTATAACAGGCTCAACAGCGATTATGAAGTCATACATAAACTTTGTCGCTTCTTTCTTGAACAAACTGGTCCTGCCCATACTACTGGGGAGCATACCATGATTCCCTTTATTGTGGAAATGCCAAAATTATTTGAATCCTTTGTGGTCCGTTGGCTCCAAGCCCATATTGATACTGCCAGATATACTGTAAGGGGGCAGGTCCAGCACCTTTTTGGGGAACAGAATGAACTGGAGATGCGTTTGGATATTCTCATCAGTCATGCAGTCACCAACCTGCCGCTGTGCGTGATCGACACGAAATACAAAGTAAGCAATACATTTGCCAACGCTGATTATTATCAGGTGATAGCTTATGCTGAAGCGTTGGGTTGTGCTGAGGCTCTGTTGGTCTATCCTGAGGAGCTTTCAAGACCCATGGATGTAAAGCCTGGCAACATCAGGGTAAGAAGCCTGGCCTTTAATCTGAACAAGCCTATTGAGGAGGCAGGTAGGGAGTTTCTGGGAAAGCTATATGGTATCTTGGATGATACTACCACAGTCAAGCCACATTGCATCCAAGTGGAATAATAATGCGGACATCGCACCTCATCTGTGAGGTGTAGATAGCATAATGTAAGAATACCTGGGGCCTTGTTCTTGAGTTTGTTTTTCACCCTGTGCTGTATCACGCTCCCCTTGAGGCAAGAAGCGTGCTATACTGGTTCGATGAATGAGCATGCACACAGGACCCTTCTGCTGTATCACCTGTGAATCACAGAAGACAGGCCTTTACCCCAGAAGTAGAACTGATCTTTCGCACAAACTGTAGACCTGCACAAAAGAACCGATACGATCATGGGGATATCTTCAGGCTCTGGGCACCGCCGATGCATTCAGGGAGAAAAGCACACTGACGATCAGAACAGCTGTCGATTATGAAGGTGATTTGGAGCAATGTTGCCCTGCTAAAGATTTCAAAGGCTGGAAACTTGTAGTTTCTGGATATTGGTCACAAAGCCCCTATCACTCAGGTCATATTGCCTATTCTCTATGCACTCCGAGTCCCAATGTATGGGTGATGAAGGGAGTCCAAAGAAATACAGCACTTGATGATGTTACCCAAGAGGATGTGAAAGAAGGATGCCTCAACGATGATCAGATACAGGCTATGTGGGGGATGACACACAGACAGGCTCAAAGCAAAAATATCAATCCATCATGGATGCATGTGAAGATGCTCCACCTCATGCTTCGGTACAAGCCATGGCACATCTTCTCCATGACACAAGAGTGGCTGCTAAGGGAATGGTTGTTGATGAGCATGATAAGAAAGGGCTCTTTGGTCGTTAGGGGTTGTCAAAAGTTTTGTAAATGTTTCCTTGTATAGAAGTATTACCTATGGATTTTATAGATTATATTTTTATATCTATTTCTCATTGCTTTCTTGCTGAGCATTTCCTTGGAACCACTGGGTTCGTTTTGACCCTTGCTGCTCTCTTCACCAATGCTGCCTTGTCTCTGACAAAATGGCTCAGCAATACAACCCTCATCAGGAAGATGAGGGTTGTATTGTTTCCTCAAAGACGAGCATGACCGTCTCATTTCTCCAGAGCGCTTTCATCCACCTGTGCATCGACTGCTGCCCGGCTGATGGCTGCGATGCCGTTCATGCACCCCGCCTTGGTGGCGTACCCATCTTCGGCCATGGCGATATTCTGGCCATTGGAAGCCAAAAGTCGGTAGCGATACTGGTTTGCAGAGTCAAAGTACACCTCATACTTGGGGTACTTCAGCGGCTGCCTCTCCCTTGCCAAGGTCTGGTCTTCAATAGGAGAGAGGGCGTTCTTCTTAATCGTTTCCACCCCCTCACGACAATTGGCAAGCGTTGCATAGTTCTGGCTTGTAAGGACCGTCTGGTAATTAGCAGCTTGGAGGCTGAACCTGTAGAACCCTTTTGGGGTCTTGGTAATGACGAATCTCCCTGACATTGGTACATCTCCTTTGAATAATGGCGTTTTCTTCAGTATAGGTACCCAAGGGAAAAAATAGCAAGCAGACAATGTCATCACGTATCATAATCTCAGGTTTGGATTTGTGTATTTGGTTGTTTGTTTTCTTTTCACTGCTACCGTATGGCACCTACTAACCCAGACGGCTTTTGCCAGGCCATCAGGAGGGCTCATTGAAACATCACGAGTGTTCAAGCCTGCATGAAAGGAGGGGATCACATACGTAAGGTGCCGAATCAGGATCAACCTGGCATCTGATCATGTGGTTATTGGGTTTTGTAGCATCGTCCCCCTTGCCCTGCTTCCCTGGGAGTTTATAGACGTTTCTTCTCTCTGGGTTTGACTGAATCAGTGCTGATGCGCTGGATAACCTCTTCCATGAAGATGAAAAACAGAGTCCGTGACCGTTCATGGGGAACCATATCCTTAGAGTTGGGTACATCCGTCAAAAAGAAGATCTTGTCACACTGGGAGAGCAACGAGACATTGTAGTGTTGTGCCACTATGACCACGGTAGCCCCCTTGGTTGCAGCTGATCGGTACATGGGGGTAAAGTCCCTATACATTCCGGTGACGGTAAAGATTATGAGAAGCGTGGATGCATCACTGATCGAGGCCACGCTCAGGTCATCCACCACTGCGATGATCACCTTGGGGAGGCTGTGCGCAATCGATACTCAATATATTGGGCACACAACAACGAAGGCCCATACCCAAACAGGACTATCCTCTCATGCCCTGCGATGAGATCGATCATCTCATCAACGAGTCTCCTATCAAAGTGGGTGATGAATGCTTGTATCCTCTCCAGTTCGCTTGAGGTCTCCTTGTGCTCTTTCTCCCTATCATAGAGAAATGCAACATACTGCTTGAAGTTGGGAAACCCAAGCTTCTTGCTGAACTTTGAGACCTTGGAGACAGAGCACCCACACAGGCGAGCCGCCTCTGTGATAGTGAGCGTAGGCAGGACCTTTGCAGATCCTTGCAGTCTCTCATGGATGGTCCTCTCCAGTGCATTCAATGCAGTAAAATCTATGCTTATCATTTTTCCTTGTGTTCCTTTGTCTTGCATATAGTAGCATGAATTCTTAGTTTATGGTGTAAATAATGGAAAGTTTTCCATAATTATAAAGTGTTTTGTGTTAATATTAAAAACTTTCCATTTTCCTTGACGCTATAGCCAATACCCCTTAAGGTTGAAAGGTGATCAAGGAACGAGAGAATGCCCTAGGGTTATTCTTAGGAGGAAATACAGATGGACAGAGAAGAGATACTCGAACAACTGGCTGCTATACTTACACCAGGGCAAATCAACACCGACAAGGATGAGCTGTACGACGCTGCGGCGGACAGGTACAAGAAATATGCCAAGGCGCGCAAGGTCCTGAACGTACCCTCTCCGCTTGCCATAGTGTACCCAAAGGATACGGGGGAGGTACGCAAGCTCCTGATGTTCTGCAATGATAATGCCATCAATGTGATCGCCCGGGGCGGCAAGACCGCTACAGAAGGCGGGCTTGAAAACTGGAAGGAGAGTACCATCGTCATTGATGCACTCCACCTCGATGCGATTGTGAAGATCGATGCATACAACTGCCAGGCCACAGTCCAGGCAGGTGTTGCCCTGCAGACACTGGAAGATGAACTGAGAAAGATCGGCTATACGACCGGGCACTCCCCCCAGTCAAAGCCGGTTGCCAAATATGGTGGCCTGGTGGCAACGCGCAGCATTGGCCAGCTCTCCACCCTCTATGGGGGCATTGAAGACATGGTGGTTGGCCTTGCATGTGTATTCCCTGACGGGCACATCTCCAGGATCAAGAATGTACCCAGGCGTTCAGGAGGCCCTGACATCCGCCACATTGCCATCGGCAATGAGGGTACGCTCTGTTACATCACCGAGGTAACGGTAAAGATCTTCAGACACTACCCGGAAAACAATACGTTCCTGGGGTATTTGGTAAAGGATGTAAAGACCGGCATCAAGGTCCTTCGGGAGGTGATGGTCAATGGCTTCAGGCCTTCCGTAGCCAGAACCTACTCCGAAGAGGATGCAGCGCAGCACTTCTACCACTTCTATGAAGACAAGTGCGTACTGCTGTTCATGGCAGAGGGTCCCAAAGGCATCGTAGATGCTACCATTGCCGCCATAGAGGAAGCTGTTGAGAAATATAAGGAAGGGGTCGTGAAGCAGGTGGAAAGTGTTCTGATCGAACAGTGGTTCAGCCAACTGAACTGGTCCCAGCAGGATATCGATGATGAGTTCCTGGGCATGAAGGAGCGTGACTCCCACAGTGGGTTCACCACTGAAGTCTCGGCAGACTGGGAGACGATTCCCAAGCTCTACAATGCTGTGATAGAACGCATAAGAAACGAATTTGACAGGGCCAAGGATCTGACCATGCTCGGGGGGCACTCATCGCACTCGTACCTGAACGGGACAAACATGTACTTCGTCTATAACTACAACATCTTGTGCGAGCCTGAGGATGAGTTGATCATATACCACCACCCACTGCAAAAGATCATCGTGGAGGAGACCCTGCGATTGGGTGGGTCGATGTGCCACCACCACGGCATTGGAAAATACCGCAGTGAGTGGACACAAGACGAACATGGATCGGCGTACTACATGCTTGCAAAGCTGAAAGAGGCATTTGATCCCAAGGGTATCATGAACTACGGGACCATCTTCCCCCAGGAAGAGGGGATGAAATACATCCAGTAGGCAAAAAGATGGGTAGTCACCCTTGTTTGTATTTCGTTATATTTGTTTTGTTTGTCGAATTTCCTGTTTGATAGCCTGCTCTCCCTGCCCGCTGTGAGACGGGCTGGGATGCATGGTGCCTGCATACAAATATGAGGGTTGGGTAGAGATGAATATATTTTGTGTAGTGAAGTTTGTCCCTGATGTTGACACCTTCAGCTATGACTATGAGAGGCACACCATCGATAGGGATGGCAGTGTCATGCGCCTCAATGCCGATGATGCGAGTGCCATCGGGTTTGCCCTCCAGGCAAAGAAAGATGATCCGCACACCACCATTGAAGTGGTTACCATGGCACCTCCTTCCGTCGTCCCCTTGCTGGAAGAGCTCCTCAGAGTCGGCGTTGACCGGGCCACCCTCATCTCCGACCCCCTTTTTGCAGGGAGCGACACCTTTGCAACGAGCACCATCCTCAGCAGGTATCTCTCTGGTTTCACCTATGATTGCATCCTTACAGGAACCCACGCCCTCGATGGGGACACCTCCCATGTTCCTTCCCAGATAGCCCAGGCCCTCGACCTTGATCATCTCAATACTATCCTTGTCATCGACAGGGAGCGCTTCTCCACCTCCTTTGCTGCAGTGGAGGTGGAGGGGGAGGCCGCTGTCACCACCTACGAAATCGGGATGCCCGCCGTGCTGGGCCTGACCAGGGAAGCGGCATACAAGCTGCCCTATGTCCGGTATAAGGACCTGCACCTGGATGTCTCATCCAGGATAGGGCACATTTCAAACAGGGAGTTGGGGTTCTCCCCTGATGAGGTAGGATTGCAGGGGTCCCGGACCAAGGTGGTCTCTACCTACACAAAGGTGTACCAAACAAGGGCGAGGAAGATGGTGGCCCCTGATGAAGGCGGCCTTGAGTTTGTCTATGGTTTTTTGAAAACCAATGGGTTTGTATGATATGAAAAAAGTTATGCTCTACATTGAGGATGGACACATCCAGGACTCGCTGGACCTCATCGAGGTGGCCAGGCTCCTGTACAAGGATGAAAAAGTCCAAACCTATGCCCTGGTAATACATGGTGGTTTGCCATCTGTGCAAGGGTTTTGTGATGTGATCATGCACCTTGTTGATGATAGGCTGCAAAGCTTTGACCAGAGGGGAATAGGTGATGTGGTAACAGCTGTGCATACCCGTTACAGCTTTGATGCGATCCTGTTCCTGGCCACCCCCATGGGGAGGCTCTTGGCTCCAAGGGTTGCCATGCAGTTGCGCACAGGGTTGGTCGCTGATGTGACCGGTATCGCTTCTGATGATGAGGGTCTTGTGGTGACAAGGCCGGCTTATGGGGGGAAGATCATGGCGGGCATTCGTTTTACAGGGGATGGGCCTGTGATGATGAGTGTACGCCCTGCTGTATTTACCCATACCCAGGGCCAAAAGGTTGACTCCAGGCTTGTCTTGCTGGAGGGTCTTTCCTATAGGTATGGCAGCATGAGAAAGACAAAAACTGAAGAGAAAAAGATTGCCTATGATATTCGTGACAGCACTGTACTTATCTCAGCCGGAGGGGGAATGAGCGATATGCACCTCCTAGGAAAGCTTGCCGCCCTCCTAGGGGGTGAGGTGAGTGCAAGTCGGGCAGTTGTCGACAAAGGGGTGCTCCCGCGGGCAATGCAGGTTGGGCAGTCCGGAAAGACGGTAAGCCCAAAGCTGTACATGGCGTTAGGGATACATGGCTCCATCCAACACGTCGAGGGTCTTAAGGATGTCCAACATATCATTTCGGTAAACACCAATAGGAATGCGCCTATGTGCAGCATCTCTGATATTGTGGTTGAAGGTGAAGCGTTACCGTTCATACAACGACTGGTTCAAAGAATAGAAAAAGGGAAACAACTATGCATGTAAGGGATTTCGCAATGGATTTCTTTTCACTACAAGGGAAAAACGCCATTGTCACCGGTGGCAATGGGGGCCTCGGGCAGGCATTCTCCACAGCCCTTGCCAAGGGGGGTGCCAACGTGATGGTGCAAAGTCTCCTTGATGATGACGGCACTACGCAATCTTTGGTGGAAGCGTGTGGGGTGCAGTACGCATTCATCGAGGCTGACATTACCCTGGATGGTGAGTGCAAAAGGGTGGTGGATACCTGTGTGGAACACTTCGGTAGTGTCGATATCCTGATCAACTGTGCCGGCATCAGCATAAACGTCGAGGATGTCAGGCAGTACAGCCGAAAGGAGTGGGACAAGATGGTCTCCATCAACCTTACCGCTGCGTTTGAGATGATACATGAGGTGTGCATCCCCATGATACAGCAGCAAAGCGGGAAGATCATCAACATAGCCTCCCTGTTCTCCTTTTTAGGGGGTAAGTGGTCGCCTGCCTATGCCTCTACCAAACACGGCATAGTAGGTCTTACCAAGGCTATGTGTGACGAGCTTGCACAGTTCAACATCCAGGTCAATGCAATTGCCCCCGGGTACTTTGCGACCCCGCTGACAGAGATGACAAGGCTCGATGAGAAACGCAACAGTGAGATACTCTCCCATATTCCGGCCTCCAGGTGGGGGCAGTCATCGGACCTAATGGGCGCTACTGTGTTTTTGGCCAGCAGGGCCTCTTCCTATGTGAATGGAACGGTTCTCACAGTCGACGGTGGATACCTGATGCGGTGACAAGCCGATCAGATGGAGGGTATGGCTCATATGGAACACTATATACTGGCAATTGATGGCGGCACACAAAGTACAAAGGTCGTGGTCTTCGACCTCAAGGGGCACGAGGTATGTTCGTATACCGTCCCCTTGCAGGAGATAGTCCTCTATCCTGACGGTAGGGCAGAGCATCCCTGTGATGATCTGTGGACCTCCCTGCAAACGGCTTGCCGTCATACGCTCGCACTTTTTCCCCATGACCCGAAGGCCATCATCGGGGTGGGGCTTGGATCCATTCGGTGCTGCAGGGCCCTGATGAAGGAGGATGGGCACCTTGCCCATCCTGTCCAAAGCTGGATGGATGTGCGCCTGTCATCACCGTACGTGCATGAGGATGACAGGGTAGCGTATGTAAGTGCCACCACAGGGTACCTGACCTACAGGCTCACCGGTGAAAGAAAGGATACCCGCTCCAATTACGTGGGGCCTTGGCCCATTGACCCTGTCACACTCAACTGGTTTGAGGATGAGCACCTGTTTTCCTCCTTCACCACGCCAAGGGCGATGCTGTTTGAGCTTGTCGATCCAGCAACCGTCCTGGGAACCATCAACGCCTTTGCAAGTGAGGCTACAGGCATACCTGTCGGTCTGCCTGTAGTCGCAACTGCAAACGACAAGGCTGTAGAGGGGTTGGGCTCCGGCCTTACCCATGATGGGACGGTCCTCGTCTCCTTGGGCACCTACATCACCAGCATGATGGCGGGCTCAGAGCACAAGGGCGACAGCACTTCCTATTGGAGCAACCCGGGGGCGACCAAGGGTGAGTTTGTCTATGAGAGCAATGGGATCAGAAGGGGTATGTCCACCATCTCCTGGATCAGGGAGCTTCTCGGTTCCGATATTGAAGATGAGGCAGAGGCGCAAGGCCTTACCCCGGAGAACTACCTCAACACCCTTGCCAGGGGTGTCCCTGTAGGATCAGGTGGCCTGTACACCGTGCTGAACTGGCTTTCCCGTCCTGATCACCCCCATGAAAGGGGCATCATGCTAGGATTCAATGGGACCCATAAGGGCAGGCATATGTTCCGGTCCATCATGGAGGGTATAGCCTTGACCATGAAGCGCAATATCCTCGCCATGTGTGAGGAAAGGGGCATTGCCCTGACACAGGCCAACATCAGCGGAGGGGGCTCTCAAGGGGATGTGTTCATGCAAATCTTCGCTGATGTGCTGGGAGTGCCGACAAAGCGCACTATGGTGAGTGGGTCGGCAAGCATAGGAGCGGCAATCTGTGTTTCCCTGGCTCTTGATATCTATCCAAGTCGCGATGATGCGATTCAGCACATGGTGCACATCAAGGATACCTTTGTCCCGATCGCAGAACATGTAGCTTTGTATAAGGAGATCGATGAGAAGGTCTATAGGCACATAGCCCTTCAAGTGGATGGGCTGTTACAGGCATCACATGCAGTTCTTTCGAAGTGATGGCTGGGGTTTGCGGACGATCCCTTGACCAGGCTCATAGTAATAACAGCGCCGTATGCAAGAAGGGCAACCGCCTCTTGATCTTATACTGCATTGGGAGCCCAGTAGGAGCTAATCGATATATTTGGGTTAGATACTTGCCATTAGCAACTAAAAGCATTATATTCTCTTAGGTAAACCATAGGAGATAGTAATGAAAGACCTTTTGATAATAGGCGGGGTAGCCGCCGGAGCGACAGCCGCTGCCAGAGCCCGTAGAATAGACAATGAAGTGAACATAACCTTGCTGGAGGCTGGAGCCGACGTCTCCTTTGCCAACTGCGGGCTTCCCTATTACATAGGCAGGGATATTGCATACCGATCCTCCCTGATCCTTGCCAGTGAAGAGACCTTTGACGAGCAGTACAAGGTCAAGGTCCATACCCATACTGAGGCGATTGCGATCGATCGTGCCAACAAGCAGGTACGGACACGTAACACGAAGACAGGAAAAGAGCAGGTGTTCTCCTATGATTCGCTCATCCTTGCCCAGGGGGGCAAGCCTGTCGTACCTCCTCTCGCTGGTGTCGATAAGGATCATGTCTTCCAGTTGTGGACGCTCGCTGACATGGATAGGATAGACCGCTACATCAGCGAGAAGGAGCCCAAGAAGGCTGTGGTCGTCGGTGGTGGCTTCATCGGACTGGAGATGGTGGAAGCCCTGACCAAGCGTGGGGTTGCAGTCACGCTGGTAGAGATGGCTCCCCAGGTAATGCCCAACCTGGAAGGGGAGTTTGCCGCCTTCATCACAAAGGAGCTTCTGGACTACGGTGTGCAGCTGAAGCTTGGCAAGTCTGTGCAGGCAATTGAAGACAAGACGGTGCTCCTGAATGACGGCACCACTGTCGATACTGATTTTGTACTGCTCTCAGTAGGAGTGAGGCCTACGCTTCAGCTTGCTAAGGATGCACTCCTTGAAATAGGGGATGCAGGCGGCCTGCTGGTGGACAAGGGCCTGCGTACCAGTGACCCCTCCATCTTCGCTGCAGGCGATATGGTCGAAGTGGAGCATACCATCCTTGGCAAGAGGGTTCGCATGCCGCTTGCCGGGCCTGCCAACAGGCAGGGAAGGATAGCGGGGGAGAACGCTCTCGGAGGAGGGCGTACCTATTCAGGGGTTTCCGGCTCTTCGATAGTAAAGGTCTTTGAGGCAGTTGCAGGTTCGACAGGCATGTCGCTCAAAGGCGCCAAGGAAGCGGGCTTCGATGCCGAGGCCGTGGTTGTCCACAAGGCAAGCCATACCTCGTACTATCCTGGGTCTGAGAAGGTGAGCCTGATGCTTGTCTGGGACCGCAAGAGCAAGAATATCCTTGGGGCCCAGGTAGCAGGGCGCGTTGGTGTTGATAAGCGCATTGATGTACTGGCTACTGCCATTGCAGGGGGACTCACCATCGAGGACCTCTCAGAGCTTGACCTCGCCTATGCCCCTCCGTTCAACTCACCCAATGGCCCGGTCAACATGGCTGCCTTTACTGCTGAAAACCACCATAGCGGCTTCAGTCCCTCAGTGCTGGCACAGGATATCGAGCTGTTTGTCCTGGAGCACCAGCCGATAGTCATCGATTTGCGTGACCCCATCAGTTTTGCAAAGGCAAACCTGAGGGGGAGCAACAACCTGAGCCAGAGTGCCATCAGGGAGAACCTGGATAAGATTCCCCAGGGTCATCCGCTTCTGCTGATCAGCGACGATGGTCAGAAAGGACATGTGGCGCTGAGAATGCTCAAGGGTTCAGGCTTTGAGCAGGTGTACAACGTCAGTGGAGGGTATATAAGCATCGAGCGCCATGCCCGTGCGATAGGGTATCCCCACCTGAGTGTGGGCCTCTATCCTGTTGAGCGAAAGAGTGCACAGGACAACGGCCTGCTGTGCCCAGCCCCTGATGAAGTGCCTGAAGAGCTTTCACAGACCGGCCCGATCATCCTGGACGTTCGTACCCCGATGGAATTTTCCATGGGCGCATGCCCGGGAGCTGTCAATGTTGAACTTGATAACCTTGGCACCTGGTCCCAGTCAGTTGAGGACAAGGACCGCACCATAGTGCTCTACTGTGCTTCAGGAGCACGATCGAGCTATGGAGTGCGTATCCTCAAGCAGCTTGGCTTTACCAATGTGGAAAACGGCGGTGGGTTGCATGAGATGATGGCAAGCCAACATGTGAGCTGATCCTCACCAGCACAAACCCTATTGCGTACAGAGTACCGGTTTTCTTCCAAGTGGTAGAAAACCGGTACCTGTATAGATACCCAAGCTGAACTTTTGGTCTGTGACGCTCATGCATAGGGAGCAATGAGGGTCAATTGATAGCTTCAAACCTGCACAGGAGTGTGCCATAGCGCTTCAGGTTTTGGTTTGTCCGTATGTGTCTGACTGGCCGGTTACCGGTATCGGTAGAAATATGGTGCAGTAGTGTTTGACCGCTGGAGAAGCCATGGGGTAAGATGAATCTACCTAAGTATGATGTATGCAATTATTTCGACCGTTGCATGTATGACCTATCTCTTTCTTGGGCTTCTGCTTTTGGTGTTCGGGAAAAACTCTCCAACCCAGAAGGCCTTTGTCGCACTGTGTGCAATGCTTGCCATCTGGTCCTTCGCCAGTGTCGGGATCCAACTTTTCCCAGGCCCCCGATGGAAGGCCCTGTTTGAGAGAATCTATTTCACCGGTGCTGAGCTGTTTGTCCTTGCAGGAGTCATCTTTGTGCTGATTCTCTCAAAAACAGGGAAGAGCAAGGTCTACCGTGCCATCCTGGCCCTCATCATACTGCGCATAGCTGTCTATCAGAGTGCCAACTGGGGATGGAACCTGCTTGCTCGGGACTTCCCCGATGGATTTTGGTTTCTGTCCCATCAGATGGCATCCATGGCTGAAACAGCTCTCATGCCGATCATTGCCGTGCTTTGGGGAAGGCGTACATCGCTGTATCGTGAACGCATACAGGCAAAGATCCTGGCCGTCAGTACGATTGTCGGCACGATCATCGGCGTCGGTGTGGACTTCCTTTCAGGGGCGAAGGGCTTCAACCCCATATCCTGTGTGGTCCCGGTATTGTGGATGGTGGCCATCTGTTTCGCCATCATGCGCTACGGACTTATGCGATATTCACCAGCCCAGGTGAATCGTGAGCTTATCCAGCATATGGACAGGGCTGTTTTCATGATAGACGCCTCATGGAACATCACCGACCTCAATGATGCCGCACTGTTTGTCATGGAACATGACGGAGCGTTGAAACAACCCATTCCCCTGGACGATCTCTTCCTTGATGCCCAGACAATACGAAATCGGACCAAGGCGGTAATGGATGCAAAAGACACCTATTTTACCCAGGCAGGGTTTCTGCGCACCTTTGGTGGGCACTTAGTACCTGTGGTGACAAGCTTCTCACTCATCCATGATAGTTGGGGCGATAGGATCGGCATACTGGGCATCTGCAATCCTCACCTGGACTTGCGCGCCTTTGTCACCCGGTACTCCCTAAGCGAACGACAGGCTGATGTCGCACGGCATATCCTGAGCGGCAAGTCCCAGGCCCAGACCGCCGATGCACTGTTCATATCCCTTGCAACGGTGAAAACCCATACGACCAGCTTGTATAACCGCCTGGGAATCTCCAGCCGCAGCGAACTCTACGCTTTGCTGCAAGCTGAAAACCCGACATCGATACACCAGCAGCAGATCCACAAGTGATGGCATCACTTCTGTATCTGCTGCCTTGTATCCTCCCAGCTCTGACTTGCCCCTCCATGATACGGAGGCTATTGGTGGATCACACCGGAGGAAGTCCCTCTGGGAACTACGAACTGTCCCTCTATTTCATAGTAGCCCAACTTTTCAGGCTCAATGCCCTGGTCTGGGATGACTGAGACCGCTGTTCCGCTGATCGCACCCTTGACGTAGGACCCCTCAAGCTCGCCATACTTGGTAAAGGTTATGAAGACACTTGATTCATCTGAATAGTCAAGCCCGCCCCACCTCGGATGGCCATCCTCATCAAGGGGATTGTACAGGTTGTTGATACTATCAAAGGTCTTTCGCCTTCCCTCCCCATCGACTGAGAATGCCATGAACAGGCATCCTGGGTAGGGCGTGTCCAATTCGACCGTATGGTAATCGACTTCCCATGCTCCCAGGCCTGTAACCATACACTCGTCCTGTTCATCACCCCCATAGGGGAACATGCTCAGGCCCGCTGAAATATCAAGGGGGACCGAAGAGGCTAGCATGAAAGAGCCGTCGACGAAGTTGTCATGGCCCTGTTCAAAGGCCGTCTCAAAGTGGATGGGGAGATAGTACGACGGGTAGGTACCCAACATGTTGAAGCCGACGGAGTCTTCAGCAGGACCGTTGGCCATGAAGAGATGCCAAGCATCATCAGAGTAGGCCTTGTTGGTGAGGTGGAGTTCTATAAACCCCCGGTTGGTGGCAAACTCATCCATCAGGAAAGATGTGGTGCCCGATGAGTACCAGCCTTCAGCCTTTTTCACCTTCACTGAGAGGGTATGCCAGCCAAACGCCATCCCTTCACCATCGACGTGGTATGTTGCCTCATTCGCCCCTGCTATCTTCATGCCATCAAGATACCATTGGTAGGCTATCCCATCAGCAGGGGAGGCATGAAAAGGTTGTACACAGATCCGTTCCAACATGTTGTCGTCCGATAGTATCTCCACTTCGAAGGGGTTGTGAAGGTTGTCTATTATGGAGACCCAGACTCCTACCGCAGAGACAGGAATAATCTCCACAGCTGAACTGACCTGCCCTGAGAGGATCCTCACCTCATGGTAGTTTCCCGCAAACAAGGAGTCACCATCCTTGAGCACATAGGAAAAATCATAGTAGCCCATGGGTAGCTCATCAACGGTGATCGTCGCCGTCGAACCCGAGATGGTGATGTCAGCACCATCTATCTGAACCTCGGAGAGAGCAGTTTCAGGGGTAAGGAAGGCCACGATGTTCGGGGCATCAACGCAGGTCCCCGTCCAGTCTAGGGTGAAGGTGAACTGCCCCTGCCCTGAGAGCGGAACTATGGTCACTTTGGCTACGCTGCTTGAACCGCGGACGATGGTGACCTGCTTCTGCCCTTCACCGATCCTTACCGGTTCGGCATCATCATTATAGGCTTCGACTGTAACCAACCAGGTTCCTGCAAGGATGCCGTTGAACATGTGCCAGTTCCCGCTGACATCAACCGGACCTATCCGGTCTGAGGATCCTGTGCGGTCACATGTGATGCGGAAGAAAGCGGGCCACATGTCCAATTCAGGGGCAATTGTTCTGGCATTGATCTCATCCCTCAGGATGATCTTCAGCGACCCCTGACCCCCTATAGCTTCCCCCTGATCACACGAGACGAAAACCATTGTTGCCAGAAGAACCAGCAGCAATGCCATATACCCGACGTTCTTACGCTTTGTCATGTTCCTATCCTCCTGTGATGAACGGTCATGAACAGTTGGTATAGGATCGATCTTAGAGTTAGTGTCCTGCCACCGATCGATCCGCCTTGATGAACTCTGACTACACAATACGGCCTGCTACAGGGATGCGCATCATACCAAAGTATGATTTGATCACGAACTGTGCCATTACCCAATCATCTGGGCGGTTATACCTCCTTGCTGTATTCGCTGGACAAAAAAGAGCCGCTCTTTTATGATAGGGCATCATGGAAAACACCACCTATCTGCTGTTGCTCAACGAAAGGCTTAAGAAAGACCTCCTCTCCCAATCTGCAAAAGAGAAGGAACGAATACTGGAGAAGCTCTCTTTTTTGGAAAACGGCATGTGGGATGCGGGCGTTCGGGTCAAGAAGCTCAAGGGAGCATCTGACAAGGTGGTTTTCGAAGCCCGGGTCAGCAAGGGGGACCGGCTTATCTTCACCCTCGGACGCGACGGAAGTCGTACCTGCATCTACCTGTGGGGAATCGTCCACCATGACGACATCAGCTCAAAGGCCCGGACAATCATTCCTGAGAATGCACCGTTTTTGAACTTCGAAGCCCATAGCGAAGAGAGCTTTGACGACCTGTTCCTCGATACCCTCCCTGACGACCTGTTCACCCAGGAGTCCATCGAACAGAAGGTGCTGGAGGATTATGGCCCTCAGAAATGGATGGATATCAGCGAGGACCAGCTCAAGAGACTCTTGGGTAAGAACAATCCTGACTTCTTTGAGCTCTTCCTCTATCTGACCGGGGAGCAACAGGATGTGCTCGACCTGAGGCCACCCATACTCCTGTCCGGGACCGCAGGCAGTGGAAAAACCACCCTGGCCGTCTATTACCTGGTCAAGGGCAGCCATACCGGCCAGGATGTGCTGTTCGTCACGTGCAGCCATTTCCTCCGGGATTACTCGGAAAAGCTCTATCGGGGCCTGATAGTCCACTCCTGCCTGGAAGACAAGATCGGGAAGGTCCGGTTCGCCATGCTGCGCGAGCTCGTCTTGGAGATACTCGCTGCAGCAGGTCTCCACCAGGACCTGAAACAGGAGGTGGACCTGAAGGGGTTCACTGAGATATTCAGCCGCCATGGCCTTGCAAAGAAGTACGACCCCGAACTGGTGTGGGAGGAGATCCGCTCCATCATCAAGGGGGCCAACCCCCCGGTAAGCCTCACCCATTACCGCACCCTCATCGCACGCTACCTGGGCAATACGCTCACCACCATCCACCTGCGTCAGCTTAAGGACTCCCTGTTGGCGCTGAAAGCCTATGATTTTTGCAGGAAGTTTGAAAGGATCATTGAAAAGAAGAGTTCCTTCATTGACTTCAATGACTTTGTACAGAAACTCACCTTGCCCAACCAACAATCCGACTACGCTACCTTTGCCTTCATCCTCAGTGAGATCTTGCGCATCCTGGTGACAAAGGAGAGCCATCTATCCTCGCCGTTGCTCTCGTTTCAGGAATATAGCGAGCTGGGGAAAAAGAGGGCTCCCAACTTCCTCTATGACCGACAGGAGATCTACAGCATAGCCGAGTATTACCAGGCTCAGCTGGAATCAGGGAAGCGCTTTGATGAGATAGACCTCTGCAGAAGGGCGATAGTCGCCCTGGAACAGCTGGGGGACCAGTTTCAATGGGATCTGGTGGTAGGCGACGAGGTGCAGGACTTTTCAGACATCCAGCTCACCCTCCTGTTCAAGCTTTCGAAAAACCCAGGGCAGCTGGTGTGTGCAGGGGACCCCAAGCAGATCATCAACCCCAGCGGGTTTCGCTGGGAGGAGCTGAAGAACCGCTTCTATGAACAAGGCCTTCCGGTGCCGGAGGTTCAGCACCTGCACCTTAATTTCCGTTGTGTCGGCAGTGTTGTCAGGCTTTCCAACGCCTTGCTCTCCCTCAAGCAGCAGTTGGTGGGGATCAGCGGACACGAGCAGATGGAGCAGTGGAAGTTCAACGGCCGTCCACCGTATCTCGTGCATGGCATCTCTGAGGTGGAGATGAGCGCTCAGGTGGCCGCTACGGCAGCGGGTCAGGTAATCCTCGTGCGCAGCGACAGCGAGAAGCGGAAGTTGGTGAAGAGCCTGGGAACCGAGCTTGTATTCACCATCCACGAAGCGAAAGGGCTGGAGTTCGATACCGTGCTCTTGTGGAAATTCTCCTCCGATGCCAAATCAGGTGATATCTGGCGGAAGATCCAAGCGGAAAACCTCCTCGATACGAGACACCACCCCCTGATCAGGCACGAGATAAACCTCCTGTATGTGGCGGTGACCAGGGCAAGAAACACCCTGATCATCTACGATGGGGCACGTACCTCGCCGGTATGGCAGGTACAGGCCCTCGCTCCCCACATCTTCATGACCCAGGAAAAGGATGCCCTGCACCAGATATGGAAGCAAATCTCAACTGCAAAGGAGTGGGACGGGCAGGGTGACTACTTCTTTGCGCGTGAGCACTATTCAGTTGCCGCCGAGTGCTATCGCAACAGCTCCAACGATGCAATGCATGATGTATGCCAGGCATATATCAAACGAGGGGAGAAGCTCTATCTTGCCTCTGCTGAGCTGTTCCTCTTGCGGGGCCGAAAGGCCGAGGCAGCCCAGGATTTTGAGGAAGCCGGCTCCTTTGACAAGGCCCTTCCCCTTTGGAGGGAGCTGAAACGCAAGGACCGCATAGTTCCGTGCGAAATAGCCATGCTTGAGACCGAGCATCGGTATGCCGAGGCTGCTGATCTTTGGGTGAAGCTGAAACGCTTTGACCGGGCTGTGGAGAACTGGGAAAAGGCCAAGGCTTTCTCTCTCCTTGGCGCGTATTATTTCAAGGCGCGCTCCTACGCACTGGCAGGGGAGAACTATGCCTCTGCCGGTCAGTATCTGGATGCCGCCCTCTGTTACAAGCGGTTGAAGCAGGTGAGAAAGGCAGCGGACTACTATGTGGCCGGTGGAGACCATGCCTCCGCTGTCCCCCTCTATACCAGGGTGAAGGCCTGGGATGAGGTGCTTGCCTGCTATGTAGCCCTCGGCGATCACTATAAGGCCGGGGCCTTGCATGAGAAGCGCAAGGAGTATTCATTGGCAATAGAGGAGTTCACTCTTTACGCCAACGAATCAAAGAAGCAAAAAAAGCAGCTGCTCGATGAAGCTCTGTCAATGGAGGATCTCTCCCGCTCGATGATCAAGGCCGGTGTTCGCTATGCCGCCATGTTGCGCCATGGCGATGCAGCGAATCTTTTCCTGAATAAAAAACAGTACGATCTGGCCGTTGAAGAGTATCTGCAGGCAGGCGACCTGCAGCTTGCCGCCTTCTGCTACACAGCCCTTGGCAAGATAGAGCAGGCCATCACCTTGTATGAGGAGATTGGAGACAGGCAATCCTACCGGGAAGTGATCGAAATCCTCCGTTCGCGCATGAAAAAAGGACGCAGGTATGATCAGAACCAGATTCAGGCGTGTTATGAAACCGCTGAATTCCATTACAGGAAAAAGCAGTACAGCAAGGCGCTTACCCGCTACCTGGCGGTGAACGATCCCGATGGGGTTGTGAAGTCTGCGCTGCTTGTCGAAGGACGCGACGAGGAGGTGCTCGACTTTTTCATGCAGGTGAGCAAAGTAGAAAAAGGAGTCGAGTTCATCAGCAGGAAAAGGGATATTTCCATCTCCAAAAGCTATCTGGAGGATCTCACCAAAAGAAGACGGGGCAGGACGCTTGGGGAGCTCTCCTTTGATGCAGAGGAGCGGATACTCTTGGAACTGCTGGGAAAACTCCATGCATGCAAGGCTCCCTACGATGTTTCAGAACTCATACAAACATACCTGGCATCCTTTGAGATGATCTTCTTATTTGATCAGGCACCCAAAGCCTTCATTGACCTGGTCATCGGGACCCGGTATCTCAACCATATATTCCTGATAGTCAGTGACACCATGATTATTGACAAAACATTCCTTGAACAGTTCAAGAGCCGTCTTCTCTCCCATGCCCTCGCTTCTGGCGACTCCCTTCTGAAAGCACTTGCCCAGAAAAGCCTTCCTGCCACCCTGGATAAGGAACTAAAGGGCCTGCCTGTCGATATGCACAACTACCTGATCTTCTCCCGCTCTCCCAGGCGATCGGCAGAAGCACTGGCCTTCCTCAAGAAGAGCCGAGCTGATTTTTCAAAGATGGTGGGCTTTTGCTTTAGGGCAGGTTTGCAGAAGGAGGCGGCCCTCCTGCATGAACAGATCGAAGACTACAAGCGGGCAGCCGAGATCTATCAGAAAAATGAAAACCTCTCCGATGCGCTTCGTTGCTACACAAAAATGGGTGATCTGTCTGGCATGGGTAGAATGTATGAAGCCCTGGGCAGGTTCGAGGAAGCCCTTGCCGCCTATACCCGATTGGGTAGGACAGCAGCCATCACAAGGATGAAGAAAAAGCTGCAAACTAAAGAGTATATCCAGAAGGAACTCTTCTAGGACGGGGTCTAGGGAGGTAGGTACATAGGTCATTGGGTTTGCCTTACCGCTCTCAGCGGTAAGGTATTGCTGGACTTGCATGCCAATGGTTACGTATTGAGCAGCTTTGCACTGCCTAAGGTAGGGATGGTCAGGGTCAGTGCATGCGTAGGGACATCCCCGATGGTGGGGAAGCATCCGTCATTGACCTGTTGGGTACGGCAAGGCAGTTCCAACTCGACTACCTTGACCGCTTTGGGATCGTTGAAGGCTAGGTGGCCGTTCTCGCCAATTCCCATGCATACGATGTCTATGGGTTGTTCAGCAAGAAGGTTCGCTTAGCGCTCTGCCTCTTCTTCAGGATTTTCGCTATCGCTAGAAAGGAACTCCACTGCATGGAAATCTCTTTTGCTGTACAGGCCCCTGCTTACAAAATTACCAAATGTTTCAGGTGCATCACTGGATAGCCCAATGTACTCATCCATGTTGAACGCACGAACACGGGAGAAATCAATGCTCTTGTCTGCAACTAGGGCCGCCTAAAACTCATTTTGAGAAGGTGCTGCTGCAAACACAACGGTAGCGATGGCCTTTTCTTCAAGCACACGTGCAAGCGCTTTGCCAAAATCAGCAGCAGCGGTAGATCCGAGCTCCTTACGGTCTTTGCATTCGAGGATGGTGAGGTTTTCTTTTTTCCAACGTTTCATGGTGTACTCCTTTCTTATGTACTCAAACTTCGCACTTGTATCATGAGCAATTTTTCAGTTGATTTTTCATCAAGTCGGGTAGGTCATCGATGAAAAGGTCGGCCATCATATATAGCTTTTGCTGGAGGTGGGGTTCTGA